>Ga0326728_10003023_pt1 | contig 54004 bp, 53 predicted proteins | sample MB3enrmetagenome_FD_207602 | JGI IMG/M metagenome (GOLD analysis project Ga0326728, IMG submission 207602) | Lab enriched peat soil microbial communities from McLean, Ithaca, NY, United States - MB31MN | ecosystem: Environmental > Terrestrial > Soil > Wetlands > Peat | place: USA: New York... | reverse complement strand
TTTCGATCTTCATGGCGTTTTTCCTTTCTTTGGTGGTTTCTGGCGAACCCACGTTTAAGGGAAAAGCGCCTTTTTTTCTACCTTTTTAAGGCCTTAGAAATTTACACAAAAGATTTTACACTGCCCCTGGTTGGCCTTGAGCGCCTCAGGGGTGAAGCGAGGCAGGGTGCTACGAAAGTCGGAGCTATCGAAGGTCGTTTTCTCGTCCATCTTCCCTGTGAGAAAGCCCTTGCCCAAGGGGCTGTATGGGACAAAGCCGATTCCGAGTTCCTCAAGAGTCGGAAGCACTTCTTTCTCAGGCGTTCTCGTCCACAGTGAGTATTCGCTCTGGAGAGCGGTGAGCGGCTGGACGGCGTGGGCTCGACGGATCGTCTGCACTCCTGCTTCAGAGAGACCGAAGTGCTTTACCTTGCCCTCCTTGATCAACTCCTTTACCGCTCCCGCTACGTCTTCGATCGGCACGTCCGGGTCAACACGGTGTTGATAGAACAGATCGATGGCATCGACCTTGAGCCGTTTGAGCGAGCCCTCGGCGACCTGTTTGATGTGCTCCGGACGGCTGTTCAGCCCCGGCGAACCCCTCATCCCGCGGGGATCGAGATGCGGATCGAGGTCGAACCCGAACTTGGTGGCGATCACAACCTGTTTACGGAACGGAACGAGGGCTTCACCCACGAGTTCTTCGTTGATGAACGGGCCATAGACTTCGGCGGTGTCGAAAAACGTGATACCTCGTTCGACGGCGGCGCGTAGAAGAGCGATCATCTCCTGCTTGTCTTTGGGCGGGCCGTAGGAAAAGCTCATTCCCATGCAACCGAGGCCGACAGCCGAGACTTCAAGACTGCTGTTTCCAAGTTTTCGCTTCTGCATTTATTGAACTCCTGTCTTTGACTTAAAGATAGGCACTATATTACCCCGTGTTTGCGTTGCTATCCCCCGAAACGGGCCACCTGAGCCATAGCTCGCGCGGCCTCTTATCGTAGTCCGGCATTGCAGTTATTTTTTTCGCCCGGTAATTTGCGGAGCCATAAGTCGAGGGCTTTGTGAACTTCGCCTTCCTCGGCTTGCCGCGGCTTGTAAAAGTCGAGACCTTCAAGGACAATGGCGTTTTGGGCCTGCTCCTTAAAATGCGGGGAAAATTTCCCGACTCCTCCCTCGTGAGTACAAAAGGCGGAAACTTTCTTACCCGCGAAGTCCGCCTGTTTTAAAAAACTCATCACCGGGGTTGATACCGTGTACCACCATACCGGGCTGCCGACCAATATCAGGTCATAGGATGACATGTCGGGTGGGCTCTTCTTCAAAGCCGGCAGTTCGCCGGTCTCCAACTCCCTTTTCGCCTCCGCTATAATTCCGGAGTAGTCGGCCGGATATTTTTTTACTGTCTCAATTTCAAACGCATCGCCCCCGGTTTTCTCCCGTATCATTTCCGCAATGTTTTTTGTGTTTCCGGTAAGAGAGTAGTAGATGACCAACACCCCAGTGCTGCCCGTTGCGGCGGAATGGGCACTTTTCGTATTGGGTGCCGTGGTATTGTTTGCAGCCGTAATGAACCGTACTTGGTCATTTTTCTGAGTCATTTCTTTTGCTCCTCGATGTTGGATTTTTCATGGCTCAACATATAGCGCTGCCCGACGCCGAACAGTAGATACGATCCTACTCAATTCTTGCCTAATTCTATCAACTGGCTATCCAAGTAGAATGAATTGTGGTATCAAAATGCTGGTGCAGAGGATCATGTGCCGCTTGGATGCTAATAATAACAATGGATTACTATTACATGACAGAAACCGACCGTGCAGGTCTAGCGAGAACCAACGATCTGCTGAAAGAGAAATTGCTGCGATGGATGCCTCGAACCGGGGACTACCCGACAGCAATTGAAGGTTTTACGATCTTCCGGCGAGATGAGGCAAATCAGCCCGAGAACTGCTTTTACAAGCCGCTTGTCGGGGTAATTGTCCAGGGATTCAAACGCTCGATAGTAGGCTCCGAGGAGTACCGTTACGGGGAGAAGCATTGCCTCGTTACCGGAGTGGACGTGCCGAGCGTGAACTACATCACTGCTGCATCCCGGGAGCAGCCGTTTTTGGCGGTGTCGCTCAACCTGGATAAATACCTGATCACCCAACTGGCGGCGGAGATCCCGCCTTCCTCCAAACTTGGAAATGGTTCCTACAAGGGAATGGCCGTAGCGGAGGTTGATCCTGACGTGCTGGATGCATTCCTGCGCCTGGCTGAGCTTCACGAAAAGCCGGAACAGATACCGGTTCTCGCGCCGATGATCATCCGTGAGATTCATTACCGTCTGCTCATCGGCCCTCAGGGCGAACGCTTGCGAATGGTCAACACGCATGGCACTCAAAGCAACCAGATTGCCAGGACCATTACATGGTTAAGGGATAATTACAAAGAGCCTCTGCAGGTTGATGAATTAGCCAGGAAGGTGAATATGGCGACTTCCACCTTCCACCGCCACTTCAGGGAGGTAACGACCCTCAGCCCTTTGCAGTTTCAGAAGCGGTTGCGCTTGTATGAAGCCCAGCGATTGATGCTGGCGGAGAATGAAGATGCCGCTATTGCAGCGCTGGCGGTCGGGTATGAAAGCCCGACGCAGTTCAACAGGGAGTACAAGCGGCTTTTTGGAGAGCCCCCACATAGGCATGTGAGCCAACTGAAGTAGCCCATAGTCATGGGCCTCTCATTTCTATTTATTGAAAATAATCGGTCGCCGGTTCCGTTAAGGACCGGTTGGCCCGCCTGAACGGGATCACACTTTATTTTCTACTGGAATACGGAAGATGCCCGTTCCAAACACTGTTTGACAATCAAACCGCCCCAAGCTAATATTTATACAAACAGCCGTTAGGGGTGCCTGTAAAACAGGCTGAGAAAAAACCCTTAAGCACCTGATCTGGGCAATGCCAGCGTAGGGAAATGGCTTGGAAAAAGAAGCTATACAGTTTTCCATGAGACCGTTTCCCAACTGGGGGCGGTCTTTTTGTTTTTTCTTGCTCCTGGAGATAAAACTTACGTGAAATTGCTTGGATATAGGTTCGGAGGGTAACGAAAGGCAAACCGACATGGACAAACCACTGGTCATTGCAGGACGCATCTTTCAATCCAGGCTTCTCATGGGAACAGGCAAGTTCTCATCGGCCGAGGTCATGAAAAAAGCCATTGAAGCTTCCGGGGCCGAGATCGTTACGGTTGCGCTGCGGCGCGTGAACCTGGACGACCCCGGCGATACCATTCTGAGTGCTATAGATTCGAGCAAGTACCTGCTTTTGCCCAACACATCGGGGGCACGGGACGCAACCGAGGCCGTGAGGCTTGCGCGGCTAGCCCGTGCGGCCGGATGCGAACCATGGATCAAGCTCGAAGTAACGCCCGATCCAAGGTTTCTTTTGCCCGATCCTGTAGAAACTCTCAAGGCCGCGGAGATACTGATAAAAGACGGCTTTATAGTTCTGCCCTATATACCTGCCGACCCCATCCTGGCAAAGCGCCTGGAAGAAATCGGGACCGCGACGGTAATGCCGCTTGGCTCTCCCATCGGATCGAATCGGGGGATACGCACCAGGGACTCGATAGAGATAATAATTGAGGGAGCAAACGTTCCGGTGGTTGTGGACGCGGGCCTTGGAGCGCCATCCCACGCCGCGGAGGCGCTGGAGATGGGCGCCGACGCCGTTCTTATAAACACCGCTATAGCGGTTGCCAGGGACCCGGCCGCAATGGCGGCCGCATTCAAAAAGGGCGTGGAAGCGGGCAGGGGAGCTTACCTGGCCGGGCTCGGAGCGACCCGAAGAGAGGCGGAGGCATCCAGCCCGCTCACCGGGTTCCTGAGATAGATTCGATTTTTGTTGAGATCCGGCGACTGAAATTTTCGAAGTCCCTGCGTTACCCGGTTAAATGATCGAGATCGGGGAGACTGAGCACCATCGAGGCAAAAAAATGAGCTTTTACGATGAAGTCAGGTGGACGAACTGGACCGGAATTGAAAAAGAAATAGAAATCAGAACGGCGGCGGACGTGGAATCGGCGCTCGGGGCGACGGCGCTCAATTTCGACCACTTCATTAGCCTGCTTTCCCCCGCGGCCGAAGGCTATCTTGAAGAAATGGCCCAGCGCGCTCACCTTTTGACCCGGCAGCGATTCGGTAAAACCATATCGCTTTTTGCGCCGCTATACCTTTCGAATTTCTGCACCAACAGGTGTGCATACTGCGGGTTCAACGCGAAGAACCCGATCGAGCGCCTGGCCCTGACCCCAAAACAGGCCCTGCAGGAGGGCGAATTCATTCATGGGCTTGGCTTCAGAAGCATACTGCTCCTGACGGGCGAGGCGCCTAAAATAGCTTCCGTCGATTATCTGACCAAAATCTGTGACCTGTTGAGGCCTCTATTTCCATCGATCGGCGTGGAAATCTACCCCATGAGCGTTGAGGAATACCGGATCCTGGTTGCCCACGGCGTAGACGGCCTGACTGTTTTTCAGGAGACTTACAATGAAGAACTCTATCCCGGGTTCCACCTCGGCGGCAAAAAGCGAAACTACCGCTGGAGGCTGGAAACTCCGGACAGGGGAGGCGAAGCCGGGTTCAGAAGAATCGGATTGGGCGCCCTGCTGGGTCTTGCGAACTGGCGGGTTGAAGGCTTTTTTATGGGGCTTCACGCGATGTACCTGATGCGAAAATATTGGAAATCGCAGGTTTTTATCTCGTTTCCCAGACTTAGGCCCGCAGCCGGCGCTTTTGAGCCTCTATATCCGGTATCGGACCCGAATCTCGCACAACTGCTGACCGCGCTCAGACTTTTTTTGCCGGACACCGGTTTCACCCTGTCCACTAGGGAAACTTCGGAGCTTCGCGACAACCTCATACCGCTTGGCATAACATCGATGAGCGCCGGATCGAAGACGGACCCGGGCGGCTACACGCATCCCCAGGAAGCGGAAGCTGAAGCCCAGTTCGAAATTGCCGACGACCGTACTCCCGAAAAAGTTGCTGATGTCATCAGGCAAATGGGGTATGAACCGGTCTGGAAGGACTGGGACGAGGCTTTTCTAAAATAACCCGGCGGGGGAATGGGAAGGTCATGCCGGTGGACCGGGTAAAAAACTTCCGGCGAACCTTTAAGGGGTTTTACAATGCGTATAAAGATCAACGGCGAAAGCAGCGAATACTCCGGGCCTCCCACCTTGTGCGAACTGCTTCGTTCCCTCGACATCGATTTCAATAAGGTAGCGGTGGAGCGTAATCTGGTGATTGTTCCACGAAGCCGGATCGAGGACGAGGCCATTGAGCCCGGAGATGAATTCGAGATAATCAGGCTGGTCGGAGGGGGTTGAGGGACGGAAGACGGAAGACGGAAGACGGAAGACGGAGGACGGAGGACGGAGGACGGAAGACGGAGGACGGAAGACGGAGGTTTGGCGTTCGTCTCATCGGATCTTCCGATTTGTCTGGGAGCCTTGAATTTCAACATGCTCTTCTGCTATGGAATTACGAGCTTGCGCCGTAATGCCGGCTGGTGATTATGGGGTTGATGCGCGCGCTCCTTTAAGGGGGAGAATTATTGTGAATACGGGTTCGGTCGCCCGGAACCTGGCGGTTATCCGGGAGAGAATCAAGGCCGCGTGCGTTCGTGCGGGTCGCGACCCCGGTGGCGTGAAGCTGGTCGGTGTGACCAAGACGGTCCCCGTCGAGAGGATCCGGGAGGGCATAGAGGCGGGCGTTGCGATCCTGGGTGAAAACTACATGCAGGAGGCGATGTCAAAGAAAGAGGCCCTTGCGGGACTTCGGGCTTCCTGGCATTGCATCGGGCGCCTGCAGACAAATAAGGCAAAGACGGCCGTCGAGTGTTGCGACTGGATCGAAACGCTCGACCGTGAGGCAATCGCGACCGAACTCAACCGGAGGGCCAAAGACGCCGGCAAGAAGGTGCCGGTCCTGATCCAGGTAAATATCGGCGGGGAAGCAACCAAGAGCGGAATTCGGCCGGATGATCTGAAATCTTTTTTTAAACTTGTGTCTGGTTTGGAAGCGCTGGACGTACGCGGGTTGATGGCCCTTCCGCCGTTTTTTGACCAGCCGGACCTGGTAAGGCCCTACTTCAGGCAAATGCGCGAACTTCTGGAGAAGTTGAAGCAGGAAGCTACGGCGCCGGGAAAGCTGGTAGAGCTTTCGATGGGCATGAGCGGTGATTTTGAGGTTGCAATAGAAGAGGGGGCAACACTCGTGCGAATCGGAACAGCCCTTTTCGGGCACAGGGAGATGTAGAAACCGGCTCGAAGGGGATGGACCACGCGAAGGCGCGAAGCCCGCGAAGAAAGAAAGAGGAAGAGCCTGCCCCGATAGATCGGGGCGACGGGCTTGGATTGCAATTATTGCTTTTATTCCGACCTCTTGCGCTTCGCGCCCGGATAACAGGTATCCGGGCCACCCGCCAACATCCATTCAGTATTTCTTCGCGCTCTTCGCGGCTTGGCGTGCAATGTCCAAGGCCCGCATCTTCAATTGATGTCGATGCGCGTGAGCCTGCTGCGCAAAACTTCATAGAGAGCGACGGTTGCCGCCGAGGCGGCGTTAAGTGAGTCCAGTGGGCCGGCGGCCGGAATCCGGACCAGTATGTCACATTCTTTTCTTATAAGAGGGCGGATTCCCTTTTGTTCGTTTCCAATCACCAGGCATAACGGGACTGTCAAATCGGCTTCATATAGATTTTTGCCGCCCATGGCTTCAAGGCCCGCCGTCCAGTAACCGGCCGACTTGATCAGCATGAGCGTCCTGGCAATATTGGTGACCCTGACGACCGGAACATACCCGGCGCCTCCCGCCGAAATCCTGATCACGGTTGCGGTCACGCTTGCCGAGCGGTCTTTGGGGATTATTACGCCTTTTGCGCCCAGAAAGCACGCGCTCCTGAGTATTGCTCCAAGGTTTTGCGGGTCCTGTATGCTGTCCAGTACGAGAAGAGGGTCACGTTCTATGAGAGGTTTTTCGAGGATATCCTCAAGTTCTGTGTAAGGGAACTCCGCCACCTTAAGGGCCGCGCCCTGGTGGTGGGAGTGGCCGGCCAGTTCCGATATCGTTTCGTTGAGGCTTCGTGTGAAGCGAACGCGCCTTTTTTCGGCAAGTTCTTCGAGTTCCCGGCCCCTTGAATCGGTTCGAGAAAGTACAAGCTCGCCCGGCTGGATTTTCTCACACAGCAGGACTTCCCTTACGGGATTTACTCCTGAAATCCAGATCGCGCGTTCTGTCGGACCGGTCTTTTTCATTGGAAAAGTTAAACGTCGGGGTAGGTGAGCGACATCAAGAAGGCTTTCAGTCTGGGTGCCTGCACTACCCGGCTCGATCTGCCGGCATGCAGGACCGCCTTCATGTCATTTACCGCCTCCTCCAAATTGTCGTTTATAATGACATAGTCATACCAGGGAGATTCCAGAAACTCACGTCTCGCGGCCGCAATCCGTATGGCGAGTTGCTCTTCCGTTTCCGTTGCCCGGTTGCGAAGGCGTTCCTCGAGTTCGTGCATCGAAGGCGGCAGTATAAAAATCGTCAATGCGGACGGATAGGAGCACCGAACGAGGCGCGCACCCTGCACATCTATATCCAGGATTACGTTATGGCCGGCCCTCAGCCATTGTTCGACGGGATGTTGGTCTGTTCCGTAAAACTCGCCATGGACCTCAGCCCATTCAAGAAAGCGCCCCGAACTGATTCCGCTCAAAAACTCCGTCCTCGACAGGAAATTATAATCCCTTCCGTCAACTTCCTCGGGACGCTTCGGGCGGGTGGTGCACGATATGGAAAACTTCAGCTTCGGGCAAGCTGCCGATACCTTCCGGATGATGGTGGATTTTCCAACTCCGGAGGGGGCCGATACGATAAAAAGCTGCCCTGTAGTGGCTGGGGGGAGCATAGCTTTTAGAGCTGCTTTATCAGGTTTGCCTCTTTGGAATTTCCATCCAAAAGAAGGCGTTGAGCAATCGTCTCGGCTTGAACGCCGGACAGGATTACGTGGTCGCTGTCGGTAACGATTATGGATCGGGTGCGGCGGCCCATGGTCGCATCGATAAGCTTATTACCCTGCCTGGCGTCTTCTTTAAGCCTTTTCATGGGTGCGGACGCAGGCGATACGATCGCTACCACGCGATTGGCAATCACAGTGTTGCCAAAACCAATGTTGAGCAGCTTGACTTCCATGTTCTCTCCTGACGGGGTTGGAGGAGTTATTGCGGGGGTGCAAATCTCGGAAAGGCTTCCGCCGAGGTCGCCGTGTGGGGCCGCCGGTTCGAAAAAACGGTGATTCCAGCGGCTCAGCCAGGTTCGTTTGCTATAATGATATTTATCTTGCCCCCAGGTTGGTTCCTACCTGACAAGTGTTGGATTTTTATAAAATGCCACGGAAAATGCAACTAAATTCCTTCCAATATGCTCAGGTTTTCTGAATTTGGGTATTAATATGACTCTTTTGCGGAAAAAAAGAAAATTTGAACGTGCCCGGCTCCGAAAGTCCCTTCCTATTATCCGTTTCCCGTGTTGATGAACGAAAGTTGTTACTTATTTTAACTCTGTAAGTTTCATGGCGCGTACTTATTCGTACATTTTCGCCCTTTCCAATCGGGGCCGTAATCCTGGGAAGACGGAATGCTGACTCGACTCAATGATCATTCTCCCGTCATAGTGGAGGGTTGTCGGACACCTTTTCTTCGATCCGGGACCGATTTCAAAGATATGCTGACTTACGACCTGGCCCGAATGGCGCTCAAGGGTGTCGTCGATAAGGCGGACCTGCCCCCCTCGGAAATCGAGCATGTTATTTTCGGGTGCGTTTTAAGCGAACCGCAAACGAGTAACGTCGCCCGCGAGGCCCTGATCGGGGCCGGTCTCCCGGTGAAAATCCCGGCGCATACGGTTGCAATGGCATGCATATCCGGATCTCAGGCTATTTCGCAGGCTGCCGGTCTCATCGCATGCGCCCGGGCCGATGCGGTCATAGCGGGAGGCGTGGAGAGCCTCAGCAACATTCCAATTTTGCTCAAACGCGCGATGAGACGCAAGCTGATGGAGATGCGCCGCCTCAAAACCGCATTTGACTGGATCAGGTGGACCCAGGGTATTCGGCCCGGCTATTTTCTCCCTGAAATTCCCGAAATTGCGGAATTTTCAAACGGTTTGACCATGGGCCGGAGTTCCGACAGGCTTGCGGCCCGCTGGGGAGTGAGCAGGCAGGAGCAGGACCTGTATGCGATCAGGTCGCACCAGCTTGCTTCGGAGGCAATCCGCAACGGCCTGTTTTCGGAAATTCAGCCCGCGAGGCTCCCACCCCTGTTCAAGATCATCGAAAGAGACAACGGAATCAGGTTTGACGCTACCCTGGAAAAGCTCGAAAAACTTCCCCCGGCTTTTTATTTTCCTTTCGGGACGGCAACCGCCGGCAACTCCTCATTTCTGAGCGACGGCGGGGCGGCGGTCCTGCTAATGTCCCACCGGAAGGCAAAAAGTCTCGGTTACAAGCCTGTGGCGCGTATAGCCGGATTTTCTTTCCACGGGTGCAATCCCGATGACGAACTTCTCCTTGGACCTGCTTACGCTCTGCCGAAGCTGCTCAAGGACACCGGGATCCCTCTTTCCCGGATTGACGTTTTTGAATTCCACGAAGCCTTTGCCGGGCAGGTCCTTGCAAATGTGAACGCGCTGGGCAGTGATGTGTTTGCCCGCGAAAAGCTCGGTTTGCCCACGAAAATCGGCGAAATAAAAATGGAGCTTCTGAACGCCCGGGGGGGATCTCTTTCCATCGGCCACCCGTTCGGCGCAACCGGCATCCGGCTCCTTTTGAGCTGCTGTGACAGGCTAAAGCGGGAAGACGGCAGCTTCGGGGCAATCGCAAGCTGTGCGGCCGGCGGTCTCGGACATGCTATGCTGATCGAACGCTTGCGCTGAAGATCGCTGCTTCGCGGAGCGTGGAAAAATATGAGTCATGCAGGTCGTATTGGACCTACCAGTCCAAGGAGGGCTCATGGAGTCCGTGAGGCTCGAAAAAAACGAAGACGGGGTCCTATTCGCTTTCATCGATAATCCACGCGATCGCGTCAACACGCTCAATGAAGCGGTTATCCTGGACATTGAAAACGTGCTCGACGAGGTGGCGACAGACCACTTTGCGAAGGCCCTCGTCTTTATAAGCGGCAAGGAAGACTCTTTTGTCGCCGGGGCCGACATCCGGGGTTTCGACAAGATGACGGAATCCGGGTATGCAAAAGAAGTGATAAGTCGCGTCCAAGGTCTTTTCAGCCGCATCTCAAATCTGCACTATCCTGCAATAGCCGCGATAAACGGGGCTTGCCTGGGCGGCGGCCTGGAGCTTGCGCTTGCCTGTCACTTTCGAATCGCCACCGATTCCGACAAAACAATTCTCGGCCTGCCTGAAATCAAGCTGGGAATCATGCCGGCCGCCGGCGCAACGATTCGCCTGACACGCATGGCCGGAGTTAGAAGAGCGCTGCCGATCATGCTGAGCGGAAAAACCTTGAGCGCGGGCGAGGCGAGACATCTCGGCATAGTCGATATCCTTGTCTATCCGCACAGCCTTCCCGATACGGTAAGAAGATGCGTGCCGTTTCTGAGGAAAAGATTTCCAAGGAAGGTCTCGTACCCGGTCCTGTTTTCGCATGACTGGCTGTTAAAGACCGTTGCCCCGGTCCGGAGGATCTATTTCCAGGCGGCTCGCATGCAGGTGGCAAAACAGAGTTCGGGTCACTACCCGGCGCCTTTCCGCTTGATCGACTGCGTAGAAGCGGGGATCGCCGGTACCATGTCGGACGGCTTCAAAGCTGAACTGGATGCTTTCGGACCACTTGTCGTTTCCCCCCAGTCCCGGTCGCTTCGGCGTCTGTTTTTTGCCAGGACGGCATTGAAGAAGAAACACTACGGAGCAGAGCCCGGGCAGGTGGATTTACTTGGGATCGTCGGAAGCGGGTTCATGGGTGCCGGGATCGCGGCGGTTTCCATCCGGAACGGATACAGGGTGGCGATGAAGGACGTGTCGCAAGACAACCTTTCGAAGGGGCTGAAAGAGATCTGGGAATCGTTAGACCGGCAGGTGAAATCATCGAAGCTCAAACCGGTTCGGCGTGACAGACTCTACAGCCGGATTACGCCAATCGTGGATTATCAACGCCTGGCCAGAGCCGATTTGGTCATCGAGGCCGTTTTTGAAGACCTTGCCACAAAGCAGCGAGTCCTGCGGGAAGTCGAGTCTGTCACTTCCGCGGGGTCGATATTTGCATCCAATACGTCCGCGATCCCCATAAGCCACATCGCGCAAGCCTCCAGCCGCCCGGAAAACGTTATAGGAATGCACTACTTTTCGCCCGTGCAGAAGATGCCGCTGCTGGAAGTGATATGCACACAGCACTGTGCGGACTGGGTCCTGGCCACCGCTGTTTCGGTGGGTCGCAGGCAGGGCAAGACCGTGATCGTCGTTAGAGACGGACCCGGTTTCTATGTGACGCGCATTCTGATGCCCTTTGTGCTCGAAGCGGTGAGGCTGCTCGGGGAAGGGGCCGCCGTTGAGGACGTGGACGCAGCGATCGGCGAGTTTGGTTTCCCCGTAGGCCCTCTCAGGCTATTGGACGAAGTGGGGATAGACATTGCCGCGCATGTTGCTTCGGAAATGGAGGAGGTTTTTGCAAACCAGGGCCTGGTCGCGCCCGGGGCGCTCGAATCGATGGTCGGAGCGGGGTATGCCGGTAAGAGGAAGGGCAAGGGATTCTATGACTACCGGCCGCGATTGATTGACATGGTGCGTATCCGCGGCTTGGAGCCCGCCAGACCGGTTAATCCGGATGTCTATAATTATTTTGGCGCAAGCGGCAGAAGAAAAATCGATTTCCCGCAGATACAAAAAAGACTGGTTCTCCTGATGCTTAATGAAGCCGCCCTTTGTCTCCAAGAGGGGACTATTTCGAGCCCGGAGGACGGCGATATCGGAGCGGTCCTCGGGCTTGGCTTTCCGCCCTTTCTGGGCGGGCCGTTCCGCTATATCGATTCGGAGCGAATAGGGTCGATCGTCTCGGATATGCAGAACCTGTCATCAACTCTTGGGCCGAGGTTTGAGCCGGCGCCCATCCTTATCCATATGGCCGGCCGCGAAGAAAAATTCTATGCGCGCCATTGAGAACGATCCGGACTCGATGCGTACGGATATTGCTCAGAAAATGAGGCGGGCGTCAGCTTTCAACGGTGCTCACTATTATTTCCTGTTCCACCTTTTTGCCCTGCCTGATGAGGGCCGAGTATCTTTTGAACATCCAAAGTTCCGGGATGATTTCGGAGACTATTTCACCGTTATCGATTATCCGAACGACTGAACTTTCGGAAACCACCACCGCCACCGAGTTGGTCAGTTTCGATATGGATGCGGCCGCCATGTGCCTGCTGCCCAAGCCAAGCGGCAGTTCAATTCCTTCGGAGAAAGAGTCGAGGTAGCGGCAGGCCGAAACGATCGTTCCAGAGTCGGAGACTACGAAGGCTCCGTCCAATTGCGCCAGTTCCTTTACCGTTTCACGCATATTCGTATCGGAAATTTGCTTCTTATTGTCGGGATGTCCCAGCAGAGGATCGAGGATCAAACTTCGTGAATGTTTCATGACGTTTTCGGAATCTCCAACCACGAACATTGTCCCGATTCTTCTCCCTTCCCTTCCCTCACGGGCAATCTCAACGCTGAGAATGATGACTTCCTTGAGAGTATCGGGATTTATCCCCCTCTTCTCGGAGCATATCTCGCAGAACATATCCTCCGGCATTTTCATGAAGTATCTGTCCATATACGGCAGCCCTCCTGAAAGCACTAGGCTGGGATTGGCCGGGAAAGACTTTTTCGCGCCCCGCCCCGCAAACCAAAATCGCGTGACCGTCCGGTTGTCCGGATTTACGCCAAGCTTAAATCACATGCAGGATTAAGTTATATTATGCTAATGTTAATCATCAGGGGCCGGAATTACAGATGAGCGCGACCAGACCAATACTTGTTCTAGGAGGGACCGGATACATCGGCGGGCGGCTCGTTCCCCTTTTGCTGGCATCGGGCAACAGGGTCAGGGTGCTGGGAAGGTCGCTGGCAAAGCTATGTTCACGGCCGTGGGCGTCCCACCCTCACATCGAAGCCATTCAAGGAGACGTGCTGAACACGGAAGACCTGCAACGCGCGGTCGAAGGTTGCCGTGCGGCGTACTATCTTGTCAGTTTCACCAACAACCCGACGCTTCGCGGGATCGAATACGAAGAAGCCGAGGTCCGGGCTGCCTATAATATGGTTGAGGCCTCTTCGGGGTCTTCACTGGAAAGGATCATTTCTCTCGGTTGGCTTGGAAACACTTTTGGAAATAAGCAGGGCAGATACCTGCGCGCCAGGTCGATGGCGGTTGAGATCCTTGGTTCCGGTCCAGTTCCGCTTACCCACTTGAGGGCTGCGGTGATCTTCGGGTCGGGGAGCGCTTTTTTCGAGATCGTGCGTTACCTTGCCGAACGCCAGCCCCTCATTTTTTCTCCACGGTGGATGCGAGCGCCCATTCAGCCGATCTCCATCAGGAACGTACTAAACTACCTTGCGGGCTGCCTGGAAAAAGAGGAAACCATTGGGCGGACGTTCGACATCGGGGGGCCGGAAGTTCTGACTTTCGAGCGGCTGATCGAAATCTATGCCGAGATTTCCGGTCTTAGAAAACGTTGGGTCTTTTCCGCGCCGTTCATACCGCTTAGTTCCAGCACGCTTTGGATTCACATGGTCACCCCGATTCCCCTGGGCGTGGTGAATCCGATTGTGGAAACGCTTTCAAACGGCGCTGTCTGCGAAGACGACCGGATCAGGTCCATAATCCCACAGGAGCTTCTCGACAGCCGGGAAGGGACCCGGAGGGCGCTGGATAAGACAATACACCACCGGGTCGAAGCCTGCTGGACGGATGCCGGTGCGCTGGTCCCGCCGGAATGGACTTATTGCGGCGATGAGCAATACGCCGGCGGGACCGTCTTTAAGTGCGGCTACAGTATCAGGCTCAAGGCATCCGCCGAAGAGATCTGGGAACAAATTGTGCGTATAGGCGGCAAGACCGGCTGGTACTATGGCGAATCTCTTTGGCAAATCCGCGGCTGGCTCGACAAACTTTTCGGCGGGACCAGCCTCCACAGGGGACGCAGGCACCCATACGACCTGCACACGGGCGATGCCCTCGATTTCTGGCGGGTCCTCGAGCTTTCGCCTCCTTTTCGCCTCCTTTTGCTTTCTGAAATGAAGCTTCCGGGTGAAGCCATTCTGGAATTCAATATCGATCCAATACCCGGCGGAGAAACCGATCTCAGGCAACTGTCGCGGTTTGTCCCGAGGGGTTTTACGGGGCTGCTCTACTGGTATTCGCTCTATCCGGCTCATCAATGGCTTTTCCGGGGAATGCTGCGGGCAATCGCCCGCGCCGTGAGCAAGCCGGTATCAAGGGGGCCGGAGCGGTTCACCCCTAAAATCCAGCATTCGTGTAAAATCCGGTGAAGAAGAACCTGTCCGCCACCTCGGCGCATATCTGCGATGGGCCTTGCCAAACATCCTCCAATGTGGCACAAAAGGGGCCGGGTCAATTGGCAGGAGATCACGAAAAACGCGAAATCAAATGAAGTTACCCGGCCCTCTATGTATCCTGTTGTGTTGGTTTTGCCTCGTCCCGGGTCAAAACATCTTCGCGGAATCAAGTTCCGACAAGCTATCCTATAGCGAGCGAACCGTTTCCGAGCAGGAACTTCTCGATCTTGAAAGATCGGACCCTTCACTCGATTTGAATACCTGTCGCGAAATACTGGCCCGGCTGAACGCCAAGGAATCCTTCTACGTTCGCCAAGACATTCGGCAGGGCGCAAGGTTGAAAGTCCCAAAGGACTTCAAAGCTTACAGGGACTGGACCCCGCTGCCCGTCCGGCTATCGAAAGAGCTGAGCGGGCCTAAGCTGATCCTGGTGGTCAAGGATGATGCCTTTATCGGCTGGTACGAATACGGGGTGCTTATCGGAGACAGCCAGGCCTGCACCGGCGGTTCGGGCCAGGATACGATAGCGGGGCTTTACCGCGTAGAGGAAAAGGACCCGGAACATACTTCAAGCTCATATCAGAATGACTATGGGACACGCGCATGGATGCCGTTTTCGCTCCGTATCTACGAAGCTGTCTGGATTCACGCGGGAAACGTTTTCGGGGCGCATTGCTCGCATGGTTGCGTGATCCTTCCAATCGAGAAGGCTGAAGCACTCTTCAGGTGGGCTGAGCCTGGCACGCCCGTTCTTATAGTCGAGAAGCTGTGAGTAGCGCGGGGCGGAGTTCGTCTCCGGCCAACCGCGCAAGAACTGCCTCCCGGGCGATTTTGTCCTTCCGCCGGTCACTAAATTCCTGCTCCCGAGCACGGCTTTTGCATAATCAATCTCCGAACTATCACTCGGAGGTTGGATGTCATGGCAGTCAAGGTCGATAATTTCGGGAAAACAGGCCGGGTTGAAACCAATGCAAAACCTGCTGCCACGAAGCAAATCTCCAAGGAAGCCACCGGTTCGAATGTATTTCAAATCCTTCTGAACAAGCTAAAATCCGAAGATAAGAACCCGGTGACGGGCGGCTTTCGAAACAGGCCGGCGTCCTCGGAGATAAAGGGCGACCATCACCGCAACGCATCCAAAAAACATGTCGCCCCCGCCCATAGCCCAAATGCTCATAATGTCAACAATCTGGCGGCTTCGGCATTGATCGCCATGTCGGCAATTTCATCCGGCCCGAACCGCATCGGCAATCTCTGCGCGCAAAACATCGGCAGGATGAGCCAGTCGAACGTGACTTCGAATATTGCGGGTCTGGCGTCTATGCCTGTCAACAGTGCGAGATTTTATCACGGTCAAAAAATCGGCGCGCTTTCCGCCCGTTTCGAATCGGGTGAAAACGGGGCAGGTGTGATCGGTTATGACTACAACGGAGGGACCTCCTACGGGACCTATCAAATTTCCTCCAGGGCCGGCACGATGAAGCATTTCATGGAATACCTCTCCGAGAACGCACCGGATATCGCCTCCAAGCTCAAAGCCGCCGGAACGGCGAATACAGGCGGTTTTTCCGGGAAAATGCCCGGAGTCTGGAAAAAGATAGCAACTGAAGACCCATCGCGGTTTTCTAAACTCCAGCACGATTTCATCGAAAAAACGCATTACCTTCCCGCTCTTCAGGAAATCTCGGATCGAACCGGTCTGGATGTATCGAAGGCGCCCAGAGCGCTTCAGGAAGTGCTATGGAGCACTGCCGTCCAGCACGGTCCAAAAGGCGCGGCAAGAATCTTCAGCAAGGCCGTCACGAGATCACAGTCCAAAGACGGTGGAATCAAGACCGACCAATTGATCAATTCCGTTTACTCCATGAGGGCGGGCCAGTTTGGCTCCTCCGGACCTGAAATCGTGGCGGCCGCCCGGAGTCGTTTTAGAGAAGAGGGAAAACTCGCCCTTCAAATGCTTTCCGACCCATTCATGAATTCCGAAGGAGTAAGGGCCTGATTGAGTGGAAAAATTTGCATCAAGGCCAGAAAAAAATTCCCCTTTCACCTCCCAAGAACCCGCCCAGGAAATGCATGTCGTTATAAGTAGCTGATTACACGGTATTTTTTACAAGACGAATACTTTGGTATCAAGTTTGCTCACAAATCCTTCCGAAAGAGTATTCAACCCAGGCAAAAATTTTTGAAAGCCCGGCCAAACGGCCGGATAATTTACATATCCGTGGAGGTCGGCGGCATAATGCAATCAGAACAGGTTAGAGCGTCTCAACTTTTAGGCTCTTTTCTGGGAAGCGAGAGCGACAAAATTACCAAGAGCGTAGTCCGGTCCGGCTTTGCAGGAGAACTCAAAAAGCTTATTCCTGAATCGGCCGGCGGGACGGTAGAGCCTTCCGACGGCACTGTATCTTCTGAAGGACAGGCCGCCTCGGGAACGAAAACATGCGGGCGGTCTTCGGGGCGGATGCATAAGGTCGCAACCGATTCCAAGGCAAAGACACAGAAATCGAAGGCCAAATCCGGGGAAAACGTCTTCGTTACAAATTCCGCCGCGGCAAGCACAATACTGGCCGACCTTCAGTACCCGGCGGAGACAAGACAGGCGTGCAAATCCCTGCAGAATAAACAAGGTGAAATTTCCATCAAGGATCTGAAATCCTTTTTAAACTCGAAGTCTACGGTTGATTCGGCCACCCCGGCCGAAGTCCCGGCGGAACATGTCCAAGCGCTGGTCAATTCGATAATCGTAAAAGGAGAGAGCACGGCCCAAAAAGGGACGGCGTCTGGCAGCAACCTTCAGGCCGGCGTTCAGGTGAAGGCGGAAGGATCGTACACGCGCAGCGAGGTCCTCGGGTTGCTGGAAAAGGTAATTCAGCAGGTGGAATCGGCACAGGCGAAACCGGGCGATTCCGGGACTTCGACCGGCAGCGCGCAAACGATCAAAGGTAATGGAGGTTTAAAAGACGGCCAGGCACGGAGCCTGACGGCGAGTGCGCTTCCTTCTTTTGTCTTGGGGGATTCGGAACATTCCGGGGCTGAAAGGAACTTAGCCCTGGGCATAAAAAATCCCGCGCTTGAGACAAGAAGCGCTAATGTGCCCGTCCAGGCCGAGGATTCACTGGAAGTCGTCCAGGATAAATCGGAGGTCTGCCCGACTCCTGACGGAGCCAAAACGGTGAGCGCGGATTACAGCCGGGAAACGGCCTCGCTCGGTAAAACAGTGGGAAGTGAAGTCGGCGGCTCAGGACCGGGGGGGCAGGGTGGCGCGGACGCCGTCTCGGCATCCGCCCGCCAGAAAACGGCAGAAGTGCCGGTCTCCAGCCTCGATTCGATTTTGAAAGGCTTCGATGCAACGATTGTATCCACGGGACAACAGCAGGCTGGAACAAAGGTTGCCGAAGACCCGGTGCTGGGAAGCACTCTTGGGAGCTCGATCGCCCAGGCCCAAAACCTGGCTTCCAATGTCAAGGGGGCGGAAAAAGAAGCCGACAGATCTCTGAGTGCGCCAAGTTCTTCCAAACAATCCCAAGAGTCGGCAGAACACTTCGACGCGGAACAGATAAAAGCGGCGCCGGCCGAGCACACATCGAGTGAATCTTCATTTGACGGCGACCGAAACGGCGCAACGGATTCCGAAAAAAATGAGGCCCAGACATCGGCCGTAAGATTCGCTTCAAAAGAGACCGGGGCAAGCGAGGAACCAATCAGCAACACCGAGGGAAGCCCCGCATCAATCGCAAACACCACGGCAAGCGCGGCATCGATCGAAAACACCACGGAAAGTGTGGAATCAACCAGAAACACCGACGTGTCGCAGCCCCAAAAAACCGCTGTGAACGAGGGTGGGAAAACAGCCTTACCTCTCGGGTCCGAAGACCAGGCCACAGGCGGAGCGCGAGTAGCCGGTCAGTCCGAAGCGACATCGGCCGTAACATTCGCTTCAAATGACACCGCGGCAAGTATGGAATCAATCAGAAGCACGGACGCGTCGCAGCCTCAAAAAACCGATATGAACGAGGGTGGGAAAACGGCCTTATCTCTCGGGGCCGAGGAGCCGGCCAAGGGCGGCGCGCGAGTAGCCGGTCAGTCCGAAGCGACATCGGCCGTAAAATTCGCTTCAAAAGACACCGCGGCAAGTACGGAATCGATCAGAAACACCGACGCGTCGCAGCCTCAAAAAACCGTCATGAACGAGGGTGGGAAAACAGCCTTATCTCTTGGGGCCGAGGACCTTGCCGGGGGCGGCGCGCGGGCAGCCGGCCAGGTCGAAGCGGCCTCCGATACGTTGAGAATGGGATCGATCGAGGATTCTTACGCCGGGCTGGATGCATCCGTTAATGAGGGAACAGCGGCAAAAACCGGACTCGCAATTAATGAGAGCGAGTCAGCAGTAAGCGGAATCGATCCCATCAAGACCTCTGAAAGCCGGGTTGCCGCCCTTTCCGGGGCGGATGCCGCCATAATGGCAAAACCTGTCGATAAAAAGCTCGGAAACACCGATTCGATTCCGGAGGGGACGGTTTTCCAGAATTCGGCCTCCAGTTTCGGGGGCGCCGATATAAATGCGCCCCGTATGGAAAATTCGGCCCAGAACAGTCCCGGTTATGATCCCTACCAATCGTACGAGTTTGCCAAAGACATGCGGGAACAATTCGCAAGCGCTCCGGGACGGCAGTTGGTCCTGGAGATGGAGCCGACTGAACTCGGAAAGATCAGCCTCAAGGTGGAGGCGAAAAAAGATGAAATCTCGGTGACGGCGCTGACGGACAACGAATCCGCGAGGCAGACGCTTGTGAAGCATTCACCCGAGCTTCGCCATGGCCTTCAGGACCAGGGGCTCGTGCTGGACAAATTCTCCGTTGACGTGGACCGCGATAAGTCGGGCCGTGGAAATTACCCCGAAGGCAATAATCCCGGGGGCCAAAACCAGCCTGTCTCCAAAATTGCGACGGCCGGCGGCGCCAGTGCTTCCAGACCTTCTTATGCCAGGCAAATAGACGTTCAGTCCCAAATCAGTGTTTTTGCATGACCTTTTGTACCCCTCTTACCGCTTCGGGCCCGGATAGCAAGTGGTATCCGGGCCGTTGCCGAAAACATGCATATCGGAAAAACAGCCTGCCCTGAGACAATCTCACATTTCGATGATTCCCGCAGCCTTCCAAAACCAGAATTCATCTCGATTAAGGTGCCGGATTAACAAGCAACAATCTCCTTCAAGATGCCGGACCCCGGCTCAAAAGCGCTGCCGGGGTGACGGTTATGAAAATCTCCAGGCTGCTCAAATACTGCCGCGCATTAGCGCTTATGATCAAAAAATGCATTTGACCAACAGCCCGTAGTATCCGGGCCACCCGCGTGAAGGCCCAGGCCGTTCAAAGAATGTTTCTGGAAAGCATTGGCGCGATTTGTGAGGCTACGGATTTCGGGAGGGGTCCTGCCGGTTTATGCAAGTTCCAGGTTCTGTTATTCCCCGACCCAAGCCCGACCAGGTCCTTTGCCAGGGTACGGGCGCAAAAGAAAAGGGCGGCCGAAGCCACCCTTGTATCCGATTTTTCCAAACCTTCCTGAAGCTATCTTACCATATTCACCACGGTCTGGAGCAGGGTATCGCCGGTCGTCACGGATTTGGAATTTGCCTGATAGTCAGCCTGATAGTTGATAAGATTAACCATCTGCTGGGTCAGGTCCACGTTTGAGCCTTCCAGCGCCGAGGATACCAGCGTCCCAGCCTGACCTGTCCCCGGCGCTTGCGGTGTAACCGTGCCGGCGCTTGTGCCCCATGTGTACATATTCTCTCCAACCCGGATGAGACCGTTTGGGTTCGGGACGGTGGATACATCGACTACGCCGAGCTTGATTATATTGCCTTTTGGATCTGTCCCGGTCACATTCCCATACTTGTCGATAGCGTAATCTGTGAGCGTTGTCGTTGCATCAGAAGGATCAAGCATACTAATCTTGTTTCCGGAAGGGTCGAGGACGTAGTTACCGTGTCCATCGGTGAGATACGCCGTGGGCGCAGCTTGCGTGCCTCCGGTTGTGATCTGGAAAGATCCATCCCTGGTGTAATAGTCCGCCCCGTTTGAATCCTGGACTTCAAAAAACCCATTTCCCTGTATCATCAAATCCGACCACAAACCGGTCTGTGTTTCCGAACCGACCCCGAAATCCGACGTCACGCCGAGCACACTGGATCCTACGCCCTGCGCCGTGATGTTGTTGTTACTGGTTGCAATCAATCCGCCCACCAGATCGCCGAAGTCCACCGTATTCGATTTCCATCCGGTGGTGGCCGCATTGGCGATATTGTCGCTTACGATCGAGAGCGCCTCATTGAAGGTATTGAGACCTGAAACTGCCGTGGACATAATGTTGCCTGCCATTTGCTTCTCCTTTTCCGGCTTACAAACAGATAAATTCAATCCGGCTTCACTGTGTTTATAGAATTCGACATCCTCCCCGGGCAAATCAAAATTTTGCCCGGATTATTCACATCGCTCAATTAGAGGTGCTTTGGTCGGTTATTCCGGAAACGTTCGACACCAGCACCTGGATTCCGTTCGGTCCCGTAAGAGTATAGGTCGGGGGGCTGCTGTTCAGGTTGCACGCATAAACCAGTCCTTTGACGCTGGTCTGAACCGCGGAGGAAGTTCCTCCGGATGACGTTGCCGTGACCGTGCAGGTGTAGGCGCCGTCGGGTACCGTGTTTCCGGTGGAGTCGTCGCCCGTCCATGGTACGGTGTAGCTGCCGGCATCCTGAGAGCCGAGGTTCAGAGATTTTACCGTATTGCCCGAGCTGTCCTGTATAGTGACGGTGATTGTGGCGGAATCGGAAAGCGTGTAGTCAAGCTCGGTGACTTTGCCTGAGCTCACGTCCATCTCGCTTGTTTGGGCAGTAACATCCTTACCGATCAATGATGTAATCTGCGCATTGTTCACGTCGGCCGAGGATTGCTGAATGCTGCTTAAATACGTGTTCGCCTGCGACAACTCCTGAACGGTCGTAAACTGCGCGAGCTGGGAGGCCAGTTCATAAGACTGCATGGGGTTGGTCGGGTCCTGATTCTGCAACTGGGCGAGGAAAAGCGTCAGGTAATCGTTTGCGTTCAAGGAACTCGCGACGGTTGCGGCGGACGACGAACTCGTGCCCGTTGAGGTGCTAAGTCCGGAACCGATGCCATAAATCGAGCTGGTTGCTGCCGTTGTTGACATTACGCTCTCCTCCAGATCAGTCTTGCCGTTGCACTTAAAATCGGACGCCCAATGAAGGAGCAAGAGTGATACCACAGGAGGAATATCGACAATTTGCAGTTATTGCAGCACGTTATGATTTTGGCGCTGCCGGTGTGCAATGCGCTGACAGGAAATTTTTTCTCCCGGACCATGCATATTTTTCCCTGATGGAACGCCAAACACCCTGCAAGAAATTTATATCGGTTGCGGACGTCTCCGACGATGCACCTCACGAGCGCGAAAGGCACCCGACAAGCATAGTCGCCTTTCGTGGCCTCTTGCGTTACGCGCCCGGATAAAGAGTATCCGGGCCACCCGTTGCATCCCGTGGGAACTTCGTGTTCGAAAAATTTGACGCCTGAAAACCCCAACCCAACCTGCCGGGTCTCACCCGGTTTTCTTTATTGATATCGATTCCACCAACGTCAAAAGCTTGACCCCGGTCCACGTACTCCAGGCGGCTATCTTACGGTTTATGCCGGGGACATAGGCCCTGTAGGCGTTCAAATATGCCGGTTTTAACTCTATTCCGTACGGGGATGGGGATTCGTGATCGGCCGGCGGTTGAGCTGAATCATGCGGAGTCGGCCTCTAAAGGGTCCTGGCATGCTCATTGCTCACCTGTTGCGTCCGGGAATTTGGAAGTTTCCTAACCAGACACATGGAAAGGGCGAAAAAGATGTCTGATGAAGACGGGAAAAAGCAAGTCTCTGAAAAACCCAAGAGCAACACACTTCTGATTGTTCTGATTATTGTGGTCGTGCTCGCAGGTGGTGCGGGAGCAGGCGCCTACCTCAAATTATTCAGGGCGTCCGGAGAGGCGGCGGAGGCGAAGCACGAGGAAGAGGCCCCAATATATCAGGAACTCGACACCTTTATGGTCAACCTGGCGGATTCGGGAGGCAAACGTTTTCTGAAAGCCACGATCAGGTTGAAGGTGAACTCGTTGCAAGTCGGGGAGGAGTGCAAGCTGCGCAATTTCGAAATACGGGACCTTGTCCTTACCCTCCTTACGAGCAAGGAATCAGAGGACATTATCAAACCTGAAGACAAGCTGAGTTTAAAAAAACAGATAATGGAGACGATAAACCGCGTCCTGCGGAAGGGTCAAGTCGTGGATGTCTATTTTACGGAGTTCTTGGTCCAATGAGGGCAACCAGATCGTAATATGGAAAAGATACTTTCACAAGATGAAGTCGATGCCCTGCTGAAGGGATTGTCAGACGGCGAAATAGAGTCTACGAAAGAAAGTGTCCCGGAGACGGAGAACATTCGCTCGTTCGACCTGGCCAACCAGGACAGGATCGTTCGCGGGCGAATGCCCACACTTGACATCATAAACGACAGATTCGCTAAAACACACCGCATCTCGCTGTCCGGTTCGCTTCGGAGGATGCTGGATATAAATGTTTGCCAGGCCGAGATGATAAAATTCGGCGAATTCATCCGGACGCTGCCGGTGCCGACGAGCCTCCATATTTTGAAGATGGAGCCGTTCAGGGGGCACGTGCTGTTCATGATCGAGAGCCGTCTGATCTTCAATCTGGTCGACTGTTTTTTTGGCGGCACCGGCAGAGGCAGCTACAAAATTGAGGGCCGTGATTTCACCTCGATAGAATACCGCGTGATAAACAAGGTTGTAAAACAGGTCATTTTCGATCTCGAACAGGCCTGGCAGCCGATTACCTCCGTTTCATTCACTTTCGTAAGATCGGAGGTGAATCCCCAGTTTGCCACCATTATCCCTCCAACGGATGCCGTGATCGTCGTTCGATACGAATTGGAAATGGACCGGTTGATGGGAAGGATGGCGCTCGTTCTTCCATACTCCACGATCGAGCCGATCAGGACCAAGCTCTATGCGAGCTTCCAAAGCGATCAGCTCGAAGTCGACGTGGAATGGATCCTGCGATTGAAACGGCTCCTCCACGAAGTGCCGGTCGAACTCAGTGTCGAACTGGGCAGCGCCACCTTGAAGGGCTCTGAATTGATGAATGTAGAAGTCGGGGACATCATAATGCTCGATAACGACTCAAACAGGCCCCTGCTGGTTAAAGTGGAAGGAGTGCCGAAACTTAGGGCTACTCCCGGTATCTGCCGGGGGAATATGGCTTTTCAGATGCACAGCTACCTAAATGACAGCGAGTCGAGGGCCGGTTCGTAGACCTGAATTGGAAGGTAAACAGATGGAAAATGAACAAGCTCAATTTCCCAAGCTCGAAAAAGGTCATGGACAGAAGAGCATGAAGGACCTGGATTTTCTATTGGATATTCCTCTGGAAATCTCGGTTGAACTTGGGCGAACCAGGATCCTTGTGAACGATTTGCTCCAGCTTGGCCAGGGCTCGGTTATCGAACTGAGCAAGCTGGCCGGTGAGCCCCTCGAGATTTTGATAAACCAGAAGCTCGTGGCGCGGGGCGAAGCAGTCGTTGTGAACGAGAAGTTCGGAGTGAGGATTACCGACATAATCAGTCAGACGGAACGCGTAAAGCAGTTGGCGTAATCGAGAAAGCGAAGCAGGGACCCGGACGGTCATCGAGCGGTTAAATAAAGGCCCATCCAATGGAAACGGGATTGCAGTTATTGAAGACGATTGGGGCGCTGGCCCTGATTGTGGGCATGCTCTTCGCCATCGTCTATGTTCTCCGGCGCTGGGGAGTGCTGGCGGCAAAGCCCGCCACCCAAGCAACGATAGAAGTCCTGTCCAAACAGTCATTTGGACCGCGGCATCACTTGTTCCTGGTTCGGGTCACCGGGGAGCGTAAAGTCCTGGTGGGCGTTTCACCCCAGAACATGAGCCTTTTGGCCGTAACCGAGTCGGCCCTTCCCGGCAAGAACGCCGTCAACGATGTGACCGAGAACATATGAAAAGCCATGCCAAAAACAGAAATCGAAAGTTCCCTGTCCGGCCGGCCCTGCTTGTCCTTTTCTTTTGCCTCGTCGTTGCCGCATCGATTTTGCACCCGGTCAGTTCGCTTGCGGCGGGAATCGATTTTCCAGCGGTCAATTTCAACCTCGACGATGCAAAGGGACCGCAACAAATAGCCGGAGTGCTTCAAATCATTTTTCTTTTGACAGTTCTGTCGCTTGCGCCCGCGCTTCTCATTTTGATGACCAGTTTCACTCGTTTCGCAATCGTATTTTCTTTCCTCAGGTACGCTCTCGGCACGCAGCAATCGCCTCCGAACCAGATCATACTGGGCCTGGCCCTGTTTCTGACTTTTTTCGTAATGCAGCCGGTGTGGCAGAGAATAAACCAGGAAGCGATAGTGCCCTACGAACAGCATAAGATCTCGGGCGAAGAACTCATCAGTCGCGGCGCGGCGCCGCTAAAAGAGTTCATGCTCAAGCACACGCAAAAATCGGATCTTGCACTGTTTGTTTCTATTTCGCAGAAGGAAAAACCGCAGAATGCAGAAGCCCTTCCGATTTCGACAGTAATTCCGGCTTTTGTGATAAGCGAGCTGAAAACGGCCTTTCAGATCGGGTTTATGCTCTATATCCCTTTCATAATAATGGACATGGTCGTGGCCAGCATTTTGCTCTCGATGGGCATGATGATGCTGCCGCCGGTGATGATCTCTCTTCCATGCAAGCTTATGCTTTTTATACTGGTGGACGGCTGGAACCTGCTGATTGGATCGCTCGTGAAGAGCTTCCAATGACGGCAATGGAGCAAGAAGCGCGGCAGTGAGCGCTCGATGAGCGCATACCGGGGGACTCGGGAATGAGCTATGAATTCGTCATCGGATTTGGCAGGCAGGCCATTGAAACAATGCTGTTCGTGAGCCTGCCCGTGCTTGGTCTCAGTATGGCTGTCGGACTGATAATCAGCGTGTTTCAGTCGGTCACGCAGATTCAGGAAATGACGATAACTTTTGTGCCGAAAATCGTAGTAACCTTTCTGGCGCTGTTGTTCTTCGGTTCCTGGATGCTCGGCAAGATGGCCGGATTGCTGCGCGAGGTCATCGAGAGCATTCCCAGCCTTGTGGGATGACCCGAAGTGTTTTCAATAAATATCAATATCGCCGAACTGTCCATCTTTCTGTCAATCCTGCTCCGCCTCAGCATCGTTCTTTTCATGCTGCCCATCTTCAGTACACCTGAATTACCGCCGGTGGTCAAGGCCCTGGCCGCGGTCGCTTTTTCGGCGGTACTCTTTCCGATTGTGCGGCGCAGCATTCAACCCTTTCCGCTGGAGTTGGCCGCATTTGCCTCGGTTATAACGGGTGAAATGATTTACGGGATACTATTTGCCCTTTCGATGCTCGTCATATTCAGCGCTTTCGAGCTGGCCGGCGAGGTGATGGGCTTCGAGATGGGATTTGGCTTTGCACAGGTCGCCGACCCGCAGAGCGGAACCAGGTTTTCGGTTCTTGCCGTATGGGCTCAACTGCTTGCAACCATGATTTTCCTCTCCGTCAACGGCCATCACGTAATCCTGAAAATCCTGGTGGAGAGCTTCAAACTGGTGCCGATCGGTTCTTTCACCATTGACTCCGGCATCTTTGCCAGGATGATCACAATCAGCGGCACACTGTTCAAACTGGCGATGCAGCTCGCAGCTCCGGTGCTGGCTGTTTTGATTCTCACCCAGATCGGTTTTGGGCTGATGTCCAAGTTCGCCCCGCAGGTGAACATCCTGGCCACGAGCTTTCCTTTGACGATAACTATGGGACTGCTCTTTTTCGGCATTACCACCGTTTTCTGGGGTGAGGTGGGAATCGAGTCGTTCACCCGGCTTTTTCATTTTCTTGTAAATTTCACCAAATAATGGACACAGCCTTGCATATCGGTGGACGGACAAAAAATTGACCCGCCAGGCGATTTTGACATTCCACCGGAATGATCCGCGAGGGATGCCGGTCTCGCTTCGGCGCCTTTGGAGCCGTCGCGGCGGGCACATATGAAAGAGTTACGAATTGGCCTCAACCCAGGAAAAGACTGAGCAGCCAACCGGAAAACGGCTGGGAGAAGCTCGCCGGAAGGGGCAGGTGCCCAAGAGCCGGGACCTGACGGCCGTGAGCATTCTAGTCGTAGGCGGGGCGTCGATCTATCTGTCCCGAAACATAATTCTTTCGAATTTCCGGCATGTTATCGACACCGCATGGTCCCATGAGTCCTTTTCGGTGATTGGCTACTTCGCGGCTTCGGATTTTTCCAGGAACTTGGTTGTTTCCCTTTTCCTTATGCTCGCGCCTGTTGTTCTCCCGATCCTCGCCACGGCAGTCATTCTCAACCTGGTGCAGTTGAAGGGCTTTCTTTTGTCCTTCGAGGCCATGTCAATCAGCCTGGGGAACCTCAATCCGTTGACGGGCCTGAAGAGAATGTTTTCGCTCAGGTCGATGGTCGAGTTGGTCAAATCGGTTTGCAAACTCATCATCATTGCTTACGCCGTCTACTCGGCGATGTGGCCCGAACGCACCGCGCTGGCCCAACTGGCCGGGCTGGATGTAAATGATTTTCTGGGCCTCACCGGAAATCTGGCCCTCAAGCTCCTGTTTCGAGTGGCCGGAATCATGTTTGCCCTGAGCGTTCTCGATTTTTGCTACCAGAAATGGCAGACCAGAAAAGATCTCATGATGACCAAGCAGGAAACCAAGGAAGAGGCAAGGCAAAGCGAAGGAAACCCGCAGATAAAATCAAGAATACGTACGATCCAGAGGACGCTTGTCAGGCAGCGAATGCTCTCACGAGTACCAAAGGCGAGCGTAATTATCACCAACCCGACCCATTTCGCGGTGGCGCTCCAATACGAGCCCGGCATGGAAGCGCCGACCGTGGTGGCCAAAGGCGTGGATTTCCTGGCTCGGAAGATAATCGAGGTGGGAAGGAAGCATGGAGTTGCGATAGTGCAAAATCCTCCTTTGGCACGTGCTTTGTATAAACAGGTCAGGCTGGAAGCGACGATTCCGGTCGAACTCTACAGGGCTGTGGCAAAAGTACTGGCTTATATCTATCAACGGAAACGATCGATGCGGCAGAACCAGAATGGCTAGAGCAGAGAGTGGAAAGAGTCTTTTGATGGAACGGCTGAAGTCGGTTTCGGACGGAGACGCCATAATGGGCATCGGCATGGTGTGCATCCTCTCCGTCATGCTTTTGCCGCTGCCGAGCCGCTTTCTTGACGTGCTTCTTATAATAAACATCTCTTTTGGGCTGATTACCCTTCTTACGGCCATCTACAGCTATAAACCCCTCGATTTTGCCGTCTTTCCGTCAGTGCTTCTGGTGACCACCATTTTTCGCATTGCCCTGACGGTTGCCAGCACCAGGCTTGTGCTCCTGCACGGGCATGAAGGAACCAAGGCAGCAGGACTGGTCATTCACGCCTTCGGCAATTTCGTCGTGGGCGGAAACTATGTGGTCGGTTTCGTCATATTCATTATCCTGGTGATCGTAAACTTCATGGTAATCACCAAGGGTACCGAGCGTATCGCCGAGGTAGCGGCCCGATTCACCCTGGATGCCATGCCCGGAAAGCAGATGAGCATCGACGCCGATCTCAACACGGGGTTGATCGACGATCGAGAAGCGCGCAGGCGCCGGGAGACAATCCGCCAGGAAGCCGATTTTTACGGCACGATGGACGGCGCGAGCAAGTTTGTGCGCGGCGATGCGATAGCAGGCATTCTTATCACGCTGATAAATATTCTGGGCGGTTTAGCGGTAGGGGTGGTCCAAAACGGAATGCCGATAGGCGAAGCCTTGCAAGTCTACACTCTGCTGACCGTCGGCGATGGCCTCGTTGCGCAGATCCCGGCCCTGGTAATTTCTTCATCGGCAGGCATCCTGGTAAGCCGCGCCGCCTCGGAAATCGGCATGGGCGCGGGCTTTGGCAAACAGTTCAGCATGCATCCCAGGCCGCTTGCGATCACCGGTGGGATGCTCTTCTTCTTGAGTATAGTCCCAAGTTTTCCGGCGATTCCGCTCATTCTCGTGGGTACGATCCTGTTTGTGCTTGCCGGGATTGCTGACCGGAAAAGCAAATCGGAACATGACAAGCAGGAGATCGAGGAATCCGAGAGCGCAAAGCCCCAGGGAGCTCCGGACCTTCCTCCGCTGCTCGATGTTCTTGAACTGGAACTCGGCTACGGACTTATCCCCCTGGTCGATGAGGCACAGAGCGGGGACCTGCTGCCCCGGATAAAGGCGATAAGGCAGCAACTCGCCCTTGAATACGGGATCCTTGTCCCGGCCCTGCATGTGAGGGACAACCTCCAGTTGAAACCCGCCGAATACAGGCTGCTGCTCAAAGGCAACCCGGTCGGAAAGGGCGAAATCATGGTGGGGCACTACCTCGCTTTGAGCAGCGGCGAAAGCACCCTGGAAATAAAAGGTATTCCGACCAGGGATCCCGCATTTGACCTGCCGGCCGTCTGGATACCGGAAAACAGGCGTGACGAAGCCACCAAGGCCGGCTACACGGTCATAGATCCATCGACGGTTGTCGCCACTCATTTGACCGAGTTGTTCAAAAAATTTGCCGACCAAATGTTGACCCGTCATACGGTCCAGCAGCTCCTCGACAATCTTGCGCTCCAGCAGCCCAAACTTGTTGAAGAACTGGTACCCAACGTACTCTCGGTGGGGGTCGTTCAGAAGGTGCTCCAAAACCTTATTCGTGAGGGGGTGACTATCCGCGACCTTCAAACGATCTGCGAAACCCTGGCCGACTACGGGCCGCTTAACAAAGATCCGGAACTGCTTACCGAATACGTGCGGCAGGCGCTCGCCCGCACCATCACGCGACCCTATGAAACAGAAGATCAGAAATTTCCGGTCCTGTCGCTTCAACAGGGCCTGGAGGAAAAACTGACCCGCGGCATCCAGAAATCGGAGCACGGCAGCTTTTTGAGCCTTGACCCGGGATTTCTGCAACAGTTCCTCCAGGCGACAAGCGACGAGGTCAAACGAGCGGTCAGCCTTGGATATCACCCGGTGCTGCTTTGCTCGCCCGCGATAAGGCGCCATTTGAAAAAGCTCCTGGAGCGGTTTTTGCCCGATGTGGCCGTTATAAGCCATAACGAACTGAGCAACTCGTTGGAAATCCGCTCAGTCGGGATAATCAGGATGGATTATGCAAGTTAAGACATTCAAGGCCCCTTCCATGGAAAAGGCGCTGGCCCTGGTCAAAAAGGAACTCGGCCCGGACGCCATTATCCTTTCCAGCAGGAAGGGGGCCGGCAGTCCGGGGGAACCCGTGTTCGAAGTGAGCGCGGCGCGCGACCAGCATCCCGACCAGCCCCCGCCGGTCTTAACGGATGGGGCGGCCCTGACTGCTGAATTACGAGATGAGGTTCGGGATATAAAAAGCTTTCTGTCATTGCTCATCTCTTCGAAAGACCATTTGACGGACATCAAGGAAGACCAGGCGCTGGCCGAGCTGTATCACTCACTCCTGGTGCGAGGTTTTGACGAAAAGCAGGCGTTTATCCTGCTTAAAAAGGCTGTATCGGACCCGAGTGGCTATCCGGTCGACAGCAGCCATGTATTCGATTCCTTCTGCCGGCATTTCATCGCTAAAACCAGTTGCGCCAAGCCGTTAAGGACTATCTCCAGTTCGAACGGCCCCTCCGTTTTCACTTTTCTGGGGCCGACGGGAGTGGGAAAAACCACGACCCTGGCCAAGCTGGCGGCCCATCTCAAGCTCAAACGGCGGATCGATTTGGGGATAATTTCCCTGGACACGTACCGGATCGGAGCAGTGGACCAGCTTCAGACTTACGCCGGCATCTTGGAGGTGCCTTTCAGCGTGGCGCAGAGCAAGGCCGAACTGACGGACGCACTCAAGGACCTGAGCCATTGTGACGCCGTTCTGGTAGATACCACCGGCAGAAATTATCTGAACCACGAGCATGTGCGCTGTCTGCAGGAGCTATTTCAAAACTGCGGGAAATTCTGTCATTTTCTTGTCCTCAGCGCTACGGCGAAGGACGAAGACCTCAAGCAGACAATTCTTCAATTTCGAGGAATGGATATCAACAGCCTCATATTTACGAAAATCGACGAAACGGTTCACCACGGGTGCATGCTCAACCAGTTAGTACGGTTCAACTACCCTATTTCCTACATTGGAACAGGGCAGAGGGTGCCGGAGGACATCGAGCTGGTCACTCAGAAGCGACTGCTTTCGTTCTTGATGCCGGTCGGCAGCCGGACTGAGTAAAAGGGGGAAAAGATGGATCAGGCGGTTGGTCTTAGAAGAAAGGGAAACGGTGAAATCGATACGGGGCAGGCCGTTTCCACAGCCATGCCGGTGTTACAGAAACCGGTCAGGGTGATGGCTGTCAGCAGCGGAAAAGGTGGTGTGGGGAAAAGCAACATAGTGGTCAATCTGTCGCTGGCCTTCGATCGAATGGGACTCCAGACGCTTATAATGGACGCCGACCTTGGGTTGGCCAATATCGACGTCCTTCTGGGGCTTGCTCCGAGGTACAACCTGAGCCACGTGCTAAGCGGGCAAAAAAAGCTCGAAGAGGTGCTTGTCAACGGCCCCGGGAGGATCAAGATCATGCCCGCCAGCTCAGGGGTCCAAGAACTTACAAGACTCACGGATGAGCAGAAGCTGCTCTTTCTCGAACTTCTCGAAGGATTGGAGACCGAGGTTGACATCCTTCTGCTGGACACGGGCGCCGGCATCTCCGACACGGTCCTCTACTTCAATCTGGCCGCTCATGAAAGAATCATAGTCGTAACCCCCGAACCGACCTCCCTGACCGATGCATACGCACTGATAAAAGTGCTCTATGCGAAACACGGCGAACGGTATTTTCGGATCCTTGTCAACCAGACTTCAAACGAATCCATGGGGAAATCCATTTTCGCAAAACTGAGCAAGGTTGCCGACCATTTTCTGGATGGACTTTCCCTGGATTACCTGGGGACTATTCCCCACGATACGTCGGTAACGAAATCGGTGCTGCAGCAAAGGCCTTTGCTCGAGCTCTTTCCCTCATCACCAGCATCCAAGGCCTTCATAAACATAGCGGAGACCATCAGCAGGACCCGCCCCAATGTCAATCAGGGCACGATTCGGTTCTTCTGGAAAAGGCTCTTAAACGTCTAGGAGAAACGGGAAATCCTTATGGAACAGACGTATGCGGTTCGAAAAAATCCTTACTGCAGCAACGGCATCGAACCCTGTGCAATCCAGAGCGAGAAGGACAGGGCCGTACTGGAGCACAGCGACCTGGTTAAGTATATCGCCCTGAGGCTCATCTCGAGGTTGCCTGACCACATTTCCGTGGAAGACCTCATCAGCGCCGGGGTGCTGGGACTGATCGACGCCATTGAAAAGTACGACGCCGGCCAGGGCATTCCTTTCGAGTATTACGCCAAGATCCGCATAAAGGGCGCCATGCTCGACGAGATCCGATCCATGGATTGGGTGCCCAGGTCTTTGCGGCAAAAGAGCACGAACATGGAGAAAGCCTGCGTAAGTCTGGAACAGAGACTGGGGCGAGACCCGACTGAAGAGGAGATCGCCTCCGAGCTCAACGTCGATCTTGATGAATTTCATAAGCTTCTGGATGAAATAAAAGGAATATCCTTCTTGCCGGAGAATATCCATGACGTCATCCGGGAGAACAGGGAATCCCATTTGCTCTGCTCCGGTTCGGAGGAACTCTTCGACGCGGCCTACAGAAAGGAGATCCGCACTCATCTGGCCGAGGCGATTACAGGTCTTTCCGAAAAAGAGCAACTCGTTCTCTCTCTTTATTATTACGAAGAGCTGACAATGAAGGAAATAGGGGCGGCCCTGGGGTATACCGAGTCGAGGATCTCCCAGATTCATACCAAGGCGGTGTTGAAACTCAAGACAAAGCTTGGAAGGAAGCTCAAAGCTGAAGATCTGCCTGGATTCGTTCCGCAGGGCGAACTTAAGCCGCTTCAGCCCAAAATGAGTTCCGGCAGGCATTCGAAATAAAGCGGGCATAGGCCACGGCGACAGGAAGGCCGGCAGATGGAGCTCAAAAGGAAAGCACTGGGCGACGGGCCCAAGGCGAAGGGCAAACGGGCGGGCAATAGCCCACCCGGGGCCAATGAAGCCAGTTCTGCGCCCGAGCCGGGGGAAGAGACGCACGAGCCCGATCCTGTGCGTGATGAACCGGTCGCGGGAAATGATGGGGCCGGAGTCGAGACCGGTAGTGCCAAAGCCGATGAAGGCACGGCCGGCGGCCGAGCATGGCCCCGGTTTTCAACGGTCCTGAAATTCGGCGCTCCGGTACTGGGGTTGCTCGTGTTAGTTGCCGGTATTTTCTTCTTTTTGAAGTTTAAACCGCATGCCGTGCTTTTCGCAAACAGTTCGCAAAGGCTCGAACCGATAACCAGCATAATGCGCCCAATTCCTTTGCCGGATTACCGGGATATGCTCGATTTCCTGGTTGTCTATGAAATGAACGCCCAGAAGATGATCGTCGCGATCAGAATGGAAGTCGGATTTCAAAATCCGACTCGATATCAAAACTGCAAAGATCAGAACGTGGCTTTCCGCGACACGATCTATTCTTTCCTGTTGCAGCAGAACGTGTCGGGAACCACGCTGAAAACCTGGCACTCAATCGTAGAAAAGGATCTTGTCGATTACCTGAGGGTTAAATTGCCTCAAAGTTATGCAGATACGATCCGGCTGGCCCAGGTCGAAAATCTTTGAAAGACGCGTCCCATGGAATCCATCTGGAAGCTTTTTGAAAGCCAGACCCAATTCAGCACGATACTTCAGGTAAGCGTCGACGTGATTATCCTGGTCATGTTTGGGGTCATTCTGACGTTTAAGAGGCCGCGAATTTCAAAGAAGGACGAGGCCCTGGTGAGGTCCCTGGAGAAGATAGTGGGAGAGACGACAACGATCTCCCAGCATTTCAAAAACAATCTTGAACAACGGCAGGAACTGCTCCAGCAAATAACAGCAGGTCTCGATCAGCGCATCCGGATTGCACAAGAGTTGTGCGATCGGCTGGGCCAGCTTTCCCTGGCGGCTGAAGTTTCAACCCAGAAAATCGATGATTTTTTGACCGCTGGTCCGCGCCCCCAGAGCGCCGACCAGCAGAAAGTGCTCACTCTTGCTCAAAAAGGTCTTAATGCCGCTGCAATAGCACAAAAGCTAAAGCGGCCGGTGGGAGAAGTCGAGTTGATACTGGGCCTTCGAAAAATAGCTTCCTGAATGCCCCGTGTTTAATATGAGCGCCGGCCGCCACCGCCACCGCCACCGCCGCGGGGCCCGCCACCTGAACCTCCCCGCCGGTCGCGTCCGCCTCCGAAGCCTCCACCACCGGAGGATCTTCCGCCTCCGGGACGACCTCCGCCGCCAAATGACCGGCCACCACGATTCTCACGCGGCTTAGCTTCGTTGACCGTAAGCGCCGAACCACCCAATTCCTTGCCGTTCATTCCCGTTATTGCCGCCTGTGCCTCATCCTGGTCAGGCATCTCAACGAAGCCGAACCCGCGGGACTTTCCGGTAATGTTGTCCTTGATGATCTTTGCGGTATCGACATTACCAAAGGTTGCGAAAGCTTCGCGCAATTCTTCTTCGGTTGTCCTCGCGGCCAGATTTCCAACATAGATATTCATTTTCTCTCCTCTCCCTGGAAGGGATGATGCCAGGCCGAATCGAAAGAACCCTGTCCCCTGAAGCTCCAACCTCAGGCCCATATAAATAAATTAGTTACTCTTCGCAAATATGGAACGGTATCGGATTTACCCGTATCCACCCTGCCAAACGGCGGCAATCTCGCTTTGAGGACAATCCTGTCGAAAAAGGCCGTCAATTTCCGTATAAAGCTTCCAAGCAATCCCACGGTTTGAAGACCGGCAACTCAGTCGCTTTTCCCGGAAAAATTTTCCCCCGCGCTCCTGATCGGGTGCTCGAAAACTGGCTCACAGCTTGAATATGAAATTAATACTTCGCTGGCATCTTCGTTGCAAGACTAAGGACCGGAAGGAGTGATTCAATGAAGCTGGAATCATATCTCGCGGCACTAGGGTCACTGGAAGAGCAGAGACGTTTGGACATTATATCAAATAACATCGCGAATTCCAACACCCCTGGATTTAAGAAGGACAGTCTTTATTTCAACAACGTTATGGACCAGTTCACTCATACAACCATGACACAGGGGCAGATCCGCGACACGGGCGAAAAGCTCGATGTGGCCCTTTCCGGAGACGGTTTTCTAAGCATACAAACCGACCATGGTGTGGCCTACACGAGGGCGGGAAATCTGACGGTTAATAACGCGAAGCAACTGGTTACGCACGACGGCTGGCCGGTCCTCGGAAAAAGCGGACCGATCAAAGTGAACGATCCGACAAAATTTAGTGTAAACCAGGAAGGTCAGGTTTTTGACGGACCCGACCAGGTGGACCAATTGGCTCTGGCTAGCTTTCCGTCCAACGTAAAGCTGCAAAAAAACCAGAACGGGTACTTTCAGCCTCAGACTCCAGAGAGCCAACCGACAAAGCCCGAAAGCTGCCAGGTTCGCCAGGGGGCGCTGGAAGGGGCCAATTTCAATGCTGTCGAGGAAATGGTCAGGTTGGTCGACACGATGAGGAATTTTGAAACCTATCAAAAATCCATGCAGATTTGTGACTCCAACCTGGACACACAAGTAATTTCAAAGCTGTCGGGTTAGGTCTTTGCGATCGGGTTTGATGCAGGGCCGCCAAAATCGGCCCGGAGGAGCGGAATATGAGCACGAGGAGCCTTTGGACGGCAGCTACGGGAATGTCCGCCCAACAGACTAACATGGACGTGATCGCCAACAACCTGGCGAACGCGAGCACAACCGGCTACAAGGCCAGCAGAGGCAATTTCGAAGACGTTATGTACCAGACCATCGTTGCGCCAGGGTCGGACAGCAGTTCAAGCTCAAAAGTACCCACGGGCATCCAGATCGGAATGGGAGCAAAGACAGTATCGGTCGAAAAGCTTTTCCAGCAGGGAAATTTTACAGAAACCGACAACAAGTTGGACCTTGCCATTCAGGGTAACGGATTTTTCAAGATCCTCAACGGTTCTCAGGATTGCTACACTCGTTGCGGCAGCTTGAAGACAGACCAGAACGGTAACGTTGTCGATGCATCCGGATACGTGGTGCAGCCCCAAATTACGATACCACAGTCAGCCGTTACCGTAAGTATCAGCAGTCAAGGTCTTCTCACGGCCACGGACGCCACCGGAAAGACGGTGCTGAGCACACAGATGCACCTTTACAACTTCATAAATCCGGCCGGACTTCAGGCCATAGGCAAAAACTATTTCATCCCGACCGATTCTTCAGGCACCGAGATAGATACTCCGCCCGGTGGTCCGGAGGGAATGGGAACGATCCTCCAGGGGTACCTGGAATCTTCGAACACCAACGTGGTAAACGAAATGGTGAATATGATCATGAGTCAGCGCGCTTATGAAGCAAATTCCAAGGTCATCAAATCGGCCGACGAAATGTTGCAGATAGCGAACAATGTCAAAGCCGGATGAGGCGGGAGGAATTTATGCGATTGGTTACTGTTTCGGGAATGGCCGCGCTCCTGTTCCTGGGCCTGGTGCTGCCCTCGGCGATGCCCGTTGGCGGTGGGGATTCGGCGGCCTGGAGCGCTTCGGAGCCGATCACCGAGATAAGGGTCCTGGGAAATCTAACGGTCAGCCAGAAGGATGTCTCGCTTGCCGATATCTGCGACCCCGAAACGATTCCAGGGGAATGGAAGTCAATTATGGGTTCGCTCAATATCGGGGAGGCTCCGCAGGCAGGATCGGAAAAGTACATCGATCCCGGTCAACTCAAGACATACCTGACCCGGCTGCTCGATTCCCGTGGAGTTAATTCTTCGGACGTAAAGCTGGATATTCCCGACAGGATCGTCATCAGGCGGGAATCGACTCAGATCGGCCAGGAGCAGATAGAAGAGATTTTCAAAAAGTTCGTCTTTGAAAACTCGCCCTGGAGGCATGAGGAGATAAGCATCCCGCGGGTTCGCTTCTCCGGGTTTCCCATCGTCCCCATCGGCAAATTGACCTATGAGGTTACGGTTGCACCGAAAGAGCGTTACATAGGGAACGTACCGGCCACAATCGATTTCTACGTCAACGGAGAGAAGGCGCAGACTATCACCGTCATTGGCAGGGTAGAGGTCTTCGGAAACGCATACCTGGCCGCGCAACCGTTGAAGCAGAACCAGATGATTGCGGCGACCGACCTCGAAGTGAAGAAGATAAACCTTACCGATGCCGCCGATCGGTTCGCGACCAGCCTCGACCAGGTTGAAAACCGGCGTGTGCTGCGCAACGTCGGCGTACATCAGCCATTGGAACTCAAAGACCTGGACAAGCCGCTGGTGCTCAAAAGAGGCGATATAGTGAAGATCGTCTACGACCAGCCTGGACTCTCGGTGACCGCTAAGGGACAGGCCAACGCGGATGGAGGCGTTGGAGATACGCTGGCCGTAACCAATGTCACATCGATGAAGAAAATTTTCTGCAAAGTTTTGGACGCTCAGACCGTAAGGGCCGTCCGCTAGAGGCGGGGCCCGGCCTTTAATGTGGTGACGGAGCAAAAATGCGAAGATATAGAACTTTTGGAGCCGGGGGAAGCACGGCTGCGATCGTGTTGATTTCATCCGTCGCGCTGGTCCTGGTTCTTGCGGGCTGCGCCGGGATGAAATCCAGCAAAGAGCAGGCCTCTTTAGCGAGCCCTCCCAAACAACTGCCCGGGGCAAAACTCCCGATGCCGGAACCCGGGCCGGAGCCGGCAAGTATCGCTGCGAGCGGTTCTCTCTGGGCCGCCAACAGCGGTTCGCTATACGCCGACATTAGGGCCGCGAAGATAGGCGACATACTCACCATAACCATAAGTGAGAACTCAACGGCATCCAAGGCCGCGGCGACTACGGCCGAGAGGACGAAAAACTCCACGGGTTCTTTCACCTTCGCGGGGGCCGGTCTCGGAACCAGCGGCACCAAGGGGGCGTTCTCCTTCGGTCCTTACACCGGCGCCTTCTCCAATACGTTCAAGGGAGACGGTTCGACCTCCCAGACCGACACCATGACGGCCTACATGACCGCGACCGTAATCGATGTTTTGCCCAACGGGAACCTTCTAATCCGGGGCTCGCGCTGGACTAAGGTCAATGACGAACTGCAGCAGATCGTCCTCGAGGGTGTGGTCCGTCCTATCGACATCAGCCGAAACAACACGGTGCTTTCGCAAAACGTGGCGGAGGCAAAGATATTTCTGCTGGGAAAAGGCCCGGTATCTCAGCATCAGAAGCCGGGATGGCTCAACCAGTTCCTGGATTTAATCTCGCCTTTCTAAATACGGCGGAAGAGCATGAAAAATAAGGGTTGCTTCTCTATTGGGTGTATCTGCATGGTTTTTGGATTGCTTCTTTGGGCCAGGCCCGCCAATTGCGCCAGGATCAAGGACCTGGCCTACTTTTTGGGCGCCCGCCAAAATGCGCTCATAGGATATGGGCTCGTGGTCGGCCTCAAGAACACCGGCGACAGCACCAACACGCTGTTTACCGTGAACTCCCTGGCGAATATGCTCGAAAACATGGGCATCACCTTCGATCCGACCCAAGCGAAAACCATGAACGTTGCTGCGGTCATGGTTACGGCCAAGCTTCCCGCTTTTTCGAGAACCGGGTCCAGAGTGGACGTGCAAGCCTCGTCGATAGGCGACGCCAAGAGTCTCGAGGGGGGCACGCTGCTTATGACTCCTCTCAGTGCGGCTGATGGAAAGGTCTACGCCGTCGCCCAGGGACCGGTCTCTATCGGGGGTTTTGCCGCAGCGGGGGCTTCCGGAAGCACTGTCCAGAAAAATCATCCGACGGTTGGATTAATAAGCGGCGGCGCGTTGGTCGAAAAAGAGGTCCCCGTTCAGTATGACCAAAAGCCGGGCCTGGACCTCATCCTGAGGACGCCGGACTTCACGACCGCCTCAAAAACAGCATCCGCGATACACAGAGCTCTCCCGGAGGTGGCCGCCCATGCGATAGATGCCGGAACGGTCAAACTGGAAGTGCCCCCTGAGCAAAGCCGTGAAATGGTGGCCCTGATCACGCAGATAGAAAACCTTGAAGTCAACGCCGAGCTGGTCGCAAAGGTCATCCTGAACGAAAGGACCGGGACCATTGTCATAGGTGAACATGTTCGAATATTGCCGGTTGCCGTCGCTCACGGGAGCCTGACCGTTCAGATAACCGAAAAACCGACCGTTTCTCAGCCGCTTCCCTTCAGCCAGGGCACCACCGTGGTCGTGCCTCAGTCCAGCGTTCAGGTCCAGGAATCAAAGGGCCACCTCGCAGTTCTCGGCGGCGGTGTCACCATAGGGCAGGTAATCGAAGGGCTTAACGCCATTGGCGCCACACCGCGCGATCTCATAAACATCCTTCAGGCCATCAAGGCGGCCGGCGCAATGGAAGCCGAACTCGAGCTGATTTAGTTAAAGACGAAAGGATTTTTGTGGCAGCCAAAGTGCAACCTTTTTCACAGGGGGATTCCGCCGGCGATTTGGAAAAACAGAAAATTCGGCTTCGGGAAAACTGCGACGAATTCGAATCGGTAATGATTGCATACATGATGAAAACCATGCGCGACAGCACCATGCGGGCGGAAGAACCCGGAGCCGCGATGGGAGTGTTTGAAGACATGCTGACCGGGCAGGTATCCAAAGCAGTCAGTCATAATTCCTCTCTAGGGCTGGGGGACTTGCTCTACTCCAAACTGGAACCTCTTGTAAAACCTCAGGTTCACAAAGAGGCGGACCTTGCAGCAGCCCAATCTCAGGCCGCAGCGTCGGTGAAGCAGGTGGAAACGTCCCGGGGCGACTGAATTCGCCGTTACGCTCGAAGATTTTTTTTAAACCATATCAAGAGATTTGACGATTAACGAACACGGGTGTCTTTCCCGGAGCTTGGAATCGCCGAATCGGGAGAAGTGTTATGGAATCGAATCCGGCCATGTCCGAAAATATCCTGCATGCCAGCGCCGTTCCGGATCGAGACAGTCCCTTTCATTCCGCGTGCCTCTCGACGGCTCTCGAATTGCTGGAGGTGCTCCGGGAAGAAGCCGGAATACTCAGGCGGTTCAAGGGGGCCGAACTCCTGCGGCTCGTTCCGAGAAAAGAGTATCTGGTCAGGGAACTGGAATGGAAACTCCAATCCGTCAAAGACGCGGGGGAAGGCTTTCTGCCGGTTTCGGAGTCCTATAGGGCCCTGCTCTGCGAGATCGAGAGGTTGAATACTTCCAATGGAGTTTTTATCGAAAAGGCTATTTCCTACTGGCAGGACCTTTTTGCGATCTTTTCGCCCCCGGGCTACGGACCGGCCGGTAAGAAGTCGATGCGCCGAGCGCGCTCTCCACGGGGACTGTCGTTCGAACGGGAGATTTGAAAGATGGCCGGACTTACAGTCACGCTCGATATAGCGGGACAGACGCTGCAGAATACGCAGATAGAGATTCAGACCTCGTCGAACAATATCTCCAATGCCAACAATACGGGATATTCGCGCGAGACCGCGGTGCAGACCTTCAATCCCGCGGTGCTGACCGCTTCGGGCTGGCTGGGCACCGGCGCAAGCATCAGCAACATCACACAGGCGCGGGACAGCTATCTCGAGCAGCAGCTCATTAACGCCACGACCGGCGATGCTCAGTACACAAGCCTTGCTTCTCAACTTACATCTATCCAGGCTGCCTGTTCGGATTCCGGCGACACTGGAATTTCCCAGGCCCTTGGGAATTTTTTCGATGCATGGAGCGCACTGGGCCAAGACACGACGAATACGTCCGATCAGACGAGTGTCTACTCGGCGGCGCAGAACCTGGCCAGTGCCGTGAGTTCCACATACAATCAACTGAACCAGATCGCCTCGAGTCTTCCAGACCAGATCGATGACACGGTCACCCAGGCAAACACGCTGATCGACCAGATAGCTCAGCTTAACACGGCAATTGCCCAAAATGAATCATCCGGCTTCCAGGCAAACACGCTGAGGGACGAAAGATACCAGGCGATGGACAGCCTCGCCAAGCTTATCCCCGTAAGCTTTTCCCAGGACCCGGCGACAGGTGCTTTCACGGTCGATACCACCGATGCAACGGGTTCGCTAAACGTTGTCACCGGTGGAACGGCCACGCATATCTCGAGTTCATCGACCATAACGGGCGGGCAGTTCGGGGGGCTCGTGCAAGCCCAGACAGACCTCAACGGCTACATCAGCCAGTTGAACGGCTTCGCTTCCACGTTGATCTCACAGGTGAACCATATTGCCACGACAAGCGGCGGAACGGATGTTTTCAACGGCACTGACGCCTCCTCGATCACGGCTTCCAATACCTTTTTGCAAAATCTGACCCAAAGCCAATTGAGTACAATGTCTCAAGGAATGGCAGACCTGCAAGACTCGAGTATAGCCTTTCCCGACGGGACCAATACCACGCTGCAGCAATATCAGAGCAACTTCGAGCAGACCGTGGGTGACGACGTCAAGTCAGCCAATAACAACCAGACCTTTTATGACTCCCTCCAGTCGGAGCTGCAGACACAGCAGCAATCGGTTTCCGGCGTTTCGGTGGATGAGGAATTGGTTAACATCATAAATTATCAGCAGATTTACGAGGCTGCGGCCAAAGTCGTTCAAACAACTGCTACGCTTATGACCGCAGTCATAGATATGGTCCAGTAGGCGGGGGGAAATTATGCGGATTACACTGAACATGCAAAATAACAATACCCTGGTTAGCCTCAACGATCAGCAGGAACAGATTACTCAGCTTTCCCAGCAGATCGCTTCGGGTCAAAAGCTCTCAGCCCCATCCGATGATCCTTCAAGTTGGGCGCAGGCAATGAACGTCACGCAGAGTCAGCGCGAATATAATTCTTTTACCAGCGGCATAAGTTTTGCCACCGACTGGGACCAGGCCACCGAGTCGGCCCTGAGCCAGCTTTCGGACTTGGTCAGTCAGGCAAAGCAGCTCGCAATTTCGGCCTCCAGCGGGAATACCGCCTCACAGAGCGCGGCCCTTTCAAACGAGGTGAACGGGATTTTGCAACAGGCGTTAAGCATGGCCAATTCCCAATATGGCGATCAGTATATTTTCTCCGGCACCAAGACGTCTGCATTGCCTTTTTCTATCGACAGCTCCGGGACGGTTACTTATAATGGAAACGATAGTTATATACAGGTAAAGACCAGCACGAGCAGTGTCGCCAATGGCGGCTCAACGGCCGTCAACCTAACCGGCGATGATGTATTTACATTTTCCAGCGGCGGGAGCACCCTGAATGTGCTGCATGAAATCTGGAGCCTCGGACAGGCAATAAAAAATGGAGACTCGGCGACCGTCAGCAGCAGCATCACCACAATGAACGACGCATTCAATCATATCAACGACGAGTTGACCACGGTTGGATGCACGCTGTCGAATCTCAGCAATCAGCAATCGGCGATCACCGCTTTCACGACAACCGAACAGAGCACCCTGTCCAACCTCCAGGACGTGGATATCGCCAGCACAACCACCAAACTGACACAGGCTCAAACGGCCTTCGAGGCAGCCCTCAAGGTAACCAGCAGCCTCGCCGGCCTCAATCTGGCTACGTATCTCTCAAGTACCGGTTAAAAACGGCAAGTCGTCATAAGACAGTCAAAGTCCACCACAGAGACGCAGAGTCCGCGGAGAAAAGCTGCTTAAGAATGGTTGGCAGATTTTATTGGAAAAGGCTGTCTCGCTGTTCCAAGATCCTGTCCTTTCTATTGATTTTGGTTTCCTCTGCGCTCCTGTGTGAATTCAAAACAACCGGAGGGTCTATAAATGGGAAAGCCTATCTTTCCTCATGAAATGCGTAGTTTTGCCGGCATGGAAGATCTCGTCGAACTGGCTCTGGATTTGCGTTGGTCATGGAATCATGGCGCTGACGATATATGGCGCACTTTGGATCCCGATCTGTGGGACCTGACCCGCAACCCCTGGATCATCCTTCAAACCGTGGCCAGGGGCAAACTTAAAGATCTGACCGAGAACCAGGAGTTTCGCAGTCGCCTGAAAAAACAGGCCCAGCAGTTGCGCGCTTCGCGAAGCGCTCCCGCCTGGTTCCAGAATGCCCATTCTCAATCAGAGTTGAAAACGGTGGCGTACTTCAGCATGGAGTTCATGCTGGGCGAGGCGCTGCCCATCTATTCGGGCGGATTGGGCAATGTTGCCGGCGACCAGCTAAAGGCCGCCAGCGATCTTGGAGTACCAGTGGTCGGCGTAGGGTTGCTGTACCAGGAGGGATACTTTCGGCAGGTCATCGCTGCCGACGGGTCTCAGTTGGCCCTTTATCCCATTAACGATCCGGGACAACTTCAGATCACACCCGCGAGAGACGCCGAGGGCGAGTGGGTGCGAATCGCCGTGCACCTTCCCGGTTATTCGGTGTGGGTGAGGGCATGGCAGGCGCAGGTGGGCCGGGTAAAATTATACCTGCTGGACATGAACGACCCTGCGAATCCTCCGGTCGTTCGAGGCATAACCAATGAACTATATGGGGGCGGCCTCGAAGTGCGCATTGCTCAGGAAATGGTGTTGGGCATAGGCGGATGGCGGCTTTTGCGGCGGCTGGGGCTTGATCCTGAGGTTTGCCACCTGAACGAAGGCCATGCAGCATTCGCAATTTTGGAACGGGCCGCGGACTTTATGCAGAGGACCGGGCAAGACTTCGAAGTGGCGCTACAGGTCACGCGCGCCGGGAATGTATTCACCACTCACACCCCGGTTTCCGCGGGTTTTGACAGGTTTCCCCCGAACCTTATGAGGCAGAACCTTGAGGGATTTGCCAAGAATCGACTGAAGATCCCGTTCCACCAACTCATGGCCCTGGGCAGGCAAAACCCGGATGACGAGTCGGAACCTTTCAATATGGCGTATCTTGCCCTGCGGGGCAGCGGGGCGGTCAACGGCGTCAGCAGGTTGCACGGAGAAGTGAGCCGTGGAATCTTCCAACCCATGTTTCCCCGCTGGCCGCAAAGAGATGTCCCCGTTGGTTACGTAACGAATGGCATTCATGTGCCCACATGGGACTCTCAGGCTTCGGACGAATTATGGACCAGATACAGCGGCAAGGCGTGCTGGACGGGGGAAATTGGCCAGGCGTCGGAATCGATACGGAAAGCGTCCGACCAGGAATTGTGGGCCATGCGTCAGAATTCACGCCGCGCGTTGGTTGAACACATCCGCCTTCATTACGTCCGCCAACTCGCGGTCTCCGGCGCCACGATTGAGGAGATACACAAGGCTGAGCACATTCTTGACCCTGAGGTATTGACACTGGGTTTTGCGCGGCGTTTTGCCGAATACAAACGGCCGGTTTTGCTGTTGCGCGATCAGGAACGACTGATCAAAATCCTGTCGAATTCCGAACGCCCCGTCCAGATCCTTATCGCAGGCAAGGCCCACCCTGCCGACCGGATGGGACAGGATATGATTCGGCAATGGGTGCAGTTCTCCAGGCGCCCTGAGGTGTTAGGGCGCGCGGTCTTTTTGAGCGATTACGATATGCTGTTGACGGAGAAGATCGTGGGAGGCGTGGATGTCTGGATCAATAACCCACGCCGTCCATGGGAGGCGTGCGGCACCAGCGGAATGAAGGTGCTGGTCAACGGCGGCCTCAACTGCTCGGAGCTTGACGGCTGGTGGGCCGAGGCCTATAGCCCCGAAGTCGGCTGGGCGCTTGGGGATTACCTGGAGCACGGCAACGATCCCGGCTGGGATGCGGTGGAGGCGAGTGCGCTGTACGACATTCTGGAAAACGAAATTGCTCCCACATTCTATGCCAGAAATGACGACGGCTTACCCGTGGAATGGCTCTCCAAGGTGCGGCAAAGCATGTTGAGGCTCACGGCCGATTTTTCCGCCCATCGCGCCGTTCGTCAATACACGGCGGAGTACTATCTTCCGGCAGCGGCGGCCTTTGAGGCCCGGCGGGCGAATCAGTGCGCCGCAGGGGCCAAGATGGCGAACTGGAGGCGGGAAATCGAGAAAAACTGGCATACCATGTCTTTTGGCCCGATGCGAGTTGAGACCAGCGAAGAGCGGCATAATTTTCGGGTGGTGGTGGATTTTGGCGATGTCGATGCCGAGGCGGTCCTGGTGGAACTATTTGCCGTGAACCCTAACGGAGATGTGTTCCGGAAGCCGATGGCGCGAGGGAAAAAGCTGGCGAACCGCGAAAGAGGGTACGAGTTTACGGCGAAAGTGCCGGCAACGCGGCCCGCCGGTGATTTCACTCCACGCATCATTCCCCAGTTTCCGGGGTTGGCGGTCCCGCTGGAGATGTCCTCTATTTTATGGCGCGACTGATTCAAGATCCTGAAAGGAACATCCCCGGTGCGAGGGCGGCCTTCATTTTGCGCCCCCTCACCGGTTTCCGCCGGCCAGACTGAAGAGAAGAAGAGCGAAAACGATGAGGGTCACACCAACGTAGATCCGGTCTTTTTGAAGCCCGAAGCATGCAATGGTGAAAGCGACCCGTAAAACGGGGGTCATGATTAGGACGAAAATGCCGAATTGGATCAGCGACCGGCCTCGAAATGAGGATGCGGATTCCAATATCCCGGGAATAGTCCTCAGGTCCGAAGGTTCGCCGTGAAAAATCCGATAGTCCGGCAATTCTTTTCCATGCCTGGTTAAGTACTCCCCTCCGCCGGCAAGAACGATCAGGGAGGCGATTATTACGCCGGCTCGCAGCAGGTTTCCGATAATTTCGTCAAGACGACTATCCGTAATGGCCAATTTTTTGAAAATCATGGTTCATGGCTTTCCCGTCAAACCGTTATAAATCATTTCAAAACCCAGGAGCAGAATGATGCCGGCGAAAACTATGCGAAGGGCCTTCGGCCGGGAAATCATCAGCACCCTGGAGCCGAAAAATGATCCCAAAAGCACTCCCAGCATCACGGGCATTGCCAAACCCGGATCGATGTAACCGCGATTGAGATAGACACCGGCGCTTGCGGCGGCTGTGACTCCTATCATAAAATTGCTGGTAGTCGTGGAGACCTTGAACGGAACATGCATGGCCCGGTCCATTGCCAGGACTTTGACCGAACCCGAGCCGATGCCGAGCATTCCTGAAAGGGCGCCGGCCAGGAACATCAGGCTAAACCCGGTCGGAATCGAATGCACCTGGTAGGAAACGGGTCCGTGAGGGCTCGGATATGTGCCGTTCAGATGCAGGTGGTTCGCCAGAAAATCGGGGGCGTCCTCACCGGCTGTGGACGGGCGGCCTTGAGCGGAAAGATAGGATGAATACAAAAGGACGATTCCGAATATCACGGCGATTGCCCGCGTCGAGATCATTCCCGTGACCGCCGCCCCAAGGAGCGCGCCGAAAGTTGTAGCCATCTCCAGAAACATTCCCAGCCGGATATTGGAGAAACCTTCTTTGACATAAGTGGCTGCCGCGCCGCACGACGTCGCTATCACGGAAACGAGCGAAGCGCCTATGGCGTAGCGGATATCCACGCCAAAAAGTACGGTGAGCATCGGCACGATAACAACCCCGCCTCCAAGGCCTGTCAGAGACCCCAGAAAGCCGGCGGTTACGGAACCTAAAAAGATCAAAGCAGAAAATAGGGCTATATCCATGCTAACTTTTCTCCAGACCGGGCCTGGAGGAAAATACCCCGAAAAACCTTTCAGACCCCCGTGCCGGGTGCAGTCAGCAGGTCCAGGGCCTTCATGAGTTGGACGTCTCCTTTGGCGCGTATTTGAGCCATGCTCATGCCTTTCATGTCCTGAGGATACACGGGGTCCACACCGGCGGGCAGGGAGATTTCCATATCGGGCGTAATGCCTTTGTGCCAGATAACCCGCCCATCGGGAGTAAGCCACTCGGCAATAGCCAGCAGGAGTTCCGAACCATCCGAGAGCGTGAACGCTTCCAAAACCGTACCGGTGCCGAATGTTTTCTCTCCCACGAGGCTCCCGCGGTGAGCATCCTGCAGTGCTCCAGCCATGATTTCGCCGGCACTCGCCGTTCCACCATTGATCAGAATAACCATTTTGATGTCGGTGGCCAGTCCTCCGGGAACCACCGGTATCGACTTTACGACGCCCTTGTTGTTTTTCACCTGGGCTACCGTACCGCCACGCAGAAATTGACTGGTTGCATCGACCGCGGCTTCGAAGACGCCGCCGGGGTTGTCGCGCAGGTCCAGAATTGCGCCGTGAAGTCCCTCCTTCCTGATTTCGCCCAAAACCTTGCGGAGGTCATCGGCAACTCCCGTGCTGAATCCCGAAATGTGTATGTCCGCCAGCGCTGAGCCGGGCAGGCGGGTCCAGGTCACGTTGTGAACGGTTATAGCGGCGCGCACCAGGGTGACCGTCCGGGCCTGCGCGGTCTTTGGACTCAAGATGGTCAGAGAGACCGTAGTGCCGGGGGGGCCTTGTATCCTCTTTATAACCTCGTCGATTGGAAGCCCTACTACGTCCTTTTCGTCGACCTGCAGAATTACGTCGCCGGATCGGAGGCCGGCCTTTTGGGCTGGAGAACCCTCGATGGGGGCGACGATTGTCACATGGCCTTCTTTCATCCGAACTTCTATGCCGACACCGGTGAAGTTACCTTCAAGAAAATGCTTGGCAAGAGGCACAATGTCGGGGCTCAAAAAAGTGCTGTGTCCGGTGTCGCCCAAAGCGTTGACCATTCCGCCGATTGCCCCGTAAGTGAGCTTTTGTGGCTGTACCTCGGAATGCTCGACATATTGTTTGGAGATGATGCTCCATACTTCGTTAATCAGCTTAAAATCCAGCGCCGCCGGCGGATCGCTCGAAAGCCTTGCGAAGACCATGCGGTCCAGGACGATGCCCCCCGCAAGCACAGTCCAGAATGAAAGAAACACAAGCGCCGTCAAACCGATCGACTTGAAAGTTCGCGCATAATTCATTTTTTTCCCCCAATGCCGGATTTCAAATCAATTCTTAAAAAGGATCGTTTGAAAGGCGGCCGTCAAGTGGCGTGATTCGATTCGGCCAGGAGCGGAAAGATCGACGCGGCATCTAGTGGATAAGTTTGCCGATCCTCGACCATCTGACCTTGTCCCGCAATTTTTCAGCTTTACCGTTCCACGAAAAATAGATGATCGAAGCCCTTCCCAGTACGTTATCGAGCGGCAAGGTCCCCCAAAAGCGGCTGTCCTCGCTGTTGTTGCGGTTGTCTCCCATTACGAACAAAGAATTCTCCGGAACCACGACTGGGCCGAAGTTCTCAACCGTGGATATGAAACCGGGGGATGCATTCTCATCGAAGTAACCCCATGGATCTGGAACAGGCTTATTATTGATGTATATTTTACCTTTGATGATTTGAACTGTATCTCCCTGTGTTCCAATGACTCTCTTGATAAAATCCTTCGAAGGGTCTTTGGGATACATAAATACTATGACATCTCCACGTTTCGGTTCTTTATATACAAATAGCCTTTTGTTTACGAAGGGCATCCGTATTCCATAAGTGAATTTATTTACCAGGATGTAATCTCCGGGTAATAAAGTGGGCTCCATCGATCCGGATGGAATATCAAATGCCTGCACAACGAAACTTCTGATAAGGAGCGCGATCGCAATTGCGGCGACGATCCCCGCGATATTTTCCAATACGTCTTTCTTACTGAACATGTTCTTAGCCTGGCGCCCTGAATTGGTTAATGACCTGCTTGAGCGCTCCGGAGCCCATCTCCATGATCCTTTTTTGCGCAGGCAGGTCCTTATATTGCCTCAAAAGCGGGGTTGATCCCCGCAAATCCCCGGACCGGCTCAACGAAACCTTTCAATTGGACAGCCGGAGCGATCAAGGGCCGGTTCGACAACATGAAGAAGCCCCGATGAAAGTGACTCTCTTTTTCGGGCGCCGAATTGAACTCATTAATTTATTGAAAGTAAAATGGCCGGCCATGTTGTCAAGAGTTGCGAAATGGTTGTGCGCATATTGCGCAATTTCGGGCAATTCGAAAGAGCTGAGGAATGCTCTCTCAGTCAGAATTCAGTGAGCCGGTCTCCGGGTCTTTCAGGTTGCTCACAGGGAGGGCGCGTAAAGCACGGCATCCGGAAGTTCCGGATAACGGCGCACACTGAAGTGGGATGCCTACGTGCTTGACATTCAGCAAATAGTTTCTACGGTAAAACCAAGACCTTTTGTAATTGGTTCCGATTTTGACAAGGTTTCGATGATACGAGGAGAAAGTCATGAAAACGGCACTTACGTTTTTCATCGCGGCGGCGTTTATGATAATGCCTTTGGGCGCGTTTGCCCAGCAGGGAAAACCCTCGGCTCCTTCCGGCTCCGGACAGTATTCGGAATCGACGCAGGGGGGCCAGAGAGACCAATTTAGAGCCGAGCACGAGAAGATGATGAAGGACATGGATGCCAGGCTCGACGCAAAAGTTGCGGCCATGGATGCGGCAACCGGCGAGAAAAAGATTGATGCCATGGAGGGTGTCATAAAGGAAATGGTCGCGCAGAGAAAAGAAATGCGGGAGCACATGGAGAAGATGAGGGAACGGTTTAGCCAGCACATGAAAAATCGCAAAGGTGCGAGCAGCGGGGATGCTGACCGCAAAGACAACATGCAGCAAGAGTTTCATTAAGTTCCTCTACTGACCGCGAGAATCATGAAGGTGATTTTCGCGGCGGAAGCACCGTCGAAAGTCTACTGGATAACGCCGGTGCGAACATTGAGGCAGGCCGTTCAGCTTGCCTCGGCGTTTCAGCCCTCGACGAAGGAAGCTCTGCCAAACTGTCAAGCCATGCCCATCAACTGTCGAAGCAACTGACTATAAATGCCGCTTGCTCACTAATATATCAGTTGCATGTTGAATACAGACATCGTATGTTTTGCCGGCCGTTTTGAAAGTGTTTTCAGAAAGGGAAGCCGGCCTCAAATGGATCTCCGATCCGATCTATAGAGCGCAATTACTTCATGTTCCATCATTGCGGTGAATACTGCTGAAATAAGCAATTCCGGTTCGGATGACGGCCGGCGGTGTAGTCGGTCTGACCCGGAAGCTCGATTCGAAAGATTATACTGTTGCGAGGTTTGGGTTTTCTAAATCGACGACTCTATCTACGGGGGGGTGTAAAATGGCTTTCAGGAATTACCGGCAGGCGGGTTGCAGGGTGATGACAGGGGTGTCTGTCGCGGTTTTGGTTGCGCTGTGGACAATTTTCTTGCCGGCCGCCGGCTGGGCCGGAGTCAATGAGGATTTAATTGCAGCGGCCAAGAAGGGCTCTTTGCCTGATGTGAAGCGCCTGATCGACGCGGGGGCCCAGGTCAATGCAAAGGACAATGAGGGCGTGACCCCACTTATGTCCGCTTCAGAAAACGGCAGCCTGGAGGTCGTGCAGGTGCTGCTCGAAAAAGGGGCCGATGTTAACGCCAAAGACAATTACGGGACGAGCGCCCTCATGCTGGCCTCTCAGCAGGATGACAATATGGACGTGGTGCAGGGGCTCATCTCAAAGGGAGCGGATGTAAACGCCAAGGACAATGATGGAGCAACCGCGCTCATGCTGGCCTCCCAGTACGGCAGTATTGAATCCGTGGATGCTTTGCTCGATAACAAGGCCGACGTCAACGCCAGGGACAACCTGGGTGTAAGCGCCCTGATGTTTGCTTCCGATAACGGCTATTTGGATATTGTGGACGCGCTTCTGGCCAAGGGAGCGGATCCGAAGGCAAAGGACAATTCCGGAATGACCGCATTGATACTGGCGTCCCAGGACAATGAAAACCGAGAGGAAGATAATCTGGACCTTGCAGTCACGCTTCTGGAAAAGGGTGCGGAGGTCAACGCCAAGACCAATGAAGGGGTAACCGCGCTAATGGTTGCCTCAAGGGATGGATTTATCGACGTAGTCGAGGCGCTTATCGCGAAGGGAGCGGAAGTCAACGCGAAAGACGTCGAAGGCGCAACCCCGCTAATGTTGGCTTCCGATCACGGCTATTCGGATATCGTGGAGATACTTCTGGGCAAGGGGGCGGAAGTAAATGCCAAAGACAATACAGGTTCGACCGCATTGATAACCGCCGCCGGAAGCGGCAGCGCCGATACAGTTAAAGTCCTTCTTGCCAAGGGGGCCGATGTAAATGCCAAGACGAACGACGGCGTAACCGCCCTGGCGCTTGCTTCCCAGAATAATCATGCTGAAGTGAAAAAACTGCTTGTCAAAGCCGGGGCGAAATAAGGAGAGGGAAGCGGGGAGACGGAAGACGGGAGACGGGAGACGGAAGACGGGAGACAGAAGACGGAATTGTCTTTCCGGCCCCTCTGTTTATCCAGGCAGGAAGAGCGGAGGCACGGATTCTGGCGAGTGAGTCAAACAAGGGGTCTAAAGATTTGCTCCCTTGGTGACGCGATTTTGCACTTGCGGAAATGAAATGAGATTTTGCTCAGTTAGGAAGAGTACAAAAGGAAAAGGGCCGTTTATCGTGGCCCTTTTCCTTTTTGTGCGCAACGGGTGCCGAACCCTGACCACATAGGTCCGGTCCGTTTTGTGGTGGTCTGAAGAATCCGTGAATGCTGAGGTCGGGACAGGTGGATTTGACCTGAGGTTTTGCGGGATAATCAAAGGATAATGATGAAGAGGGCCTCGCCACGCGCAAATGACCGGCGTTGCCCTTTTTTGCTTCACGACTCCGGTCGTAGGATTCGCAAATGAAGTGTAGGGCTGAGTGACGAGATTGGCGGCGGATACGATTATGGGGTCTCGCGGACAGACCGGTTGACCGAAAGCTCCCGGTGCAGGAACTGGGAGCCCGAATAGACAAATCCCGGAAATTGCCGCATCCTGCGCGGTCACACTGAACTGCATTGCTCCTCGATACTTCATTGACGCAGAACAGTGACTTAAACGGTATCTTCCTTCCGCGCAGGATGCACGTTGAAACGCCGCCTTGCCCTTTGCTCAATGGGGCAATGGCGGCTAAGGAGTTATAGGATCGATCCGGTCTTCGCTAACTTTTGCGGATCCTTGGCGGCGACCATGGCGCCTCATGGCCTGCTGCGTACTATACGTATCCCGTCTTCCATATCTTCTGCAGATCCGTGTTCAATTGCGCAAAAATGTAAACCGGCGCACAGCCCGGATAGAAAGTGACCGACTTGGCAATCTTGGTGGCCTGCCGGATGTTATCGGCTGTCGGGAAGTATTCCCAGCAATCGCCGCAGACGAAGAGGTGTTTGTCTTTGGCAAACTGCGGATCGAAATCCGGCAGCCCCCCGGCGACAACCAGCACCTCGCCGCGCTTCTTCAAGAAATCCGGCATGGAGAGGCCGCTGCGCGCAAAAAGATCCAGCGACCCCCGCACGTTGACGTAGCAACCCGGGCAAGTCTGCTGGGCGTATACCGTAAGCCCCTTGTACATGCCTACGGGATTGTCGTTCGGACGCTTGAAGATCTTGCGCACCGAGTCTGGAGGTTCACCGACCATGGCGATCTTTTTCAGGTCGATCACGCCGAGGTCATCGTTGGCTGCACAGCGGATAGCGGGAATATCGAATGGATCGACGCCCATCACGTAAGCGGTTACCGCGTCGGTGGAAACCGTGTCCGCCCCGGCAATGACCAGATTCATTTCGATTGGCGTGCCGGCATGAGGTCCCTGTCCTTCCATGCCAATGATGCCGTCCACGATGGTCAGGTTCGTCTTGCAAATCCGATAAAGATCGGAGAACTTCTGTCCCAGGTCGATGCGGTGCGCCCCTTGTTGCTGCGCGCTCGGATGGGCGTTGGGGACGATCCCGTTGAGGTTCTTGAGGCCCAGGGTAACCCCACCGGCGATATGGACCTTCATCTTGGGCAGGTTGATTATGACGTCGGAATCGAGGACGGGTTTGAAAATGGCGGCCTTCTTGAACACCTTCGCATTCGGGATGTCCACTTCGACCAGGTCGGTTTCGTCGAAATAGATCACCTTGTCGGCGCCGCCGCGTCTTGCGCCTTCTTCCATTCCGGAGACCTGGAAGGCGGGCTTGGCTCGACCCACATGCATACCCAACGAGGGATTGTCGCCAACCGATACCTCCCCGGCCTTCGAGTATTGTTTGAAGTAGGAGACAACCGCCTCGACCATACGCGGATCGACCACGGCAAAACTTTCGGGTGGGGCCCGGAAAGCCAGATTGGGTTTGATCAGGACCTTCTGGCCGGGCTTGATGATTGCGTCCGGCGAGCCGATTGCCAGTTCGACCGCTTTTTTCACCGCCGCCTTTATTTTGGCGACATCGTCGTCGCTGCGAGTGAACTTGCCTGCCATAAAGGCGGCGTTTCCAGCGAGGGGTTCGCATTTAACAATTGCAACTTTCGGCTGCCCAGCTGTTACCTTCCATGCGTGTTTCTCCAGATCGGCGGTCGCGGCCCACAGGTCGGCAGGTTTCAAAAGGCCCGTGCCGACCGCCGTTGCAGCCGCGGTCAGATACCCGGTTTCCTTCAACATTTCCCTGCGCGTGATGCCATCCTTTTCCTTTTCCATCTCTCTCTCCTGGTTTTTCGGGGTTAACATTGCACCGTCCGACTGTGTAATTAGAGGAGATTTCACCGCTTTCCCTATGCTTGGCTCTATAAGGGGTCTGGAACGGCCCCCCGCACCACTTCCTTCCATACCTCGCGACCACCGGCAATCCGACTCGGAGTTGCGAGGGACATCACTTCGGACCGTCTTCTTAGAAGGGTTCACGGCGTATGTCCGAATCCGTGTTACTCCGGATATGATCGAGAAAGCTCAGAGGAATGACACATCCAACGGGATCTGGAAAGTCGAGAGAAAAGTACATTTCTACGCGTTGAGTCAACGCACCGATTGATATGAATGTCAATCAGGTGAAGACTCTATTTTTCGCGTACATGGGGGCTACACCCCGGCAACAAGGCTTTCAATGATATTGAGGCCGCAGAGGATCAATCGATGCAGTCCCTGGAGGTCTTCGGGAAGGCCCCGGCATCTGTGGCAAGCATGACGGGGCTTCCTTGGATAGTCAGTAAGAACGTGAACGCGAAATAGTATAAGCAACCGTCCACTCAGGTTCAACCAAACCAAAATCCTTGCCAACGGGTCAGGTCTGCGACCCGGTTTCATTGCTGCCATTGCCGATCCTATTGATATAGGACCAGCAGCCAGCCCTTGTAAGGGCCGTATACTTTGGAGC
>Ga0326728_10003022_pt1 | contig 54005 bp, 49 predicted proteins | sample MB3enrmetagenome_FD_207602 | JGI IMG/M metagenome (GOLD analysis project Ga0326728, IMG submission 207602) | Lab enriched peat soil microbial communities from McLean, Ithaca, NY, United States - MB31MN | ecosystem: Environmental > Terrestrial > Soil > Wetlands > Peat | place: USA: New York... | reverse complement strand
AGCCCGGGCACTCCGGCGATGCGTGGCTGGGAATCCCTCCGGGAAACGAGAACTGAAGAAAGAGCTTCCGCAGCCCGGCCTCATCCTGGCTGATGTTAGGATAGATCTCGCTGTAAGTGCCCTCGAGGTAAGTGTTGCCCACCACGGCCGGCCCGCCGTGGCCGGGGCCGGAGACGTAGATCATGTCGAGGTCGTATTTTTTGATGACCCGGTTCAAGTGCACGTAAATGAAGTTCTGCCCGGGGGTCGTGCCCCAGTGTCCCAGCAACATGTGCTTCACATCCGCGAGGGTCAGCGGCCGCTTCAGCAACGGATTGTCATAAAGATAAATCTGGCCTACCGAGAGGTAGTTCGCGGCACGCCAGTAGGCATCCATCTTGTGGAGCAGTTCCGGGGAAAGGGTTTTTGTAGATATATGGAGCAGTTCAGGGGAAAGAGTTGCGGTCTTCATGATTCAATTCTCCTTTTTTGAGTCAAGGCCGAGAACGCAGCAGACCATTTTGGCGATCATGCGTTCTTCGTCCGTAGGAATGACGCGGACAGGAATCCCGCTGGTCTCCGCGGAAATCACGCCCTCATTCCCTGCGTTTCGCTTTTCTTCGAGTTCGATTCCAAGAAATCCCAGCCCATCGCAAATCCGGGCTCGGACTACGGGCGCGTTCTCGCCGATGCCACCCGCGAACACCAGCGTGTCCAGTCCGCCGAGCGCCGCCGCGAATGCGCCGATCCATTTCTTGACCTGGTAACAAAACAGCGCGACCGCTTCTGCCGCCCGCACGTCCTGCGTTTCGTGCTCCAGCAAGTCGCGCATGTCGGAACTGGTCTCCGACACGCCGAGCAGCCCGGACTGGAAATTGACCATCTCATTGAATCGTTTTGCATCCAGGCCCTCAGTGCTCGCCAAATACCAAACCAGCCCGGGATCGAGATCGCCGGAGCGGGTGCTCATCGGTACCCCGGCCGTCGGGGTGAAACTCATGCTGGTATCCACGGATTTGCCGCGATGCACCGCCGTCAGGCTCGCGCCATTGCCGAGGTGGGCGAGGATGACCCGGCCTTGTGCCGCTTCCGTTCCCGCCAGGCGGGCGAGTTCTCCCATCAGAAAGGCATACGACAACCCGTGAAATCCGTACCGCCGCACCCCCTGCGCTTCGTAGCGGCGCGGGATCGGCAACAACCGGGCCACGCGCGGCAGGTCGTGGTAAAAGGCCGTGTCGAAACACGCCACTTGGGGCAGGTCAGGAAATCGGCGATGAAACGCCTCGGTCAACTGGATTTCTTCCGGCAGATGGTCGGGATCGAATGCACTGAGCTGGCGCAACTCCCCAACCATTTCCGCCGTGATTCGCTCGGGCTTGCTATACTTCGGCCCGCCATGCACCACGCGATGCCCCACTGCGGTCAATGCATCGCGCTCGCCGCGTTCCTCGATCCAATCCATCAGAGCGCCCACCGCCACCGTGTGATCCGGCGCCGACACTGACCGCGAAAAGTTATCCGCCTGGGTCAAGCCTTTCACCCGCAAGGTGGCCTCCGGCAGTCCAATCCGCTCAATCCCGCCCTCCAAAATTCGTAGGAGCGAATCGCCGGCTTCGAACAGCGCGAACTTGATGGTCGAGGAGCCGCCATTGATTGTCAGGATGTGTGGGTTAGCGGGTTTCATGGCTGGCTCCTTCCTCATTCTGCAATCCGAACGAGGCCAGTTTCGCGCAGGTGGACTTGTAATCCGTGTGAAGAATGCTTCGAATCCCCAAACCTTCCGCGATCTGGACGAACATCGGGGTATTTTCGATATAGACGACCTGCCGGACTGGCGCCTGGGAGATATCCAGCGCCAGCCGAAAGATGTCCGCGTCGGGCTTGCGGATGTGGACGAAGCATGAGGAAATAAAAGAATCGACCAACCCGTCCAACTTGAACTTTCGAATCCGATGCACATTCAGTTCGCGCGCTTCATTGCTGACCACGACGACCTTCAGCCCATGCCGCGCCTTGAGCTGAGCGACCAGGTCAATCATCTGGGGGTAAGGTTTCGATTGCGCGAACATGAAGCGCCGAAACTGAGCGCGGGTGAACGGTCGCTTTTGGTAGAAGATCACCCGGCCCAAATATTCCTCCAGCGTGAGCTTTCCTTCCTCGTAGATGTCGAAGGTCAGCTGATGCCGAGCCTCGATCTCAGCCCACTCCAGCTTGAAGTTCGTCGCTGCCCGTTTGCGGGCATGATGATCCCACCCGTCGGTGAGCAGGACGCCCCCGATATCGAGAAATAACGTCGTGATCGGGATCGTTCTTTCCATTTGGCCTCCGTCAACGCCGTCTGCCACCTTGGACAGTTCGCTCATCGAGCCAGAAGTTCACCGCTGCCAGAGGATGGGATCGACTTCCAGGGGCGCCGCAACGCCGGCGGAGTGCGGTATGATGCGCGCCGTATAATCCGCCGCGGGGCGGGTCGCCGGGACCGACGCGCAATAGATCCCCCCGCGCGTTTCGAAAGCCGGTGGATGGACGCGCGTCATCTCCACACGGATGGGACTGTCGCCATTGATCCCGTTGGCATACAGCTCGACCCGCACGACGTTCGGATCGAGGTCATTGAGATACACCTCGGCCTCAAAGATGTGCTGGGCCGCATTCGTCTGTACCTTCACCTCGCCGAAGCGAAGCGTGCTCCATTTCTCTTTCAGAGTATGCTCCCAATGGACGATGTTCCTGCCCACTGCACCTTTATCGGCAGCACGCTCGCGGTAGGTGGCCGCAGCCGGGAGGTAGTGTTGGTCGGTGTATTCGCGCACCGTGCGGGCCGCGGAAAAGCGCGGTGTCAGCCGCGCCATGCTCTCCCGCATCCGCGCCACCCACGCCGTGGGGATACCCTGCCCGTCGCGGGCGTAAAACTCGGGGATCACTTCCCGTTCCAGCAGGTCGTAGAGCGCGTCGGCTTCGACAGCGTCCCAGGCAGGATCGTCGCCATGCTCCCGTCCGTCACCCAGCGCCCACCCGACTTCGGGCGTGTAGGCCTCCGCCCACCAGCCGTCTAACTCCGAGAGATTGATGCCTCCATTAACCAGCACCTTCATACCGCTCGTCCCGCTCGCTTCCCATGGCCGCCGCGGCGTGTTGATCCAGACGTCCACGCCTTGCACCAGGTGCTCGCTCAGGAGCATGTCGTAATCGCTGAGGAAGATCGCATGAGGACGCACCTCAGGCTGCCGAATGAAATGTATCCATTCCCGGATCAGGGCCTGCCCCGCCTGGTCCGCCGGATGCGCCTTGCCGGCGATAATGAGTTGCACTGGGTGCTGCGGATTGGTCAATAGACGAAGCAGCCGCTGAGGGTCATGCAGCAGTAAGTTCGGTCGCTTGTAGGTCGCAAAGCGGCGTGCAAAGCCCAGTGTGAGGGCGCTCGGATCAAAGAGATGCTTCGCGGTTTCGACCTCCTCGGGCGGCAGACCTGTCGCGGTCATGTCCAGGGACAATCGTTTGCGAGCGTACTCCACAAAAGACTTGCTGGCGGCAGTTCGAAATTGCCACAGTCTGGCGTCGGAGACGCGGCGAATGTCCAGTTCCAGGTTGTTCGTCGTCCCCAGCCAGCGGTCCTTTCCACAACTTTCTGTCCAAAGATCATCGGCCGGGGCCGAGTCCCAGGTGGGCATGTGAACTCCATTGGTCACGTGTCCAATCGGGACTTCCTCCTCGGGCCAGCGCGGAAACAGAGGCAGAAAGAGGCGCCGGCTCACCTTCCCGTGCAAGCGGCTTACACCATTCACCGCGCCGCTCCCGCGGATTGCCAGATACGCAATGTTGAAAGGCTCCGACGAGTCGGCCGGGTTCTGGCGTCCCAGGGCCAGCAAATCATGAAGTGCAATGCCGAGCTTCTTTTCCGCGTACCCCCCAAGGTATTGCTCGACAAGGGTGGGAGCGAAACGATCAAAGCCGGCAGCCACTGCCGTGTGGGTAGTGAACAGGTTCCCCGCTCGTGTGACGGCCAGCGCGACTTCGAAGGACTGCCCTGTCTCTTCCATGAAGTTGCGGGCACGTTCCAAGACGGCGAACGCCGCATGCCCTTCATTCAGGTGACAGACCTCCGGTTGGATCCCGAGCGCGCGGAGCAGCCGCCATCCGCCAATCCCGAGAAGCAATTCCTGCTTGAGGCGCAATTCCGGTCCGCCCCCATACAGTTCGCTGGTAATCCCCCGATTAACCGGGAAGTTCGCCGCGTCATTGCTGTCCAGCAGGTAAAGCTTCACCTTGCCGACCTGGACCTGCCAGGAGCGCAGCCAGACAGAGTACCCAGGCAAGGCGATCTCCAACCGTAACCACTCGCCGTTCGCTTGGCGCAACGGCGTGATCGGCAATTGCCCGGGATCGTTATACGGGAAGAGGGCTTGTTGCTCTCCGTTTTTGTCGATCACCTGGCGAAAATAGCCCTGCTGGTAGAGCAGTCCCACTCCGACCACTGGCACACCCAGATCGCTGGCGGCTTTAAGTTGGTCACCGGCCACATTACCAAGCCCTCCCGAGTAGATAGGCAAGGCTTCGCTCAACATAAATTCCATGCTGAAATACGCAGCGCAGGTCAGTAGAGCCCCCGAATGACTCTGCTGAAACCACGCGGGCGCCCCCAGCGCTTGCCGCCTGGTCTCGACCAGGCCATCAACTTTTTTGCGAAAAACGGGATCGGCCAACATACGCTCGATCTTGTCACGCGGGACCGTCTGCAGAACCAACCAGGGGTTATGGGTGATCTCCCACACATCGGGATCAAGCTGCGGCCACACTTCGTCGGTAGCATGATTCCACGACCAACGCATATTCAGGGCCAGCTCTGCCAGGGAATCGAACCCCTCGATTTCCGTGGGTAGAAGACCGTATATGGGATGGCTGACGCGGGTTTGTTCGCTCATGATTTCTCCTTTGGGTCCGGCGCCGCCATCAAAGCATCGCTGACAATCGTCTGGGCTTCCTCCAGGATGCGTCGCAGATGATCTTCTCCGCGGAAGCTCTCCGCATAAATCTTGTAGATATCCTCGGTTCCTGACGGCCGCGCCGCGAACCACCCGCTCTCCGCCATCACCTTCAACCCGCCGATGGGAGCGCCGTTGCCCGGCGCGCGAGTGAGGATAGTCTGGATTTTCTCGCCGGCCAGATCCGTAAACCGAACCTGCTGGGGTGAGAGTTTCCCCAGCATTCCTTTTTGCTCCGGAGTGGCCGGCGCCTCGACGCGGTCGTAAACAGGGGCACCGAACTGGCGCGTGAGTTCGCCGTAAATCTCGCCGGGATCGCGGCCCACTCGCGCGGTGATCTCCGCCGCAAGCAAAGCCGGCACGATGCCATCTTTGTCCGTCGTCCAGACACTGCCATCCAAACGAACAAAAGACGCGCCCGCGCTCTCTTCTCCGCCAAAACCCAGCGAGCCGTCGAGCAGGCCATCGCCGAACCACTTGAAACCCACCGGCACCTCGTAGAGCCTGCGACCCAGTTTCGCGGTGACCCGGTCAATCATCTGGCTACTCACGACGGTCTTACCAACTGCCGATTCTTTGCGCCACTTTGGGCGATGTTGGAAGAGATAGAAGATCGCGACCGCAAGGTAGTGGTTGGGCGGCAGTAGCCCCGTGCTTTTGGTGACAATGCCATGCCGGTCATGGTCCGTGTCGCAGGCCCAGGCGATCTCGAAGCGATCCTTCAGGCTGATTAACCGCTGCATCGCATAGGGCGAGGATGGGTCCATACGGATCTGGCCGTCCCAATCAACGGTCATAAAGCGAAAAGTCGGGTCGACGGCCTCGTTCACGACCGTGAGGTTCAACCTGTAGCGCTCGGCAATCGGTCCCCAGTAGTGGACTCCTGCGCCGCCGAGGGGATCTACCCCCAGGCTAATCTTCGCGCCGCGAATAACATCCATGTCGATCACATTGCCGAGATCTTTGGTGTAGGCGTCCAGGTAGTTGTGCCGGTGCGTTGTGGAGGCGCGAAGAGCTTTCTCGAAGGGAACCCTATTCAATCCCCGAAGGCCAGTCTCGAGAAACTCGTTCGCCTTCGCCTCGATCCAGCCGGTGACGGTGTCTTCCGCCGGCCCGCCGTTGGGGGGGTTGTATTTGAAGCCGCCGTCATGGGGCGGATTATGGGAGGGCGTGATCACGATCCCGTCAGCGAGTCCTGTCGTGCGCCCCCGGTTATAGGTGAGAATCGCATGAGAAACCACGGGGGTCGGAGTGTATTCATCGCCCTCCGCCAGCCTGACTTCCACTCCATTGGCTGCCAGCACCTCAAGAGCGCTGGCAAGAGCCGGCACGGAGAGCGCATGCGTGTCCATACCGAGAAACAGTGGACCTTTGATGTTTTGTTTTGCTCGGTACAGACAAATAGCTTGGCTGATGGCGAGGATATGCCATTCATTGAACGCCTTGTCGAATGCGGAACCACGATGTCCCGAGGTGCCGAAGGCAACCCGCTGTTCCGGTACGGAAGGGTCAGGGGTCTCGGTGTAGTAGGCCGTCACCAGTCTGGGTACATTCACCAGCATCGACGGTTCGGCCGGCTTTCCTGCAAAAGGGCTTGTTTTCATAGGCCTGTGATCGCATGGGGTAGGGATTTTCTCTCTGTCGACGGTTCCATTTCACGACATTTGTTTCTTGCGGTCATCCCCATAGGCCTGCTATGGGAAGGGGCCTCGCCCCATCGGCTCATTCATTATGGCCAGTTCGAGACGCAGCAAAGGCGCCTCGATCTGTCCCGAAGACCTCGTGCGCTTTGAAGAGGCCAGGTATGCTTGATGGCAAACCCCTGGTATCCGCTTCAACCAACCTTAGCTCGCTGCACGGCTATGGAGTGGTCCTGATAGGGGCGCCCAATAAGGCGACCGGGCATAATAATCGTGAAGCCTGTGCTCGTATTCACGAGTGACAGGAACTGAATCGTCCCACTCCGGGCCGTTCTGGATGTTCTCCGTTGTCATGTCTACGTAGACTTTGGAGTCTGCCCAATTCACCCGCTTGATCCACTGAGGCGACACGAGCACCTTCTTGCCAGGCCACAAGTTTCGTGTGTCCACTTCGAGGTATCGAATGTCCCAGGTTTCATCATCGACAATGAAGTCTCTCACGTGGCCGATTTCACCATCCGATGCCTGAATGTGATAACCCGTCACCGCTTCGGTGCTGCGCAGATGGGTATCAGCCGGCTCTTGCCCCGCCCGGGCTTGCAACTCTTCTGCCTCCGCCACCGCTTCCCGTCGAACCTCGAATGCGGCTGGGTAATTGGGCCCAGCCCAATAAAAGGGGTAACCGTAATACCCCAGGTATGCAGCCTCGTGCTGCCGTGACACGGGCTTGTGTGTGTCGATGGGCGGGCTGTTCTCGATCTGCTTTTTCGTCAGCGCAACATCAAGGCGTTTTGATTCCCACTCTGCCTGCCGCAGGGCGAGGGGCGAGACCAGCACCAGCCGACCGCTCAGCCAGTGCCCGGTATTAACCACTAAGTAGCGGATGGCCCAGCTTTCATCATCAAAATAGAACTGGTCCAATGTTCCAATCTCCCCGTCCCGGGCTCGGATCGTAAAACCGTTTAAATGAGTTACATTTCTCAACATCGTCTTGCCCTCCTCGGTATCTCGTACCTTACTGCGGAGTTATCTCGTTCCGGCTGCAGTATGTTGTGTGCGTTCGGCCATGTGAAGTGCAACTTCCACCGGATGAGTCGTCTGCATAATGTCTTTCGCCTTGGCCACCTCATCCGCCGTGCCGTGGGCCAGAACGATAAATTTGTCAGACCCGATCGCCGTCTCGTATTTCACAACGCTGTCCCTGGGGATGCCAATGCTGTACAGGCCTGCGCCGAGCGCGCTCAATCCGCCCACCACCACGGCGCCCTCGAGAGCCCCAACAATCCAGGCGACGAGAGGGCCGGCTACCAAGACCGGGCCGAGGCCGGGAATGGCGAAGAACGCGGCTCCGAACAACATCCCCCAGAGCCCGCCCCAGAAGGCGCCGAGCTTACCCCAGTACTTCATGCGGTCCCCGGTGTTGTAATAACCTACCACCTGCTCTTCGGTGTGGTAGTCCTTGCCAACGATGGACAGTTTCTTCATGTCAATCCCCGACCTCTGCAGTTCCTTCACCGCTTCCTCTGCCTGGGAATGGGTGCCGTAAATGGCTACTGCTGCGTTTGTTGCTGACATGGCTAATTCTCCTTTTTCTGCTGAGTGGATCGTGATCTTTGTCTGATTGATTTTCCTTGTGATCCTGAATTAACGAGGTACTCTTCTTATACCGTCCAGACGCCGTCGCCGCGTGGAAGCGCACTGAACAAGGCCACCAATTCTTGTTTGACGCCTAGTCCCGCCTCACGAATGTCAAATCAAAGCTGTCCCGAATGATCAGAGAAGGGAGGGGGACTCCCGCCTCCCGACGTGTTGCGGTGAGACCGTACCCGCTTGTTGCGAGCCCGCACCGCCTCGTCGCGAACCGCCTGTTCACCGCGGAGTTCCTCTTCGGCGCGGCCCCAATCCTCTTCCGGTGAGCCGATTGGGCAGCCACGCGCTTCCCAAAGTCGGTATGCCCGGAGAGCGATTTCCTCATGCCGTGAATTATGGGTTTGTTGCGTTACTGGATCACTACTCATGATTGCAACCCCCTTAAACGATTCTCGGGACGTTCACTGGCTGCCTTCTCGTTGACCGCCACTGGCGTCAGGGGTTACGAACCGCAGCCACCCTGAAACTCACTTCCTATCTTGCTACGCAGTTTTGACCGTTCCCCCGTTTCTTTAAACATGGGACCTTCACGTTTTGCCTTTTCGCACAGCGATCCCTACTCGTCGGCTGGGCTAAGTTTCGCCCCGGTTAGCTGGCAAATGATGGTCTCCGGCGATCAGCCTCTATGCTTATACTCCAAGACTTTCCCCGTGGCAGTCCAATAGCGCTCATTGGTCTGGTCAAAAGTGCTCAGCTTTATGTTTTATGTTGCCAGATGGGGATACAATCGGGCGCCAATGAAGACCAGGATGGTTGTGGTCAGGAGGATGACAGCGTAGTCGGTGCCGAGACCGAAGGTGCTCGTGCTGCCGGCAAGCATGAAAGTGCGCAGGGCATCGACGACGTAGGTCAGCGGATTTAGGTGAGAAACGGTTTTCAGCCATGAGGGCATGATCGTGGTGGGGTAAATTGCGTTGCTGGCAAAGAACAGCGGCATGGTGAGTACCTGGCCGACTCCCATGAAGCGTTCGCGCGTCTTTACAATACACGCGATGATGAGCGAAAACGTGGAGAACAGCGTCGCGGCAAGGACCACGATGAGCACCACGTTGAGGAGCGCCAGGGGGCTCCAATCGAGCTTCACCCCGATCAGCAGCGAAAGACCGTAAATGATGACGGCCTGCGAGAGCGTGCGGATGCCCGCGGAAAAGCCCTTGCCGAGCACCAGTGCCGCGCGCGGAGTTGGGCTGGCAAGGAATTTCTGCACAATGCCGAGGTCGCGCTCCCAGATGACGTTGATGCCGTAAAAAATGGCCACGAAGAGAACACTTTGCGCCAGGATGCCGGGCGCAATGAAGTCGAGGTACGGAATGTTGCCGGTGTGCATCGCCCCGCTGCGTGAGAACACTTCCCCGAAGATCAGCAGCCAAAGCGCCGGCTGTAGGGCGCGAGTGATGAGTTCGGTGAAATCATGGCGCAGCTTGCGCAACTCAAACTCGGTGATGACAAATGTCTTGTCAATGAAACCGGTAAAAGGGTGGATGAATGAGGTGGTCATAGGATTGGGGCTAGCCAAGGCGCTGCTCCGTGGTGCGTTCGGCGGACACGTCGCGGAAGCTTCCGCCGGATTCAAGGGCGCTGCCAGCATAGTGTACGAAGACGTCATTCAACGTATGGACGCCGCCGCCCAGTGAGGCCTCAAGTTCTTTGCAGGTGCCCAGCGCATCCACTTTGCCCTGGTGCATAATCGCAATGCGATCACAATGGCTATCCGCCTCCTCCAGGTAATGGGTGGTGAAAAACAGGGTCGTGCCGTAGTTGGCGCGCAGATCAACGAGATGCTTCCAAACGGCATCGCGCGCAATCGGGTCCAGCCCGACGGTGGGCTCATCGAGGAAGAGCACCCGCGGCCGATGCAGCGTGGACTGGGCGATTTCCAAGCGGCGGACCATGCCGCCAGAATATTGGCCCACCAGGCGACCGCCGTCCGCCGTCAGGCCCATGAACTCCAATGCCTCCCGGACGCGCGCCTGCTGGTCGCTGTGAGGCAGATCGTAGAGTTTGGCGAAGATGAGCAGGTTCTCGTAACCCGTGAGCGAACCGTCCACCGAGACCGACTGCGGTACATAACCGATGGCGCGGCGAACATCGAGCGCCTGGGTGGTTATGGAGAAACCAGCCACGTGCGCATCGCCCGAGGAGGGAGGCAACAGCGTGGTGAGCATTTTAATCGTGGTGGTCTTGCCTGCCCCATTGGAGCCGAGCAAGGCGAAGACCTCACCGGCGTTGACCGAAAGGGTCAGACCATCGACCGCCGTAAACGCGCCGAAGCGGCGAGTGAGACTTTTGATGTCCAGAACGATGTCGCTCATAAGGATTACGAAAGTGTGGCGAGAGCCTCTTTGCTGAAATTGCTGAGTTCGGAGGATCGCCCTTCGTGAATTTTCCGAGACCACCCCGCGTCGGCAAGCAAGGGGCGACCTACTGCCACCAAGTCGAAATCTCCGCGGTCGAAACGCCGGAGGAGTTCATCCAGCGAGCGGGGTTTTGAAGTTTCTCCCTGAAAGGCGGCCAGGAAATCTCCCGAAAGCCCGACGGAGCCCACCGTGATGGTGGATTTACCCGTGAGCTTCTTAGCCCATCCGGCAAAGTTCAAATCTGAGCCGGTAAACTCGGGGTCCCAGAACCGCCGCTGCGAACAATGGAAGAGATCAACCCCCGCCTCCGCCAAGGGGACCAGCCACGCTTCCATCTCCTGGGGTGTGGTCGCGAGCTTCGCGGCATAATCCTGAAGTTTCCATTGCGAGATGCGAAGGCTGATGGGAAAGTCCGGGCCGATGGCATTGCGGACGGCGCGAATGATTTCCACGGCAAATCGGGCGCGTTCAGCCAAAGTCTGGCCGCCATAACCATCGGCGCGCTGATTGGTAGGATGCCAAAAGAACTGGTCGATCAGATAGCCATGCGCCCCATGAATCTCCACAGCGTTAAACCCCAAAGTTTTTGCATCCGCAGCCGCTTGCGCAAACGCGCGGACGGTTCCAGAGATATCTTCTTCCGTCATCGCCACGCCGCCGATTTTTCCGGGCGCGACGAGTCCCGAAGGGCCCTCAAACGGAGCGGACGGCAGCCAACCCGAGGGCCGGGGAGCCACCACGCCCATGTGCCAGAGTTGCGGGGCCATGATTCCACCGACGGCATGCACCTTTCGAATCACGGCCTTCCACCCAGCCAGTGGCCTCTCGCCATAAAAATGGGGAATGTTCGGATCGTTGGAAGACGCAGGCCGGTTGACCACGGTGCCCTCAGACACGATCAGGCCGACTTCTCCTTCCGCGCGGCGAGCATAATAGTCCGCCACATTGGGAGTCGGCACACCTTCGGGAGAAAACGAACGCGTCATGGGAGCCATGACAATCCGATTCTTGAGTTCAAGAGACTTTAGGCGGAAGGGTTGAAAGAGTTGTTGAGCAGTCATAGGTTTTTCCATTCTCAAATCGCGAGTTTAAGAAACTAGCTTACACGTCGGGCCATGACATGGTTGGTCAAAAGCGAACATGCGACAAGTTTATTCTTGAAACGACTTATCTGAGCCTTCCGCTAGACCGCGCTCAGGGCACGAGAACAGCTGCGCCTTCGAACCGGCCGGCGCGGAGGTCGGCGAGGGCTTGATTAGCCTGGTTAAGCGGATAGGCCGTGGTATGGGTGACGATGCCAATCTCAGGAGCGAGGCGAAGGAAATCCAATCCATCCTGCCGCTGGAGATTGGCCACCGAGACGATCTGCCGCTCCTCCCATAGCAGCCGATAGGGAAAGCTGGGGATGTCGCTCATATGGATGCCCGCGCAGACGACGCGACCTCCCTTGCGGACTGCCTCGAGCGCCAGGGGCACGAGGTCGCCCACGACGGCACTCCAGGATCGTGATGTTGTGACCCGGGATGTCTCCGTCGCGAATCAGGAAGGTCGCAGCCGCGAGCGAAGCGATTCCACCTCCAACTAAATAAACGGCTGCGTTATCGTCAACGCGTTTCTCAGGCATGGCATGACCCTTCTTTCTGCTTAATGTAAATGGCTGGTGGCTCCCTTGGTTTATTTTCGGCCGCAGGCTGAAGATACCCCTCCAATCGTACGGCCCTTCTTTTCGAGCGCAATTGAATACCGAGGGCTTCAAACTCATTTCCAGCGGCAATAAATCAGGGCCGACGCCACAGCAAAACATTAGCTACGGTGATTATTACTTGGCAGTTTTCTCATTGCTGTACCGAATTGCACAGAACCATCAGCTTGGCAGCGTGGAGGTCTAACCCTGTCGCCCACTCAAGGATGATATTCCCGCGGGTCAAGGAAGGAATTGTTGGCTTATTTCACTGCAATCTGCGGCCACCTGCATAGTCGCAGAGCCATCAGGGGTCCGGCCTGGGAAGTTGCATTTCGGGAGAGTCAAAGCCCGCGCACGGGCCGACAGAATCGATGATGCACTCCTCAGCGTCAGGAGGAGACATCCCACGAGGTCAGAATCTTTGAAATGCAGGCCCGTGTAGCGCGACGCGTGCGACAAAAGCTCGCTCACTTAGTGACACATTACCGAATTCGAGTCCGACCGTCTTCCGTAAACCCCTGATGATCGGCCGCTTATCCCAAGAGGACATTTAACCCAGCGCGGTAGAGGTCAGGGGTCTGTAAGTTATTGATTTGGTAGGCCCGTGGGGACTCGAACCCCAGACCTCTACCGTGTCAGTCACCAACTAATTGATTTTACAACAACTTACAGGTGCTCACAGGGGCTGCCAACTTCCGCTAAGCGCTTGTAAGTTCGTCCAGCATCGGGCTGGAAATCGACCCGTTTTTCCCCTAATCCAGCACTGTGCTGGTCGAAGGCGTCCGTCTGCTACTGCGTCTGGAACTCCGACACCATACTGTGCTCGATGACGTTGTCGTAGCTCACGGCAAGCTCGTCGCCGACGCGTAGGCCCGTCCCCGGCACGGGCTCGTTGTCGACCCTCCCCAACAGGACGCCCGGCCCGTCGTCGCAGGAATCCATCACCACCCACATCCGCTCGCTCTCGCCTGTCGTCTCGTTCTGGAACTCAGCTTTGACGTAGTCGCCGGGCTGGAACCTCGGCATATGCGACCCCTTTCCTACTCCTGTATTCGTGAACCCGGACCTTCAGCCTGCGGGTCAGCGCCAGTTGCGTCTTGGCATGCGCATCCCCCCCGTTCATGCTGTCAGAGCCTCGACTTCGGTTGCGCGCCCGAACTCCTGGTGCGCGACATGGTTTCACTCCGTTTTTCGGGCGTGAAAACATCAGCCATTTGGCCAGACCAAGTCTTGCGACTCAGCTTTCACCACCTGCGGGCACGCGCCAGCTGGCATCCTCAGCAGGAATTGAGCATACATCCTACTTCCTTTTGAATACCCCCTACTCGTCCATGCATCCGTTCCCACATTGATTCATCGGTCGGTTAATGCGGGTCCTTGTTGAGCGCGTGGGCATCACGATCCAAGGAGACGCTGAGAAGCCGATACCATGAATCCCGCCGGATTGGTTATGTCTCGAGTGGTGCCCTTCTTGGTTCTTAGACTGTAGCCATTTGACCGTCCCGCCCCACACAAACCGGCGCTGGAAACACGGCGTTTAGCTCCCTCTGCGACGCCAACCTTTTGGACCGCCCCTTGGAAGGGGGTGCATGGCCCTTTCAGCCCGCAGTGAGTTAGCTCCTTCCGCATCGGAAACGCTCCGTATCGCTAGTCTTCCCTGCGGCCGCCATTGCGGGGCTTGCCAGTGCGCATCTTCCCCTCGGACGATTCCAGCTCCCGTTCATGGATTATCAGAATTGGCTCGGGGGAGCTTGCCGCATCCACGGCGCAGCACAGCCAGGCCCAGCCGCAGCAGGGCAGCTCGACGAGCCTCATCCCGTGCAGCGCGTCGGTGTGGCATGCGTTGCAGCAGCCAACATTGAGGGCGCTGAAGGCACCGCAGACCGTGATATCGGCGTCGGGCAGCCTGCGCTGAAGCTCTGCGATGACGATAGGGATGAACCTAATCTTTTCGCCGAGCAGCGGGTCGTTCTTCGATAGCGAGAGCAGGCCCATCTCTTCGAGGGTCCTCACGATGAGTTCCGCCCTGGTCAACTCCTGCCTGTCGCCGTAATGGCAGTCCATCACCGAGGGCGGAAAGACGCCCGCCTCCCGCAAAATCCTCTCGATGATTTCGTCCGTCGTCATAGTCAGCGACCCCTGATGCGCCGGAAGAAGGTCAGTGGCGGAATTTTCCCGCAGGGATTCCATGCAGGCGGGGAAAGAGGCCGCAATGTCTAGCGGATTTGGAAGTCAATCACAAACGGCTTCCCGCCCAGGCTGCCGTCCTCGCCCATGAGGGAGGCGTTCACGAAGAGCGTGTCTGTCCGCAGCGTGCCGTATCCGGCGTGGATATGACCGAACACATGGAGCCGTGGCCTGGCTCGGAAGACCGCTTCAAAAAGATACGGACACCCTTCCCTTGGCTCCGAGGGGAGGCCGTGGTCAGGAATCGCAAAGGGAGGTGTGTGCGTAACCAGGATGTCCAGACCATCGGGAATGGATGCCCAGAGCTTTTTCCGGTCTTCCGGCCTTGACTTGCCAAAGGCTCCGCCGTAGAGCGGCGTGACAGGACTACCCCAAATCTTCAGCCCCTCGATTTCTACGCCCGAGTCTACCAACATAATTGCGTCCGTGATTGCGCCCCGGTTGCGTGGCTCCTCCAGGACGAACTCGTGGTTGCCGGGGACGACCACCTTGTGGCGGTGCGGAAGCGACCCGAGCCAGGCATTGAAGTCGGAGAGGACGGAGAGCGGCTTCGAATCGAGAGTGAAGTCGCCCGCATGGATGAGCACGTCGCCGCCCGGCGCATCGAGCTGGCGGTGCAGGCCGTGCGTGTCGCTTATGAGCACGATGCGCATAGTTGGGTTCCTCGCTGGCTATCCAGCCCTCCTGTGTGTCCTCTTATCTGGCTTCGGCTCTCGCCCTCGGAGGACCTCGCTGATTGTGGACTCAACACGCTTCCAGAACTTCTCTTCCAGCTCCCGCATGTTCTCGGGCAGGAGGATTTCTGGTATCTCCTCTCCGACTGTCCTCGCCCAGTAGCAGCGTGCGATCTCCCAGTACCGCCTCGTGTCCTTCCTGACCCTCGCAGCCATTACGTCAAAAGCCGGGCGGCCGAAGTCCTCGTCGGCGTGCCTCAGCAGGCGGCGGATGACGGCGAAGAGCAGGGTCTGGCGAATCTGCCTCGGCGTGGGGGCTGGAGGCTCGTCTTCCGGCGAAGGGTCGTTTGCCCTGCGGACTTGGTCCTTGATGAAGTCGGCCGCCTGCTCACGCAGGAACGCCTCGAATACCCGCATGAAGCCGCAGCGTGCGGTGCGGGCCGCCGGGCGGAAGCGTTCCCTCTCCGGCTCGTGCTGCCAGCACCCCTGTTCTCTGTTGGTGAGCAGCCCTGCACGTGGTGACACCGTGTTGCAGCGAACGCCCCAGTCCGGTCCCGTTCGGAATAGCTCCATGAGCCACCTGCACGTGTCGCAGTCGGGGCGGGCTTCCCGCCGGCCGTGCCATCTGCGCTGGCCGTGCGGCTTCCAGTCGGACGGCAGCTTGCGGCACGCTTGCCAAAGCTCCATGTCGCTCGGGTTTCCGGCTTCCATCGTCCGCTCCCGTCAGGTTGCCGCTCACAGCTGCCGCTCATCTGTAAAGCCATTCCACGATTTCCTCGGTGAGTGCGTGCTTCTCCGGCCCGTCCGGCAGGGCCTTCATCCTCGCCCACTTCTGGTCGAAGCCGAACTCGGCACGCTGCCGGTCGTGCTCCTTCCTTGCCTCTTCCTTCCTCCGCCGCCCTTCCTCCCGGTGCTCGGGGCAGGCGAGCAGCTCGACGTTGTCGTGGCACCCGCTATGGTCGAGTCCCTCCAGCGGGAGGCCGCAAACACACACGCAGACGGAAGGCTCCGTGTCGCCGCCACGCAGGGCTGTCCCCTCGCACTGCCAGTAATGGCCGGCGACGTAGCAGAAATGCTCGTGGCTCACCGTTCCTCCCTTTTGGCTAGCGGCATCGGCCAGCCTGGAACATCCCTACCGCTGGCCGGTTCCCCTGCAAACCCGGCAGACGCCCGACTGCTGGCAAGCAAGGCAGGGCGTTTTGTATGCGTCCACCTGGCCATAGCCCGGATACCCGAGGCGGCCCGTGCCCTTGCACTGCGGGCACTTGCCCGTTCCGCTGCAACTGCTGCATTCCTTCTTCATGCGAACCTCCTCAAGAATCTATGTCTCCTGCACGGTCTCCTGACGGCCGCAGAAGTCCAGCGATAGCTGGACCGCTGGCCTCTGTTCCCACGCCACGCCGCATTCCCTGAGCCACACGATGTCCTTCCCGGTGAGGCGGGCAGGCGCTATGGCAGGAAACGACGGCAGGAGCGGCCGGGGGCGGCGGCAGCGAATCACGCAAGGCCTTATCCCAACCTTCCTGAGAAAGCTGGCGTCGCCCTGGTTGAACTCAAAGAGTCGGTATTGCTCCGGCTCCGGCACCTGTCCCTCCATAGGCCTCACGCTTGGGTGCGGTCGTTGTGTGAATCAGCAGCGGGCGACCGTCGCTGGCGTGGAAGACCTCGACCACCACGTCCCTGCGCCGGGCACGGGCATCGTCTATGAGCGGCTGCATCTCCTCGGACTCGGCGAGGTGCCGCAGCGCCTCGGTCATCGCCTTGCTCGGGTGCCGCCTCGGGATGCTGCTCGGGCGGCGGAATCGGAACCTGATTCCTGGCTTGTAAACGGCCTCCATACACATCCTCCTCAGGCTGCCAGCCCCACGGCAGCGCTGGCTGGCACGTGCTGAAGCTGCCCGGCCGGCCCAGGCCTCCGCTGCGCCTCATGGACGAAGCGGACGACCGAGGCCCTGGAAACGCCGTGCTTCTTTGCAGTCGCAGTGAGGCTCCTGCCGGACAGACGGTCACGGACGACGGCGTCACGGTCCACGTCGAGCGGTGCCCGCCCGAGCCGGTAGCCCTCCAGCCGACGCCTGCGCATCCCGGCCTTGATGCGCTCGACGATCAGGCTCCGCTCCAGCTCGGCGATGCTGCTGACCATGACGATGAACATGCGGCCCATAGCCCCCGAGGTGTCGATGTTCTCCCGTGCGGAGACGAACTCGATTCCGAGGTCGCTAAGCTCGTCCACGACCGTCAGGAAATGCTTGACCGACCGGGCGACCCTGTCGAACGCCGCAACCAGGACGATGTCGAACCTGCGGCGGTGGGCGTCGGCGAGCAGCGCATCGAGGCCAGCACGCCTCGCCTTCGAGCCGGAGCCGATGTCGGTGTACTCGTGGACAACCTCGTAACCACGGCGTGACGCCATCTCACGCAGGTCGTATAGCTGGTTCTCAAGGCATTGCTCGGGCGTGCTCACCCTGGCGTAGACTGCGGCTCGTGGCATGCGGGCGGCTCCTTTGCGTTCAAGGTTGGGTTCGGGTCAATGAGCGCAGCCTTCCGGCTTTCGACAGGCTCGATGACCTCGGGAGGGACTGGCCGAAGACTCAGCGGGTCCCATTAGTAACATACATTCGGGAATCGGATTTTCTGGGGGATTTTGAGCCTACGAGTGATGGCTGAAACCGCAGTTGTCGTGCGGTGGTCGCGATTCGCCAGCGGGCACGTCCGGTACAGTCAGGCGCACGCGGGTGTCGTCCGGGCGTTTCCGCGGTTGCTGCTGGGCCAAGACTTCGGCAAAATGATGGTGCGAGAGGCAAGACAGGCTTGAGGGGTCCCGATTCCGATGACGCCGCCGGAGCAACAAAAGGATTTTGAAGACTTGGAGGCGAGCCTGCTCTTCTGCCCGACCTGCAAGCGCGCCATGCCGGTGCGGAAGCGCCTCCTCCTGGTGCTGCTCGACAAAGAAATCTTCGATTACATCTGCACCGGGTGTGGCTCTGCGGTGGGGAAAAAGGAGCAGCCGTGGCAGAGACCGGCTCAGTGGTCGAGATTCTGAGGAACCTCCTGCGCAGTTTCTTCCACGCTCAATACTGTTTGGTAACCGCCGCGACCGCCACTGGACTTATGAAGGCACGATCTATTCTGTTGCATTGGGACCTAGACGCTCAGACGTACGGTTAGCCGACTTATCGTCAAGCGGGCTAGGTAAATCCTAGGCCGTTGATCGTGGGTAATCGGGCCTTGCCTCTCGTTTCATTCAGGAGCCGTTACACTTACGGCGGAAAGTTCACGCGCGCCGGGAGTCCTGTGAGTGTGGGCCAGTGTGCGAGGTGGCGATTCCGGAGTCCGGTCGCGGATTGCTCCTGCCTTGTCGGCTAGGACGAGGAATGCGTTCGTTCCCGCTTCGTCATGTGAGCATGCCGGAATGAAACCACCCGGAATTGCAAAGATCGACCAGCACCCTCACAGCGCGTCGCGGACTAGGGTAATGATTCTGTCCCAAGCAAGACTCACATCCATTATGTGCTCGCGGGTCTGCTCTTCGGGGACAACGTGTTCGCGCGCGCTTTTGACAAGACAGCGAACCGCGAGGAGATTGGCTCGCACCGTTTGCTTGTACAAATCGAACTTGGTTTTGGGCTTGTGATATAAGTGCTGCCACATCGGTTGGTTCGGAGCTAATAGCCTGTAAATATTGGAGTTCCAGATTACCGGGCCAGCTGTTGAGAGCATGCTCAGGACGCCTTGGGGGAAACTCACGGCAAGGCGAAGGTCAACAATGTACCTCGCGTCTCCATCCGTGAGGATAATGTGACCTTTGGTCCCAGAGCGCTGAATTTGAAACGTGGTCGGCACTCCGCCAATAGCTCCTTTGATCGTGACGAAAGGCGAGGAATAATCGCACGCAGAAAGTCGGCAAGGCTCAAGGGTGTTTGTAACTTTCCTGAATATGTCAAGCGCTGCATAGGTTGACCGGTCCGTAACCATGGCATCGAGAAATATAGGAGCACCGTAGCTGCGTGCGACGGTACAGCATTGGATGAAAACAGAGGCTGCCTTAAGGCTCGCGAAATGTCCGTTCACGTGAAAGCACGCCCCGTGGTCCGCAGCAGTGCGCATCGCCGCATCGAGGAAGTCCGGCTTATGCGGGTGCTCGCATAAGACGTGAATCCCCCGCTCGAGGAGGCCAAGAACCACTTCCTCGCCGGATGTTCCCATAGCATCGCAGGCGATATCGATGTCTCCTGGCAGGCTCTCAACCTGTTGATATAAAAGGACTCCCGATTCCTTGGCTGCTTCCCTGGAACGCGTGCTGCCACGCGCAAAAATGCCGGCGAGTTCAAACATTCGCGGAGCTAGCCGGATTGCCTCACGATAGATCAATCCGTAGTTGGTTCCGCACACCAGCACCCGTACGCGTTTCATGGAAACGACTCGGGCATAGGACAGCCCTGCGGCGATAGGATGAGAATATTCTCCGAGGCTTACGGCACAAATTCAAAGCCCGCCGCTCGCATCAAAAACCCGGCACTTCCGAGAGGCAACGCTTTGATATACAGGTGAAGCAATCTTCTCCCCACCCGGTCTTGAGCGCCTGCACAAGCTCAGCTTCCGTGAGTTTCTCGTTATTGGTCCATAGCCTCGCGACGTTGAGCATGGACTGTTGAAAGTTCACGGCATCCCTCAAGAGTTTGTCTGTTTCCAAGGCTTTAACAAAATCGTCCACAGTTTTCTTGGGCACGGGGGCAGCCCTCCTCTTGAACAAGAGTGACGGTAATCGCGATGAAACTATGGCCAGACTGTAACACATTCCGGCATCACTTACAAGCGCTAAATCAACAAGTGGGCGGGGTTTAACTGCTCCTCGGTGAGCGGCTGTTCTACCCATCCCATCAGGACTGGCACATCATAGAGTCTCCCAGGGCCAAAGCGCGCCCAGAAATGTCGCATTCCAGGCACGATCACCTTGACAACTGGAAGCCCAACGTCAGGACGCGTCTGGTCCAAAACCAGCACCTCTAAACCACGCTCCTGGGCGAGCTTCACGCCCGTCATGACGTCTTCGCGCAAATCATCACTGCTCCAGTTGAGGAAATCGACGGAGGACTTAGGAGCCACGGCCGTGTCCGATTCAAGGAAGGCGCCATCTCCGAGATCGTCTACAAAAGTCGGGGGGAAATTCTTGGCCGCAATGTCCGGCAAAAACTGGTTCATTTCCGTGAGTGCCCGCGAGAGCGCAATCTCGGCATCGAAATGAGCTCCGAACCCCAGAAACAGGTCGCGCTTATCCGGGCGGGTTGGCGTGCAAAACGCGGCAAAGGTGGGAATACCGAAGTCACTGGTTATGTCCAGAACCTGGATCTCTCGATGGTAGGAGTCGTAGTGCTCCCTGAGGGCCCCGATGTACGGCTGGCCTAGACAGTCCAGGTTAACCCGCGGTTTACGGAGGCGGTTATACCACCACAAACCGACGCAGTCCCTTTCCACAACCTCCATGAAACCTTGAAGGATGGCCTCTTCGAGTGTACTGCCCGCAGCGTTGCCGTTCGAGTCGGGCCTGCAGAAATCATGATCCGCCGTGAACGGGTAGGCAAAGTAGCAATAGGCCGTGGGGACATACTTGTATCTTTCCTCCGTCAGCGACCACACGGGTGTCCACTCGACCTCCCGTTCTTCATCAAAAGGCTGAGGAACCCAGTTATACTCTGACTCGCGCTGATTCCATTCGTCGCGGTTCTGGTACTGCCGGGAGCTGAATCCCATGCATTGGTTGGGATGGATGCCTTGGGCGCCGAGGGCACGATAGCTGGCAATTATTCTAGGCTCATTACCCTGGAAGACTCCCGAGTATCTCTCCAGCGCCTCGCAAAGGGCGCTGGTCTTAGCCTGGATTTCCGTCATTCCTTTTCCGAAACTTCTGCGGCCGAAGCCACGCCCCCAACAGGGGCGCCGATCCAGTCTTACGGCGGAGTTCAAATCGGCATCGAAAACCTGCACCAGGCCGCGACCCGAAGAATAACCGGACCGCAGACCATCCACGATTCCCGTGATGGGACTGATATGATGCTCATACCGGCGAAATACCTCGTGAGGAAAAAACGCACGATGTCCGCCGTCGGACGTGAAAACCTTCTTTTGACTTCTCAGCACCCACCCGCTACCCGGAGTCTTGGAGCTTCCTCGCAACATCCCGCACAGGGGGCAACTTTCTTGGGGAACGAGAACGTGTTTCTCGAGTGTGGTTGATCTTACATCGAACGTGATCAGCTTCCCCTCCGCCAGCTCACTGTCTGCTTGCACGATCCACTTAAAGATTTCAGTCGCAGCGATGTCCATCGCCAGATGAAACGTTGAGGGTAGAAGCGATCTTGAGAGTGGCGGGGACGCCACCTCGCAGTCCTGGCGAGCGTCCAGTGACGTATGAAGTAGGCGGTGTTCGTTCAGCCGTTTGGCGAGGCAGCACCAACAACCGGTCCGAGGGGGATTGAAGATCGGTCCGATCCACAGAATGGCGCCGACTGGTTTCACGATCATCCACGGCTCACCCCGCCCCAGAAACTGGCGGTTTAGACCCTCTAGTTCTTTGTGAAGATAATCGTCGGTAAACACGACGTGAAAGGCGCTTGCGTCGCTAAGCCGGACTCGCAAGGACTCAAGTGCAGCGAGGAAAGGTGCAATGGGGATTTCCCCGAGTGAAACAACCGAAACCGAGGTTGCCTCCAGGCGGCTGCGAAACAAGTGGGGATCTACATTCAAGTAATCACGAAAAGCTGCCACGCCGGGCTGTTCAGTCTCATCACCTTCCACCACTACTCCCGCCCGTTCCAGCAAGCAGAAACCGTAGTAGACGTCGGCGAACCTAACCTGGCCTTTGAGTTTTTGGTAGATATCTTCAAGAGTGTGATTTCCGTCCACGAACGGCGCCAGCAGGGTGGTCAGACGGCCTTGGAACGGAATACAATCACTCTCACTGAGGAGGAGAACGAGGTCTGGCTCAATGATTCTCACCTGGAAGTGGCTCTTAAACTTCGGCCTGCTGATCATGGTGGACCTGATTCTAGCACACTGAATTGGGGGATGAGCCGGGATGGAGTAAGATTGTATCCGCTGGTCCAGAAGCGGAGAACTGACGCGCTACTTTCTGGCATGCGGGGAGGCAGCGGGAAGTGAAGAAAATGCGCAAACGGATTCTCATGGCCACATTCGGTTCCTTGGGAGATATCCATCCCTATTTAGCGGTGGCCATCGGGCTGAAAGAGCGTGGGCATGAAGTCACCCTCGCGACCTGTGAGATGTATCGTTCCAAGATTGAACGTGAGGGGGTGCGCTTCCATCCCATTCGCCCAGACATTGCGTCGGTCTATGACCATCCCGAGCCTATGAGGCAAGCCCTCAAAGAGAATACCGGCACCGAATACACTTTGTGCCAAGTCCTTCTACCGCATTTGGAAGAGAGTTACGAAGACCTCCTGCGTGCCTGTCGCGGCAAGGACCTCTTGGTGAGCCACACGTTGACATTTGCCCTTCCGCCCGTGGCCGAGAAGTTGAAGCTCCCCTGGGTCTCCATCGCGTTGCAACCCCTGATCTTCCTCTCGGCCCATGATCCCCCGGTGTTGTCGGCCGATAAGAGGCCATTCCGCCTTCACCGGCTCAGCCGATGGAAATTCATGCTCCTGTTTGACCTCACGAAGCAACACACACGACCGTGGATGAAGCCGGTTGATGAACTCCGCAGGCGGCTGGGGCTGGCCCCGGCCGCGGGGCATCCTCTTTTTGAAGGCAAATTCTCGCCCCATGGGAGCTTGGCCTGGTTTTCCCCTCTAATAGCGGGGCCGCGACCGGATTGGCCGGCCCATACAAGAGTCACGGGCTTTCCTTTCTATGATGAGCAGCGTTCGGGCAGCGGTCTCGATTCCCGCCTGACAGAGTTCCTGGAGCGTGGGGAGCCCCCGGTGGTCTTTACGCTCGGCAGTTTAGGGTTAATTGAGGCCAGTGATTATTTCGATCAGAGTGTCATGGCAGCTAAGCGTTTGGGCTGTCGTGCGATCCTGTTAACCGGCGCACAAACATCCGGCAGGCTGCGAACATCGCTTCCTGATGAGATAATCGTTAGAGAGTACGCCCCCTACTCGGCCGTCTTCCCGCATGCCGCTGCTGTCGTCCACCACGGGGGGATTGGGACCACTGGACAAGCACTGCGTGCCGGCCGCCCTATGCTGGTGGTGCCTTTTGTCGATGACCAGTTGGACAATGCGGTACGGGCCAGAAACCTCGGCGTCGCCCGGGTCGTCGATACGCGATCGTATACGGCGAAGCGCGCGCAGGCAGAACTGACCCGGCTGCTCTCCGAGAGTTCCTATTCTTCGAGGGCTGCTGACATCGGGCAAGCGATAAGGAACGAGGATGGTGTGGGCGCTGCTTGTGATGCCCTTGACGCGCTGAGTAGTGTCTCAGTTTGACGTAGCGGCGGCCTTACGCCGCCCGTTGGCGAGGTAGACTCACCGCTACGAATTCAAACTGAGACCTCGCCTGGGGTTGGCAAGAAGCGTCGTGTGACACTGACGACACGTGCTAAGCTCAGAAGTTCTCCAGGATCCAGACATCGGTTTGGGTGGTGTAATCGGTCAGCGCCAGATGGCGGCCGTCGTAAGAAGGCACGCCCCAGGTATTGAACTCACTCACAAGCGCCTGCTTTCTCAGGACGTAAGCACGCCCTTCCAACGTCACATCGAGGAGAGTGCTCCCCGAGTTCGAAAAGCTGCCGACAATGAGACTCTTGTTGTCCGATGACCACCAGATTTGGAAAAGCCCCGGCCAGTTTTTAACTCTTAAATCTTGTATCCCACCGCCGGTCGTGGGAATTATCTTGATGCGACCCTCGTGGGGGTCAAACTCTGCCAGGGCAATCCGCGCACCATTCGGGGAGAGAGCCCAGTCATATTGAAAGACCGGTTGTTGGAGATTGACTCTGGTGAGTTCCTGTTTGGTTCCCTTGACCGGATCAAACGCCCAAAAGACGAGCTCCTGGCTATCTGGAGATTCCTCGCTGAAAACGCACAGGGTAGCGGGCGGCCATGCACACGCTTGCCGTAGGATGCCTCTCCCTTGAAGGACTTCCTCGGGTGGCCCGCCCTGCAAAGGCACGCGCATCAGGCGTACGGGCGTCATGGCTGTCAATTCATCTCCTGTGGTAGACAAGTACGTCACGCAGCAGCCATCCGGTGTTACAGCAGGCGTCCACTTATGATCAGGGCCGCCGACAATTATTTCCGCAGAGTCTTGGTCCATCGCCTGCCGGTAGATGTTCCAATTCCCCTTGCGACGGGACATAAAAAGGACGGCTTTGCTATCGGGCGTCCAGGCGTAGGGAAGGGCATCGCGAACGTCCATGGTGAGCCGACGCGGGTTCGTTAGTCGTCGCCCTGAAGATTCCAGATCGGCGATGAACACATCTGCCTCAAAGGTGGTCTTGTCAATCACCAACTGCTTCCCATCCGCTGTTCCGCCCCTGACGTACGGCAATACTCCTGTCCAGTTGGTAATACGCTTCGGATCGCCGATGCGGGCGCCCGTCTTCGCGTCAACTCGGATTCCCCAGAGATTTCCACTATCCTGATTCGGCTTGGGCTCGGGCAGTGTGTAGATGATGCGCCCGTCCGGCGACCACCAGGGGTAACCATCGTCACACAACCTCGCGTCAGACAGAATCGTGGTTGGTTTGCCTCCTGCAAGATCGAGAGTTTCAATCGAGCATACCTCATCGGCGGTTGTGCCGCGAAAATGCTGGTAGACGATGCGTTTCCCATCCGGCGACCAGTGTGCATACCAGAAGCCGCTACCCGCGGCAGCGGGGATAAGACGGCGGAGTACTTCTCCCTGTACATTCATCAGCCAGACCTCGCGCGCGCCCCACAACCCCGCTGCCTTGCCCTTTCCAAAGAGAATCAGGGTGCCATCCGGCGAAACCGCCCAGCCGTCGGCGTCATCGCAGAGTTTACGCGGCGGCCCCGCTAAAGCGGAAACCATCCACGTGCTCAGGTGCCATCCCCCCTCCAAGGCGGTTGCGATGAACTCGCTCCCACTGGGGAGCCAAGCATTCGGCCACCACGCCGAGCGGTCGGGCGCCGGCCCGGCGGGCTGGGGGATGGTCCGTGTTTCGCCGGTTCCGATGAGCATTAGATGCATTCCCACCTGGTCGCTGTACGCCAGGTACTTTCCATCCGGCGAAATGATGCCCTGCTGCACCGCGTTTCCGCTCGCATTCTGGGTGAGCCGGCGTTCCTTCAGCTCTGGTGGACCTGCGGGAGGTCGATGCGTCATCATCCAGACGATAGAAAGTCCAAGCGCACATGCCGCCGTTATTCCGGCGATGAAGAGCCCCCGGCGCTTCCGAAGCGGCTGTGCCACGCTCATCCCTCGCTGGTCAGACGTCACCTCCCTAGCAGGTCCCGGCGCCGATTCCGTGTCGCGCCTCAGGCGCTTCAAATCGCTGCGCATTTCGGAAGCGCTCTGATAACGCATCTCGCGATCCTTCTCCAGCGCCTTCGAGATGATCCGCTCCAATTCCGCGGGACAATCGGGATTGATCTGTACTGGAGAAGCCGGCGCTTTGTGCAAGATCGCGTCGAAGATGAGGGCGGAAGTCGTTCCGGAGAAGGCTGGACGGCCTGCGGCCATCTCGTAGAGCACCACACCGAAGCTGAACAGGTCTGCGCGGGCGTCGAGTTCTTCTCCCCGCAACTGCTCGGGCGACATGTAGGAGACGGTCCCTATTACGGCGCCCGTCCTGGTCAGCTGTTCTTCCGCGGTTCCGGCACTCGCGGTCGGGAACGCTGAGGGTCGTGCCGCTTCTGCTGCCCGCCGTGGCTTTGGGGCCAACTTTGCCAGCCCAAAGTCCAGAATCTTCGCTTGGCCGCGATTCGTAACAAACACATTCGCCGGCTTGATGTCGCGATGGATGATCCTATTCGAGTGCGCGGCGTCCAGCCCATCGGCGATTTGAATCGCCAGGTCTAGCAATTCGTCTGTCTTCAGCGGCTTTCCGGCAATGCGATGCTTGAGGGTCTCTCCCTTAAGGAATTGCATTACGATGAAAGGCTGGCCGTCCTGCTCCCCGATGTCGTAAATCGTGCAAATGTTTGGGTCATCGAGGGAGGAAGCTGCCTGGGCCTCCCGTTGCAATCGTTCCAGGGCCTGTCGGTCCTTGGAGAGTTCCTCGGGCAGGAATTTCAAGGCGACGGTGCGCTTGAGCTTTGTGTCCATGGCCTTGTACACGACACCCATACCCCCGCCGCCGAGCTTTTCTAGGATGCGGTAGTGCGACACGGTCTTGCCAATCATGTGTGCGAACCCATATTTGCTGGCATCGTAGGCTGCCGCAATGGGAAAGTCAACACGCAACTGCGGCGGGAAGTCCATGCGGTACAGGAAGTTCTGCAAGTGCGGGCTGGTGCGCGAGGGGGCCATCAGGGGTGCCACCGCGGATTAATCCTCTGTGGTCGCCTATTGTTTACCAATCGCCAGTCGCTCTGCAAGCCGGGCACTTTGACGGTTAAACGGCCTAACGTGAAAAGTGCCCTCGCCGCTCTGGGTAGCACCAAAACAGCCGTAACGGACGGAGATCCATGATCGACGGTGTAACACTACCGAGGTGACGGGGCAGATGATTGGTGCGGGAACGAGAGCTGGAAATACTTTTGCGCGGGCGCAGATGCACCGCAGGCTGGGTGGTTAAAAAGGATAGCTACCGGACGGTGTCCAAGTGCCGTGTTTTGAGCGGCAGTATCGTCACGTCGGGGTGGTCAATTGGCTGCAGTCAATAGACCAGCAATCGTACCGTTCTCCAGTGAGCCAGCTTCCACTAGGTTATGGTCGTGGAAGGACCGACCGGCGTGGAGAGTGAAGCTGGCTCATTCCAGTTATCGAATGATCAGCGGCAATGGATTTGGGACCATCGTGACGTGCTCACGGGTCAGATCGCCGAAGTGAGAGTTTTGACGGTCAATGAGAGCGGAGCAATCCGGGCGGGAGTGTTCGTGCGGTTTCACCCGAGTAAATCCGAGCAGGGACTTCTGCTGTACAGCGAAAGCTTGGCTGGGTCGACGGACCCGGACGAGAACCGCCCGATGATGTTCCGGCTGAAGAGTTCAGCAGGGTGGCGGAGGTGAGCAGAGTGAAAACTACACTATGGACAACAACCATGCTCCCCTAGCCCGACTCTCATTTTCACGCAATCGGGGGGTAGCAGATCATTGCCGACTGGAAGTCCCTGGATACTCTGTCGGCTCGACTCTACACGCCAGCGATCTGTTTGCAGCGTGTGTACTTCCGGAATGAATTGTGCGTTCACATCTGACCAAACGGTCAGATTCTTGTTTGGACCGTTGGCGAAGCACCACCGGGCGTTATGCTCGCCAGCGAGAATATCCCCAACCTCCACCGCCGAGCAACAACAACACCAAGAGAACAATCAATAGGGTTTCCACGTCTCACCTCCGTTGTAAGAGGAAGCTGCTGAATTCATCTCAACCGCAGCCCTCTTGTTTCCCATAAGAAACATCATCATCATGGACGCAACGAAGGCGGGCGTCTGCCCTAATGTGACCAGGTGTCTGTGCATTTCTGCACAGCCCATTATTTGTAACCCTCCCGATCAATTCGATCTTCTCCCCAATTAACAACACGCGTGGCGCTGGTGCAAGTCAGCGTATGTGCCACGAAAAGGAGGCCCTGTGTTCGTCGAACTCAACCCAGTTCTTGCCAGTCGCACTGTACTCATCACAGTGGCCAAGGTGGATGACAAGAGTATTCATGGAGCGGCGGGGTCTGTGGCGTCAACGGCTCGTCGGCGGGTTTGACGTGTTTGTGTCAAGCTTGCCGCGCCTGCGCCCGGGGCTTTAAGTTTTTTCTTTGAGGAGTCAGCGCGGAACGAGACGAGCATGTTAACCTCACGTCAGGTTGACAAGATCATCAAGACGTCTCAGTCGCTGAGGCGAAGGCGGTAATACTTCCCCTCCGTCTGGTAATCGACACGAATGTTTTGATTTTCGCTGCTATCATGCCGGCCGGGCTCCCGCGCACTGTCCTCCTGCTTGCCATAACCAAACTGGCCCGCTTGTACATCTCCCGCCGCGTCCTAGAGGAATATAGGAAGCTACTTGTCCGCCGAAAATTACATATTCGCAAGGGCCTTCGACGCCAATTACTTCAACTCATCAAGAATCATAGTTACACCGTGGCACCGACACGGCATTCTGAAGTCGCTCAGGATCCTGATGACAATATGTTCCTGGAATGTGCCGATGATGCCCGCGTAGAGTATTTGGTGGCGTCCGGTCGGGTTTAGGCTGTTGAGCACTCCCTGAGCGCCGCTACGAGTTATGTCGCTCGGCATAATTTACCTGAACAACGACGTGAGAATTGCAAGGGGCTTCGGCGCATGCTATCGTCACACCCTTGATGTTGCCTGATTCGAAGCCGACTTTCGGATCTCTCGGGAGGTTTTCATGAGAACCCAGCACACGCTGACATTTAACTTCGTACTCCTTCTCACCATCATCTCGGTGTCGCACGCGCGCGCCTCCGACACTGTAAAGCCTACCATCGATCTTTCCATTTACGGACACGTAAGTTCGATTGTCTGGATCGCGAAGGACCTCGACCCGGTTGTGGACTATTGGGAAGAGCTGGGGCTGAAGAATATTCAACGGACAACGGTAAGGGAACTCACCGATCTCATTTACAGGGGCAAGCTCGCTCCCACCACGGCCAGATCTGCGTTCGGCCACGTTGGACGTGTATCGATCGAGTGGATCCAGCCCGTGACTGGAATTAACCTCTACACGGAGTTCCTGAAGAGGCATGGCGACGGCGCCCTCGCACTGGGTTATGCTGTGAAGAGCTACCAGGAATTCGAACAACAGATTCAATATTTCCAATCTAGAGGCGTGGCGGTGGCGCAGCGCACCCAATGGAAGGGAACGAAAGGAACGGGCCACGGTGCTTACCTCGACACCGCAGCGAAGGGCGGTGGGCTTACCATCGCGGTTTATTACGATCCTGACAGCCCCGCGCCCGACGCGCCGAGCAACCAAGGGAACGACGCCCCCTTCTCTAAATTCAACCACTACGCCTTCGTGGTCCGCAACGTCCGGAAGGTCGGAGATTACTGGCAAGACCTTGGGTTCGGCGGCATGCAGTTGGTTCACAACATCAGCGTCAACCGTTTCTACCGCGGTCAACCAGGAAAATTCGAAATGGATCTAGGCTGGGTGCGTTACGGAGATGCGCCTTTTGAGTGGATTGAATCAACCCAGGGGCCCAATGTTTACGAGGAGTACCTCAAGGAGCACGGCGAGGGACTCCACCACGTGGGAGTCGACGTGGAGGACATGGACGCCGCCGCAAAGATCTTCGCGGGCAGAGGCGCGCTACCAACCATGGGGGGTGGCTGGGATACACCCCAGAGCAAAGGTCGTTTCGCTTACTTGGATACCGACCCTCATGGTGGAGTTACTCTCGAACTCCTGTGGAACCAGCCGATGCCCAACTAAACCGTCGGGCGCGGAAATGCAGCGCTACTCACCGAATCCAAGGAGAGATTCGTGACCAATCTTACTCGCCGTCAACACATTCAGACAACGAGGGTGAATGTTAATCCGGAACGGAGAGCGAGTCGGTCAGCCCTTTTCGTATCCCAGTGCGAGGACTAGAGAGTATCGGTGGGGAATCGTGCTGCCTTGGTGCCTGATCTTTCTCATTGTCGGCCTGGTTTTGCCAGCAACTCCAGCATGGAGCTCAGACCAGGATTTTCTTACAGCAGAAAAGCTCTATGGGGCAAAAGAGTTCTCCCAGGCCGAGCAGTTATATTCGCAAGTTGATTCTAACAACGCAAACTACCCGGTTGCCCAACTTCGCCTGGGGACGATTTATTACCTCACAGAACGGCCCATGCAGGCCGAGAAGTGCTTTTCCATCTACCTCAGATTCAAAGAATCTCCCGAAGCCTATTGCCTCCTGGCAGGGGCACAATTTAACCAGAGGAAGTTCAATCTGGCGAGGAGTTCTGCGCAGCGAGCGCTTCAGCTTGACCACAATTTTGCCAAAGCCTACACCGTGCTGGGAATGATTCATACGGCCGAGAAGGACTTTGCCAATGCCCAGGCAGTTTACCGGGAGTCGCTGAAGCTGAATGACAACGACTCGGACACTTGGTTCATGTTGGGCCAGGCGTTGTTCCTACATGACGATTTTGCCGAGGCCGCAAGGGCATTTGACCGGGCGCTGGAAATCAACCCCCAAAGCTTGAGAATTTACGACAACCTGGCGCGAACTAAAGATATCCTGGGTGACCTGAAGGGCGCGGAGGAGTGTTATAAGGAAGGATTAAAGGCCAGCCGCGCACAGAGCTTTTTCGACCCGAACATCTATGTCGGATATGGGGAGTTTTTGCTCAAGCTCGATCGGCTGGCGGACAGTCAACGTGTCGTGGAAGAAGGTTTGCGAACTGCTCCCCGGAATGCCGGGCTCCACTACGAATTGAGCAAAGCCCAATTTCGAATGAACCACCTCCAGGAGGCTGCGCAGGAAGGTGAAACCGCCCTCAGCCTGGGGGGACCTGATTATAAAGTTGACTTCCTTTTGGCACAGATTTACACGGCAATGGGGAATTCGCAGGAAGCCTCGAAACATGCGTCTCGCGCTGCGCAGGCAGCGCCCAACTTAAACCGTTAGGCCCCCTCTCAAAGGGTGTCCTGAAAGTACCCAGTCTCTATTAGGGCCTACTGTTCAGGCTCGACAACTTTCAGGACCTGATCCGCCCTGACGTCCCTGAGTTGCTGCCGGATGCCGCTCGGCCATTCGAGGATGAGCCGTTTGACAATCGCATCCTTGCCCAGCCCAAAGTGTACGCGAGGATCGCTGGAGCTTGCATAGCCCACGCTGGTCGTGACGTGGTTGTATTGAGTTCCGCTGGCTGACTCCAAGCGGATTTTCGTCCCGATTCCATCGCGATTGCTTTTCCTTCCTACGGTTCGGATTTCAAGCCAATGGTTCCCGTTTTCAGTTACATTCCGAAAGATCTCAGCCGGGCCATTTTGCACCGAGTCGACCAAATCGATTCTCCCGTCATTGAAGAGGTCGCCGAAGGCTGCGCCCCGGCGCACGGCGGAGACTTGGAAGTCCGGGCCGGCGGTAGACGAGACATCGGCAAACCTGCCGCCGAGGTTTTCGAAGATGGCATTCGGCTGCCGGTAAGGAATGTTCATTTCGTTTTCGATGTTGTCGTTGACGTGGGAATTGACGGAAACCAGGTCCTTCCACCCATCATTGTTCAGATCATATATTCCGTTACTCCAACCGCCCATCAACAGGCTCAAATGGCTCAGCATGGTGAGAGGCGAGTGGTCCTCAAAGAAGCGGGCCCCCTCATTGTGAAAGTACGAGAAGGCCTCGTTGGAAAGTGCGGTAACAAATAGGTCGGGCCAGCCGTCGTTGTCGATGTCCCGGAAATCCGCGCCCATGTTAGAGAGCGCATAACCATCCCCATTATAGGCAACACCTGTTTGCAATCCGACTTCGCTAAACGTCCCGTTTCTGTCGTTGTGGAATAAAAAGTTGCGTGTGGTGTCATTGGCAACGAATACATCCGGGTAACCGTCATTGTCGTAATCGGCGAAAGCCACACCCATGCCCTTGCCGGTGTAATTGGCAATGCCGGATGGAACGGAAACATTGGTAAAAGTTCCATCATGGTTGTTGTGAAAAAGCATGTTGGGCAGGCCTGCAAATTTCGAGGGATGGCAGTAGGACCGGGCGCCGATGCGGGAGTTACTGCAATACGGGTCCTTATCCGAACCCCATTCGCAGTAGTTCACCACAAATAAATCCAGCCAGTCGTCCCGGTCGTAATCAAACCAGCCGGCGCAGATCGACCAGGTCTTGCCCAGATTCGGATCGACACCCGTCAGCCCGGCTTTTTCCGTCACATCTGTGAAGGTTCCGTCGCCGTTGTTATGGAACAAATAGTTGCGATTGACCCCCACCACGTAGAGGTCTTCCCACCCGTCGTTATCATAGTCTGCGGCGGCAACACCCATGGAGTATCCATCCGCTTTGACTCCGGCCCGCTCGGTAACGTCCGTAAAAGTGCCGTCGCCATTGTTGCGGTAGAGGCGGTTGTAATATTCCGGCCCCGTCTTTTGGAGATTCGGAATTCTCGCCCCGTTGACGAAGTAGAGATCGGGAAGGCCATCGTTGTTGTAATCGAAAACTGCGACGCCGGCCACCATGGGCTCGATCTGATATTTCCTGGCTGTGGCGCTGTTGTTGAGGATGAAATGAACTCCGGCCGCCGCTGCGATGTTCTTGAATTGAACGGGGGGTGGAGCTGGGCCGGTCATCCGGGGGGTACCCGCGCTCACCAGGACAAGGCCATCGAACCCGGCCAAGAGCGGCCAAACCAGCCATTCCGCTCGTGCCTGAAATCTCATCTTTTGTTCCTGCACAGTCAGACGAACCGTCTTGACTAAGAACTAAAGAGCATACGCAGGGTCTGATTCCAAAAGCCACAGCATTTTGTGATCGCCTTTCCAGTTTGCGATGGCACTTCCCATCGCGCCGCATGCAGAATCACCTCCGAAAGCGCGGGGGACCGACCACCGATTCTATTACCAGGGCCAGTTGGGGGGAAGCGACAAATCCATTCCAACGCCGCTTGATACGGCCATCAGGGGCAATCAAGAATGTCGTGGGAAGCATGGAGATGCCGTAGCGTATGGCGGTCGCTTCGTCGTCGTCCCGCAAAACCGAGACGCCATCAAGCTGCCAATCGTAGGTAAAGTTGAGGAGCGCGCCCGGGGCAAGGGGTTTGCCGCTCAATAACCCGTTGCACCCGACTATCAACACCTCAAGTCCATTGGGAGCGTACTGTTCGGTCATGCTTTTCAGGAAAACCAACTCCCCGCGAGATGGATCAGCTTGAGTGCGTGACAAGGGTTGCGAGCGAGCGTCAACGAAGGAAAGCAGCACCGCTTTTTTCTTCGCCAGCAGATCGGCCAAGTCGCATTTTCCTCCGCGCCCCATAGCAAGCCTGAAGGATGGCGCGCTCGAGCCGGCGACAACATCCTGTGGGCCTGGCCGGATCGGCCAAATGAGAATACCCACGAGCATCGCGGTGAGCGCTGCCGCGAAGAGACTCCGTCCCATTCGCCCGGTCAATGTCCGAGCCCTTTCCTTTGGACCGTTCTGGAAGTGATCGGCCATGAGCATGGGATTGACCGGCTTATGGCGCCTGGTGCGCGCCAATGTCCACGGTGCCGGAAGCGGGCAGGGCATTCCCGAAGAAATCCTGACTGCCCATGTTTCCCAGGTTCCAACCCGCATTGATCGCTGGAGACCCCGCCATCAGGGTGAAGGCGGTCGTTGACCGGCCCACGGCATGATAGGTGTGACTATTCAGAAGCGGGTCAGTGAACAGGGAATGGGAGTCCGTGCCCACAGCGCCCTGCCAGTTGGCCAACGAACTATAATGCACCGTGTTCGCTTGCCACTGAGGCGAGCCCGGACCTGTGTACCAATAGATGTTATAGTCGGAGATCAGCCGCTTCCCGCTCGTGGCGCTATAGTTCTCCATGCCTGGAACTGCCGCATAGATGATGTTATTCACGAAATAATTGGGTTTGGTGGAATCAAATGAGCTCTGGACATTCAGAGCGTAGGCAGTGGAGCTGGCGGGATTCCAATAACTTGTGTTGTTGTAGACCTGGGAATTTAGAATGGAGCCGCCATCCCATGTGGAGTAGAAGAAGTCACCTTGCCCAGCGTTGTTTGGATTACGTCCGTTGTTCGAGCATACGTTGTAACGTATGATGGTATCGACGTTCGTATCCAGGGCTTCGGCGCTGAAAACCGAAACGCAGTACCCATCGGCGTCGTGGCCGTAATTGTACTGGATAGTAATGTTGTTATTGTAGAAGTCGCTGTCGTAGTCCCCCCCGTCGTGGGATGTGGGGGAATGGTTCAGGTAAGCCTCGTTGAACTGCACGGTGCAAGTATCGCAATCCCAATTCCAGATGGCACCGGGAGTTCCGATGCTGGTCACGGGAGTCAGCCCGGTGTTGTGAGCAGCGCATTTTTCGATCAACGCGTTCTTGGTGACGTGGATCACAATGCCGTCTCCGCCGACGTCATGAACGATGGAGTTTCGGAAGGTGATGTTCGAGCCCTTCGTGCTCGTGGGGCTCGCATACGTCGCCCCGTCGGCATAAAGGCCTGCCCATTGGGAGGTATTGTAGGCGGTCGCGCCATCCACCAGGATGTCGTTGAAGCTCTCCCCGGCGCCCGTCGTGTGAAAAACAATCAGCCCGCTCGCCTTCTGGCTGGGAGTTCCCGTGACGTCGTGAACCACCACATTCGAGAGGTAGACGTGACTAATGACGGCATTGGCCGTCTTCCCGGTGATCCAAATCCCATAGGGATCACCGCCGGTGGTTTCCAGGTTTTTGATTTCCCAATAACTTTGATCAGAGAGCGTCAGGGCCGAGGGACTGGTCCCCGCGCTAATGATCGGCAACGCGCCTTGGCCGTAATCGGCGAGCGTGATCACAGCCGTGGAGTTGCCAGAGCCCTGGGGTTTCAGTTGGCCCGCGCAGACGCTGCCGCGCGCGAACAAGATCGAGTCACCGGGCTGGAAGATCATTGAATCAACTTTGGTGAGTGATCCCCAGGGTGCGCTGGCTGATGTGCCGCCATTCGCATCGTTGCCCGCGCCGCAATCCACGTAGTACGCCGTCGCAGGCGCCGTGGGGGGAGGAGAGGGGCTCGACGAAAACGTCGATGATCCGCAACTGCTCGTGTAACTTACCAGGACGGGCAGCAAGAGGGCGAGTGATCCGCAGGGTAGCAATCTCGAATACGACAATGGTCTCATAGCGAACTCCTTTTCACATGGACGGGCAGGATAACCAGGACAAGAAGCGGAAAAACCCGCTGAATACGAAATCTAAAGTCCTTGCCATAACCCCGCATTTACTATGGCTATTGACGCTTGTAGTCATTCAGAACATCCTGTGTGTCCTGTTTGTCCATGTTTAGTCTCTTTACGAGCCGCAGAGTTTAACACTTATCGCGGCACTGGCAGGGAAAAATGGCGCGGCCGCGGCTTTCTGCTGCCAAATGCGTTTTGAAATTACACAGAGCGGCGTAAAATATGGCGACGATTTTCCAAGGCCCGAAATGCAGTAACTGGAGTTCGCCGCTACAGCCGCGGTGGTCAGCAGTCGGTAGATCTGAATAGGAGCGAACAGGTGGTCCTCCTCCGGATCAGAGCCGCCGGTAGCCAGCCCCGAGGACGCGTGAAGGAGGCGGTTATGCTTAAATCCCTCGCGATAGTCTTAGCTTGCATTCCCTTGTTACTCCTGCCGATTACTTCAGGCGGTGCAGACATGGCGCAGAGCCAACTCAGTTCCCCGGGGTTCGGTCTTGAGGTCGAGCCACAAGGTCCGTCGATTCCCATTGCCGCGATCCGAAAGTCGGAAGCCGACGGAGCCGTCGTTGCCGCCGCTCACCAGTCTTTCCACGTGCGGTACCCGCAGGGAAAGCGAAAGCCGCGGGCGGTATTTTCCTTTAAAGCGCTTGACGTGACCGAGCGCCTGGGGATGGCTTGCGATATCACTGACGCAGGCAGCGAGCCGGTCCGACTCTATGGAGAACTGAACGAGAACATCTGGGTGGCGGGTTATGTTGTGGTTCCGCCCGGCCAAACCCGCACGCTCTACATTTTCTTGCAGCGCAAAGAATTTAGTCCGGCGTATGCGAATGCAGTGTTCAACGGCATGAACGGCATACCAGGGGGCGGGATGAAGCTTTGGCCCGAGGCGGAAATCGATCCCGCCGAAGTAAGTAGCCTTGCGGTTTTCCTGGTCTTGCCCCAGAGCGCAGCGGAAATCGAGGTGAATAACATCCGGCCCTTTGGCTCGACCCAACCACCGGATGAAAAGGCGCTGGCGGGGGGGTTTTTCCCCTTTATCGACCGCTATGGCCAGCTCAAGTACAAGGATTGGCCTGGCAAAGTGCACTCGGATGAGGATTTGAAAGCCGCCGTTCGCGCTGAGGCTGCTGACCTGGCTGCCCATCAAGGTTCCGCAGGATTGGACGAGTACGGCGGGTGGGACGCCGGACCGCAGCTTCAGGCGACGGCTCATTTCCGCGTCGAGAAGTACCAGGGGAAGTGGTGGCTGGTCGATCCCCAGGGGCGGCTCTTCTGGTCCAACGGCATGGACTGCGTGCGCTTCGACATGCCGACGCGCATCGAGGGCCGAGAACGTTACTTCGAGGCCCCAGCGCCCGCGGGTGATTTCCTGGCCCGCAATCTCGAGATCAAGTATGGCAAGGACTGGCGTTCGACGGTGCTGGACCTCTTGGGCCAGAGATTTCGGAGCTGGAGGATCAATACCATCGGAGCCTGGTCGGAAGATGTGGTGATGGAACAGCACAAGGTGCCGTACACCGTCATTTTCCACTCAGGCGACGGCTCGGGAAAGGAGATTGCGCCGGATTCCGCGGAATGGTCAGAAGCACTGCGCCGGCAACTCACGCAGGCAGCCGCGCGGCTCAATAACGACCCCTGGTGCATCGGCTTTTTCGTAGACAATGAAATCCACGCCAGCAAAGATCCCGCTTGGTGGGAGACTTACTATCGCCGCGTGAGCACACTGGCGAAAGAAATCCTGCCCAACAAACTCTACTTGGGCAGCCGACTGGATTTCCATGACTTCCCCAATTCCGATTCCGAGAGTATCGAGATTGCCCGGCTGGCGGCAAAGTACACCGATGTGGTGAGCTTCAATCAATACCGCTTCACGCTGGATGAATTCCACTGGCCCGCGGGCATCGACCGGCCGGTGATTGTCGGCGAGTTCCACTTCGGCGCCCTGGACCGCGGCCTGCTCCACACCGGGCTGCGCATGGTGGTAAATCAGGGACAGCGGGCGGATGCTTATCGACATTTCGTGACCAGCGCCCTGCTGAATCCGCTCATTGTCGGGGCGCACTGGTTCCAGCTCTACGACGAGCCCACCGCTGGCCGCGGCGATGGCGAGAATTATCAGATCGGATTCCTGGACGTTTGCGACCAGCCCTATGCGGAGACCGTTGCCGCCAGTCGCGACGTGGGGTACCGCCTCTATCAAATTCGAAATGGCAGGATGTGATGCGATTTCGGTGGATATGAAAGTATCGTGACGCTACGCGAATATAGAACGCGTTGCGCGTGCTTGGAAGGAGCGATAATGAGGTACCACACAGATAAAGAATCGGTGTTGCGAATTTCATCAGGCATATTGGGTGCGTTCCTGATTTCGACAGGCATCATTTATGCGCAAAACACTTCGGTCACGGGGAAGATTTTATCTTCTTTCGAGTCCCCTGCTGATCTTCAGAAGCTCAAGTTGACCAATGCCCGTGTGTCCCTGACCCCCGAACACGTGACTGAGGGAAAAAACGCACTGGAAGTGGATTTCGCAGGGCCGGGGGCGGCCTCGATCGAGTTTTTGCCCGAAAGTTCGCCTTGGGATTGGCATGATTTCGGTGCCATTGCGGTGGATGTCTCCAACCTGGCCGATCAGGAAATCTGGATAGGCCTAGAGTTGCGGGATGCGGCGCCGACCGACGGCCTAGCCAACTATGTGGGCGGAGGTGGCAACGTCTCCCCGCACGACACCGTTAGCTACTATTATCCCATCGGTTCCAGTTCCCCGCTCGAGCACGGCATGCGCGGCGGGCCTCCCATGGTTCCGGGGGTAGCGCCGGTTAGTGGAATCTCGGGTTCGAATCGCCGGCTCGAGGCAGGCCACGTCACGGCGTGCAAGCTCACGTTTCGTTACCCAGCCGGCGTGAAGAGCGTGGTGATTGACAATCTGCGCTTGCTGCCGCCTTTCAGCTACGACGGCATCGTGGACGCTTTCGGTCAATATACGCGCGCGGACTGGCCCGGCAAGGTCGCGAACGCTCGAGATCTGCTAGCCCAGAAGCAGCAGGAAGAGGAGGAGATCAAGGCCTACCCTACGCTCCCCGCTCGCGACGCGTATGGCGGTTGGGCATCCGGCCCCCGAGTGGCTGCCACGGGCTTCTTCGCCACGGTGAAACGTGATGGGAAGTGGTGGCTGGTAGATCCCGAGGGTCATCTATTCTTCTCCCAGGGAATCGATGTCATTGACTCCCGCCCGGGCGGTGATTCCTTCACCTTTGTCGAGGGCCGCAAGGAGATGTTCAGCTGGTTGCCAGCGGGTGATGATCCGATCTGCAAGTATTACGGGCATGAGGACCATGCCATTTACGGGCGCGTGAAGTCGGGGCAGACTTACGGCTTCTACCTGGCGAACCTTTACAGAAAATACGGTCCCGACTGGCCCGCGGCCTGGCGCACCTCCGCTCTTGACCGGCTGCGGGCGTGGGGTTTCAACACCATCGGGAACTGGTCTGACCCTGCGCTTTACGCCTACAAGAAGGTGCCCTACACGGCAACTATCGAGATTCAGGGAAACTATGCGCGCATTTCCAGCAGCCTCGATTACTGGGGCAAGATGCATGACCCGTTTGACCCCGCGTTTGTCCGGGCGGTTGACCAGAGCGTCTGGAGAGGCACCGAGAAGTATCGCGATGACCCCTGGTGCATCGGCTACTTCATTGACAATGAGATTTCCTGGGGCAATGGTAGCGGGAGCGATACGGAGCATTTCGGCTTGGTTTATGGAACTCTCTCCGGTGGCCCCGGTTCGCCCGCCAAGAAAGCCTTCGTCACGCAACTGAAGTCACGCTATCCCACCGTCGAGCAACTCAATAAGGCTTGGGGCTCGACCTTCGCTTCCTGGCAGGCCTTGCTGGATCGCTCCTATCGACCGCCGACCTCGCTCGCAGCCGCCATGAAAGATGATTTTAGCAAGTTTCTGACGGCCTTTGCCGACCAATACTTCCAGACGGTTCGCGACGCGGTGAGGAAGTACGATCCCCATCACCTTTATCTCGGATGCCGATTTGCCTGGCGAACCGCGGAAGCGGTGAATGCGGCGGCGCGCTATGTCGATGTGGTGAGCTTTAACATTTACCGTTCGCATCTCGATCCGCAGGGATGGGGATTCGCCGCTTCCCTCGACAAGGCCTGCATTATCGGGGAGTTTCATTTTGGCGCGGTGGATCGCGGCATGTTCCATAGCGGTCTGGTGACGACGCCCAATCAACAGGCGCGGGCGGCGATGTACAAGCAGTACCTCGAGAGCGTTGAGGATAATCCGGCCTTCGTGGGATGCCACTGGTTCCAGTACTACGATGAGCCGCTCACCGGCCGGTCGTATGACGGCGAGAACTATAATATCGGCTTCGTTTCGGTCACTGACACGCCCTACTCCGAAATGGTGGAAGCCGCCAAAGCTGTCGCATCCGAACTTTATTCCCGGCGAGGGGGGAAGTAAGAAAGCTAGAACAGGAGTAATGACATGATCAATCCAATAAAGCTTCGGAGACGGATACTTTAGTTGGAAACTACCCGCACCGCGACGAGGGAGACTTTTCCCGGCACGGAGTTTTCCACGGTCGTTTCGAGGAGAGCCTGAAAGTAGAGGGGAGGCGTCTGCCGGTCGGGCGAGAGGGCCACCAGCGCTTGGCGGAGCTCCGGCAGCCTTTCCGCGCTGGTTATATACTCGATGGCGGCCTGTGAGCCCTGCGTGTAAATGCCATAGACCAGCAAAATGCGGTTCTCTTTCTTCTCGTTTGGCAACATCAGAATCAGCGCGTAGTCGCGGGTCAATTGATTGGTGACCGGATCAAACTCCGGGCGATAGACGGGCTTCTCGCCCGGGTGCGGCCGGTTGTTCAAGATAACACCGGCTTGAAAAAGGAAACCTTCCGGATTCAGGAATACTCTGCCACTCCAGGACTGATTGCCGCCCAGCAAGACGGCATTGCCCTGCTTGATTTCCTCGAAATTGACCAGGCGTGACTGTTGCAAGTGAAACTTCTGGCCGGCGCGCGAGAACAGCTCGAAAAAATCCCGCAACCCTAAAGTTTCGCCGACGGCAGTAAAATCGGTCGTGCTGGGAACGAAGAGGAATCTCTTGAGTTCGTGGAAATGAATGGTATCGCGAAATTCCGGGAGTCCCTGCTTGGGTATTTCGTAACTGTGTGCCAGGGTCTGGGCGGTGTCGCCGTTGTGGGCGGCCCGCAGCACAGGATGGTTCGGAATGGTAATGATGGGCGGGTCGGCGGGTGGCAGGAAGGGTTTCCAGAACCACTCCAGCTCTTCCGGAAGTCCCGCCACGTCGGTTTCGGACTGTGCGACCTTTCCCATCCGCACTCGATCCCGGATGAGCATTGTGGATAAACCCACACAGACCGCAGATAGCCCAAGAATGAGTGCGTACTGCCATCGCCAGTTTTCAGACAAGACGTCCGAACGTGGTGCCCCTTGAGCGACCTGGGGAGGTTCTACCGACGGCGTGACCTTGGAGAACGTGGGCACATAATGGCCCGCCGGCAGATCGATTCGCCATGGGTTGGTCTTGCCTTCTTCTTCGTAATAGATTCTTAGCGCGCGGCGTATCTCGTGCGCCTGCACACGCACGATAGGGTCCTGTTGTGGATTGAAGTCTCCGCCGCGATCATAAATCTCCAGCCCAATCAGAAGCTCGTTCAGCTTTTCCCCGTTTCCGAGCAAGGTCTGGTCTGCGACAAACTCCAGAAAGCGGCTCTTCTTCGGGGCGTTGGCAAAGTGCCCGCTTTGCAAGACTCTTCGAAGCTCATCTCTCTTCTCGAAGATAGAGGCGGGTTCAGTCGCGTGTTTGGAACGGCTGGACATGTCCCCTCGCGGGAGCAGGATTGTTGCAAAAGCCAACCCACCTGGGAGCGGCAACGAGCACTCAACCTTGCCGGATAGTAGCACTCGTCGAGCATCAGGTCAAACCTTCAGTTCATTGGTTCGTTCGGGACAATTAACGGTTAACGCTGGCGTTATTTTCACTGGATTGGGGACCCGAAATCTTAGGGGCGGGGACCAATCTGGCGTTTAAGTTTCTCGCTTTCAGGACATAAAGGTTGATCTAACCTCGTCAGGAATATACGAATTGACAATACGTCCGATAGAAACTCGGGTCATTCCCAACGATTCAACCCCACTCGGACAATTTCGCCGATTTCGCTCCTCCTGAGCCTCATCAGGCTCTGAGTTAACCGCCTCAGTAACTGTATTTACGTAGAAAATCGATTTTCGGCTCCTTATAAGAGAAGCCCTATGCTTGGGATGCGTGGACAGAGAGGCCGAACTATGATCCTCGCGCGCAAAGGGCGTTTGAACACTCTAGACGCAAGGTGGGCTTTTTCTGGGGCGACGTTTTATGTTGATACGTCCTGGCGAATGGCTTCAGCCTTGCTAGCGATGTTGTGCCTGCCTCTGATTGCTGTGGCTCAGGTCGAGAGCCTCGAACTGAGGGTCACCAAGCAACTCGACGAGCCGATTCTTACGATTTACTCCGCCGGGGCAGTAGGCAATAAGTACGGATTTGAAGGGGGTAGAGTGCTCAAGCTGCAAGGCACTTATCACCTTTTCACTTCCGAAATGGTTGGCGACCCGCACTGGGTGAAAATGCGGCTGGCACACTGGACCAGCCACGACCGCCTACACTGGGAGCGCGTCACGACTCTATTTGAATCGAGCGGAGACTTCACCGGCAAGGACTCGCGCGCGGCCCTATGGGCGCCCATGCCCATTTATGATCAGGCGGAACGGGTCTGGAACCTCTTTTATGTGGCCTACCAGTGCGCCCCCGACGCCCCGGGGAAATGGTTGACCAACTATGAGGGCCGGATTTGGCGGGCAGTATCCAAGGTCAAGGGTCCCGGAGGGATCGATGGGCCTTATGAGGACATGGGCATCATCCTTCAGCGGGGAAAGGACTCCGACCCTTGGGAAGGATTGCAGGGGACCGATTCATTTTTTCCCTACTGCGTGGGGGACAAATGGTACGCCTTTTATGGCACAGCCCACACGGAAGTGCAGCCGATTCGCAGCTGGCAAGTGGGGCTCGCTTGCGCGCCAAAGCTCGCGGGTCCGTGGAAGCGCTGCAGCCAGCTCAACCCCCTGAAGATTGAAAAAGTGTTCATTGAAAACCCTGTCGTCACTAGGCTCGCAAACGGGTCATACGTAGCCGTTTACGATAGCAAAGCAGATCGCGCCGTGGGTTACACGTTTTCAGCGGACGGGATCCACTGGACGCCAGGAAAAGAACTCGTAGTGCAAAAGGGCAAGGGAATTTGGGCCAGTGAAATTCGTACTCCTTTGGGACTGATCGCGGAGGGAACAGATTCGTTCACGCTCTTTTATACGGCGAATCAGGACATGCTCGGCATCCCGCCCGACGCACACGGAGTGAAACTGGCGCCGGCGGCGATGGGCCAGGTCACGGTGAAGCTGGAACGCGCGAGCGGGCAATTGCGCAACCAAAACCAAAGCAAAATAACCAAACTCTCTTACGGAACACATTGAAATGTCAGTTCTGACGACTGTCGGGGTTGGGCCTCTCTGAATACATTGAAGGAGGTAATGATGAAGAAGCATGTGTTTTTGTTGGGATTCCTAACGCTCTTTTTCCTGGCTGTCCCGGCCTGGGCGCAGACAGACCGCGCCACACTTGCCGGTACGGTGACCGACACCACCGGGGCGGTCATTCCCGGTGTTTCCGTCACCGCCACCAACCTGGAAACCAGGGTTCAGACCCCCACCACTACGAACCCTGCCGGGATATTTCGGATACTCAATTTGCCCATCGGGCGGTACAGTGTTTTATTCATGAAGGTAGGTTTTCAAAACCTCGAGCGCACCGAGATCACGCTGACCATCAGCCAAGTGGCGGAAATCAACGTCACGATGAAAGTCGGCAAGGTGGCTCAGACCATCGAGGTGAGCGCGCAAGCCCCCATCTTGGACAGCCAGACGACCGACGTAGGCAGCACGATGTCCCTCGAGGCCTATCGCGCTCTCCCCTTAAGCATCAGTGGTGGTAGAGACATCATGGCGTTTGCTTTTGCCGCCACCCCCTCGGTCGAAGGGAACAGTTGGACCTCGTACATTGCCGGGACACAAGCATTCAGTAACGAAGTGCTCATTGACGGCACCCTCGCGCAGGAATCCGAAACCGGACAGGAACTGGAAAGTGAGCCGCCCATGGAAGCCGTGGAGGAGTTTCGCGTTGATACCGGCGGCATGGGTGGCGCAGCCGGAATGTACACCGAGGGCGGCACGTTTATGTTCACCTTGAAGTCCGGCACCAACCAGTTCCATGGCAGCGCCGTCTACTTCAATCAGAACGAAGCTTATAATGCCAACTCCTGGATGAACGATTATTCCGCGGCCGCCAACCCGAGTGAGGCATCACTGTTCAGGAAGCCACGCAACCGGCAAAATGATTACTCCTTCAGCGCCGGCGGACCGATTATCAAGAACAAAACCTTCATCTTTGGCGCGTGGGAACAGAACCGGATGGCCAACTACACCGCGGGCGCCTTTAACACCACGGTGCCCACGGCCGACTTCCTGCAAGGCAACTTCAGCGCCCTTTTGAACACCAGCGATAAGTTGGGAACCGACGCGGGCGGCAACCCCATCTATCAGGGCGCCATCATCGACCCGACCACCGGGCTCGTCTTCCCCAACAACACCATCCCGCAGAACCGGTTCAGCGCCGTCGCGCAGAAGATCATTCCGATATTCCAGCAGTATTACAAGCCGCTGGGACCGGAGTTGATCAATAACGACGGCCTGACGCAAACCAACAATCCCTGGTTTCACCAGAGCCAACTCAGCCTGAAGGTGGACCAGAATTTCTCCGCCACCAACCGGCTGGCCAGTTCTTTCATCTGGACGCAGCGCCCGCGTATTTTGGACGACCAGGGAGGCATTTGGGACCCCTCCGACCCCACGGGCACGGGCGGCCCGCTCTCCCACGCCAGATTTCAGAAGGTCAGCGACCGTAAGTTCCGTCTGAGTGAGAGCCACAACTTCTCCTCCAACCTTCTGAACGTGGCGAGTTTCACCTACGAACGCTTCCGCAATCCCAGCACTGCCACTCAGAACGGTGGCGACTGGCCCAGCAAACTGGGTTTCGGCAACACGGGGGCCGGGAACTTCCCGCAAATCACCTTCGGCTCAGCCCTGAACGGCTACTCGGAAGGCGAAATCGGCAACGACGACTTGGGCTGGCTGGTGGACAATAACTATATTATTGACGACAACATGACCTGGATCAAGGGGCGTCATACGATCACGTTCGGTGGCGAAGTGCGGGCATTCGAGATTAACAGCCATGGCGCCAACGGGACCCTGAACTTCAATTTCAGCAACAACCAGACCGGCGCACCCACCGCCTCTTACAATATTCAAGTGGGATTTGGCTTTGCCAGTTTCCTGTTGGGCGATGTTGCCAGCGCCAGCGAGGGCACACCTTTTGATCTTTATGGCCGGCGCAAGTCGATGTCAGTTTTCGTTAACGACAGCTTTAAGGTCAACGGGCGGCTCACCCTCAACTATGGGCTCAACTGGAACCAGACCTATCCGTTCCACGAAAAGTACGGACACTGGGCGGACTACAGCAACACCGCGATCGATCCCACTTACGGTATTCCGGGCGAGGTCGTTTACCTCAACAACGGCGGCCAGACTTTCGAGGGGTCGACACGCTGGTCGAATTTTGCCCCCCACGTGGGATTGGCGTACAAGATCACCAACCGCGTTGTGGCCCGCGCTGCTTACTCGCTGTTCGATATTCCCATGGGCACCGATTACTGGAACGGCGTGCCCTATGGCTTTGCCCCCGGCTACTTCCCTACCAACCAAGTGCCGCTAACCCATGACTTCTCCCCAGCCTTTAACTGGGACAACGGCTATCCGGGCAAGAACGCCATGGCGCCACGCGATCCGAACTACCTCAATTGGACAGAGGTCACCGTGAGCCCGCAGACACTCGAAGTGGGCATCACTAACCAGTGGAATGGCGGGGTGGAATTTCAGCTCAGCAATAACACCCGCCTTTCGGTCAACTACCTGGGAACGCGGGGGACACACCTGCACGACGGGTCGCTCCAACAGAACTCGGGCCCGCCCTCCGCTTACACCAATTTCCTCCAGGCCAACGGAGGAGCGAACGAATGGGCCTGGATCGATGACAACGCCTCAGCCGCGGCGGCCGGAGTGAAACTACCTTACGCTGGTTATTCCGGCTATGCCTTTGCCGCGCTCACTCCTTTCCCGGTGATCTCCAACAACTGGGATTACATCTACTACGTGGCGTCACCTCTGGGACGGTCGGAGTACGATGCTTTGCAAACGGAAATAACCCACCGGGCCTCGAGCGGCTTGACCATGGACATGAGCTACACGCTGGCGAGCCAGAGAGCCACCTTCCTCAATAATGGCGGCGAGACCGGCAGCAACTTCGAGGAAACGTGGGCGGGTTCGTCGACGCTTCAGAACCTCTACGACTTGAGCTATGCGGCCAACGATATCAACCGGTACGCCCAGAGTATCGTGAAAGGCTACGTTCTCTACGTACTGCCCTTCGGGAAGGGCCGCCATTATCTTTCCAACCAAAACCGTTGGGTAGATGGGGCGGTCAGCGGCTGGACGCTCGGCACCCTCCTTTACTACAGCACCGGAACGCCCATGAGCGTCTATGACACCAACTACTACCCGGGTCTTTACTCGGCAATTTACCCGAACGTGGCCTCGGGAGCTGATCTGAGCCGGCACTTTGTCGGCAAGAAGTTCAATCCCAGTAACTTCAATGACTCCGGGAACATGTAGATCAACCCCGCGGGCGTCTCCGCTCCCGCCTTCGGGGCATTTGGTAACTCCGGGCCTTATGTGGCCGACCTTCACGGCTTCGGTACGGCCCAGGAGAATATTTCTCTCTACAAGGACTTCAGAATCAGGGAGCGAATGAAGCTCCAGATCCGCGCGGAGTTCTACAACTTGTTCAACCGGCATTACTTCAACAACCCCAACACCACCATCGGCGGCGCGTACTTTGGCGACGTGACCAGTGTGGGCGGGTCTCCTCGTAATGGCCAGTTGGGTGCTCGCTTCGAATGGTAACTGGCTGACTTCGATTGGTCCGGGCAGCCCGCTGCGGCAGGCTGCCCGGGCTTTCTTCCTCACCGGTGCCGGCGGCTCACTTGCTGAGTTGTGGCTCCAACCGCGTCCCTTCGACCTCTCAGTCGCGCTGTAGATGCAGTCCAGGCTTTTCCGGAGAGGAGGCATAACCAAGTGAACCGTACACTGCTCATGCCCGGAAGGATTTCTGCTGGCATACTTACCTTGCTTCTGCTGTTGTCGCCCGCCTCCGTCGCGCAGAATCCGCCTGCCGTGCAGTCAGCCCGGAGCTATTACGTCGATTCCGTCGCGGGGAATGATGACAACGCGGGTGCGACCCCTGCGAAGGCATGGAAGGGTCTGGCGAAGGTGAACGCCACGACTTTTCTCCCCGGGGATCGCATCCTCCTCAAGTCCGGATCATCGTGGAAAGGGCAACTGTGGCCCAAAGGTTCGGGAGTGGATGGGCGCCCCATCACCGTGGACATGTACGGCGGCGGAGTGAAACCAATCATCCACGGCGAGGGACTGGTGGAAGATGCCGTCTTGCTCGAGAACCAGGAATACTGGGAAATCCAGAACCTCGAAATTACCAATACCGGGGCCACCCCGGGGACTCGCCGCGGAGTACACCTGGCGGTGGAGGATTATGGAGAGGCGCATCACCTTTACATTCGCTCGCTGACCGTTCATGACGTGAATGGCTCGGACGCCGCAAAACACAACGGGGGCATTACTTACACCTGTGTGGGCAAGCAGAAGGCGAGCCGCTTCGTCGATTTGCGTCTCGAGAACAATGAAATCTATCACGTGGACCGCAGTGGTATTTTCGGCATGTCCGACCGGTGGGAGCGGTCGAAATGGTATCCGAGCCTCGGGGTGGCCGTGCGCGGAAATGTCCTCCACGACATCGGCGGGGACGGCATTGTGGTGGTGGCGACTGACGGCGCGGTGGTGGAACACAACTTGGTCGGACGTGCCAATCAAAGATCCGAAGGCTACAACGTGGCCATCTGGCCCTGGAGCGCGGACAATACGCTGGTTCAGTATAACGAAGCCTATGGCACCAAGGGCCAGCGCGACGGAGAAGGATTTGATTCCGATTGGAACAGCAAGAACACCATCATCCAGTACAACTATAGCCACGACAACGACGGCGGCTTTCTGCTGATTTGCGACGACGGCGGGCAAAAGTCCGAGACCAGCGCGGGGAACATCGGCACCATCGTCCGTTACAACATCAGCGAAAACGATCGCACCCGCGGCATCAATCTTGCCGGACCGGTGAAGAACACTTTGATTTACAACAACACGATTTTCGTCGGGCCGGATCACCACGTGGACTTGTTGCAGTTCACCGATTGGGGCGGGTGGGCGCAGGGGACGTTTTTCTACAATAATATCTTTGATGTTAAGGGAAGCGCGCAATTCTGTTACGGCATTTCCCGGGCCGCGAACGGCGCCTATGCTTCCGCACCTGGCTTGGGACAGAGTAAGGACAATGAGTTTGATTCGAACATTTACTACGGCCTCGTTGCTGCGCCGGGCGATCCCCATGCCCTGACGGTCGATCCCCAGTTCGTCGCGCCGGGCACGGGAGGGTTTGGCCGGTCGGCGCTCTCCGGTTACCGTCTGCAGCCTGGATCGCCCGCGCGTGGCACGGGAAAGCTCATCGAGAAAAATGGTGGTCAGGATTTTTGGGGAAATCTCGTGCCTTCTTGCGGAAAGGCTGATCGTGGGGCCTCACAGTCGGACGGCTGCCGTGACGCGAGTGCGCCGCCGGGGATTTAGAAGGGGAGTCCACAGATATCGGAGATTCGCCGATATGCAGAAGCAGAGGGAGACCTGATCAACCGGGTGGGCCTCGCCGCGTCCAGCCCGGACGATGTATCTAACCCCGGGTTGGTTCTGAAGATCGCATAGCCGGTATTGAAGGAATTTTGGTCGAGGATGGAAGGGATGCGGATTTGCGAGCATTTGCTGCTGTGGGGAGCTTGGGGCCGAACATGAAAACAGGAGGGTCAACTATGAGATGCGCAGGATTGAAACTCTCACTTTCATTCGAAGTCATTATCTTGATTATTATGTCGTCCCTTGTCTTCGGCCAATTTCAGACCGCGGTTGTACCCAGTGGAATGGACCATATTCTCTACGGGGCTGCTTATTATCATGAGTACATGCCATACGAACGGCTCGACAAGGATGTGGCGCTGATGCAAGAGGCTGGCCTCAACGTGGTGCGCATGGGGGAATCAACCTGGAGCCTGTGGGAGCCGGAGGACGGGCAGTTCGAGTACGCGTGGATGGATCGGGTAGTTGAAGCCATGGGGAGGGCAGGGATAAAGGTTATTATGGGAACCCCCACTTACTCCATTCCCACTTGGCTGTACCACACGCATCCAGAAGTGCTGGCCCGGCCGCTGGGTGGCGGTGAGACGTTCTACGGCATGCGACAGAACATGGATACGGATAACCCGGTTTACAGGTTTTATGCAGAGCGCGTGATCCGCAATCTGGTGCAACACTACAAAGACAACCCGACGGTGATTGGATGGCAGATTGACAATGAGACCTCCTCCTACGGCGCTTCGAACCACGATGTCTTTGTGGGCTTCGTCCACCACTTACGGAAGAAATTCGGCACCACCGCAAACCTTAACAAGGCGTGGTTTCTGAACTACTGGGGCGAGGATGTGAATGCCTGGGAAGACCTGCCCACTCGCGACAGCGCACAAAGCACCGGTTATAAGCTGGAATGGTCCCGCTGGCAGCAGACGCGCGTGACTGAGTTTCTGGCCTGGCAAGCCGCGCTGGTCCACCAATATGCTCGCACCGGGCAGTTCGTGACCACCGAATTCGGCGGGGCCATGTCCGCGGATGTGAACGAGGAAGCCGTCGCGGCCGTTTTGGATATTCCCGCCATCAACGTCTATCACGGCACGCAGGATCACTTTGATGGCGCCCAGCAAGCCTTCCATGAAGACTTTACCCGTTCGCTCCAGGGCTCGAATTTCCTGGTGACCGAGACCAATGCGCAAACGACGGATTGGACTTCCTCCTTTCAATTTCCACCCTACGACGGCCAATTGCGCGCCGACGTATACACACACCTCTCGAACGGCGCGAACATGGTGGAGTATTGGCACTGGGCCTCGATTCCGGCCAATCAGGAGACCTACTGGAAGGGTGTCCTTTCACACGACTTGGAGCCGAACCGCGCCTATTCCGAAGTGTCCCGCACTGCCCACGAGCTCGATAAGATCGGCACACACCTCGTGGGGCTGAAAATCTCCAACCCCGTGGCCATCTTGTGGAGCCGCGACTCCCTGAACGCGATTGAGTTCATGCCCTTCACCTCCGCCGGCCCGCAGTGGTCGGATGGCCATCCGGTGGCGAACTACGCGTCGCTGGTGCGACAGATCCATAAAGCCCTCTATGATCTGAATATGGGGGTGGACTTCGTCTTTCCTACCACTCAGGATTTCTCGCGCTACAAGCTCCTCGTGGTTCCGATGCTCTATATTGCGGACGATGCCCTGCTGGAGCGCATCGCGGATTACGTTAAGAGGGGCGGCCACGTGGTCATGACTTTCAAGAGCGGCTTTGCCAATGAGGATTCGGCCGTCCGCTGGGTGCGAGCGCCGGGGCCGCTGCGCGAGGCGGCAGGGTTCAGCTACCAGGAGTTTTCGAACCTCGAACGCCCGCTTCCCCTTAAGGGTGATCCTTTCCATGCTGGGGACGCGAACAAGGTCAGCTATTGGGCGGAGTTCTTAATGCCGGAACACGCTCAGGCGCGCGCCTTGTATGATCACCCCTTCTTCGGGCGCTGGCCGGCGATCACGGAGAATCACTACGGGACGGGAACCTTGCTCTATGAAGGGACCTACCTCTCAGACACGCTTCAAACCAAGGTCCTGGCGAAAGTATTGAGGGAGGTTGGGATCGCCGGTCCCGATCAGCAACTCCCTGCTGCCATCCATGTCCGGCATGGGGTGAACCGCCTGGGGAAACGGGTCCACTATTACTTCAACTACTCCAGCGAACAGAAATCGTTCGCCTACTCTTACGGCTCGGGAAAGGACCTGCTGACGGGCACCTCCACGGCACACGGCCAACCAGTCACTCTAAGATCATGGGATGTTGCGATTATGGAGGAAGAGTGAAATCTATGAATCAAAAGGATGCACACGCCCATGACATCGATCGGCGAACATTTCTTCGCGTCGGCGGTGTGCTGGCCGCGACCGCTATAGCTGGGAATACTGCCAAAGCAACCGTTTTAGGGGAACCATCGAATTCCGCCGGCTCCAAACGAATTGTCTCGCTGGAACTGGATTTAAACGGCATCCACAAGTGGGATGACTCAAACGGTGACACTTGGGATCCGTTTTGGGCGGATGATGGCCGACTGTACTCGTTCAATTGTGATGGTCGTGGTTTCGGCAAGGTACAGCAGAATCTTGCTTTCAACCGGTTTGACGGCGAGATTCTTCACAGCTTGGTCGGCGTTCAAATCAATCCCATGTCGAAGTATAGTCCTGCAAATCAACGTGGAGAAGACCATGCCACGTGGAAGGCGTGCGGCCAGGAGTGCGTTGATGGCGTGTTCTACGCTTTTGTATCAAGGAATGTGTATGGGAATGAAAGCCATGATGCCTTGATGCGCCAGACGGCGTTCAACTCCAGCTTGATCAAGTCGATGGATCGAGGGCTGACGTGGCAGAGGACCGCCGACGAGAATTATGCGCGGCCGATGTGGCCTGGTCCGAAGTTTGGCGCTCCCTTCTTTGTGCATTACGGCAAAAACGGCGGAAGCGTGGATCGGGATGGCGCCTCAGAGTACGTGTACGCGACGTCTACCAATGGATTCTGGAACGACGGGGATTCACTCAACCTTGGACGGGTCACGCGGAAGGCTCTGCCCAGACTGGATGCTTCCGAATGGGAATACTTTACGGGTGGAGACGGAACCAGTTCCGAAGGTTGGTCGGAGCATATTGATTCTGCGGCGCCGATCCTGGAGCGTCCCGCCAAATGCGGTCAGACGCCCATTTGCTATGTACATGCTTTGGGCATATATCTCCTGATCTCCTGGTACAACCCAGCCGTTCTCACCAAGTGGTTCGAGCCAGGTGAAATGTGCTACGACTTTTTTCAGGCAGAACATCCGTGGGGGCCATGGTCACTCATTCGGTCAATCAGTGACAGCTTTCTAGCGCCTGGAAACCACATGTATGGACCAAGTCTGTGTTCCAAGTTCCAAGAGTCGAACGGCTCTGAGGTCCGGCTTGCGATGTTTACTTCCGGCTGCCAGTTCGAAGACAACCCCTCGGGGATTTACAAGGCCTGGACCATCCCGGTGGTATTGCGGACGGAACCGCTGTCCCCATTCGACGTGCGCCCTGCCGCAAGCTCTGAAGTTCAGTTTTCCGGTGAGTGGACGACAAATGCGTCCACTAATCCTCATTTCGAGATTCGTGAGAGCAAGCAAAAGGGGGATTCTCTGACCACCGCTTTTGTGGGTACCGGAGTCGAATATGTGGCCCAAAAGGCTGAGGGCTACGGGGAGGCCGCAGTTTATCTTGACGGTAAACTGGAACAACGCATCCAGCTTGGAACCACAAACTTTCCGGCGCTGTCGGACGTTTGTGTATTTCGCAAGTACGGCCTGAACCGAGCTCGGCATAAACTGAAGGTTGTGAACGCGAGTGTTCAGCCGATTACGGTCCAATATCTTAGGATCTACCGCTAGTGTGCTGGTCGGCCTCCGGTTTTCCAAATGCCAAGGGTGGCGCACACAACAAAGTCAACGGATGCGCCACCATTTCCTCCGTGAAGTTACTGCGAAGCCGTCGACCCCTTGGGTTCCGCAGATGATTCCGCGGTGGCTTTTGGTTTCCCGACCTTTTCCGTAGCGTCCACATCGAAAATTCTGAAGCCGGAATACGCGTGCCTATTTCGGAGGAGCTTGCCATTCCAATCGAGGGTCACCGTGACCTGCTTGGGCAGCCAATAGCTTTCTTTCAGGCGGCTAAAGCGAACCTCATTGAAGTCCACGTTGGAGGTCGCTCTTTTCAGCCCAAGTTCGGGTAGGGGCGCCAAGAGTTCGGTATGCATTCGAGCAATTTCGTAAGTGGTCGTGTCGATCCAAGCCAACCCTTGAGAAAGCGTCGTGACAGAGTCTTCCCCCGTCTGGAAACTCCCGACGAGTCGGGCTTTGCCGGGAAGCTGGGCAAAGGCCACTCGAACAGTTCGCCTGGGGAACGGCAGGTCGCGTCCGAAGAACTGGCCAATCGTGGGGCCGCGAGTACACCTCCGGTGGGGCGCGGCACACAATTCGCGCACAAGTGTGGCAGAGATCACGATTTATGGAGGTTTTGAAGGGGTGCCGCTGATTCGGGAAGTCAGTGACAGCAACTCCGGAACTTCCCAAGACATATGCATTGCCGGCTAAGCGGGTACTCGTCGAATTGCCGGAGCCTGAGTCGACGAGCGCACGATTAGGTATTTCCCATCCAGGGAAGGCTGCGCGGGACACTCCGGTCGGAGGAGCCCGATCCTCGCTAGCCACCGGCGAAGGGTCTGGCGGAAACGCTTGTTGCGAGAATACATCGCGACTCCGAGTTGGCCTTGCAATCCTTGAAAGCCGAAGATGGGAATCTGGGCGGATTCCGACTTCAAGGTCCAACTCTTCCAAACAACCTACAGGTAGAAGTCGAGAAGGCCAGGAGCGTTGGCTAGGCTGGCGACGACATGCCTTTCAACTGGAATGGGATGTTGGTTGACTTCGTCGTAGAAACTCTCGCTAAGAGACACTACTACAAGTTCGCCGACCTGCATCCTGACGCTTCCGAATAAAACTGCGCTAAAGCGGGCAGCCATCTGACCGGTTCATTTGGCTCTGAACCGCATTGTGGGTATTGACGTTTGAGTTCAAGCAGCACGGGCCGCAGCAGGTCGTAACCGGGCAGGCGACGAAGGCGGCCCTGGCGACCGTGTGAACAAACAGAGGCGTGTTGTCCCGTGCCGATGCCCAGCCAGCGGAGTCGACCTTGCAGTTCAGGGTCGCTGCTGGCGGATTCCATCCTCGGCAATATGCATCGGAGCACAACGGACGGAGTCGGATGTATACTGATTCCGGCCCGTAATTCCCGGCGGAGCATCCCGGTAGGCTCCACAGGAGCCGGAAGGAGGCGGCATATGCCGAGGTTCCAGCTCGGCGACTACGTCAAGGCCGAGTCCAAGGACGAGTCGTCAGGCGAGAGCGAATGGATGTGGGTGGAGGTGGACTCCTGCGACGACGATGCGGGCGTCCTCTTCGGGAGGCTGGACAACGAGCCGGTGGTGGGCACGGGCCTCCACGATGGCGACGAGCTTGCGGTGAGCTACGGGAAGGTTGTCGAGCACAGGAAGGCGAAGGACTTCGAGAGGCAGTAGGCCATTCGTTAGCGTGAGCGGCACGGTCCAGCCAGCGGTCCTCAGGATACCGCCTCCTCAGCTCCACCGGCACAGGCCTGAGCATTTCATAATCGGGCGAGCAGGCGATGAGCGCGGCATCGGCCACCTTGCTGACAAACATCGGCGTGGTGCCCCACTCCGATGCCCAGGGGAGCCACTGCCTTAGCTCGGGGTCTGTATTGGCAGAGCGCATCGCTCGCAATATACACCTGCGCTCAGCCCGCCTCCGGGGGAGCCTGCGCCTGCACCCTCCAATACAGGCCTCCGCCTCTGCGCC
>Ga0326728_10003019_pt1 | contig 54020 bp, 49 predicted proteins | sample MB3enrmetagenome_FD_207602 | JGI IMG/M metagenome (GOLD analysis project Ga0326728, IMG submission 207602) | Lab enriched peat soil microbial communities from McLean, Ithaca, NY, United States - MB31MN | ecosystem: Environmental > Terrestrial > Soil > Wetlands > Peat | place: USA: New York... | reverse complement strand
GTCGCTGGCGCGACGCGACGGCTACGGGCCGCTGATTCCGTGGGCTGAAGCCACACGGCTACCTTCAAATCACCGCTTCGCGGTGCCGCAAGATGTCCAAACTCCAGGCAGCCTGGGCCGTTGGCCCAGGCTGGTATAGGCCGCGCCTTCGGCGCTGAGGCCTCAGCCGCGCGGTCAAAGGAGGTCTGGTGCAACGTGGCGTTGCGCAGCCCCTCCACCGCTTGTCTTGGCCTGACGCCCATGGGCCCAGCCGCAACCGAAGCCCGGCGCAAGTTTCCGGATCACTGGTGCCACCGGAGCTTGGCTCAACTGCGCTGAGGCCCTGTTCGATTAGCCGGATTCACGGATGAACACGGATTCCTTTTATCCGCGCCATCCGTAATCCGTGGTTGAAGAGTCTTCGCAGGCCGCGAGCAAGCAGTTGAGGGCCTTTGCCGTCGCCGTTCTGCGCCACGGGCTGCGGCTTACTGCAGCCAGTAGGCGGCGGGCCTGGTCAGGAAATCCTCGAGGGCGATTCCCTGTGGTCCGACGAGGAGCTTGCGCTTGGGTTTGAAGCGTTTGGCAAAGGCCTCCATCCCCGGCAGCAGCTCAGGGCGGCGGCCACTCTTGACCTCGATGGGAACGGCGGCTTTGCCTTGCCGAAGGACGAAGTCGACTTCTTGATTGCGCTCGCGCCAATAGGCTAGTTCGATGTTGGCGCCGAGGCTGGTGTTGAACAGATGCGCGCCGACACAGGATTCAACCAACCGTCCCCAGTGCTCGCCGTCCTGCCTGGCCTCGGCCATGGTCCGGCCGTCCAGCGCGCTGATCAGAGCGGAGTTGAGCGCCAGGAGCTTGGGACTCAATGCGCGCCGGGGAATGGGTGCGCGAGCGAATTTCGACAGGCCGGCGACCATGCCCGCTCCTTGCAGCAATTCCAAGTAGTGGGCAAGAGTAACGGTGTTTCCCGCATCTGTGAGTTGGCCGAGCATCTTCTGGTAGGAAAGGACCTGGCCGGAATAGGCGCAACCGAGCAGAACGACCTTGAGGGGCAAGCCGGCATGAGTGTCGGCGTCCCACAACCATTTCACCACTTCCGACCAGCCCGGGACCTTCTGCACCTCGTCCAGCACGAGGAGTCCCCCGGCCCGGCTCGCTGCCGCTCGAAGCCGTGCCGCGTCCCATTGCTGTTCGATCCAAGCGCGGTCCCGCAGCGTGGGCTCGTCGGCGGAGGCGTAGTGGGAGGGCAGGAGGTGCAGGTTGGGATTAGGGTTAGGATTAGGATTAGGGCCGTGGAACGACTTGACGGGGTTGGCGGTTTCCAGGCAGAGTCAAGGCATGTACAAGATCATCGGAGCGGACGGCAAGGAGTATGGACCGATCACAATGGAGGTGTTGCGCCAGTGGATAGCCGAGGGGCGGGCTGATGCCCGGACGCGGGTCCTGGCCGAGGGCACGACGGAATGGACGACGTTGGCCGAGGTGCCTGAGGTCTCGGGACTCCTGGCGGCGGCTCCAACACCGGTGCTGCCTGGCGCGGCCATGGCCGGGGTTGAGGGGCCCAGGACCAATGCGCTGGCCGTGACCGGCATGGTCATGGGTATCATAGCGGTCACTTGCGGGTTCTGTTGTTATGGGGTGCCCTTCAATGTGCTGGGGATCGTCTTCTCCGCCATCGCCCTGTCGCAAATCAAACAAGACCCTGCCGGGCAAAAAGGGCGCGGCATGGCCATGGCAGGCCTGATACTATCAATCACAAGCGTTGTTCTGGCGGTCCTGGTCTTCCTTCTGGGCCTGGCTTGGAACAGCACGGACATCCTGCGGCGGATGCAGAACCTCCCACACTGAGTGGTGATGACCACTAAGCCGCCAATGTGCTTTCAGAACGCTGATTGCGACAAAGGTTGCGACGAAGGTGGCGAACTGATTTCGTCTCAGGACTTGAACGCGCCCTGGAAGAGACCGCCTCTTTCAAGAGACCGGGTTCTGGTGTGGTCCTCGGTGGTGCTCGCCGCGCTGGCGGCGTCGGCCTGCGTGGCGCTTTTCTGGTTCGACCCGAGCCGCACTCCGTTTTATCCGACCTGCCAGTTTCATCGGCTGACCGGCCTGCAATGTCCCGGCTGCGGTTCGCTGCGGGCGATGCACCAGTTGCTGCATGGCAGCCTGGCGGCCGCCTTCCATTTCAACGCTTTGCTGGTGGTTTCCCTGCCAGCCCTGGCATGGTGGGCGGCGCGCAGGGGCATTGGCCTCTGGAAGGGCGAGCCGTTGCCCGATGGCATCCGCCCCGCCTGGCTCTGGTGCGCGCTGGCCGCGGCCTTGGCCTTCGGCATTCTACGGAACCTGCCCCTGGCGCAACTGGCCTGGCTGAGACCCCAGCCTTGAACGGATACCATCAAGATATGTACAGAATCATCGGAGGAGACCGACATGAATATGGACCGGCGACCGCCGAAGAGGTGCGTCAATGGATAGCCGAAGGGCGGTTGAGCGGCCAGAGCCTGGTCCAGGTTCAAGGCAGCGGCGAATGGAAACCGCTCTCGGCGTATCCGGAGTTCGCCGAGGCGCTGGGGGCGCAACCCCACTACGGACCGGGGGCTTCATCGGACGCCAAGGCCTGGTTGGCGGAGGTGCTGGCGCGCCCGGCCGAGGTCAGGGCGGGTGATTGTCTGGCGCGGTCCTGGGACCTGCTGCGCAACAACCTGGGCCTGCTGCTGGGCGCCACCTTCCTGATCTGGCTCGCTGAGACGCTTTGCCAGGGTTTCAAGGTTGGCATCATGGTGGCCCTGGTGCTGCGCGGGCCGCTCTACGGCGGGCTTTCCATGGTGTATCTAAACCGGCTCCGGGGCCGGACGGCCTCGATTGGAGACGCCTTCGCCGGCTTTCGCCAGGGTTTCGCGCAACTGCTGCTGGCCGGTTTTATCAGTTACCTTCTGGCATGGCTTGGTTTTTGTTGCTGCCTGATCGTGCCGGGCATTTACCTGTTCGTGGCCTGGTTGTTCAGCGTGCCGCTGGTGGCCGACAGGGACCTGGAATTCTGGTCGGCGATGGAACTGAGCCGGCGCACAGTCACTCGGGTCTGGTTCCAGGTTTTCGTGTTGTTCGTGCTGGCGTTTCTGCCGACGCTCCTGGTGTTTGGTTTCCTGCAGGCCAAGGTATTGCTGGCAACGATGCCTGTGGTACAGAGCGTGCTTTCGCCGGGGACAGCGCCGGACTTCACGCGGATGATGGAACTCTTCACCCAGGCCCAGCAGGCCGCGAAAATCACCCCCGCCCTGGTGGTCGCCGCCAAGCTGGTTTTGCTGCTCAACTTGACGTTCGGCCTCGGCGCGTTGCTGGCCGCGTATGAGAATCTCTTTGGCACTCGGCCCCCGTCGTCCCCCTAGCCGCCAGACGGCCTGGGGCTGTCTGACGACCAACCTGGCGCTGCCGGGTTTTGGCTCGCTGGTGGCCGGGCGCATCTGCGGCTACGCGCAAGCCGCCCTGGCCCTGGGCGGCATGGGGCTGACCCTGGTGTTCGGGGTGCGCTTCATGCTGTGGTTCGCGGCCAACTCGGCGCGCCTCCAGGGCACGGAGGCCGATCCGTTCGCGGGGATGCTGGAGATGTGGCTGGCGCTACGCTGGGCGATGCTCGGCATTGCGCTCTTCGCCGTGGGTTGGCTGTGGGCCCTGGCCACCAGCCTGGGCCTGGTCCGGGCCGCCAAGGGACAGGAATCTCCAAAGGCGCCGCCGCGGCTGCGATGAAACATGACCAGGGACTACTGACTACTGACCACCGGCCCGGAAATGTGAGGCACGGTGAAGCAGGCTCCTCACGTGGTCTCCTGCAATGAGCCCGTTGCTCGAACAAGAATCCGAAAAGCTGGCGCGGTCATGGATGTGTCACGACCCGGCCCTGTTGCGCGACTATCTGGTGGCCGGCGTTGAAGACCCGCGCATAAACTTGCAGAGCATTCTCACCCGCCATTTTCTTGTGGGGGCCCTGGGGCTCGAGGGCTGGCGCCCGCTGATGGAAGAGGAATACCGCTTCGCTTCAGCGATGAACTGGCTTGTCAAACTGGCCGGACAGGCCGGCGACAGCGATGAGTTGGGCCAGGTCCTTCACGCGCTCGGAAAGGGGGGAGACAACGCTGAGGGCGTCGAGATCCCCTCGTTCATGAGCCGGACTTTTGCCCTGCTGCCGACAGTCGCCTCCGGGCTGGGCATCCCCAACTACATCGAGGCGTTTCTCTGCGGCACTCAAATCCGGGAGCGCCAGGCAAGACCCTGCCAACCCGCGCTGGACACGTTTGGCGAGCTTTGGCGCGCCGCCCTCGCCGGGCAAGAGGCCCGCTCCAAAGAATCGTCCCCCGTCTGCCGTCCGGCGTTATCTGTCCTGGAACCCGCCTGCGGCTCCGCCAACGATTACCGTTTCCTGGAGGCCTACGGCATTGCGCGGCTGATCGATTATCACGGGATCGACCTTTGCCGCGGCAATATCGAGAACGCCCGCGCCCTGTTTCCCGGCGTTAGCTTCGAGTTGGGCAATGTGTTCGAGATGAGCGCCTCGGACAGGAGCTTCGACGTCTGCTTCGTTCACGACCTCTTCGAGCATCTCTCGGTTGCCGGCATCGAGGCTGCGGTGAGGGAGACCTGCCGTGTCACGCGCCGGGGCCTGTGCATCGGCTTTTTCAACATGGACGAGGTCCCAGCGCACCAGGTCCGCCCCGTGCGCGAATACCATTGGAACACATTGAGCATGGCGCGCATGAAAGAGCTGTTCGCCCGCTGCGGTTTCGCGGCCCAGGCGGTGCACATCGGCGCGTTCCTGCGCCACCAGACCGGCTGTGGCCAGACCCACAACCCGAATGCGTACACGTTCCTGCTGGGCTGGGCAGAATGATCCTATGCCACAGGGTCTTGCAAGGGGGGCTGCAAAAGGCCGCCGACCATGCCGCTGGCCTAGGTCTCCGCATCAAGACCGAGAATCAAAACGGGGATGTCTATGTCTGATACTCCCCTCTTTTCCAAATCCCAAATAAACTGCTCAAAGTAGGACACGCCGGTCGACATTTCTTCTGCAAATGCCTTCACGGGCACGATTTCAACGCCGGCGTCAATGTGTCCAAGATTGCGAAAGATGGTCATCTTGGCGCACACGTTGTAAACCATGAAGGCGTATTTTCCCAGTTGAACCTCAATACCGAGCCTGTTCTTGACGAAATCCATCTCCCGGAATGCACCCCGGTTTTTCGTGCGGATTTTGTAGTCCTCCACATAATGTGTTGTCGGATAGTCGCATGGCACCCTGACGGACGACCAACCGAGCTTTGCGAATTCTCGCTTGAAAGCCTTGTTTAGGTGCACAGGAGAGTAGAGCATCCGCCTGAGCATGGTCTTTTCTTTGCTCTCTTTGTCCTTGTGCTGCGATTCGTCAACTGAGCCAATGACCGCCCTTATTTCTCTCAAGAGCCCCGGATACTCCTTCGAAACGACTTCCTTCCCTTTATTAAATGAATAAGCGGCGGCTATCCTCATAGGATTATTCCTCCAGGAGACGGTCCGATGAGGCGCGAGCCCCTTCGTCTTCCGAGGTCCATTCCTTTGGCACTCGGCTGACTTTCTCCCGACCCGTGGGCTGGAAGACGGGTTTCCCCAAGGGCCGATACGGCAGGCAGCCAAGGAAGAACTTTCTGGCGCGGTCTTTGCCGATCTCGATATACTTAGGCTCCCTCTCGCACCCCATGGCTTTGCGGTTGTGCTTCATGGCGGCCAGAAGCGCGGAGGCGACGCCGGAGAAGGGGTCCAAAACCCAATCGTCTTGGTTTGTCATCCCCAGGACGCAACGTTCCACAAGTTCAATTGGAAACTGGCAGGGGTGAATTGTCTTTTCGGGATGGTTGGCTTTCACGTTGGGGATGTCCCATATTCCAGCCTCCCATTCGCCCAACATGATCTTCCAGACATCCGATGGGTTCTTGCCGAGCGGGTTGCCGGAGGGCTTGCCGTAGCGCGGCCCCTGCTTGTAGTGCGTCTTGCCGGGATATTTTGAAGGCACGCGCACGGGGTCCAAATTGAAGGTGTAATCATCGGTTTTCGTAAACCAAAGCAGCGTCTCGTAACGGCCGGAAAACCTGAGCGCGCAATGCAACCCATGTTCAAAATGCCAGATGACACGGTTTCGCAGATGCAGGCCAAGTTTCTTGAAAATCGGGTAAAAATAGATGTCCAGCGGGAACACTTCCGAATTCTCAACATAGTTGCCCACTTGCCAACACAGGGAGCCGGAGGGTGAAAGCACGCGCGCCAGTTGTTCCAAGACCGGGCGCAATCCCTCGAGGTAATGTTCGAGCTTGGTCTGCTTTTCATATTCCTTGCCGATGTTATAGGGCGGTGAGGTGATAATCAGCTTGGCGAAATTGTCAGGGGCGCCCCGCAGGGTGTCCAAGGTTTCGCCTTGGGCGAAAACGATGCGGGAATCCGCCTTAAGGCAATCGTCAATTCGCGCCTGGCGCTCGGACTCGAATAGATCAGGTTCGATGCCGTGACTCATCGGGCCAAATTAGAGGATCGGCGAGGGTACAAGCAAGCGATCACCTGGCCAATTCCACGCAACGCGTTTCGCGGATGACGATGATTTTGATCTGACCCGGGTATTGCAATTCGTTTTCGATTGCCGAGGCAATTTTGCGGGCCAGGGCAAAGGACGCTTCATCGTCGATTTTCTCGGGCAGAACAAAGACGCGCAATTCGCGCCCGGCCTGGACGGCGAAGGCCTTCTCGACGCCGGGAAAAGAGCCGGCAATCCGTTCGAGGTCTTCGACGCGCTTGAGATAGGTGGTCATGTTCTCGGAGCGGGCGCCGGGGCGGGAGGCGCTGATGGCATCGGCGGCGCTGACCAGGATGCCGAGCGGGCCGGTTGAGGGCACGTCGTTATGGTGGGAGGCGACGGCATTGACGACCGCCTCGGATTCGCCGCAGCGTTTGAGCAGTTCGGCGCCGGTGAGGGCGTGGGGACCTTCGACCTCCTGGCTGGCGGCCTTGCCGATGTCGTGCAACAGGCCGGCCCGTTTGGCGGCGGTCACGTCCAGGCGCAGCTCGGCGGCCATCAAGCCAGCGAGGTGGGCGACCTCGACCGAGTGGTCGAGGATGTTTTGGGAGTAGCTGTGGCGGAAATGCAGACGCCCCAGCAGCTTGACGATTTCCGGGCACATCGGCGGCAGGCCCGCCTTCATCACCGCTTCCTCGCCAATGCGCACGATGGTCTCGTCCATCTCCTGGCTCACCTTGGCCACGATCTCCTCGATGCGCGTCGGGTGAATCCGCCCGTCGGCAATGAGCCGAAGCATGGATTCGCGGGCAATCTCGCGGCGCACCGGGTCGAACCCGGAGAGCAGCACGGCCCCCGGCGTGTCGTCGATGAGCACCGTGATGCCGGTCGCCGCCTCGAAAGCGCGGATATTGCGGCCCTCCCGTCCGATGATGCGCCCTTTGATCTCGTCGCCCTGGAGGGCGATGCTGGCGGTTGTGTTCTCGAAGGTGTGCTCGGCGGCGTAGCGCTGGATGGCGATGCCGATGATGCGCCGGGCCTTCTCTTCGGCCTTGGCCTTGGCTTCCTCGAGGATGTGGCGCGCCAGGTTGCTGGCGTCGCGCAGGGCCTCCTGCTCGACCCTCTTGAGAAAGGCCTCTCGCGCCTCGGCCTGGCTCAGGCCGGCCAGGTTCTGCAATTGCTCGCCGGCCTGCCGGGTCAGCTCTTGGAGTTCGCGCTGCCGCTGTTCCAGGGTTTCGGCCTGCTGCCGCAACGCCGTCCTGCGCTCATTGACTCTGCCCTCGGCCTCGACGACCCGTTGGAGTTGAGAATTGATCAGCGCCTCGCGCTCGCCCAGCCTGCGCTCCAGCTCGGCGCGCTCGGCCAGACGGGCGCTGAAGGACCTATCGATCTCCTGGCGCAACTTGAGGGCCTCCTGGTTGGCAGTCACGCGGGCGGTCCCCAGCAGGGCCTCGGCTTCGTTGCGGGCTTTGACCAGGAGCGCCTCGACCTCGAGTCGCTTGGCCTCCTTGAGGTTGCGGTCTTTCCACCAGAGCAGGAGATAGCAAAGCGCGCCTCCCGCGGTAGCCAGGACGCCGTCCTGCACAATATTGGCCAGTGAAGTCATTCCAAACCGCGCGCGCTCACAGCCCAATCCAACGCGTCGGTGTCAACACGCAATTCATACGAATGTCATTCGGGGTGACGGGGACCTGGCGGACGATTTGTTGGTCGAACGCGACGCCGCACGTCACTCCGCGCAGGCCCGCCAGCAATTGGTCATAAAACCCCTTGCCCCGGCCAAGGCGGCGGCCCTGCAGGTCGAATGCTACCCCAGGCACGAGGATGAAGTCCAGCCACTTTAACGAAAAGGCGGCGCAATGGCCGGCCGGCTCGAGGATGCCGAAATGCCCCGGCTTGAGGTCCAGCCCCAGGTCCCGGACCTCGCAGGCCACGTAGGCCGCGGCCTCGGGCGAGAAACGCGGCAGGCCGACCCTCTTGTGCGCCCCCAATGCCTGCTCGAGCAGCGGCCACACATCCAACTCCTCGGCCATCGGCGCATAGAACAGAACCGACCGGGCCGCCCGCCACTGGGGCCGCGAGGCCAGCAATTCCCGCGCCTGCCCCGAGGCGGCCTCCCGCTCGGCCGGGGTCATGGCCCGCAACACCGCGGCCACTTCGCGCCGCAGCGCCTGCTTGGAGGCGTTCATTTGTCTCTGGGCGAGGCCTTGGCCTGCGCCAGTTGCGCCCGCCATTTTTCGAGGCGTTCCTTGATCTTGTTCTCGGCCCCCAGCTCGCCGGGCTTGTAGTAGCGCCGGTCGGCGCCGAGGTAGTCCTGGGCGACGAAATGGCCGGGGTGGTCGTGGGCGTATTGGTAGCCCTGGCCGTGGCCCAGGCGTTTGGCGCCTTGGTAACTGGCGTCGCGCAAAGGCTCCGGCACCGGCAGGGTGCGCCCGGACTCCACGTCCTTGAGGGCCGCATCGATGGCCAGGACGGTGCTGTTGCTCTTAGGGGCTGTGGCGATGTAAATGACCGCCTCGGCCAGGGGGATGCGGGCCTCCGGCCAGCCGATGAACTCGGCGGCCTGAAAGGCGGCGTTGGCCAGCACCAGGGCCATGGGGTCGGCCAGGCCGACGTCCTCGGCGGCGTGAATGACGATGCGCCGGGCGACGAAGCGCGGGTCTTCCCCGGCGTGAATCATCTTGGCCAGCCAATACAGCGCCGCGTCCGGGTCGCTTCCGCGCATGGATTTGATGAACGCCGAAATGGTGTCGTAGTGGGCGTCCTCATCGTCGTACACCACCGCCTTTTTCTGGATGCTTTGCTCGGCGGTCGCCAGGTCAATGTGGATCACCCCGTCGGGACCCGGCACGGTGGTCAGGGCGGCGATCTCCAGCGCATTCAGGGCCTTGCGGGCGTCGCCGTCGGACAGTCTGGCCAGGTGACCCAGGGCCGCTTCGTCGGCCTGGACCCTCAGGTCCCCCAACCCCCGCTCGCGGTCCAGGAGGGCGCGCCGGAGCAGGCGGCTAAGGTCCTCTTCCGACAATGGGCGCAACTCGAAAATCTGCGAGCGGGACACCAGGGGCGAGTTCACGAAAAAGAACGGATTGTGCGTGGTGGCGCCGATGAGCCGGACGATCCCCCCTTCCACGTCCGGCAGCAGCACGTCCTGCTGCGCCTTGTTGAACCGATGGATTTCATCGATGAACAGGAACGTCGCCAGCCCCGTGTTCTCCAGCCGGTTGGCGGCCAGCGAGAGCGCCCGCCGCATGTCCGCCACATTGGACTCGACCCCGCTGAGCCGCTCGAATTTGCTGCGGGTCCTCCGGGCGATAATCCGGGCCAGTGAAGTCTTTCCCGTCCCCGGCGGCCCATAAAAAATCACCGACTGCATCCGGTCGGCCTCGATGGCGCGGCGCAGGAGCTGGCCGGGGCCGAGGATGTGCGACTGGCCCACAAATTCGGACAGATCGCGCGGACGCATTCGGGCGGCCAGGGGCTGGTGGGGTTGCGCTGGCGCGGCCGGCGGCGCGGCCGGCGGCGAGGGGGTGGCTTCGGAAAACAAGTCGTCAGGCGCCATGCCCCAGCTTAACAGGCCCCGGAGGCAGCGCCCAGGGAAAAGAGAGATAAAAAAAACCCCGCCATTGCCGTGTGTAACAGTTCCTTTGAACTTATTAGAAACAGGTGGGGGCCGGCCGAGTTGCTTACGACTTCCAGTTAAGGCCTGTCGGCCACAACCACGGTTGGGGCCCCTCGATTGATCAACTACGGTTCAAGGACATAGCTTCTAATCACGAGCATAGGCAGGGTAAATTCAAAGACCCCGCTTCGTCTTTTCCAAAGAACCAGCGGGCAGGAGCCTTAAAGTCTCCCAACCGCTTGCTGGAGATGATTATCGGTTGCCGGCGGGCATTCCTCAAGAAAAAACTTTTCGCCCGACCCGATTTTTTCTCTTGCCTTTGGCGTGAGCAGGATTAGGCCAACTCAGCCGATCCTCTTTTCTCGCGACATTTTTTGTCTAAGGCCTGAAGCGCCCTGCTTGCCTTGGCTCCGCCCGCCGGACGCCAGTGGCCGGTTGCAATTTTGTGGCGTTTTGACTTGACTTGCCGGGCTGGCAGGGGTTTAACTGCGATCCTGAACTTGTGCAGAACCACTAGCAATTAGCAAAGAAAGAGGATGAATTAGATCATGAAAAGAAGAACGAACCCCCAATGGATGCTCGCGACCGTGTGCGGACTGGCCCTGGCCTGCTCGATGGCCCTGAGCCAAGCGCAGACGATGGTGAACCCCCAGACTTTCGATACCGCCCTAGGCTCCTGGATTACCTGGAACGGCTGGGGCCTGCAATCACCCGATGCCAACGGGAACGCATGGCTGTATTGGGACGGCACCCGCGATGCGAGCAACAACGCGGCTTCAGGCTCTCTGCGAGCTGAAGTGCCTTACACTGGCAACTCCGGCGATCAGCTCATGCTTTTTGGCACCTTCGGCAACCGGTGGGGATGGGACAACGGCCTTGTAACCAACATCGTCGGCAACTTCGATTCCATGTCACTGGACCTGCTGGTGGACCCAAGCAGCCCGCCGACCAAGAACGGCGATTACGGCAACTTCACGATGGGATTGATCACCAGCGCCTGGGGGCAGGTCTCTTTGACGAACATCTCGCTGCCCCTGAGCGTGGCGGGGAACTGGACCCACTTCGCTGTGCCTATCGACCAGACCCTGAATGGTTTGGATAAGATCACTGGGGCCTATTTCTACATGTGGTCCGGCGGCATCTTCACCAACACGTTCTCGTTCAATGTGGATGACATCTGGGTTGAGCCGACGCCCAAGAGTGCTCCGCCGATCCCGCCGCCGACATTGACCCTCACGCCCCTGGTGGTGACGCCCGGCTTGAACTTCCAAACCGCCAGCACCGACGGGGAATGGGACCGTCAGAATATTGCCACTGTCAGCCCCAATTACTCCTGGGTCGGCGCCAGCGGCCCTGTGACTTATTCGCTGACCATCGCCAAGTATCCCGGCACGAACTATCCCAACTTCCAAGGCTCAATCTACCTGGCTTCCGGCGCCAACGGCGCTCCCTCGAGCAGCACGGACAACGCCCCCGATTGGGATGAGCCCAATTGTTTCTTCCTGCAGATCCAGAACTACGCCGACGGGACCGCGTCGGCCAACCTGATGTGGAAGACCAATGATCCCGGCGCCAATGCAGTTTATTGGACTACTACGGGCACCCTTGGCGCTGTCACTGAGCCCGCCGGTCCTCTGGGCACCTGGTCCATTACCTTCGTCAATGACACCAATATCACGCTGACCTCGCCCAGCGGACTCACCAACCAGGTATTCTTCCCGGACGACTCGGCGCTCAAGACCTATTTCCCGCAAGGTTCGGTGGTCGCATATTTCGGCATAGTGCCTAATTCGATTCCCAATATAGGCCAGGGGGCTGTGTTCAGCGAAGTCAAGATCACCGGACCTGCGGCCACCATAACCCCGATCGACGACCACTTCACAGAGGCTGCGCTCGATCCGACCGTTTGGGCCATTGCTGCCGCCGAGCCGGTGGATATTTCCCTCGTGCATAGCGACGTCCACTGGGGCCTGAAGTGGAGCCTGCCTGCCTTGCACTACACATTGCAGGCTGCCTCGAGCCTCCTCGGCCCCTGGACCGACGTCAGCATCGTCACCAACGCGGTCAAATTGGGAGCCGTGGACTCGCTCCTGCTGCCGGATGCGGCCTTGTCTTCAAAGGCCGGCACTTTCTTCCGCATGCTCAAGCTGGTTGCCACGCAGTTGCAAGTGCTCATGCCGGGCGAGACTGCCGCCCCGGGCACGCCCACGGGCAAGACCGGCACGCCTGACTCGCAATCCATCAGCAACCCCAGTGGCGCCTCCGTGACTGTCAATGCCGTGGACAAAAACTGGAACCTCGTCAGCTACTGCAGTGATACTGTCTCGATCACCAGTTCGGACGGCTCCGCGACCCTGCCCAACAACGCCCCGCTGGTCAATGGAACGGGGACTTTCGTTATCGACTTCGGCACGACGGGCCCCCAGACAGTCACCGCCAGCGACGTGAGCAACACCAACGTAGTTTCCAACACCGGCAGCCCGACCACCGTCACCCCGTGACGGCAAGGGAACCGACAAAGGACTCTCAGCGCAACTGAAAACGTCCAAAGTCCAGGGCGCCGCCTCCCGGCGGCGCCCTGACAGTGAAGCGCACATGAAAAGGCAATCAAAAGAATTCTTTCCTGGCATCTCGAAGATACAGTACGAAGGTCCGAGCTCGAAGAACCCCCTCGCCTTCAAGCATTACAATCCGGAGGAGCTGGTCGAAGGCAAATCGATGAAGGACCACCTCCGGTTTTCAGTGGCCTACTGGCACACGATTCGCGGGCAGTTGTCCGACATGTTCGGCTCGGGCACAGCCGTCCGGCCCTGGGAAGACGGCAGCGATTCGATGGAGATGGCCAGGACGCGCGTGCGCGCGGCCTTCGAGTTTCTGGAGAAGCTCGGCGCCCCGTTCTACGCATTCCACGACCGTGACGTTGCCCCGGAAGGCAAGAGCCTCCGCGAGACCGGCCGAAACCTGGAGGCCATCGTGAAGGTGCTCAAGGAGGAGCAGCAGCGCACCGGGGTGCGGTTGCTCTGGGGCACAGCCAACCTTTTTTCCCACCCCCGGTTTGCGCTCGGCGCCGCCACCAGTTGCAATGCGGACGTCTTCGCCTACGCCGCCGCGCAGGTGAAAAAGGCCATCGAGGCCACCCACGAGCTCAAGGGCGGCGGCTATGTCTTCTGGGGCGGACGCGAAGGCTACAGCACCCTGTTGAACACCGACCTGAAACGGGAGATGGACCACCTGGCCAGGTTCCTCCACATGGCCGTGGACCACAAGAAGAGGATCGGCTTCAAGGGCCAGTTCTACATCGAACCCAAGCCCAAAGAACCGACCAAGCACCAATACGATTCCGACGCGGCGGCCTGCCTGAACTTCCTTCGCGCCTACGACCTGCTGGGCGACTTCAAATTGAACATCGAAACCAATCACGCCACTCTGGCCGGTCACACGATGCAGCATGAACTGGAGGTCGCCATCGCCACAGGCGCCCTGGGCTCCATCGACGCCAACACCGGCGACCTGCTTCTGGGCTGGGACACCGACCAGTTCCCGACCGACGTCTATCTGGCGACCGGGATCATGCTCTCCATCCTCAATATGGGCGGCTTTACAACCGGCGGCACGAACTTCGACGCCAAGGCGCGCCGCGAGAGCTTCGAGCCGGTGGACCTTTTCCATGCCCATATCGGCGGCATGGACACCTTCGCCCGGGGCCTCAAGACCGCCGCCGCCATCCGCAAGGACGGGCGCCTGGCCCAATTCGTCCGGCAGCGCTACGGTTCCTGGGACACCGGCATCGGCGCCCGCATCGAGGCCGGCAAGGCCACGTTCGAGGAGCTCGAGCTTTACATGCTCAAAAAAGGGGAGCCTGCCCCCAACGCCAGCGGCCGCCAGGAGTACCTCGAGAACCTGATCAACGAGTTCATTTAGGCGGAGCCAGGAACTCCACACACACCGGGCTGCCGATGTTGATTTCCTGTCCGGCGGGAGCCAGGCGCCCGGTTTCGGCGTCGATGCTGAAAACCACAATATTGTCGGAGTCCTGGTTTTCGGCCAGGAGCCAGCGGCCGGTGGGGTCGATGGCGAAATGGCGCGGGGCTTTTCCCCGGGTGGATTGGTGCTCGAGGAGGGAGAGCTTGCCGGTCCTGGAATCGACCGCGAACACGGCAATGCTGTCATGCCCCCGATTGGAGCCGTAGAGGAACTTACCCGAGGGATGGACCTGCACTTCAGCGCAGTTGCTGCTGCCCGCGAACCCCGCCGGGAGGGTGGAAACGGTCTCCAGTTCTTTGAGCGCGCCCTGCCGGCTGTCCCAGGAAAAGGCGGTCAGGCTCGAGCCCATCTCACTGATGACAAAGAGCAAACGGCCATTGGGATGAAAGGCCAGATGGCGCGGGCCGGCGCCGGGCTTGAGCGAAGCCGAGGGCGGGTCATTGGGGACCAAAGTCCCTTTGGCCGGGTCGAGCCTGTAAACCAGCACTTTGTCCAGGCCCAAATCGCACGTGAGAACGAAACGACCGGCAGGGGCGGGAGTAATGAAATGCGCGTGCGGCCCCTCCTGCCGCTGCGGATTGACGCTCGAGCCGCGGTGTTGAACAATGGCGGTGGGTTCCCCCAGGGCGCCGTCCTGCCGTATCGGCAGGACCGCAATGCTGCCGCTGCTGTAATTGGCCGCCAGCAGCCATTTCCCGGTCCGGTCCACCGCCAGGTGACACGGCCCGGCGCCGCCGGAGGATTGCTGGTTGATCAGGGTCAGTTTGCCGGTGTCGGCGGCGATGCGGAAGCCGCTCACCATCCCCACCGGTTTGCCCCTGAAACTGTCCGTCTCGCCCGCGGCATAAAGAAAGCGGCGGTTCGGATGCGCCGCCAGGAAGCTCGGGTTGGTCGTCTCGGCCGCCAACTCCGGCGCGCTGAGCCGTCCGTTGGCCGAATCGAAGCGCGCCAGGTAAATGCCCCGGCTCTTGGCGCGGGTATAGGTGCCGATATAAACGTAAACCGGCCCGTCCGGGGAAGCCAAGGCCGCAGTGACAGCAGGAGAACAAAAAGGCCCGCCGGCCAGCATAAGCCCAACGAGCCCCAGGTGGTGGAACAGTTTCATACGGCTAGAAAACACGATCCCAGGAAGTTTGCAATTCCCGATTTCACACTCAAGGAGCCGGGGCACTGAAAGATCTGGCAATCTGCGCTTGTCTTCGACAACATGCTGCGCGGCAGATGGCTGGAAACTCTATTGCTCTATGAAAGCGAAAATTGTCGTCACGCCAAAGAAAGCGGTCGTCGATCCGCAAGGCAAAACCGTGCAGAACGCCCTGACGCAGATGGGCTACACCGGCATCGGCGCGGTGCACGTCGGCAAGTACCTGGAAGTCGAGTTGGCCGGGATGGAGGTGGAGGCGGCCCGGCGGCAAATCGACGATGCCTGCCACAGGATCCTCAGCAACCCGGTCATTGAGGATTACCGGTTTGAAATTGAGTGAGAATGGGTTGTCAGGCGATCGGGTTGACGAGCTAGCATGAACTTCGTCGTTCTTCAGTTTCCGGCCTCGAACTGCGACCAGGACGCGGTGCACGTCCTGCGCAATGTGCTGGGCCATTCCGCCCGGCTGTTGTGGCACAAGGAACATTCGCTCGGGGATGCCGAGGCGGTGATTGTCCCCGGCGGCTTCAGCTTTGGCGATTATCTCCGCACCGGGGCCATCGCCCGATTCAGCCCGGTGATGCACGCCGTGCAGGGCTTTGCCGCCAACGGCGGGCTGGTGCTGGGTATCTGCAACGGCTTCCAAATCCTTTGCGAGGCGGGCTTGCTGCCGGGCGCCCTGGTTCGAAATCGCTCGCTGCAGTTCCGTTGCGAGCCCGTTTTTCTCAAGACCGCCACCGCCGATTCGCCCTTTACCAACCGCATCCCCGAGGGGAAACTCCTGCGCCTGCCGATCGCCCATGGTGAGGGCTGCTATTTCGCCGAGGACCAAACGCTGGCCGGGCTCAGGGCGGGCAACCAGGTCCTGTGGCGCTACGTCAACGCCCAGGGCGAAGCGACGCCCGGCTCAAACCCGAACGGCTCCCTCGAGAACATCGCGGGCATCTGCAACCAGGCCCGCAACGTCGCCGGCCTGATGCCCCACCCCGAACGCGCCAGCGAACCGATACTGGGCTGCGCCGATGGACGCCTGGTGTTCGAGAGCATGATCCAGGCGCTGGAAAGCCGGCCTGGGGGAAAAACAACATGAAGGAGCAATTGCAGTCACCTCAACACATAAGATGTCTATTCCAGACCCACCCATTACCCCGCAGTTGGTGCGCAGCCACAATCTTACTCCGGAGGAGTACGAGAAGCTCAAGGCGGTGCTTGGCCGTGAGCCGACCTTCACGGAGCTGGGCATCTTCTCGGTGATGTGGAGCGAGCATTGCTCCTATAAGAACAGCCGTCCGCTCCTCAAGGGTTTCCCGACCCGGTCGCCGAAGGTCCTCGTCGGCGCGGGTGAGGAAAATGCCGGCATCATTGATATTGGAGACGGGCTGGCAATCGCCTTTAAGATGGAGTCCCACAATCACCCCAGCGCGGTCGAACCCTTCCAGGGCGCCGCCACAGGGGTCGGCGGGATCATCCGCGACATCTTCACGATGGGAGCGCGGCCGATCTGCTCAATTGACTCCCTGCGCTTTGGCCCTGTTGCCGGAGGAGGGAGGGCGGAAGAAATGGCGCTGGGCAACAACCGCCGGCTATTCAGCGGGGTGGTCGCCGGGATTGCGCACTATGGGAACTGTTTTGGCATTCCCACCATTGCCGGCGAGGTTTATTTCGACAAGTCCTACGAAGGCAATCCCCTGGTCAATGTCTTTTGCCTGGGCGTCCTTCGGCATGATCAGATCGTGCGCGGGCGCGCCAGCGGGGTGGGCAACCCCGTCTTCTATGTGGGCCCGGCGACCGGCCGGGATGGTCTGGCCGGGGCCGCCTTTGCCTCCCAGGACCTGACCCTGGAATCCGCCGAGGTCCAGCGCGGGGCGGTGCAGGTGGGCGATCCGTTCATGGAAAAGCTGGTCTGCGAGGCCTGCCTGGAACTGCTGGCCACCGGGGCGGTCGCGGGCATCCAGGACATGGGCGCCGCCGGCCTGACGTGTTCGACGTGCGAGACGGCGGCCCGCGCGGGCACCGGTATCGAAATCGAGTTGGACAAAGTGCCCCAGCGCGCGCCCGACATGACGCCTTATGAAATCATGCTCAGCGAGTCCCAGGAGCGCATGCTCATCATCGTCCAGAAAGGCCGCGAGGATGAAGTGAAACGGATTTTCGACAAATGGGACCTGCCGTGGGCCGAGATTGGGTCCGTGACCGGCAGCGGGCGCATGGTAGTGCGCCACCACGGCCGCATCGTCGCCGATGTTCCAGCCAAGAAGCTCGCCGACGAAGCCCCTGTTTATGAGCCTGAATCCCGCCAGCCGGCATATCTGGAGGCCGTGCGCGCCTTCACCCTGGCCGGTCTTGCCGATACGCCAGACCCGGCGCGGGACCTCAAGAACCTGCTGGCCTGGCCGACCATTGCCTCCAAGAACTGGGTCTATCGCCAATACGACCAGATGGTGCGCAACGGGACCGTCGTTTGCCCGGGGTCAGACGCCGCCGTGCTGCGGATCAAGGAGGATTCCCTGCCGCCCGTTGAATCGGAGCGGCCCGCCCCAGGGGGCGTCCCCGAAAAGCTAATCGCGCTGACGGTAGATGGCAATGCCAGCTACGTGTGGCTGGACCCATACGAAGGAGGCAAGCTGGCAGTGGCGGAGGCGGCGCGAAACCTGGCCTGCGCCGGCGCAGTGCCGCTTGGCACCACGGACAACCTCAACTTCGGCAACCCGCGCAACCCCGAGACCTTCTGGCAACTGCGGGAGGCCGTCCGCGGCCTGGCCGAAGGTTGCCGGGCCTTCAACGCTCCCGTGACCGGGGGTAATGTCAGCCTCTACAACCAAAGTCCCAATGGCCCGATCGACCCAACGCCCACCATCGCCATGGTGGGCCTGATCGAGAAAGCGGAGCACGTTACGACACAATGGTTCAAAGACCAAGGCGATGCGATTATCCTGCTGGGCAGCCCAATGGACAGCAGCGACCCTTTGCTGGGCCTGGGCGGCTCTGCCTATCTGCAAGTCGTCCACGGTTTGAAGAACGGGCGGCCGCCCCGGTGCGACCTCGAGCGGGAAAAGGAGCTTGACCTGGCGTTGCGGGCGCTGATCTGCTCTGGCGCTGTCAAGAGCGCCCATGATTGCAGCGAAGGCGGCCTTGCCGTGGCGCTGGCCGAGTGTTGCATCTCCCAACAGGCCGCCCGCGGGACGCCTCGCCTGATCGGGGCGCAGGTGGACCTTGCCGCCGCCCTGGGCGCCGGGCAACCCGCCGGGACCTGCCGCCTGGATGCCCTGCTCTTCGGAGAATCCCAGGGCCGCATCCTCATTTCCGTGGCCGCCGTCAATGCCGCCAAGGTCCTGGCCCAGGCCAGGGTCCTCGACGTCCCGGCCATCCTGCTCGGCGCCGTAGGCGGAACAACGCTCGACATCCAGGCCGACGGCGCCAGGGTCAGTTGCGACGTTGCGGAACTGCGGGACCTATGGTGGAACTCCATCGCCAATGCGATGAAGTAGCTTCGGGTCACTGGACCTGGACACGGTAGAACATGTCGGTCCCGGTGGGAGACGTCGCACTGCGGGTGCGGAACTCAAAATGTCAGCAGCTCGACACGGTAGAACATATCGGCGCCGGTGGGAGATACGGTATAGCTCGGGGCCGCGGCATTTGGGACAGGCGTCCAGGGGCCGTTCACACTGCTGGACTGGAGCAGCGTCCCGCTGGGCCAGGAGAGAAGGAGGCCGCCGGCCGTGCGAGTGATGGTGATGGTGACCGACATCGCCGGAGCGACGGTATCGAAGCTGCGCCCGGCGGACGAGGCGGCGCTCCATATATCGCAGATTTCGGCGGGCGAGAGGACTCGACTCCAAACACCAAGGTCATCGATGTCAGCCGAGCCGGGTTCACCATAGGCTCCGGTGGGGTCCTGGCCGATGGTGACGATGTTGCCGGAATCGAAGTCGCCGAGTCGGGCGAGCGAATCTGCGCGCACCCGGAGGCCGTCGAGATAGGTCGTGCCGACGGCAGCGCCATGGTCGAAGGTGACCGCCAAGTGATGCCAGTCGCCATCGTTGATGGAGTTGTTGGCGCCGTTGATGTCAATGTCGTTGGTGCCATCGTCCAGGCACCATTCCCAGCCGCCCAGCTTATAGGATGGGCTGAAGGTGAACCCAAGGTCATTATCCGAGTTAACGGCGCTGCCGAAGAAAGGCAGGTCACCGCCAACGTAACCGGCGGGCAACCGAATCCAGAGAGCAACCGAGAAGCTGCCGCCATTGGTCCAAAGGGCGCCCAGCTTCAGGTCGGCAGGCGTGCCGAGGGTGACATAGCTGGCGTTGGTGACCGCGCCGCCCGAGGCCCCGGTATCGGTCATGGTGGCGTAATGCAGCGCGTTGGAGCCGACAATGCCGGTCACGAAGGTGGGAGACCCCACGAGCGTGCCGTTGTTGCCGTTGCCGGAGGAGTCAGAAGCGTCGCCATCGAACTTGAGGTGAAGCACCAGACTGTTGGTCACGTTGGCGTAGCCGACGGCGGGCAGGACGGTCAGGGCGGCGTTGGTTGATGATACGCCCGGGGGATTGGTGGCCCAGAGTGTATAAGTGGCCGTGTCACCGAGCGCCACGTTGGTGAGCGTCAGGGTGGAGTTGGTCATGCGGGCCAGGGGGCTGGCGCCCCTATACCACTGCAGGGTAATCGGGAGGGTGCCATCAACGACGGCGGAAAAAGAGACGTTGCGGCCGACGCTGACCGTCTGGGGCATCGGCCCCACGAGGAACAGCGGGAGGGTCTTGGCGCCGTAGCGGCCCTGATAATGGGCCTGGATGCGGGTGGGTGACAGCTCATTGGTATAGATGGCAACCTCGTCAACTTGCCCATTGAAGAAGAAATCGGGGGCGGTGCTTGACGATTCGCCCAGCGCGCCGATGATCAAGGGACCCGCGCTGTTGTTGTCCCAGTTCCCCCAGGCGGTGCCGTCGGTGTAGCCGTTGACATACAGGGTCACGCCATCGGCGCCATAGATAACCGCCAGGTGCGTCCAGCCCAGGTTAATCGCCCCGGCGGTGCTGGCATTGGTGTTGGGCGTGTAGTAGGTGCTGCCGCCTGCGTCGTAGAGGAGAGTCCACCCGGACGGGTTGTTGGCGTCAGGGGTAAAGAACCAGCCCTTGTCGCCGAATTGGGAGGAAACCGCCACCCCCGACTGGGCACTCGCACTGGTTTTGACCCAGCATTCGAGGGTCCCTGTGCCGCCGTTGAGCGCCGAGGAGTAGGGGGCCACGCCGTAGTTTGCCGATGCGCCGTCGAACGAAACCGCGGTGTCCGGGTCGTTGAGCAGCGCGCCGGCAACGCCCAGCGCCACCGGCGGGCTGCCCAGAAGGTTCGTGTAATAGCCGTCGTGCCGGCCCATGCCGTCCCACATGGTGACCGAGCCCTCGGTCTCATCCAGGCGCCACCAGGCCTCGGGGGCATCGTCCGTGATGGCGGCCTCATAGCTGCCCTTGGAGGGAGTGGGTATGATGATGGTAGCGGGGCCGAAGGAGACAGTCGAGACGCGATTGCTCACGATGCCGCCATATATGCCGGCATTGGCGGCAGTAACCGTGCCGACCTGGTAAGAGGAGGCGGTGGCGCCCGGGATATTGGTGCCGGCCAACTGCCACTGGTAGGAGAGAGCGCCCCCGGAGGCGGTGACACTCAGGGAGAGGGTGCCGCCCTGATAAAGCGTGCGCGACACCGGCCCCTGCGAAACAGAAGGGACGCCGACCTGCGTGACGTTGACGGCGACCGTGCCGCTGTTCGTGGCGCCGTACCTGTTGGTCACGACCACACTGTAATTGCCTGAGTTGGTCAGGCCGAACACCTGCGTCAGTGTGCTGGTGGTCGCACCCTGGATGGGAGCAGCCCCGAAATACCACTGATAACTGAGCGGCGGGGTGCCGCCCGCATCCACGCTGAGCGTATCGGTGTCCCCGTCAAAGACGATGCCTGCCGGGGAGACCGGAAGCCGAAATATCTGCGGCCCCAGGTTGCCGACGGCGGCCGCGTACTCGCTATAAACATCTCCTTCGCCCAAGGCCCGGTTGAAGATGGCCACCTGGGCGATAGAGCCGTTGAAAACGGGGTTGGTGGCCGCCGGGTTATCGCCGATCAAAGTATAGCCCTCGAAATCCTGAATGGCATGGACGATGGAGTTGGTCGCGGCAACGAAGTCGGTGGCGTTGGTGCTATCCACGACGTAGAGATCGGCCTCGGTCGGCTGCACGACCAGGGCGACAAAGTTCCAAACCGAATCGGCCAGGGTGAGAAAGCTGTCCCACTGGTAAGCCGATGGGTCATTGTTCCAATTGTAGCTCACGCCCAAGGCTCCGAACTCGTCCATCTGCAGGCCGGCGGCCGTGGTGCCCGCGTCGCTGACCACCAGGCCGGCCATGGGGTTCTGATCGCCGTTGGGCAGGACCCAAGCGGTGATGGTGACCGTATTGGTGTCGAGGTTCAGGGCGGGCAGGCTTACATAGCCGGCAACCCCGTTGAAGCTCACCGCTTTGTTGGCCGCAGCGAACCCTTGAAAAGGCGGGGCCGACGGACCCGGCTGGCCAGGCATGGCGTTATAGACGTAGCTGCCATCGGCGGCAGCCCCCAGGGTGCCCAGATTGGCCGCCGGAGGGTCGCCAGGCTCGTCCAGGCGCCAGTAAGCGACCGGGCTGCTCGACAGGACATGGGTGGGATACGCCGCCCCGTCGGTGGCGCCAACAGTGTAGTGCTCCTGGATCGTATCGCCATCCAGCGCCGTATTGTAGAACGCCACTTCGTCAATCCACCCATCGAAAGTCCGGTTCGGGATCGTGGTGGCGCCAATCCGGAAAGGCTGCGTCCTGTTGGGCAGGAACTGGGCGCCGTCCACGTTGGCGCTGGCAACCGGCACGCCGTCCACGTACAGCACAACGCTCGACCCGTTGTAGGTGCCGACGATGTGGGACCAAACGCCGGGTGTGGCCGTGCCGCCGGAGATGGAAGTGAGGATGTTGGTGATCGTGTTCGTGCCGGCGGTTGTGATGTTGGTGCCGGTGCTGAGGTACCCGTTGGCGCCCCCGATTCTGAACTGCCAATTGTTGTTCGTCGTCCCGTCATAATAAATCAGGTAGCCCTCGCGGCTGAGGGTCTTATTCTCACTGGCATCCAGCGAGCAGACCGGCGCGAACAGGTCCCCGGCTTGCGAAGAGGGCTTGGCCCAGAGTTCGATCGAGAACGGGCCGTTGGGATTGAGGGCGGCATTGTTGGCCACATCGACATGCGAGCCCACGTAACCCACACTCCATCCGGGATTGTTAAACCGGTACGAGGTGTCTGAACTCCCGGACAGGGCCCCAGGCTGGCCGCGGATGACGTCGAGCACGTTGGTGCCCTCGAGCGCTGCGCCTGACTTGGTCTGGTTCGTGGCATAGACGGGCAGGACAGGAGGCAGGGTAGTTTCGTCCAGTCGCCAGTACCCCACCGGGTTCTGAGACACAACGGCGGATTGGTAGTTGTCCGCGCGGGCGGGCAGCGTGGCGGCAAAAGCCAGGAGCGCCGCTCCCGCAAGACAGTTGAGGGGAGGCAGGTTTTTCACTTTCATTTTTAAGGTCTGGCTGGAAGACTCAATGTGACGCCGCCGAGCTGGACAGCACGGGCCGTGTCGAGTGGTCTTGCAGCCAGAAGATATCCGGGTCGTTGGGGAGCTGGAAGGAGGCGCCCTCCCAGTAGGCCTGCTCGTAGTGCATCTCCGGCATCCAGCCAAGCCATTTCTTGATCTCCGAATGGCCGTCGGCAAAAGAGAAGCTGCACCCCCGGTTGTGGTAGATGCCGGGGAGGTCCTCATAGTAGCCGTAGAGGCTTGGATTGGTCAGGTAACCAGCCATCGACGTGGCGAAATTGCCCCAGTTGACGCAGTCTTCCCGCTCGTCCAGAAAAACAAAGGTCTTGGCCGGGCCGGGCGAAAGACCGCCGGAGATATCCGAGAGCCGTCCGTAGAAGGCGGTATTGGCAAACTCACTGGATGGCGGGGTGCCACCCCCGCCGAGAATGGTGGAGGCCGAGACGGATGGCGCGAAGCCTCCCACGTAGAGGTTCATGGACATCGTGCGAACTCGAGGCATGGACTGGCCGTTGACGATCACGTAGGAACGGTCGGCGGGACACTTATAGACCCCCGCATTCCTGATGTACGGCCAGAGCGGACGCACCTGGATATCGATGCTGATATCCCAGTTGTACCGGTTGTCGCTGCTGAAATCCATCTGGGAAAGAGTCCAGGCGTATGCGTTCTTCCAGTTGCTGGCGACAGCCTGCGGACCGACCGTATCGCCGCTGGCGTAGGTGATCACGTCCCGGCTGTCCTCCGCATACATGCGCCAGCCCAAGGCCAACTGGTGATGGTTGGACAGGCACTGAATTCCCTGGGCCTTTTGCTTCGCCTTGGCCAGGGCCGGCAGAAGCATCGCCGCCAGGATCGCAATAATCGCAATGACGACGAGCAACTCGATCAATGTAAATCCGTCACCCGGGCGCCACGGAGCGTCCGGGCGCCATTTTCGGTCTCTCGACATAACATTTACCGCGCAGCGCACTGCAAAAACCCCCGCCTGCGCATTTGTCCCAACTCGCAACATGCATACTTAGGGACCCACAACAGGCTAATATGTAAACCATTAATAAAAACTTTCAAGTCAAAAAGTCACTCAAAAGACACTGGCGCCTTGCCAAAACCCGCCCCTGGATTATATCAAGGGTGATGTCCGACCCCTACCATCACCTGCTGGAGGCGACGATTCGGCACCTGGAACAACTCAAAGGCCGGGGCATCCGATTTGTGCCGGTTTCACCCCAGACCCTGGCCATGTTGGGCCAAGACCGGCAGGCTGCGCCGGCCAGTGCCCAGGGCCCGGAGGCCGTGGCCGCCGCTTTTGCCCAATTGCGGTTGCAGGTGATGCCCTGCGTCAAGTGCGCCCACCTGGCCGCCACGCGGAAAAACGTGGTCTTCGGCGTTGGCGCCGTCAACGCCAAACTCATGTTCATCGGCGAAGCCCCGGGGTCCGACGAAGACGCGCAAGGCGAACCTTTCGTCGGCAAGGCCGGCCAGTTGCTCACGCGGATCATCCAAGCCATGGGGCTGACCCGCGATTCGGTCTATATCGCCAACATCCTCAAATGCCGGCCCGACACCCCCGGCCAGACCTCCGGCAACCGCAAACCGACGCCCCAGGAGATGCAGACCTGCATCCCGTATCTCCATCGCCAGATCGATCTTATCGGTCCCAAGGTCATCGTTGCCCTCGGGGCCACTGCCGTGGAGGGTCTCCTGGGCAAGACTACCCAGGGCATCACCCGCTTGCGGGGCCGCTGGCAGACCTATCGCGGCATCCCGCTCATGCCGACCTACCACCCTGCCTACCTCCTGCGCAACCAGTCCCTGAGCGAGAAACGCAAGGTCTGGGAAGACATGCTCGAGGTGATGGTCAAACTCGCCATGCCCGCAACCGAAAAGCAGCGCAACTACTTCCTGTAGGGCGCCGTTTGACCACGGGGCCGTGAGCAGCTATTCTCCAAGGGCGCGGGCGTGGAGAAAGTGCTGTGGAGAAAGTGCTTGCCTTAAGACCGGCAGGTGCTAGTGTCCCCGCTCTTTGGTTTGAGAACAGGACATGTATGGCGAGGATTTGCGAATTGACAGGCAAGGGCCCGATTAAGGGCAGCATTATCTGGCGGAGCGGCAAGGCCAAGAAGAGCGGCGGTATCGGCACTCACATCACGGCCATTACCAAGCGCCGGTTTCTGCCCAATCTCCAGCGCGTCAAAGCGGTGGTGGACGGCGAGGTGCGCTACGTGCGCGTCTCGGCCAAGGCCATCAAGAAGGGGTTGATCCTCAAAGCGCCCAAGAGGACCTGGAAGAAGGGCGAAGCGGCGGCCAAGAGTTAGCCCCCGGCTGCAAGGGCCGTTGCACCATCCCCGGACCGGAGGACGAGCCCCATGTTGAGAGACCGTCTGGCGATGATTGGCCTGTTGGCAGCCATCCTCTTTGGCATGGGGGTGGGGGCGGGAGTCCTGTTGCTGCGCTGGGGCCGGATTGGCCTGGCGCCCAAGGTTTATACGAGCGCCGCCCTGCTGCAACAGGTCAAAACCGTCTCGGAATTGGTGACGGTGCAGTACGTGATCGAGAAGGTCGTGGCTGTGGAGGACGTGAAATGGGTGGCCGGGCTGGGGGAAAACCGCGTGCTGATGATCGCCCACGGCATCGTCAGGGCGGGACTCGACTTGGGCCGCCTTCAGCCCGGCGACATCCAGGTCTTGGAGAAAAGGGCCGTCCTCCGCCTGCCTCCGCCCCGCATCACCGAATCGTTCCTGGATGAAACGCAGACGCGGGTCGTTGAACGCTCCACTGGGTTTCTGCGCTCGTTCGACAAGGACCTCGAACAGACTGCCCGCCAAAACGCCCTCGAGGAGGTCCGCCGCGCCGCCCTGGCCGGCGGGATTCTGAAAGACGCCGATACCCGCGCCCGCGCGCAATTAACGAGCCTCCTCAGGCAATTGGGCTTCGAGCAAGTCGAGTTCAGCCGTTGAAAGCCGGGCCTCCCCATTCCGGCCCGGCGTAACTCTTCAGGGCGCTCACACGCCTGAACAATTCCCGCTTGGCACTTGAGGCGGGTTCTGGTTAAGTCATCACACCGAATGACGCGACTGCGCCAAATCCTGGTTCTCGGTTTGTCTCTGGTGATGCTGCCGCGCATCCTTCACGGGCAGCCGGTAGAGGAGGGGATTAGCATCACTCCGTTCGCCGAGGGGGCGTCTGTCGAGTTTGATTACAAAACCAACATGGTGATCGGCACCGGCGGCGTCATCGTCCGCTACGGCAACGGCGTGCTGACGGCGCAGGCCGTGGCGGTGGATCAGAATTCGGGCGAAGTGATTGCCGACGGGCGAGTGCGCATCCTGCGGGGCAACGAAATCTGGGTGGGCGAACACGTGCAGTACAATTTTTTCACCCGCCGGATCGATGCCGAGCAGTTCCGCACCGGCGATCCTCCGATGTTCGCCTCCGGCCAGGGCCTGCACCTTGACACTACCAACCAGGTCTATACCGCCACGAACGCGGTCATTACGGCCGATGATGTCATGCAACCGGCCATCAAGGTCCGCGCCAAATACGTCGAGATCATCCCCGGGCGGCGAATCATGGCCCGGGGCGCCACGCTCTACATGGACGGGGTGCCGGTCTTTTATTTTCCTTATTATTCGCGCAGCCTTGGGGATCGCGCCAATCACTTCGATTTCGTGCCCGGCTGGCGAACCTCTTTCGGGCCGTACTTCCTGGGCAGCTACTCCTGGTTCCTGGGGCCGGACCTGGACGGGCGCCTGCACCTCAATGCCTACCAACGGCGCGGCGTAGGAACCGGACCCGACTTCAATTACCATCTCGGTCCGTGGGGCGAGGGCACTCTGCGGTATTATTACATGTACGACCGCGCTCCCCAAACGGACATTCCCGCCTCGTCCCCGATCCCCAATAACCGCGAGCGGGTCTATTTCGCCTACCAGGCCAACCCCGAACCGAACCTGGCCGTCAAGTCCCTCGTCCGTTACCAGGGAGACACCAACATCATCCGCGAGTTTTTCGAGGGCGAGTACCGGCAGGACCCCCAGCCCAATACATTTTTCGAGGTCAACAAGTTCTGGGACAACTTCAGCCTGGACGCCTACGCGCAACCGCGCCTCAACAACTTCCTGGAAACCGTCGAACGCCTTCCGGACGTGCGGCTGACCGGCTACCGCCAGCAGTTGGGCGGCTCTCCCTTCTATTATGAAAGCGAGAGCTCCCTCGGTTATTACCGCCATCTGTTCGCGGAAACCAATTCGGTCCCCACCGGCATCGATTTCGAGGCTGCCCGAGGCGACACCTACCAGAAGGTGGTGCTGCCGGAGACCTTCTTTGGCTGGCTCAATGTGACGCCGCGGGTAGGCGGCCGCTTTACCGACTACAGCCAGTCCACCGGCCCGGGGGCGAGGTGGGGCGACGAATCGCGCGGCGTGTTCGACACCGGCGCGGAGGTCTCTTTCAAGGCCTCGCGGGTGTGGCCGGGGGCGCGCAACGATCTCCTGGACGTCGAGGGCCTGCGCCACATCGTCGAGCCGTCCGTCAACTATGTCTTTGTGCCCAAGCCCAACGTCCTGCCCAACCAATTGCCGCAGTTCGACTCGGACCTGCCGAGCCTGGAACTGCTCCCGCTGGAGTTCCCGGAATACAACGCGATTGATCAGATTTATGCCCGCGATGCGGTGCGGCTGGGCCTGTTCAACAAGCTTCAAACCAAACGCGACGGCGCCGTCGTCGACCTCCTCAAATGGCAGCTCTATACGGACTGGCGCCTGCAACAGTCGGTGGACCAGACGAACCTCACCCGCTTCTCCGATGTCTATTCAGACCTCGCCTTCAAGCCCCGTTCCTGGGTCACGCTCGAATCCAAGACCCGCTACGACGTGGCAGACGGCGTCTGGCGAATGTCGCTCACGACGCTGACGCTGGAGCCCAACACCGTTTGGAGCTGGAGCCTTGGGCAGTTCTACCTCCACACCGACGACCTGGGTTCCCGGACCGGCCTGGGCGAGGGGAACGCCCTTTTGATGAGCACGATGTATTTTCGGCTGAACGAAGACTGGGGCCTTCGGACCTCGCATTATTACGACGCGCGGCTCGACAGGTTGCAGGAACAGGCCTATACGATCTACCGCGACCTCCGGAGCTGGACCGGCGCCCTCACGTTCCACGTGCGGCAGAATCCCTCCGGCCCCCAAGACGTGAGCGTGACCTTCACCTTCTCCCTCAAGGCCTTCCCCCACTACAGCCAGGAGGATACCCGCATGCCTTACTCCTTGTGGGGCGGCTAGAGCGGCCGGACGCGGATTCTGATGGACAGCCGCAGCCGGTATGGTAATCGTCTTTGCTGTTGGCACCAAACCGAAGATAACATCATGCGAACACTTTTGCTCGGCGTTGACAGCGGCACCCAATCCACCAAGGTCATGGTCGTGGACGCGCGCGACGGCAAGGTCCTCTCGTCGGCAGCGCAGGAGTACGACCTCATCCCCGATCTGCCGCCCGGAGCCAAGGAGCAGCACCCGCACACCTGGCGTGATGCCAGCGCCAGCGCCATTCGCCGGGCGCTCCGCCAGGCCAAAGCCGTCGCCTCCGAGGTCAAGGCCATTGGCGTAAGCGGCCAGCAGCACGGATTCGTCCCCCTCGATTCGGCCGGGGAGGTCATCCGCCCGGCCAAGTTGTGGTGCGATACGGCCACCGCTCCCGAGTGCGACGAGATCATGGACCGGCTCGGGGGGCTCAAAGCCGCCGTCAAAGCCCTGGGCAATGCCGTTCTGCCCGGGTTCACGGCCTCGAAAATCCTCTGGCTCAAGAAGCACGAGCCGGAGAATTACCGCCGCCTGGCCACCGTCCTGCTCCCCCACGACTACCTGAACTTCTGGCTTACGGGAGAAAGGGCGATGGAGTGCGGCGATGCCAGCGGCACAGCGCTGCTGGACGTCCGCAAACGCGTTTGGTCGGACGCCGCCATCGCGGCGGTCGATCCGGAACTGGCCGGCAAACTGCCGCCGCTGATAGGCAGCGAGCGTCCCGCCGGCGTCCTTCAGGCCAGCACGGCCAAGATGCTGGACCTCAACCCCGGCATCCTCGTCAGCGCCGGGGGCGGCGACAACATGATGGGCGCCATCGGGACCGGCAACACCCGGACCGGCGTCATTACTGCCAGCTTCGGCACCAGCGGCACCATCTACGCCTGCGCCGAGAAGCCGGTCGTGGACCCGAAAGGTGAAATCGCCGCTTTCTGCGACTCGACCAATCGCTGGCTGCCCTTGCTCTGCACGATGAACGTGACGGTCGCCACCGAGATGGTGCGCGAGGATTTCGGCTGGTCCCACGAAAAATACGCCGTCGAGGCCGCCCGTGTTCGGGCGGGTTCGGAGGGCCTTCTGCTCCTGCCCTACTTTGAAGGGGAACGCACGCCCAACGTCCCGGAAGGCACCGGCGTCTGGTTCGGCGTCAACCAGAGGACCTTCGAGGCCAGCCACTTCGCCCGCGCCGCCATGGAAGGCGTGACCCTGGGGATGAACTATGGCCTGCAGCGCCTGGCCCAACTCGGCGTCAAGCCGGCCCAAATCCGCGCCACTGGCGGCGGCGCCAGGTCCAAGCTCTGGCGCCGTATCATGGCCGATATCTTCAACGCCGAAGTCGTCACCTTGAAGGTCGCCGAGGGGGCGGCATACGGGGCAGCCTTGCAGGCCCTCTGGTGCTGGCGCTTGCAGCAGGGCGAGAAGATCGCCATCAGCGACATCACCGACCAGTTCGTCGAGGTCAATCCGGCCGAAACCGCCCTGCCGAACCCGAAAAACGTCGAGACCTACGGCGAGTTGCAGGAGGTCCAAAACCAAATGTCCACCGCCCTGCTCCGGGTCTTCAAGCTGCACCGCCGCTTCGTCCTGCGCCAGTAGCCTCAGACTCGCCCGGCCGAGGGAAGCGGCCATTTGACCGTTCCTGTTTTTCGCGTATGATTGGACACGAATGGGTTTTGCCACTGAATTGGAAGCCTTGCCTTTGGCGGCGCTGGTAAAGCGGTCCCTGGATGCCTCCCCTGCGGAGGCTCGCGAGAGCCTGGGGAAGCCAGAGCTGGGCCTGAACGACTTCGCCCGCCTGATCTCGCCGGCAGGGGCCGAGTTCCTCGAGGCCCTGGGCCGGCGTTCGCAGCAGTTGACGCAGCAGCGGTTCGGCAAGGTGATTCGGCTCTTTGCCCCTGTGTATCTCTCCAACGAGTGCGTCAACAACTGCAAGTATTGCGGGTTCTCGCGCGACAACCCGATTCTGCGAGTGACGCTCTCGCCCGAGGAAGCGAGGCAGGAGGCGCGGGCGCTGGTTGGGCAGGGCTTCCGGAACATCCTGCTGGTGGCCGGCGAACATCCGAAGTTCGTCTCGACAACCTATCTGCGCCAATGCGTCGCCGCGCTGCACGGGGAGGTTCCCAGCATCTCGCTGGAGGTGGGGCCGCTGGAGGCTCAGGAGTATCGGTCGCTGGCGGCGGCGGGCGCTGACGGGCTGGTGGTTTACCAGGAAAGCTATGACCGCAGGGTTTATGCGGAGATGCACACCTCGGGGCCGAAACGGGACTTTGACTGGCGGCTGGAGACTCCGGAGCGGGCCTACGCGGCGGGCTTCCGGCGGCTGGGCATCAGCGCCCTCTACGGCCTGGGGGATTGGCGTTATGAAGCCCTGGGGGTGGCCGCCCATGCCGGCTACCTGCTGCGCCACTGCTGGAGGGCCTGCGTGACCATTTCACTGGTGCGCCTGCGCCCGTGCGCAGGGGACTTCCGGCCCCCCGCCTGCATGGGCGACCGGGACCTGGTCCAGCTCCTATGCGCTTTCCGCCTCCTGTTCCCCGATGCCGGCCTGGTGTTGTCCACGCGCGAATCGCCCAGGATGCGAAACGGCCTGATTCGACTGGGGGTGACGTTGATGAGCGCGGGCAGCCACACTGAGCCGGGCGGCTACACGGGCGCAGGCCGGGACCACCTGCACCAAACCGTGCGCGGGCCAATCATGCCGGGCACTGCGTGCCCCGGTCCAGGGTCCCCCCTCCGAGGGCAGGCCAATGCCACGGAGCAATTCGTCATCGCCGACACCCGTTCGCCGCAGGAAGTCGCCGATGTGATTCGGGGGTTGGGATACGAACCGGTGTGGAAAGACTGGGATGCGGCGCTCACCTCGGCAGAGGGTGCGGCCCTCACCGGCGGCCCGACAACGGATGCTTCCCCTGGAGCGACCTTGTGAGCCAATCCTTCGTCATCGCCAATGGCCAGCCGGTTCAGAGGGACCTTCCCTGCTCTATCGAGGAGTTTCTGGCCGGGCAGAAGCTGCCGCCTCGGAGCGTTGTGGTGGAACAGAACGGCGAGGCGGTGGCGCCCTCCGAGTTCTCCAGACGCCAGGTCCGCGCCAACGACCGCCTCGAAATCGTCAGGATCGTTGCGGGAGGCTGAGGCTTACTTCTTGTTCACGCCGGCCGGCGGGGCCGGGGCTGAGGCCGAGCCAGGGGTTCCGGGCGTCGAGAAATGCCGGTTGAGGATGGGCGCGAAGTCGGAGTTGCTTCGAGCAAATTCTTTGAGTTTGCCGACGAAGTCCTCCATGGCCGGGCCGAGGGTTTTCTGGTACTGGGCCATCATGGCATTGACCTGCGGGCGGATGGCATCCAGCTCCTGGCGGGCGGCTCCAGCCTGGCGGAGGAAGAAGACGTTGAGAGTGCCGCTGATGACGATGACCAGAACCAGGATCGATACGACTAAGTGGCGCAGCGAGTCATCCTGGGGCGGCAGCGGTTGAGGCTGGGATTGGGTTGGCAGATTGTCTTCCAAGTTGTCCATAGTGCGTTTGGCTTACTTGTTTGGGGTGGCTGGGGCGCCGGGGGCATTGCGCTTAAAGCCAAAGGGCTCGAGGAGGGGACCAATCTTCGGGTGGGTCTTGCCGTATTCAGCCGCATCGGTGAGGAGGGCCTGAAAGGCGTTCTGCCGATACTGGATGGCGGCAAACTGGTTCTGGAGCCGGCGGATCTCCTTGGTGCTGCTGATGTAGCGCATGCACGAGATGACCGACAAAAGCGCGCTGATTGCCAGCACGGCCAGCAGAATGGTTGTCAAAGGGCTGTTCTTCATGTCACTTGAGTCATTGTAGGGGTTTGGGCGGGCGGTTGTCCAACATGTTTTTAAGAGATCTGGACATTTGGATTGCTTCTGGCAAAACTGCGCCCATGGCTGCCGATGCCCCGCTTGACCTGCTCTGGAAAGAGTACGGCCTGGGTTTTCGGGATTTTGACGACCTGACGCTGGCACGGTGGCTGGCGCAGACGCTGGGCCAACTGGAAGGAAAGGCCTGGCGCTTTTCCCATCCGCTCCTGGGCGCTTATCGCCTGGCAGCTCAATTGGCTCACGAACGCCAGGTCTGGCTCAAGCTCCTGGTGACGCCCCCGGCCGCCTACGGCGAGTCCGGGTGTTGCCGGGCGCCGATGCTGCCGCTGCTCACCCGCGACGTGCGCGAGACGGGGCTGATTTGCCTCCATTGCAGCGAGACGCTCGTGCCTTTTGAAGAACTCCCCGCCGGCATCCGCAACGACCTCGAGTCCTGGGCCGCCCAGTATGCCCCCGTCCACGCGGTTGCCCATTGGGAGGACCCGCAGCGGCGAACCGCCGGAGATTACGACCGCGCCTGCGAAAGCGCCAGCGAAGAAGCCGAGGTCCTGCTCCGGCACGCAGGACAGGTCCTGGCGCCCCGGTTGCTCCAGTCCTACGCCGCAGTGGTTTGGGAAGACAATGATGAATGTCTGGAAGTGCGAGCCGAGGACGTGCTTCTCTGAGTTGTTAGGGCCGTCAGGCCCCGAGCCAATAGACCAGGGCGATTTGGGCCAGGCAAATTGCGGCGATGGCGGCCCAGGTAAACCACTCACGGAAGCGCAAGCCCGCCTGGCGGGTTGGGCTCAGCCAGAACCGCATTTTGAGGGCGCCGATTTCCACGCCATCGCCATTGCGCAACCGGACCTCCCGCACCGCTTGGCCGTTCACGCTGGCCAGGGTGTTGGGCCGGGCAGTGAGATAGAAACCGTCGCGCGGCTTGAAGTCCACCTGCGCGTGCCAGTCCCAGACCCCTTCCTCGTCCGATTGAAGGTCCGCGTCCGGCGAGCGCCCGATCCTCACAGGGAAACGGCGGGCGGCCCAGGAAGACCCCGCCCTCTTCCCGGTCAGAATGCCGAACTGAATCACTTTTGGAAGGGCGACTGCCGGCGTTCGACGTTAATCAAATCACCCGAGTAAACCGGCAGGTCGAGCCTCGGGTCCTTCAGCGCTTTGATGCAATCCTCGGTTTCGATGCGGCCATTGAACCGGAACACCTTCACCGTCCGCTTTCTGGCGAATTCGGTAAAATCGCCGGCTGAGGTGATCGCCTTGAGGACGGTCGTGGCGGTGGCGTAGGGATAGCGGTTGGGAGACTTTACCTCGCCCTTGACCGAATAGAATTGGCCCTGCATTTTGACGACGACCGTCATGCGTTTGTAGTAGCCGCCCGGCACGTAGAATTGCCAAATGTCCTTCTCCAATTCGCCGGTGGTTTTGCCGGCGGCCTGGACGGGGTGGTTCAGGAGCGGCAGCGTAATCGTGCCGTCTTGCTTGATGGTCGCATCCATGGCCGGCGGGTTTTCGGGCAAATCCAAAAAAGCGACATTGATGAAGTCGCCCACGCGGAGGAGGTCCGAGGTCTTGGCGGTGACGCCCGGCCCGGCCGCGCCCCCGTCGGCGCTCCCCCCTGCGTCGGCGGGCCGCGGGGCGGAGGTGTGGCACCCCGCCGCCAACAAACCGGCGGCCAGCAACCCGCACAGAACGCCCCAATGCCGCAGGGCGTCGTTAATGCTCTTTCTCATCATGTAGCCCGTCTCCTTGATTCAACCGGTTAGTACTTCGGTTTGATGTCCAGCTTCGGCTTTTCCTGGGAGTCGGCCTTGCCTTTGCCGTCCTTGGAGGCAGAGGGACTGCCCGGGGCTGAGTCGGACTCCTCGCTGGTGCTGCTCCGATAGTAGTAATCGTGATAGTAACCGCTGTAATAGTAGTAGCTCTCGTCCTGGGACATGTTGATGTTGTTGAGGACGATGCCGACGAGGTTGCCGCCGACTTTTTCGATGAGTTGCTTGGCGCGGATGTTCATCGGCTGCGGGTAGCGGCGGTACTGGATGACCTGCAAGGTCATGTCCATTTCGCTGGCCAGGATGGAGGCATCGCTCACGCCCATGATCGGGGGCGAGTCGAAGAAGACGAAGTCATACCGCTGCTTGAGCTCGCTGATGAGGTCTTTCATCTGGGCGGAGCTCAGGATGCCCAGCGAACTGCTGGGGAGTTTGCCGCTGGCCAGGAAGTCCAGCGAAGGATTGTTGGTGGTCTGGATGACTTCCTCGAGGCTGTTCTGCTTGAGCAGGTAATTGGTCAGGCCGATGCTGTTGGTGACGTGGAGCATCTTGTGCAGGGTGGGGCGCCGCAGGTCCGAGTCCACCACGATGACGCGCTGGCCGCCTTGGGCGAAGATCGAGGCCAGGTTGAAGACGGTGGTGGACTTGCCTTCGCCGGCGCCGGCGCTGACGACGGCCATGCTGTTGAGCTTATCGTCCTTGCGCGAGAACAGGATGTTGGTGCGCAGGACGCGATAGGCCTCGGCGTGCGGGCTTTCCGCCCCTTCGTCCAACATCAGCCCCACATTCTGCGGGATGACGCCCAAGACGGGCGCTTGGAGGGCGCGCTCGACGTCATCGATCGTCTTGACGCTGGTGTCGAGGTACTCGATGAAGAAGGCCAGGCCCACACCGACCACCAAGCCGATGATGATGCCCAGGGCGATGTTGAGGGGCTTGTTGGGTTTGACCGGCCTGGCTCCGGGCTGCGCGCTGTCGATCACCGTGACCATGATGCTCTTGGGCAGCGCTCGGTCCACATTCTCGGCGGAGATCTTGCTGTCCAGCAGGGTGCGGAACCTTATGAGTTCCTCGAGCCTGCGCTTGGCGTCGAAATAGGGCTGGCTTTCGTTGGCCTTGTCGATGTCATCCTGGGTGGCCTGCGCCACTTTTTGCACGAGATTCGAGAGGCCCCTTTCCAGAGTATCGACCTTGACGGCGATGCCCGCCATGATGCCTTTGACGCGTTTGTCGATCTTGTCCTGAAGATCGGCCTGCGAGGCGCGGGCCTTGATGAGAATCGGGTTGTTGGTGCCCAAGTCCTGATCGATGGCCAGCAGCCGTTGATCGGCGATGTTCTTTTGCTCCAGGAAAGACCCCAGGAGGCCGTCCTGGACGGCAGTGGGGAGGGTCTGGACCAGTTGTGTGGCATCGAGGGTCTTGAGGTCGGCAAGCAGGGCCTCCTCGCTGACGCATTGGGCCTCGAATTCCAGGCGCAAGGCATTGACGTGGCGGAGGGAGTCGGCGGTCAGAAGCGTCGCCGGGGCGTATTCATTGGCCATCGAGTCGGGAATCTTGAGTTTCCGGCGCAAGCGGTCCAGGTTGGTCTGGGCCTCGTCAATCTCCGCTTCCTTGGCCTTGCGCTGGGCGAGCAGGACGTCGATGCCGCCGCCGGTGAGAAGGTCCTTTTCTCTCTTGCGGTAATCCTGGTAGGCCTTGGCGATGGCATTGGCGATTTCGGCGGCTTCGTTGCGGTTTTCGCTAAAGACCTGGATTTCAATGAGGCTGGTGTTGCGAACGGTGTGCAACGACATCTTGTTCTTGAGGAAATGGATGGCCTCCAATTTTGTGAGCCTCTCCCCGTTGGCATAGGTTTTGCCCCATCTGTCCTGCAAATTCAGGGCCTCGATGACGCCTCCCAGGATCAGTTCGGACTGGATGACCTCAAATTCGGTTTGGATGAAGTAGGGATCATAAGCCAGGGGCGTCGCGGCTTGCATCAGGGCCTGGATGTCCGATTGGTCGCGCTCGATTTTGATGCGGGCGGTGCTGGAGTAGGACTCAGGCAATATGAAGGTTACCAGCGTGGCGGTTATGACGACCAGGAGGAAGACGGCGAGGATGACGGTCTTGCGGATGCGGATAATCCGCCAGTAATCCAGGAAGTGGAGTTTGGTTTCCTGGGGCGGGGCGACTTTCAATGGATCCATAATTCTAGGAGACTAAACAGAAAAGGGGCCTAGCCGTAACCGCTAAGCCCCCGTCAATGACATACCAAGGTTAACTAATAGCTCGCAGTAAAGCCCACATAAACCCTGTTCCGATCAAAGCCGCGGTCTGCGATGTCCGATTCAAGCTTGTCATAGTTGTAGCCGACGTGGGTGGAGACGTAATGGTTCACCCGGTATTCGAGGTTCGCGCCGAAGGTGTAAAAGCGATCCGCCTCGCTGTTATATTGGCCGCCATGGTATTCGGAGTCCTGGTACTGGCCGATCAGGCTGCCGTAAAGGCCGGGGGCCAGCCGATGGCTGACCGTGCCATAGACGACGGAGGTATCCGAGTCCAGAGTCAGGCCGCCGAGCCCGCCGCTGCCCCAGAGGCTGGAGGCGGCGCGGTCATGAGTGAAACCCAGCTCCACGAAGCTCTCCACGTCATAAATATAGCGCAGGCTCAACGCGACGTAAGGGCTGACGCTACCCGAGACGGCGGGGTCGTTGTAATAATCGGTGTAGCGGGCGCCCACGCGCAACGAGCCGGTCAGGTCCGGACGGAAGGTCTCATCGATGCCGGCATAGCCATAGTGCCCGCGGTTGTTGCGGCTGTTGCTGGGGACGTTGAACAACGCAGGGTCCATGATCGGCTGGTCTTCCGTGTAATCAATGTCGGCGAATTGATAGCCGATAACGGCGATAGTCTCGGGCGTGATTGTCCACCGGCTGTCGAGGTGGACGGTCTGCTCGATGCGATTGAGAATGCCAGCCCAACTGGGCGAGAACGCCGGGTCCGGAGTCACTGTGTCCTGGGAGTACCTGTACAAGGCGTTCTGATAGCCGATCTCGAAGCCGAGCAGCGGGGTCAGCGTGCCATTCAAGGTGGCGGTGCCGTAGTTGCGGATGTTGCTGCCCGAAAGGCGTTGGTATGTGGAGTAGGTGTTGCCGGCCCGCAGGAAGTCCGGTTCCTGGCCGACGACGAACGAGTCGCTGACCCGGGCGCGGTAGAGCTCGTTGAAGGTGTGATCCAGGGCGAGGTTGAAAGAATGGGTCATGTCCACCGTGTCGGTGTTGCCTACGGGCACGAACTGGTAGTCCTTGAAAGAGTAGGTGTAGCCCGCGGTCACAGTGGTCTGCTCCCAGGGCCAACTCACGGTAAAGGCGGGGCTGACCTCGAACCCGAAGGTGCTGCGGTGATAATACTGTCCGTTGTAAATCAGTGGGCCGCTACCCGGCGCGGTGTTGATATTGTCGTCGTAGAATCCGCGGAGGGTCGCCGAGACGCTCCAGGGCTTAGTAGATTCCGATGTGAGACTCGACAACGAATCCGCTTGCAAACCGGAGGTGCCGAGGGCAACCAAACCGACAGAGACAACGATTCTTTTCATAAAAACAGTTACTTTGCTAGTTCACACCCGCACGAGCAGTGCCAACACCACGCATAGATCGATTGGCGTTTTATCCGAAAGGCCCGTCATTGTCAAAAAGATTTTTCAGCCGATTTTCCCCTTTGCCGCCGGGGCTGATCGCTCCGGCCCCTGGCGCAAACCACACACCGTGCTCACGCCCGACCCGGCGGCAACTGGAACGATTTGGATAATAGACCCTATTGCCGCGGCGTTGTTCAAGACTTTTTTTCAAAAAGTTACGGGGGCGGGACGTTCAACGTCTGGCCTGGGCGGAGGCGGCGGGGGTTTGCTTTGGGATTGGCGGCAATCAGGGCCTCGAGCTTCACGCCATACCGCCTGGCGATGCTGGACAGCGTGTCTCCGGCTTTGACGACATGCGTCGGCGCCGGCCCCGCAGCGGCAACCTTGGCGGGGGGGGCCGTGTCCGGGCCCGCCGGCCCGCGATTGATTCCCTCTGGTTGACGCGGGGCTCGTCGGAGCGAAGTCGAGGCCAGGGCGGGCGGGGCCGCAGTGCCGGAGGCCGGGGCGAGGCCGGCGCCCTGCGGGTTGGTGAGCGTGGCCTGGGTGATGCGGACCGGTGGATTGGTTTGCGGGCGAGGCGGCGTGGCGGCGGCGGTCCGCCACTTGGCCACTTCGTCCTTCAATTGGCGGTTTTCTTCCGTCAACCGCTTGTTGTCCTCGGCCAGCTTTTCCAAGTCGCGCTGCTGTTTTTCGGTCACCGGTCCCAGGGAGACGGTGCGGGCCAACTCCTGTTTACAGGCGAGGATGCTCTGTTTCACCCACTCTGCCTTTTCGGAATTGGGCCGCAGCTTGAGGTAATGTTCATAGTGGTAAATGGCCGCGGCCGGGTCGGGCACTTTTTGGGCGAACAGCCACCCGAGCTCGAAGTGGGCTGAGGCGGATTTCGGGTTGAAGCTCAGGGCCTTCTCGAAAGACTCGATGGCTGCCGGGAAATCCATGGTGTTAAGGTGGTTTTTGCCGGCCAGGAAGTACGGTTCTTTTTCCTCATCAAGCTGGCTTTGTCCCTGCGGCAGGCAGCCGCCCAAGAGCGGCCCCAGGAGCAAGGGGGACAACCAGCACAACAACCTGGCCGAAGACTTCATGCCGCCCATGTTATAGGAAGCGCCAGGAACATTCAATCACGCCTCTGCCCTCGGCATTGTTAAAGGCCGCCGTCCGGACCCGGGGGGCGGACCGGCTCGCTAAACGGGTTGGCCGGCCTGGTTGGAGCGGCGGGGTGTCGTGGCAGCGAGAGCAGGCCGGCGATCAAATAGACCCAGCCGAGCACAATATGCACGGCGGCGGCCACGGCCAATTGTATGAGGTCCAGGGCGCCCAGCCCGTAGGCCAGGATTGCCGCCGTCATCAACAGGGCGCCGGGCATGAGCGCGGCGCCCGCCAGCCGCCAACTGCCGCCAAGGGTCAAAGCGCGGTTGGCCATGAACCCGGCCAGCCATGCCGGCAGGCAATAAAGCGTGGCCAGCACACTCCAGCTCAACATCAGGCCCGTAACCGCCAGTGCTGCCACCAACGCCAGGAGAGCCGGCCCCCAGGCTCCCCACCAAGGCTCCAATCCCGTTCGATTGAACATCAGCGGCCAGTCTCGCCGATAGGGAATGCGCAGAAACCGGCCCAGCGAGATGAGTTCGACATCGTTGCGGCCAAACTCGACCTGCAAGTGGGCTGGAGAACGAACGGCGCCGGCATGGCTCAGGTCAACGGCCAGCGCCAGGAAATGGTTCTCGGCCAGTTTCACGGCTGGTTCCCCAGGCCAATCCAAGGCGCCGGAGCGAATGGCCCCTTGCGCCGGCAGGCGCGTGATCGCTTCGCCGATGGCGGAGAACCAGGCCCCGCGCAAGAACCAAACGAGGGCGCCTGCCGCCAACAGGGCGACAATGAACTGGACCAACAGCAGTTTCCCGACGGAGGCGGGCGCAAAGGCCGCCACGCCCCGCCGCGTAAGCGGCTGCCAGCCAAAGGGTGGTTTGTCGAGCGGTTCATCCATACACAAGCGGCGGCCGAGGCCAGCCCGCCACTGCACGCAGCCGCACAGCATAGCGCCCCACGGTCCTCTTGTCCCGAAGAGAATGTCCTGGGATCCGGGTTGCTTTGGCGGGGCGCCCGGTATAGTGTGGACCTCCTGTAAGAGTGCATTGGTATGAATCGCAAACCGCATGTGGCTGTGGTCGGTGCGACGGGCGCCGTCGGCATCGAGATGATTAAGACCCTGGAGAAACGGGATTTCCCGGCAGGGAACCTGACGTTGCTCGCCTCGGCGCGTTCTCTGGGCAAGCGGCTGAAGTTCCGGGGCGAGTTGATCGCGGTCAAGGAACTGACCAGGGATTCATTCCAGGGCGTGGAGCTGGCCCTGTTCAGCGCAGGCGGGGCGATTTCCCGGGAATACGCGCCGCTGGCCGCGCGGGCCGGCTGCGTGGTAGTGGACAACTCGAGCGCCTTCCGCATGGACGACCAGGTTCCGCTGGTGGTGCCGGAGATCAACGCCATGGACATCAAAGAGCACCGGGGCATCATCGCCAACCCGAATTGCACGACCGCCATCACGCTCATGGCACTCTACCCGCTGCACCGGGCCTTCGGATGCAAGCGGATTTTTGCCTCGAGCTACCAGGCTGTGTCCGGCACCGGCGCCAAGGCCATCGCGGAACTGGAACGCCAGGTTTCGCAGGTCGTCAAAGGCGAGCGCGTGACCCGCGAGGTGTATCCGCACCAGATCGCGTTCAACGTCATGCCGCAGGTCGATTCGTTTCTGCCCTCGGGCTACACGAAAGAGGAGATGAAAATGGAGAACGAGGGCCGCAAGATCATGCACCATCCCGCCTTTCGGGCCAGCGTGACCTGCGTGCGGGTGCCGGTGTATCGGGCCCATTCCATTGCGGTGAGCGCCGAGTTCGAGAGGCCGGCGACGGTCGAAGCGGCGCTGGCCGCGCTCCGGCAGGCGCCCGGGCTGGAGGTCATCGACAACCCGGCCAAATCCGAATATCCCCTCCCGCTCTGCCAGGCGGAAAAGGACAATTGCGCCGTGGGCCGGGTTCGCAAAGACTGCGCGATGGACAACGGCCTGTGCTTTTGGGTCTCCGGCGACCAACTCCTCAAAGGCGCTGCGCTCAATGCCGTCCAGATAGCCGAGGAGTTGCTCGCGCAGGCGGCCCGGGGCTCGTGAACAACGGAGGACAGGATAGTCGAGGCCTGAAATCCGAAATCCGAAGGCTCATCCTACTCCCACCTGGCCTTCAGGCCCGCCAGCATCACGGCAATGGCATCGACCTCGGCGCGCGCGGGGTGCGCGGGGTCGGTGTTGTGGTAGCGATTGAGCATGATGCAGAAGGCGAGGCGCTGGCCGGCGGCCGTGGTGACGTAGCCTGAGAGGGAACTGGCCCAGCGCAAGGAGCCGGTCTTGGCGCGCACATTGCCGGCGGCGGGGGTGTTTTTCATGCGGTCCTTGAGGGTGCCGTCCACGCCTGCGATCGGCAGGGCGTCCAGGAAGGTTTCCGCGCAAGGATGCCGGCTCATGAAGCCAAGCAAGGCAACGGTGGCATTGGGGGTGGCGAGGTTTTCCCGAGACAGTCCGGAGCCTTCGTCGAAGAACACATCGCCCTTTTTGACGCCGGCTTGGGCCAGGAATGGATCGAGTTGGCGCAGGCCCAGTTCCTCGGAGGTCCGACGGGGGGGAGTGTCAGCGGTGCGCGCTTTCTCGCCCAGGTGGGCCAGGAGAAGCTCGGCGTAAAGGTTCTGCGAGGGTTTGAGCACCTGGCGGGCGATGTCTCGCAATGGGAGCGATTCCAACGCCCCGAGTTCGACCATCCGGCTGCAATCCAGCGGGTCCGCCTGGCGGTCCAGCCAGTTCAAGGTCCGGAGGCGGCCGCTCAGGGTGATGCCGTCTCGGGCCAGGGCTTCGCTGAGAAAGGCGACAAACAGGCCGGCGGGGTTATGGAGCGGGACCTCTTGCGTCGAGCCGGGGTCCTGGAGCGGCGCCTGGCCGAAGGCATAGACCACGTTTTCGTTGGGCAGGCGATAGAACCTCACGGTGCTCCGCTGGCCCTTGGGGAGCGTCTCGGTTCGATTGCTCAGGGCGAGATACCCGGTTGCGGGCAGGAGGGTGAGCCTGCAAGGCGCCCCGACGCGCTCGCCCGGCCTGGCCACGACCCGGAGAGTGTTGTTGTTGATGGTCAGCGATGAAATCTCCGCGCCGTAGTCGTACTGCTGGTCGTCCCAGGCCCAGCCGGAGCCAAATTCCGGGCCGCGAAAGAAACTGGTGTCGCCAACCAGGTCCCCCACGATGCGCTTGACGCCGGCGTTGGTGAGGGCGGCAGCCAGCGGTTCGAGGGCCTTGAGGACGTCGCCGCCGTGGAGGCGGGCGTTGATAGTCGGGTCGCCGCGGCCATAAACGATGACGTCGCCTTGGAGGGCGCCGCCGGGCAGTGGCCTGGTTTTGGCATAGAGAGAAGTCCTGATGCGATAATCGGGGCCAAGCCGGTCCAGGGCCAGCGCCACGGTGTAAAGCTTGACGTTGGAGGCGGGGCTCAAGAGCTTGGCGGCGTTGTGCTCGAAGAGGGTCTTGCCGGTGTCCGGCGAAACGATTTTCACTCCCCATAGCGCCGCCTCGAATCTCGGCTGCGAAAGGAGGCCGGTCAGGCGCTCTTGCAGCTCGGCCGGCGTAGCGGGGGGCTTCTCTTCCTGCCCAAAGGCCGGGCCCGCCACAAAGCCGGCCAGGAGAATGTGCAGGAAAAGCAGCCTTCGGTTCATCTTCATGACGGTCTGTCCGCCAGAACTGTAGCCGCTCCGCCCCGCGATTGGCGAGCCTGGAAATGCCCCTAATCCGCCTTCAGCGCTCTGAAGGGCAAGGTGAGGGTGAAGGTGGCGCCCTTGCCGGGGCCATCGCTGTGGGCGGAAAGGGCGCCGCCCAGTTCGCGGGCGGCCAGGGAGCCGCTGTGGAGGCCGAAGCCGTGGCCGTCGCGCCGGGTGGTGAAGCCATGGGCGAAGATGCGGGTGAGGTTCTCGGCCGGAATGCCAATGCCGTTATCGATGACCTGGATTTCCACCTGGCCGTCGGCGGCCCGGCGCACGCGCACGGTCATGAGCTTGTGCGGGGACTGGGAGTCGCTCAGGGCGTATTTGGCGTTGCGAATGACGTTGATGAGGATCTGGAGCACCTTGTGCTTATCGACCAGGAACGGGGGCAGCGGCTCGATGTCACGGTGGTACTCGATGGTGTGCCGCTGCAAGGCGGCAGCGTTGATTTCGATGGCGTCATCGACCAACCGGGCGATATCGACCGGTTCCTGGACGCCGGCAACCTGGGCGTAGCTCTGCTGCATGGCCACGATCTGGTTGACATGATCGACGTGCTCGCGCAATTGGCCGAGCTCGCCGAGCACGAACCGCTTTTGCTCCTCGAATTCTGCGGGGATGGCGGCCAGGTACTGCGGAATGTGCTTGCCTCGGGGGTCGTTGGTGAGGAACTCGTCAAGCCGTCCCGCGTTTTCCTGGAGCAGCAAAGGGATGCGGGCCAGGTTGTTGAAACTCAACTGTTTGATCGCGTCGATGACCAGGCTGCACGAGACATTGATGCTGTTGAGAGTGTTGCCAACGTTGTGCAGCACGTCGCTGGCCACCTCGGCCATGCCGGCCAGGCGGGAGGTTTCCACCAGCCGTTGGTGGGCAAGCTCCAGCTCCGCCTCCGCCACTTTGAGGGCCGTAACGTCCTTCGAGATGCCGAAGATGCCGATGATGCGGCCGTGGCCGTCTCGCCAGGGCATCTTGGTCGTCAACGCCCAGCTTATCCGCCCGTCGCGGTGCGTCTCCTTTTCCAGCTTCCCGATAACCGGCTTGCCCGTTTCGACAATCTCCTGCTCGTCCTCGAAGGCGGGCCGGGCGTGCTCTTCGGTGAAAAAATCGAAATCGGTCTTGCCGCGAATCACTTCCGGGTCTTCGACGTCGAACAACTGGCGGAAAGATTTGCTGAATGCGACAAAACGCGAGTTGCAGTCCTTGAAATAGATGGCGTCCGGGATGTTCGCCAGCAGGACTTGCAAAAGGTCGTCGGCATTGGCCCCGTTTTGCTCGGAAGAAACAGGTCTGCCGCCCGACAATCGGTTTTCGTCCGCGCCACGCCTCGGCGCCGGGAGTTCCATCGTACAATGCTCTTTCATGGCAACAGCTTGAGACACTCGGGCCCACAGCAACGGCACTGTGGTCGATTTGAGAAATAGCAGCATCTATTATGCCAATCCAAGAAGGGTGGCCATCCCTGTCCTGGCGGGCAGCGGAGGAGGGCACACAATGAATGATTCCAGGCCTAACCCGTTGTCCTGTAGTTATTTAACTCGGTCGTCGGGCCCAGTCTGGGCCGTGGTTACATCGGCCGGCAAGCCTCCCGGCGCCTAAGCGCGTTGGGAAAAGGAATGCCGACCGGGTGGTGAATTATTACCGGGCGGGGTTTCTCGCCGGACGCGCTTGAGGGTCCCGCCGTGTCCGAGTCCTGCCTGCACAAGTCTCAAAACGACATAGTTACGCCAGCGGCTTCTCGTATAGAATTACCAATGGATGCGGCGCCAAATCTGATGAAGAAGCTTGAGAATCCACCCTCGCCGACGCCGATGAGAATCCTGGTTGTCGACGATCAAGACGCCTCGCGCATCACGACGAAGTGGTTTTTGTCCAACTTCGGCTATGCGGTCGAATCTGTGCGCAGCGGTGAGGAGGGGCTCGAGGCATTCGACCCGGCCTTGCACGACCTGGTGATCACCGACAATTGCATGCCCGGCATGAGCGGCACAGAGCTGGCGCAGGCGATCAAGCTACGGTCCTCCGGGACTCCGATCCTGATGTACTCGGGAAACCCGCCCGAGAACTGTCCCTATGTGGATTGCGTTGTTCATAGGCCCGCCCATCTGCTGGAGGTCAAGGAGAGGGCCGACGGTCTGCTGGCTAATAATCGGCCCCCCCAGCGTTGCTGACCAGACCCCCGGATAGAATCGCCGGTTTTGGGTGCGTTTCAAACTGCCGCCCAACACAATGAGGTGTGCCCGGGCATTTTCAGGCCGCAAGTTTCGTATGGGCAGGGCTGGAAAGGAGGTGTATGATCGTAGCGCGGAATGGGTTGAGAAGGTTGCGAGAATGCCCAGTGTTTATATCAAGACTTACGGTTGCCAGATGAACGAGCGCGACAGCGAGGCGGTGGCGGCGCGGCTCGTGGCCAGGGGCTACACACTGGCAGGGGCGGAGGCGACTGCGGATGTCGTCCTGCTCAATACGTGCAGCGTGCGGGACATGGCGGAGCAAAAGGCGCTGCGGAAGATGGAAAACCTCGTCGCGGAGCTTCGGCGCAGCCGTCCCAAGGCGGTGCTGGGCTTCCTGGGTTGCATGGCCCAAAGCCGGGGTCAGGAGTTGCTGGACCGTTTGCCCGACGTGGACCTGGTTGTAGGCACGCGGAAGTTACACCGCACGGCCGATTACCTGGATGACATTCTGGCCGGGCGGCGGGGCGCGGTGGTGGACGTGGAGGAAGAGGAGGGAAGCGAGGCGGCAATGTGCGAACACTTGTTCGAGGGCAACGGGAAGAAATCTGTGAGCGCCTTTGTGAGCATTATGCAGGGCTGCAACCAGTACTGCTCCTTTTGCATTGTCCCCTACACGCGCGGCCCGGAGCGCAGCCGGCCCGTGGCCGGCATTGTGGCCGAATGCCGCGAGTTGGCGGAGCGCGGCGTCAAGGAGGTCACGCTTCTGGGGCAGATCGTCACCAGTTACGGCAAGCGCGACATCCCGGCGCGGGAGGGCAAGTCAGGGTTTGTGCAGTTGCTCGAGGCAGTGGATGCCGTGGAGGGCCTCGAACGCATCCGGTTCACGTCCCCGCACCCCAAGGGGTACGGCGACGACCTGGTGGCGGCGTACGGGCGTCTGGCCAAGCTGGCCCCGAGCGCCCACATCCCCGTCCAGAGCGGCAGCGACCGCGTCCTCAAGCTGATGCGCCGCGGCTACACGCGCCAGCGTTATCTGGGCCTGGTCCAAGAACTTCGCTCGGTCCGGCCGGAGATCGGGCTTTCGACGGACTTCATTGTCGGTTTTCCGGGTGAGAGGGAGGAGGATTTCCAACAAACGCTCTCGCTGGCGCGGGAAGTGGAGTTTGACCAGGCCTTCATCTTCAAGTATTCCGAGCGCAGCGACACGGCGGCGGCGGGGATGCCCGAGCCGGTGCCGGTGGGACTTCGGCAGGAAAGGCACGAGCGGCTCCTGGGGGTGGTGAACCAAATTGGGGGGCGGCGCTACACGGGCTTTGTCGGCCGGCAGGCGCAGGTGCTGGTGGAAGGCGCCAGCAAGAAGAACCCGGCCCGGTTTACGGGCCGAACCGGGTGCAACAAGGTTGTCCTGTTCGATGGCCGGGAGCGTCAGCGGGGCTGCCTCCTGGAGGTCCGGATCACCCGCGCCGGCTCATTCACACTTTACGGGGAGCCGATCCTCTGCAATCCTGGCTTATGCCGTCAATGAGCCTTTCAACCCTTGCTGTCGTCCTTGGCCTCGGCTTGGCGCTGCCGCAGCTTTATGGGCTTGCCAACCCGGCGGGCTTTACGGCAGCGGCGCGCAAGTTCCCCCGCTCGCTGCCTTGGGGCATTGCCCTGATGTTGCTGGGCACGGGCTGGTTTCTTTACAACCTGAGCCAGGAATCGATTGCGGATTTCGCCGCCTACAAGAATGTCCTGCTGAGCGTTTTCGCCGCCGTGGGCATCGGGGCGTGCATTTTTGTGCAGGACTTTCTGGCCGTGCGCGGGCTTGCCATTGTGCTCCTGTTGCTGGCCAAGCTCATGGTGGACACGGGCCGTCCCCGGCTGGCCGACACGTCGTGGGCGCTGGTCATTCAAGGCTGGGCCTATGTGCTGGCGATAGCGGGGATGTGGCTGACGGTCTCACCCTGGCGGCTGCGCAGTTTCCTGGAGTGGGGCACAGCCAACCAGGCCCGCATGAAGGTGGGCTGCCTCGTGTGGTTGGTCTTCGGCCTGTTCGTGGCGGCGCTGGGCCTGATGAAGTTTTGAGATGGACTCCTTCCAAGGCAAGATCCTGGTGATCCGTGGGGGGGCCATTGGGGATTTTATTCTTACGTTGCCGGCGATTGCGGCGCTGCGCCGGCAATTTCCGCGCGCCTGGCTGGAGGTCCTGGGCTATCCGCATATTGTGCGGTTGGCGGTGGCGGGCAGACTGGTGGACCGGGCGCAGTTTATCGAGGCGCGGCCGCTGGCCGGGTTTTTTGCGCGCCATGGACAGTTGGCGCAGGAGATGGAGGATTATTTCTCGGAATTCGACTTGATCGTTTCCTACCTCTACGACCCGGACGGGATTTTCCAGGGCAACGTTGGCCGTTGCACGCCCGCCCCGTTCATCGCGGGGCCGCATCGGCCGGATGAGAAGAGCGGGCTGCACGCCGCCAAGGCGTACCTGCAACCCTTGGAGCGGCTGGCAATCTTCGATGCGGACCCTGTGCCTCGATTGACGCTCGAGCGTGAGCCGGCCGCGGTTAGCTACCTGGCCTTGATGCCCGGCAGCGGCAGTCCCCGCAAGAATTGGCCTGAATCCAACTGGGCTGACCTGCTCCGGTTCCTGATCGACGAGACTCCATTGGACCTTCTGCTCGTCGGCGCCGAGGCTGAGGCCGAGCGCCTCCGGCGGCTGGCAGCCGCCCTGCCGCCGGCACGTTTCCGGCTGGCCCGGAGCCTGCCTCTGCCGGAGCTGGGCAGTCTCCTCCAAGGCTGCGCCGGGTTCATCGGCCACGACTCGGGCATCTCGCACCTGGCCGCCGCGCTGGGCCTGCCTGGCATTGTCTTGTGGAGCGACACCATTGCCGAGGTCTGGCGCCCGCCCAGTCCCAGGGTGGCCATCCTTCGCCATCCCGCCGGCCTGAACTGCCTGTCGGCGGGCGATGTCCTGCCTCGGGTGCGTGAGATGACCGCCTCAGCCAACCAAAACTGAACTGCTTGTTCCATGCGCCGTCACCCACAAATCCGCGCGGCCATTTTTGACATGGACGGCGTGCTCACGGATTCGGAGCCGCTCATCAATGAGGCAGCCGTTGCCATGTTTGAGGAGCAGGGTTTGAGGGTCCAACCGGAGGACTTCCGGCCGTTCGTCGGCGCAGGCGAAGACCGCTATATCGGAGGCGTCGCCGAGAAATACGGTTGGCCCTTGGACCTGCCGGCGGCCAAGCGCCGCACTTACGAGATCTACCTGGAGTTGGTCCCGTCCCGGCTCCGGGCCTTTCCCGGGGTCCGGGCCCTGGTCGACGCCTGCCGCGCGGCAGGATTGCTGGTGGGGGTCGCCTCGAGCGCCGACGAGGTCAAGATCGCGGCCAACTTGCGCCAGATCGGCCTGCCGCCGGAGACCTGGGACTGCGTCGTAACCGGCGAGACTGTGAAAGCCAAGAAGCCGGCGCCCGATATTTTTCTCGGCGCGGCTGCCCGGCTCGGCCTGGCGCCCGACCAATGCGTGGTCGTCGAAGACGCCCTGAATGGCGTGCAGGCCGCCAAAGCGGCGGGGATGCGTTGCATTGCCGTGGCCCAGACCTTCCCTGCCGAGCAGCTTGGGACGGCGGACTTGGTGCGATTGACCATCGCCCAGGTGAGCGTGGGGGACCTGACGGGCGTTAAACCGGATGGACAAGAGGCCGATGACTGTCTAAGGTTGCTGTAGTCTGTTTGGCGCAGGCAGGTTGGACGAGTGCCAAAGAGCTTGGCATCGCGGGCGATTTCACGGGCCAATGAGCCGCCTGCGCCGGAGAGCGCTTGCTGATGAAAAAGATCCTGGTGATCGACGACGAAGAATGGTTGCGCGACATGGTGCAGTTGGCGCTGCGCCAAAAAGGCTTTGAGGTGATCCAGGCGGAAAACGGGACCCTGGGGATCGAAGCGGCCCGCAAGGAGTTGCCGGACCTGGTCCTTTGCGATGTCAACATGGAGCGGGTGGACGGCTACCTGACGCTCTCCGCGCTGCGGAGCGAGCCGGCCACCGCCTCCATACCGTTCATTTTGATGACCGGCCTGGCCGATCCTGCCGGAATGCGCCGCGGCATGGAGTTGGGGGCCGATGATTACTTGCCCAAGCCCTTTACCCTGGAGGCCCTCTACGCGGCGGTCGAGGCGCGGCTCAGGAAGGCACAGACGCTGCGCCTGGCAGCCGAGAAGAACCTGGCGGAGTTGCGCGCCAACATCAGCCTCATGCTCCCGCATGAGATGCGCACGCCCTTGAACGGCATCCTGGCCTACGGCGAAATCCTGTCGGTTGAGGCCAACTCGCTGCCCTCCAAGGAAGTCTCCGAGATGGGCCAGGCCATTTACGATTCCGGCAAACGCCTGGAGCGCCTGATCGAGAACTTCCTGATTTACGCCCAAATCGAAATGCTCGGCGCGGACCCCCAGAAGCTCAAGGCGTTGCGCGGCCAGCCCGCCAGTTTTCCCGCCGAGTTGGTTGCCGAACACGCGCAGGCCCAAGCCCGAATGGCCGGGCGAACACCCGATCTCCTCCTGGAGCTGGCCGACGCCCCCATGGGCATCTCTGCGGATTACCTGGCCAAGATCGTCGATGAGCTGGTGCAAAACGCCTTCAAGTTTTCCCTCTCCGGAACAGTGGTCTCGGTCCGGCTCTCTTCCTCTCCCCAGGGCCTGTCTCTGGCGATTACCGACCACGGGCGGGGTTTCTCCCCGGACCAGATCGGCCAAATCGGCGCCTACATGCAATTCGATCGCAAGCTCCACGAACAACAAGGCTTGGGCCTGGGCTTGATCATCGCCAAGCGCCTGGTCGAGCTTCACGGCGGCACGCTGACGATCCAGAGCGAACCCGGCTCCGCCACGACCGTGGCCGTGAAACTGCCCAAGCCGTAGGTTATAAGGGCCAGGCCGGCCAGAGCCTGAGGTGAGAGTGTTTTTCCAGCCAGGGCAGGCCATGAACCGGCAGCACGTGGAGCAGCAGGATGATGAGGAGGGCGCCGGCCAGGGGGGCGAAGTCCACCATGGCGTAGCGCAACGGCAGCCGGCGCAGCGGGGCCAGAAGGTTCCGCGAGGTCATGCTGACAAAATCCCAGAGCGGATTGCGGCCCAGGTAAACGTAACTGACAACCAGGTACAGCAGCAGGAACACGGGCAGGAGGTACTTGAGGCTCAAGTACATGGCTGCGCCCACCAGGAGACCTTGCTCGAGAAGGTGGCCTGTGGACTGCACAGGGCCGGTCACGTTGAGACAGACCAGAACGGGATGGAGGGCCGCCCAGAGGCCAGCCACAAGGACCAGCGGCAGCAGAGACTGGACCCACCATGGCCAGTGCCCGACGGGTCCCAGGTGCAAGCGGAGCATCTTCTGCAACGGATCGCCCTCCCCCCCCTTGCGATTGATGACGGCCAGCGCCAACAGCCAGAAATAAAAGACTGCCAGGAGCCGCACGAAGCTCAGGACCGAGTAAAGCAGGGCCGAGCCGAGGACATCGCCGCGCATGGCCAGGCGGTCGCAGCGAAAGGCCAGCACTACCCAGGTCAGGTCAAGCCTCGGCGTCCAGCCCGCCGCCCCGCCAACCTGCCAGTAGAGCAGGGCCCGCAACAGGAGCAAGCCGCCCAGGCCCGCCAGGAACTGCCAGCCTCGCAGCCGGCGCGGCTCGGCGCGTTTGAGCGTGCCTGCCAGCGTGGCCGCCGAACTGTGGACCAGGGGATCAAAGCGCATCGAACGCCAGTTAAACCAGAGCAGCAACCCCGCCAGATTCAGAATCAGATCGATGAGCGACATCGTAACGCGTGGGGCGCGCCGCGCGCGCCAACGCGCCCATGATGCCCCAAGTCCTACATCCTCTTCAATAGCGTTTCCGCCATTTCCGAGGGAGTCGGGGCCACACCGATGCCGGCGGCCTTGAGGGCCTGTATCTTGGCTGCGGCGGTGCCTTTGCCGCCGCTGACGATGGCGCCCGCGTGGCCCATGCGCCGCCCGGGGGGCGCGCTGGCGCCGGCGATGAAACCGGCCACCGGTTTGCGGCAATGCTTCCCAATCCACTCCGCCGCCTCTTCCTCGGCAGCGCCGCCGATTTCGCCGATCATGATGATGCCGTGGGTGTCCGGATCGGCATCGAACATTCGAACAACATCCAGGTGCGACGTGCCATTGACGGGGTCGCCGCCGATTCCGACGCAGGTGGATTGGCCGACGCCGCGGCAGGTCAACTGCCACACCGCCTCATAAGTCAAGGTGCCGCTGCGGGACACCACGCCGACGTGCCCTGGTTTGTGAATGTAGCCCGGCGCGATGCCGATACGGCAACCCCCGTGCGAGTCTTTTCCCCGGCCCGGGGTGACGATTCCGGGGCAGTTGGGACCGATCAAACGCGTCCCCTTTCCCTCCATGGCGCGTTTGACCTTGACCATGTCGTTGACGGGAATGCCCTCGGTGATGCACACGACCAAATCCAGCCCTGCCTCCACGCCCTCCAAAATGGCGTCGGCGGCAAAGGCCGGCGGGACAAAGATAGCCGAAGCCGTCGCCCCGGTCTCCTTCACGGCCTGGGCGACAGTGTCGAAGACGGGGACTTCGTTCTCAAAGAGCTGCCCGCCTTTTCCGGGCGTGACCCCCGCTACGATTTGGGTGCCGTAGGCCAGGCTCAGTTGGGTGTGCCGGGCGCCAAAGCCGCCGGTGATGCCTTGGACCAAAACTCGAGTTTGGGGGGTGACAAGGATTGACATAACTCATTTCGGACCCACTGCCTGGACGACCTTCCGGGCGGCGTCGGCCATGGAAGTGCCGGTGACGAGAGTGAGGTCGGAGGCGGCCAGCGTTTGACGGCCGGTGTGCGCGTTGTTGCCCTCCAGCCGCACCACCAGGGGCAGGCGCAGCCCGGTCTCCTTCACTGCCGCGACGATGCCGGCGGCGATGACGTTGCAATCCATGATGCCGCCGAAGATGTTGACCAGGATGCCTTTCACATTGGCGTCCTGGACAATGATCCGGAACGCTGCGGCGACCTGGTCCCGGGTCGCGCCGCCGCCCACATCGAGGAAGTTGGCGGGCCGGCCCCCGAAGTGCTCGATGATGTCCATCGTTGCCATCGCCAGGCCGGCGCCGTTCACCAGGCAGGCGATGTTTCCGTCCAGCTTGATGTAGTTGAGGTTGTGCTTGGCGGCCTCAGTTTCCAGCGGGGCCTCCTCGCCCAAATCGCGCATGGCCTGGAGGTCCGGATGCCGGTAGAGCGCATTGTCGTCCAGCGAGAGCTTCGTGTCGACGGCCATCAGCGCCTCTTTGCCGTCCCCGGCGTCCACCAGGCAGAGCGGGTTGATCTCGAGGAGGGAGGCGTCGCATTCCCACCAGGTCTTAAAAACCCCCATGAGCAGTTTGGCGCCCTGGCCAATGAATTCACCCTTGAGAGCGAGCGCCACGGCGACTTTGCGCGCCTGGTAGGGCATGAAACCCAGGGCCGGGTCCACGGGCTCCCGGACGATCTTCTCCGGCGTCCGGGCTGCCACCTCCTCAATGTCCATGCCGCCTTGGGTGCTGGCCATGATCACCGGCCTGGAGCAGCCGCGGTCCAGCAGCACGGCCAGATAAAGCTCCTTGCGGATTTGCGGCGCTGCGGCCACCATGAGTTTTCTCACCAGCCTTCCCTCGGGGCCGGTCTGCCGGGTGACGAGCACGTTGCCCAGCATGGCCTTGGCCTTGTCGTAAACGTCGGCCGCGGCGACGCAGAGCTTGACGCCCCCTTGGAAGCCGTCCCGAAAGGTCCCCTTGCCGCGGCCGCCCGCGTGGATTTGCGCCTTGACCGCCAGGCGGCGGGCGCCTTGGGCAAGGAGTTCCTCCGCGATGGTTCTGGCCCCTTCGGGCGTGTCGCAAACGTCGCCGGGCGGGAGCGCCACTGCATTTCGCGAGAGCAGTTGTCTGGCTTGGTATTCGTGAAGGTTCATTTGCCTCGGTGTGCCGGCGGGGCCGCCAGGGGGCCGGGAAAAGCGGCGGGGCCACCGGAGCGGCCGGCCTGGGGCTGGAAGCTCGGTTAGAGTCGCCCCGGGCCGGCCCGTTGCGGGTTCACTTCCGGTCCTTGATCGGCAGATAGTGGTTCAGAACCGGTCCGGTGTAGATCTGGCGCGGCCGATATATGCGCGAGGGGCTTTCCATGACCTCCTTGTAATTTGCAATCCAACCGGGCATGCGGCCGATGGCGAAGATGACGGTGAACATGTCCACCGGGATTCCAATGGCACGCATGATGATGCCGCTGTAGAAGTCCACGTTTGGATAGAGCTTGCGCTCGACAAAATAGGAATCGCGCAAGGCCGTTTCCTCGAGGTGCTTGGCAATGTCTAGCAACGGATCGGAGATGCGAAGCTTGTTGAGCAGCTCATCGCAGACCCGCTTGATAATCTTGGCCCGGGGGTCGTAGTGCTTATAGACCCGATGGCCGAAGCCCATGAGCCGCCTGCCGCTGTTCTTGTCCTTGGCGGCGGCGATGAATTTCGAGCCGTCGTCGCCCTCCCGGTGGATGGTCTTGAGCATCTCGAGCACGGCCTGGTTGGCGCCCCCGTGGAGGGGGCCCCAGAGGGCGCACACCCCCGCGGCCGCGCTGGCAAAGAGGTTGGCGCGGCTGGAGGCCACCATCCGCACGGTGGCCGTCGAGCAGTTCTGCTCGTGGTCGGCGTGCAACAGGAAGATCAGGTCCAGCGCCTTGACCGCCTCGGGTTTCAACTCGTAATCCTGGTAGGGCAACGAGAACATCATGTGCAGGAAGTTCGCCGTGTACTTCAGGTCCGGCTTGGGATAGTTGATCGGCAGGCCCTGGGACTTGCGATAGGCAAAGGCGGCAATCGTGCGCACCTGGGAAAGGAGCCGCGCGGCCCCCACCCTGAAGTGGTCGCTTGCGGCCTGGTCCAAAAGCTCGGGGTAGAAGCAGCTCGATGCGTTGATCATCGAGGAGAGAATCGCCATCGGGTGGGCCTCGGCCGGGAAGCCCTCAAAATGGTGCTTCATCGCCTCGTGCAACAGCTCGTTGTCGGTCAGCAGGTCGGAAAACCGCTTCAATTCGGCGCTGGTCGGCAGGTGGCCCATAATCAGCAGATGCGCCGCCTCGATGAACGTGGATTTCTCGGCCAGCTCCTCGATGGGTATCCCGCGGTAACGCAATATCCCCTGTTCGCCATCGATGAAGGTAATCGCGCTCCGGCACGAGCCGGTGTTGGCATAGCCATCATCCAGGGTGATGAAACCTGTGTCATTGCGCAAGGTGGAGATATCAATCGCCTGTTCCTTTTCCGAGCCTTCGACGAGGGGCAAATTGCACCTCTTTCCATTCAGCATCAATTCTGCGGTCGTTTCCATAAGCTATTGTCAATGGGCTACGAAGCGCAACTGTACGCCACCTCAAGGCCCTTGGCAACCAAAAATCGCGCGCCCGGCACGGCCTCAGTCCAGGCGGGGGCAGGGCCTGCTCCTTACACGGATCTTAGGGGGCCCAAGGTGATTCGACCCCAACCTCTGGCCTGACCAATACCAAGCGGGTCTGGGCCGCTTTTCGCAACCCGGAGGGCTGCCAGATGGAAGCCGGGGGTCGCAGCGGAGCTGCGACCCCCGGTCTGGAGTTTGGACAACTTGCGGCACCGCGAAGCGGTGAATTGAAGGTAGCCGTGCGGCTTCAGCCCACGGCATCCGCGGCC
>Ga0326728_10003017_pt1 | contig 54039 bp, 50 predicted proteins | sample MB3enrmetagenome_FD_207602 | JGI IMG/M metagenome (GOLD analysis project Ga0326728, IMG submission 207602) | Lab enriched peat soil microbial communities from McLean, Ithaca, NY, United States - MB31MN | ecosystem: Environmental > Terrestrial > Soil > Wetlands > Peat | place: USA: New York... | reverse complement strand
GCTGAAAATCGCAGGCGAGTCCATACCTAAACCATAACTACAATGGAATGTTTCGGTTGAACCCTGGGCTCGCAAAACTAAGTGGCATTGGGCACGACTGCGTGCGCCACAGCGTAAGTTAGCGCGTGTGGGCCGAAGCCCGGCGGCAGCCTGAAGGGTCTGCCCCGCTGAAGGCCAGGCTGCTAAGCTTGAGCTGATGGGCAGAGTTGCGATCGGCATCGGGTGCCTGCTCGTGGCAGCGGCACTCGCGGCGCCCGGCCCTGGGCTGGCGAGCGCGCCGAAAGCGGTGGTTGCAGACAAGATTAAGGACCGGTTCACTCCGGCCCCTTACGATCGCCAGAAGATCCGGGGGCTGCTCGGCGAGAGGATGCGCGTGAACCTGGAAGGCCGCCTGCTGCACGTCAACGAGGCGGCGCTGCTGGCGGGATTCCAGAGGCGGCCCGGAGAGCAGGCCTGGATTGGGGAGCACGCCGGTAAGTTCCTGGACGCGGCCACGAACACCTGGCTGTATACGGGCGACTATCGGCTCAAGCCCATGCTGGACCGCATGGCGCAGTCGCTCATCGCCACGCAGCTCCCGGATGGATACCTGGGGACCTACCTGGATAGCCAGCGCTGGACGAGCTGGGACGTCTGGGTACACAAGTACGACCTGATCGGCCTGCTGCGCTACTACGCGGCGACGGGAGATGAGCCGTCGCTGGAGGCCGCGCGTAAGATCGGCGACCTGCTGGATCTCACCTTCGGGGACGGCCCGGGCCAGCGCGACATCCTCAAGTCAGGTACGCACGTGGGCATGGCGGCGACCAGCGTGCTCGAGCCGATGGTGATGCTGTATCGCTATACCGGCGAGCAACGCTACCTGGACTTCGCCCGCTACATCGTTCGTTCCTACGACCGGCCCGGCGGCCCCAAGCTGGTCACTTCGCTCACGGCCACCGGGAACGTGTTCCAGACCGCCGACGCCAAGGCCTACGAGATGATGTCGAATTTGGTGGGCCTGGTGGACCTGTACCGCATCACGGGGGACGAGACCTTTCTAAAGCCGGCGCTGGCGGCCTGGCGAGACATCGCGACCAGGCGCTTGTACCTCACCGGAACGACCAGCTCCGACGAGTATTTCCAGGACAGCGGCGATCTGCCGGGCGAGGAAAGCGCGAACGTGGGGGAAACCTGCGCGACGGTGACCTGGCTGCAGCTCAACTGGCAGTTGTTGCGGCTCACCGGCGAGGCGCAGTACGCCGACGAGATCGAGCGCACGCTGTTCAACCATTTGCTGGGGGCGCAGGATGCGAAGAACGGGAACTTCTGCTACTTCACCCCGCTGGACGGGAAGAAGCGCCCCAGCGCGACGATCAGTTGCTGCCTCTCCAGCGGGCCGCGCGGCGTGGCGATGATTCCGCAGCTCCTGTGGGGACTCCGCGACGACGGGCCTGCGGTGCTGCTCTACGCTCCCGGCGAGGCGACCATCCCGGTGCAGAACGGCTTGGACGTGGTGCTGCGCACCGAGACCAAGTTTCCGGCCGACGGCGCGGTAACGCTTTCGGTGCGCACGCCGCGCGTGGCGCGGTTTCCGCTCTACCTGCGCGTGCCGAGCTGGTGCACCAGGTACACGGCCACGGTGAAGGGCGAGGTTACGGAAGGCAAGCCGGGGCAGTTCGTGAAGCTGGACCGCACCTGGCTGCCTGGGGAGATGGTCCAGATCCAGATGGATCTCCCGGTGAGGGTGGCGCCGGGCGGGTCGAGTTACGGCGACTTTGTCGCGATCGTGCGCGGGCCGCAGGTGCTGGCGCTGGAGGCCTCGCTGAATCCGCTGGTTCAGTATCCGCACCGCGCCGCGCCGAGGTCGGCGGATCCCGCCACTCTGGGATTGATCGAGACCAAGGCGGGGGCGAATTGGCCGCAGGCCTACATGATCGACGGGGTGGTCGCCGGCAAGACGCAGCCGCTGGTGCTGGTTCCGTTCGCCGACGCCTTGAATTACCGCGTGTGGCTGGCCCGGCCGGACCGCATCCCGATGGGGCCGGTGGCGGCGACCGCGTTCGGGAGGGAGTCCTGGTCGCGCCCCGGCACACAGCACGGCTCGATCTGCGACGAACGCCCGGACACCTACCGCAATACCTTTGGCGCCAAACCGGCCCCGCAGGATTGGTATGCGGTGGAGATGGAGCAGCCGGCCAGCATCGCGCGTGTGGTGTACCGGCACGGCAAGCTGTTCTCGAACGGCGGCTGGTTCGACACCTCGGAAGGCAAGCCGCAAATCCAGATCAAACGCACGAAGACCGCTAACTGGGAAACCGTCGCCACGCTCGACGAGTATCCCTATGCGACCGCGACCCAGCCGCCCGGCATGCGCGACGGCGAGGCGTTCTCCGTCCGGCTCAAATCGCCCGTGAAAGCGGTGGGCCTGCGCATCGTGGGCAAGCCCGGCGGGCAGTTCTCGACCTGCGCCGAATTGGCGGGGTACGAGCGATGATGAATCTGGCAATTGCGGGCAGAGTGCTTCTGGCGCTCGGCTGGCTGGCCGACGGGGCCGAGGTCGAGTCTTCGACGGCCATTGTCCCGGACGGTGCCCACGCGGTGCTGACGGTCGCGAATTTCGTCCGGATTCGGGGGTTCATTCTCGCGCAAGGGAAGCGAAGGACTTACTGCAACATGTACGGCAACAATCCGTACTGGGCGTTTCCGCGGTTCAACGCGTACCTGAATCCGCCGGATCAGCGGAACATCGACTGTGAGATCGGCAAATCCGAGTTCAACACGCTGGTGATCCAAGTAATGCAGCCGATAACCACTTACTGGGACGTTCTTCTCGACGAGACCGGGAAGGGACTTTGTGTTCGGCAGTATTATTCCAAGACAGATCCGCAGATTCTCGTTCAAGAGGCGACTGGGTTCTTCCGCGAGGCCTTGGCGGAGATCGATAGGCGGACTAAGCAATGGGAATCCGGGAGGCAGGAGCCTGCCGCCGGCAAGTAGCGGCGCCGGAACGGCAGGTTGTTCGCTGCGCGGCGCGGCTGGCAATTCGACGACAGGATGACCTGTGGGGCGGGCCCTGCCGCACTCCCTCGCGCTTTGTTCCGAGGAACCTGCCGGCCACAGGGCAGTTCTGCGGCATGGCGACGCTCAACTTGGTTGTTCCGAGCGGGCGACGGTACACCCAAAGAGCGGAAGAAGAGGGGCGCCCGCAACGCCGCACGACCACCTTGCTACGCGGCCCTGGTTCCTTCGGCGGGGGAAGATCTCTCTGAGGCGGCACCGGGGCAAACGGTCACGCGCGACGTCCGTCGGGCTTACCCCGGGCCTGGTTAAGGCGGCTCCTATCGGAATGATATCTGGAGCTTTATGTCATCCCAGAGCAAAACGTGCCCCCGATGAGCCGTGACTGCTCGGACGTCGCCGTCTTGAGAGATGACGAAACCGACAGCGCCCGGTTGACTTGCGCAGTACCTGATCATCGACCGATGTCGAGTCCCGTAGTGCTCATAGCCGATTCGACGAAGGCTACCTACGTTGCCGACGGCATCGCACACTCGAAATATCGAGGCAGGAACGGCCGTCGTCAGGATCTCTACGCCGAATCCGAGAACTGACATGTCGAAGTCCAACAGGACCGCGCCGTCCATTCGCGACAAGAGCGAAACGAACCAAATAGCGCTATCGAGCTCAGACCTGGCGTCCTCAAGTTCATCGTCGCCGACCACCGAATCGTAATGTAACTCAAGCGGGATAGAATCGCCGTGTTTCTCGATCGCGTCGATCTTGTCAAACACGCGATATTTCTTGGACTCGTAGTACCCAATTCCGTCAAGGGCCCTCGGTATTCTTTTGTAGTTGATCGAGCGCCCCACATTCAGATCTGTCTTGCTCGGCGTGAAAAGGAAGGCGCCTCCATGGTGAAATGCCTTGGTCCGTAAGAACAGGCGCGATAAGACTTCGAGCCATGAGGAGGTCCAGGCGCTTCGGTCCTCAACATTCGGTTGAAACTGCGGATCCTCTTTTCGCAGCCTCCCTGTGACCCGCTTCATGTATCGCAGGATTCCAGCTTCAAGTTTCTGGCTGATGGGGCCCTTCCACAGGACGTCCGGCTGTCGGGAGGCTATGCTGTTGACTCGGAGCTCGGCAAGGCGCTCGTAGTGGTGGTAAACGGTCACCCACCCGGGACGAGTCACTACCGCTTGAAACAAACCGGGGCGTTCCGGGCCAGACTGAGACTCGTGGTTAATGAAGTCGAAGAAGCCATTCTGCTGGTCAACCAGACCCCAGACATAGGGCTGTCCTCGCTTGAACCACACCGCAAGGGAGGAGCTGCGCGGATCGGTTGCGTGAGACAGCTTGCAGAGAACGTCTACAGAGAATTCCAGGGGAACGCCGAGCGGGACATAGCTCCAGCGGTCGGACCGAATCCGAGGCGGTGGTGTTGGGTCGGGCGCCGCTGGGTCAAGTGCGACGACGCTCACAGTGGTGTTTCGAAGTTCGTCACCTTTGAGACTGGCAAAGAACAGGACCTCGAGGAGTTTCGTCAAGCCAGCGGGGGGAGGCGCGGGAAGCCTGCGCCGCCGTAGCGCCCCAGCGACCCTCGCGGCTAGGTCGCTAGGGTATGAGTGAACTGCAAGCCGCACAGTACGCCAGCCTATCACAATCGCCGTGGTTCGCGTGCGGGGAGACTGCCGGAGATCGTCGGTCTGGTGCGGTGGTTCCTGAGAGCGTCATCGCACTCTGGCCCCATGACGCGCGGCGGACAAGTTGGCGGAAAACGCCCTCCTCCGATGGGGTGCCGGAGCGTCAATGAAACGGAATCTCGATTTCGAGGTAACTTCCCGGAGTAACCTGCGAGATCGCGTCCATAACGACGGATTTCGAGTTCCGGATTCGCGTCCAGTCGTTCGTGCCGATGACCACGAGTGCGAGCCGGCGGCCGGCAAGATTCTGCTGGTAACGAATGCCCTTGTCCGTTGTAACGAGTGCGTCGAATCCGGCGTTCTCCGCCTCCCTGAGGAGTTCCCCGTTGGTCAGCTCGGCCCAGCCTCGTTCATAGGCTGTCTCGACCTGATGCCCGAGCAGCCAGTATCGCAACGGAGCGGGCGTGTTGTGGTCCAGGAGGATTCGCATGGGTGCGCGTCAGGCTGGCACCGGATCTCCCAAGCTGCGGGAGGCGTGCTCCATTACCTGGTTCACCAGCTCCCGGGAGACGCCGGGAAACCACTCCAGGAACTCATCGACTGTGGCGCCGCCCTCCAGATTGGCAAAGAGCGCGGAGACGGGCACGCGAGTTCCCCGAAACACCCAAGCGCCACCGAGCCTGTCGGGGTGGCGATCGACTGCCGGGCAGGTGGTCCAATCAAGCATGGCAGCCTCCACCCTCATTATCCCCGAGGCCGAGGTGGACCGCCACCACGGGGTTGAAAAAAGTGCGGCGGCGGGGGGAATTGGGAGTCTAATTAAGGGTAGGAGGCGAGTTATGCTCTCTTCCAAGCTGATCCGGCTGATCGAGGATCACTGGGACCCGATCGCCAATCGAATTCTGGCCGAGGTTCGCCACGATCCCCGCTTGAAGCATATCGCGAGCCTGCCCACGAGCGACCTAAGGGAGCGGGCGCGCGACATTCTGCAGCGGCTGGGGCACTGGCTGAGCGTTTCGAAATCCGAGGAACTAGCCCGGCAGTACGAGCGGCTGGGCGGGCTGCGTTTCGAGGAGTCCATCCCACTGGCCGAAGTGGCGCTCAGCTACCTGATCGTCAAGGACCGCATGCTGGAGTTCGTGCGCGACCAGGGCATCGGGGAAAGCCCGGTGGCGATCTATGCGGAAGAGGAACTGGAACACTGCGTGGGGCGGTTCTTCGACACGGCGGTGTACCACATCATTCTGGGCTACGAAGAGGCCCGGGCGGAAGCCGGCACGATGCGCCACAGGAGCAGGGCGGCGATCAGCGCGAAGTAAAGAAGCGGCCCGCGGATATCGGATTTAACCTGCCAGTAGTAGTGCGCCACCCCGGCCAGCGCGCTCACGTAGACCAGGCGGTGCAGCCTGCGCCAGCGCTGGCCGCCCAACCGCCGGATGGAGGCGGCCGTGGAGGTCAGGGCTAGCGGAATCAGAAGCACAAACCCGGTGAACCCGGCGGTGATGAAGGGCCGTTTGGCCACGTCCTTGATAATCTCGGCGCCGTCGAAGAACTTGTCGAGCCAGAGATACGTCATGAAGTGCAGCGTGCCGTAGAAGAACGCGAACAGGCCCAACATGCGGCGGTAGCGGATCAGCTCGGGAAGGCCGAGCAGCTTGCGCAGCGGAGTCACGGCCAGCGTGAGCACCAGGAAGCGCAGCGTCCAGTCGCCGGTCGAATGCGTGATGGTCTCGATGGGGTTGGGGCCGAGACGGTGAGTGGCCAGCCAGGCCAGTGGAACCAGCGCCAGCAGGAAGACCGCGACCTTAGTAGTTTTTGCGGAGATCCATGCCCGCATAGAGCGAAGCCACCTGCTCGCCGTAGCCATTGAACATTAGCGTATCGCGTTTGAAGAAGTCTCCGAGACGGCGCTCGTGGGCCTGGCTCCAGCGCGGATGGTCCACTTCCGGGTTCACGTTGGAATAGAAACCGTACTCGCGCGGCGCGGAGAGGTTCCAGGTGGTCGGCGGCTGGTTCTCGACGAAGCGGATCTTCACGATCGACTTGATGCTTTTGAAGCCGTATTTCCAGGGAACCACCAGGCGGATGGGCGCGCCGTCCTGATTCGGCAGCACCTCGCCGTAGAGGCCGACGGCCAGGAGCGTGAGCGGATTCAGGGCCTCGTCCAGGCGCAGCCCCTCGACGTAGGGGAACGGAATGCCGGCCCAGCGCGCCTGCGGCATCTGGCGCAGATCGAAGAAGCTCTGGAAAGCGACGAAGCGGGCGCTCGACTGCGGCTCCGCTTGCTTGATGAGCGCCTTCAGGGGGAACCCGATCCAGGGAACCACGATGGACCAGCCCTCCACGCAGCGGTGGCGATAGATGCGCTCCTCGAGCGGGGCCAGCTTCATGAGCGTGTCCAGGTCGTAGGTGCGCGGCTTGTTCACGAGGCCCTCGACGGAGACGGTCCAGGGTGAAGTTTTGAAGTTCGTGGCGAGCTTGGCGGGCTGGTCCTTGCTGGTACCGAACTCGTAGAAGTTGTTGTAGTGCGTGATATCGTCGAGCGAGGTGGGCGTCTCGGTGGTGCTGAAGGGGCTTTTGGAGGCGACCTCCAGCCGTGCTCCGGCTGTCAGCTTGCGCCCCGCGGCGGCCAGCATGCCCCAGGCCAGGAACCGGCGGCGGTTCAAGTAGACGCTCTTGGGTGTTACTTCATTCCACACGTTTATTGGACGTTCCGGCGGCATGGTCAGATGTGAAATTCGAGAATGTCCTGGTCGGCCACGACGTGGGCGCGCTCGACCATGAGACCTTCCCGGTTCCCCTCCACGTGGAACAGTCTAGCAAACTTGAGGTTCTCGGCGAAGTCCTTGTGAACCAGGCGGGCGGCGTCCTGCACCGTCTGGCCGCGCCGCAGGATGAAGGGGGCGTCCAGGACGGCCTTCTGGCCGGGGACCTTGGTGTACACGCGCACGATCTCGAGCGCCTCGAAGACGGCCCGCGCGAAGGCGTCGAGCCCCTGGCCGCTCGCGGCCGAGATGCCCGCGTAGCGGTAGCGCTCGCCGTAAAGCTCCCGCAAGGCGGCGAAGTTGTCCGGGCCGCCGGGCAAATCGAGCTGGTTGCCCGCCAGCAGCTTGGGAGAGGGCAGGTGGTGGCGCTCGAGGATTTGCTCGATGAATTCGATCTGGTCGAGGACCGCGGCGTCGTTCACATCGGCCACCAAAACGCCGAGGGTGGCGTTGCGAATCACTTGCGGAATCCACGGCTCCATGAACTCGGGGGAGATGGGCGGGAGGTCCACGAGCTGTATCTGCACGTTTTCGAAGAGCATCATGCCGGGGGTGGGAAAGCGCGTGGTGAAGGGGTAGTCGGCCACCTCGGGCTGTGCGTGCGTGAGCGTGGCGACAAGCTGGGATTTGCCCGAGTTGGGCGGTCCGATGAGGGCTACCTGGCCGGCGCCTTCCTTCTCGATGAGGTAGAAGGGAGCGGCGTGGGCGCCACCCTTTTTCTGGGATTCCTTGCGCGCCTGCGAGAGGCGGCGGCGCAGGTCGGCTTGCAGCTTCTCGGTGCCCTTGTGCTTGGGAAGCGTGGCCAGCATCAGCTCGAGGGCCGCCACCTTCTCGGATTGGGTGTGCGCGCTCTTGTACTCGCGCTCGGCCGCCAGATAGTCGGGAGTGAGGTTCGCAGGCATGTGCGCCTGCGACTATTATGCCCTGGAAACGCCGAGTGTTACCGGGATGCCGCAGCGGCCAGGGCGCGCGTGGATTCGACCACGGCCGGGGCGCGATTGGAGGTCTGGCGCGCCGCTTTGGCATGCCGCCGGGCCGTCGCCGGGGCATGCTCCCAGGGCACGGGATGCGACCGCAGGCAGGTTGGGCAGATGTAGTAGCCGTTGACCGGCCACATCGGCGCCGGATGCGTCATGTGGCACCACAGCGATCCCACTCGATCCCCTAGAGCTCGCATACCGTGCCCCCTTCCCTTACCCCTCCCTTGGTTGGATTCACCTAGTGGCGGGAAGGTTTCGAGAAAAGGGGCGCCGACGGTACTAGCCGGCTTCGAAGACGCCCTTCTCCTTGTTCTTCCGGACGCGGTCCCAGCGGAAAACCTGTCCGTTCATAGCGATATAGACGCCCGCGGGCAGCGTCTGGACGAAAGCCAGGGCGCTGCCCAGGTTGAACAGGCCGTCCGAGCTGCCAAACTTGTAAGGCACCATGGCGCCGGTCAGCACGATGGTTTTCCCTTGGATTTCCCGGCCCAGGTGGGCGGCGGTCTGGACCATGGTGTCCGTTCCGTGCGTGATGACGATCCGGGCTTCGGGGGCTATCTTACAGTGCTCCGCGATCAAGCGCCGGTCGGCGTCACTCATCTCCAGGCTGTCTATCATCAGCAGGGTTTGGATCGCGGTCTCGAGCAGGCAGCGCCCCAGCCGGAGCATCTCGGGGACATGGGTGTCCTGGAAGAACAGGGTTCCGTTGCGCTCGTTGTACTCCTTGTCGAAGGTGCCGCCCGTCACGAAGATGCGGACCGGCTGGGGTGGCATGCCGCTAGCCCAGGTTACGCGCGGCGAACTCCCAGTTCGCCAGGTTCCAGAAAGCCTTGACGTAGGCGGCGCGGTCGTTCCGGTAATCGATATAGTAGGCGTGCTCCCAGACGTCGCAGGTGAGCAGCGGGACATCGCCCGTCAAAAAGGCCGGCTCGGCGTTGCTGGTGCTGCGGATCTCAAGCGCGCCGGTAGGCTTCTTCACCAGCCAGGCCCATCCGGAACCGAAGGTGCCGATGGCGAGCGCTGCGAACTGCTTTTGAAACTCCTCGAAGCTTCCGAAAGCCGCGGCGATCAGGCGGGCCAGCTCTCCGCTGGGCGCTCCACCGGCGGCCGGCGCCAGGCTGTTCCAGTAGAAGGTGTGGTTCCAAACCTGGGCGGCGTTGTTGAAGATCTTCCCGGAGGAGGAGCGGACAATGCCCTCCAGATCCAGGTGCTCGTACTGGGTGCCCGGGATCAGTTGGTTGAGATTGTTGACGTAGGCGCGATGATGCTTGCCGTAATGGAAGGCCAGCGTCTCGGCGGAAATGTGCGGACTCAAGGCGTCCGCTGCGTAGGGCAGTTCGGGTAGGGTGATCATAGCGGCTCCAACGCTTTGATTGTCGGCTTTGCGGCCCGTCCGGGTCAATGGGCGCCCCGGGCAAGGCTCGTGGGTGTGCGACAAGGAGTACGCTCGGTTCCGCGGACGCCGGGCAGAAGCCCGGCGGCAGGCCCGAAGGCCTGACCCCACGCCTGAGGCATTCACCTGGTTGACCCTTACTTCGGCGGTGTGTTAGGGTGAGGTTTCGACGCAACCTGGTGCAGTATCAGAGAGTTTTCTGGGCGTCCCCGAACTAACTCCAATGGAAGAGACACTGCGGGCGTTGGGTGGGCTTCTGGTGCAGGCGATCCCCACCTTTCTGATCGTGCTGCTGCTCTACTTCTACCTGAAGCTCATGTATTTCCGGCCGCTGGAGCGGGTGCTGGCGGCCCGGTACGAGGCCACCGAGGGAGCCCGCAAGCGAGCCGAGGAAAGCCTGGCCCGGGCCTCCGCGAAAGCCGCCGAATACGATGCCAGCTTGAGGGCCGCCAAGGCCGAAATCTACCGCGAGCAGGAGGCCTTGCGCCAGTCGCTCCGCCAGGAGCAGGCGCAGGCGGTCGAAGAAGCTCGCCAGAGCGCCGCGGCGGTGGTGAGGGAAGCCGACCGCCATCTGGAGGCCGAACTGGCCGCCGCCCAGGAATCCCTTCGCCAGAGCGCCGCCGGGCTGGCCGACCAAATCGCGGAATCCATCCTGCGCAGGAGACCGATTTGAGGCGGATCTCGATCCTGGCCCTACTCCTGGTTCTAGCCGGCGCTGGCGCATTCGCCGCCGAAAAGGGCGAGCCCGCCGACCACACGGAGCTCTGGAAGTTCGCGAACTTCGCGATCCTGGCCGGCGTGGCGGGATACTTCATCTACAAGAAGGGCGGAGCGTTCTTTGCCGGGCGCACCGAGGAAATCCAGCGCGGCCTGGCCGAGGCAGGCAAGCTGGAGGCGGATTCCGAAGCCCGCTATGCCGATATGGAGCGCCGTCTGGCGGAGCTCGGCGCGCAGATCGAGACGCTGCGCCAGCAGGCGCACGAGGAAGGCGGCGCGGAAGGCGAGCGGCTGCGCGAGGAGACGGCGCGGGAGCTGAAGAAGATCCAGGCGCAGTCGGAGCAGGACATCGCGTCGGCGGCTAAGGCGGCGCGGCAGCAGTTGCGAAGCGATGCGGCCGATCTGGCCATCGGCTTGGCGGCGGGCAAGATCCGGGAGCGGCTGACGCCGGCTAGCGACGGCGCGCTGATCGATTCGATGGTTCGCGAACTGGCTTCCCACGATGCCGGCCGGCCGGGGAGGGTTTCCTGACATGCCCAGCGCCCTGGCTTTCCGCTATGCGCGCGCTCTGGCCGGCGCGGCGCCGCCCGCCGAAGTCCCTGGCGTGATCGAGGGCCTGGCGGCGTTCGAGACGATGCTGGCTGGCTCCCAGGCTTTGCGCCATGCGCTCCAATCGCCGGCCGTGGCGCCGGCTCGCAAACGGGCGGTGGTATCGCAGTTGGCCGAGGCGCTCCAGCTCTCCGGTGTCGTGCGGCGGTTCCTGCTGGTGCTCGTCGATCACCGGCGGGCGGCCCGGCTGGGTGAGATCCGGGAAGCGTTTGAAGCGGTGATGGACGACCGGCAGGGGCTGGTGCGCGTGGACGTGGTTTCCGCCCGCGAGCTGAGCGCCGCGCAGCGCGACGGCTTGGTGGCCGAGTTAAGCCGCGTCACCGGCCGGCAGGCGCGCGCGCAATTCTCGATTCGCGAGGAGCTGATTGGCGGCGTGCTGGCGAGAGTCGGCTCGACGGTGTTCGACGGCTCCGTGCGCGGCCAACTGGAAACTCTGAAGCAGCGCCTGGCGGGAGCGGGAACCTAACAGCCCCGTGAACGGGGTTCGAGGCATTCATTATGGCTCAGATTCGAGCGGACGAAATCGAGCGGGTACTCCGCGAGGAAATTCAAAACTACGACCAGGCGGTGGCGGTCTCCGAGGTTGGCTCGGTGATCTCGGTGGGAGACGGAATCGCCCGCGTTTACGGCCTGGAGAAGGTGATGGCCGGGGAACTGATCGAGTTCCCGCACGGCGTGGCGGGCATCGCGCTGAACCTGGAAGAAGACCAGGTGGGCGCCGTGCTGCTGGGCGAATACACGGAGATCAAGGAAGGCGACGAAGTGCGGCGCACGGGCCGCATCATGTCGGTGCCGGTGGGCGAGGCGGTGATCGGGCGGGTGGTGAACGCGCTGGGCGAACCGATCGACGAAAAGGGGCCCATACAGAGCGGCCAGTTCAATACCATCGAGCGGCTGGCCCCCGGCGTGGTGGACCGCCAGCCGGTCCGGGAGCCTTTGCAGACCGGCATCAAGGCCATCGACAGCATGATTCCCATCGGCCGCGGCCAGCGGGAGTTGGTGATCGGCGACCGGCAGACCGGCAAGACCGCCATCGCCCTGGATACCATCATTAACCAGAAGGGCGGCGACGTGACTTGCATCTACGTCGCCATCGGGCAGAAGCGTTCCACGGTGGCCCAGGTGGTGAAGACGCTCGAAGAGCACGGCGCCATGGAATACACCGTGATCGTGGCGGCGACCGCCTCCGACCCGGCCCCCATGCAATACATCGCGCCTTACTCCGGCTGCGCCATCGGCGAGTTTTTCCGAGACACGAAGCGGCACGCGCTGTGCATCTACGACGACCTCTCGAAGCACGCCGCCGCGTATCGCGAGATTTCCCTGCTGCTGCGCCGCCCGCCCGGCCGGGAAGCCTATCCCGGAGACGTTTTCTACCTGCACAGCCGGCTGCTGGAGCGCGCCTCGAAGCTATCCGACGCCATGGGCGGCGGCTCGCTCACCGCGCTGCCCTTCATCGAAACGCAGGCGGGCGACGTTTCGGCCTACATTCCGACCAACGTCATCTCGATCACGGACGGCCAGATTTACCTGGAGGCCGACCTGTTCAACTCGAATATCCGTCCGGCGATTAACGCGGGCCTGTCGGTGAGCCGCGTGGGAGGCGCCGCCCAGATTCGGGCCATGCGCCAGGTGGCGGGCACGCTGCGTCTGGAGCTGGCCCAGTACCGCGACCTGGCAGCCTTCGCGCAGTTCGGCTCCGAGCTGGACAAATCCTCCATGGCCCAGTTGAACCGCGGCAAGCGGCTGATCGAGGTTTTGAAGCAGCCCCAGTACCATCCGCTGCCCGTGGAAAAGCAGATCCTGATCCTGTTCGCCGGCGCCAACGCGTATCTGGACGATCTGGCGGTGGAAGACTGCCGTCCCTTCGAGGACTCGATGTACCAATTCGTGGACAACGCGCATCCCGGGCTGCTCGCGAAGATCCGCGAACAGAAGAAGATCGACGACGCCCTGCGCGCCGAAATCCACGCCGTGGTGAAGGAAGCCAAGGAGCGCTTCTTGAGCGAGCGCCGGAGCTGACGCATGCCTTCACTGATCGACCTGCGGCGCCGCATCCGTTCGGTTAAGAACACGCAGCAGGTCACCAAGGCGATGAAGATGGTTTCGGCGGCCAAGCTCCGCCGGGCCCAGGACCGCACCATCGCCGCGCGCCCCTATTCGAGGATGTTCCGCGAGGTGCTGGGCGACGTGGCCGCCGCGGTGGCCGGCGACGAGAAGCTGGCGGCGCACCCGTTGCTGGCGCGGCGCCCGGAGGAGCGCATCCTGCTGGTGCTGGTCACCGCCGACAGCGGACTGGCCGGAGCCTTCAACTCGAACCTGATTAAAGCCGCGCAGCAGTTCCTGCGCGAGCACGAGAGCGCCGCGACCGAACTCTACGTGCTGGGCCGCAAGGGCTGCAACTTCTTCCGCAGGCGGCAGGCCCGGATCTTCGCCGAGCGCACGGGCATCCTGCAGACCCCGGCCTTCGCCGACGCCGCCGAGATCGCCGGCCAAGTCCGAACCCGGTTCGAGAAGAACGAGACCGACGCCGTCTACGTGCTATTCAACGAATTCAAGAGCGTCATGAGCCAGAAACTGACCCTGCTGCGGGCGCTGCCCGTGGAGTTGCCGCAGCGCGCCAAGGAGTTGGACTTCATTTACGAGCAGCCGCCGGAACAGCTTCTCGACTCGCTGCTGCCCCGCTACGTGGAGATGGTGCTGTACCAGGCCCTGCTGGAATCGGCCGCGGCGTATCAGGCCGCTCGCATGACGGCCATGGATTCGGCCAGCACCAACGCCGGGGAGATGATCGAGAAGCTCACGCTGTTCATGAACCGGGTACGCCAGAGTAGCATCACCACGCAGCTCATCGAAGTGGTGAGCGGCTCGAGAGCGCAAGAGTAGGAGGAGGAATTCATATGGCCGGAGCCCCAATCGTCGGCCGCGTCATACAGGTGGCCGGGCCCGCGGTGGACATACAGTTCCCGGAAGGGCAGATCCCCGTGATCTACACGGCGGTCCGCATCACCAGCGAAGGGTTCGTCGCCCCCGAGCCCATCGACATCCTGGTGGAGGTGGCCCAGCACATTGGCGAGGGCCGCGTCCGCACCATCGCCCTGCAGCCCACCGAGGGGCTGGTGCGCGGCATGAAAGCCGAGAGCCTGGGCCATGAAATCATGGCGCCCGTCGGCCCGGAGACGCTGGGCCGCGTGATCAACGTGATCGGCCAGCCGGTGGACCACATGGGGCCGCTGGAGGCCAAGAAGTTCGCCCCCATACACCGCCAGGCGCCCTCCTTCGAGGACCAGTCCACCGAGCTCAAGATGTTCGAGACCGGCATCAAGGTGGTGGATCTGCTGGAGCCTTATCTGCGGGGCGGCAAGATCGGCCTGTTCGGCGGCGCCGGGGTCGGCAAAACCGTCATCATCATGGAGCTGATCAACAACATCGCCCAGAAGCATGGCGGCGTGTCGGTCTTCGGCGGCGTGGGCGAGCGCACCCGCGAGGGCAACGACCTGTGGCTGGAGATGCAGGAATCGGGCGTCATCGACCCCAAGGACTGGCGCAAATCCAAGTGCGCCCTGATCTACGGGCAGATGACCGAACCGCCCGGCGCCCGGCTGCGGGTGGGCCTGACCGCGCTCACCGTGGCCGAGTACTTCCGGGACGAAGAAGGGCAGGACGTGCTGCTGTTCATCGACAACATTTTCCGGTTCACGCAGGCGGGCGCGGAAGTGTCGGCGCTGCTGGGCCGCATGCCTTCGGCGGTGGGCTACCAGCCCAACCTGGCTACCGAGATGGGCGAATTGCAGGAGCGCATCACCTCCACCAAGAAGGGATCCATCACCTCCGTGCAGGCTATCTACGTGCCCGCCGACGACTACACCGATCCCGCGCCGGCCACCACCTTCGCCCACCTGGACGCCACCACGCAGCTCTCGCGGCAGATTGTGGAGATGGGCATTTACCCGGCGGTGGATCCGCTGACCTCGACCTCGCGCATTCTGGACCCGCTCATCGTGGGCGCGGAGCACTACGCCACGGCGCAGCGGGTCAAGGGGGTCCTGCAGCGCAATAAGGACCTGCAGGACATCATCGCCATCCTGGGCATCGACGAGCTTTCCGACGACGACAAGCTGGTGGTCTCGCGCGCCCGCAAGCTGCAGCGGTTCCTGTCGCAGCCCTTCCACGTGGCCGAGCAGTTCACCGGGATGCAGGGCAAGTACGTGAAGCTGGCCGACACCATCCAGGGATTCAAGGAGATCGTGGACGGCAAGCACGACGAGATTCCGGAGCAGGCTTTCTGGATGCAGGGGACCATCGAGGACGTGCTGGCGCGCGCCGAGCAGTTGAAGGCCAGCGCCTGACGGGAGCGCTATGGCCGACACGTTTCTGCTGGAAGTGGCCACGCCCGAGCGGCTGCTGGTGAACGAGCGGGTGAGCGAGGCGCAGGTCCCGGCCGCCAACGGCTACCTGGGCATCCTGCCGGGCCACGCCGCGCTGCTGGCCGAGCTGGGCGCGGGCGAATTGAGCTACGCGGTGGAGGGCCGCCGCCGGGCGTTGAAGATCGACGGCGGCTGGGTGGAGGTCGCGAACGACCACGTGCGGGTGCTGGCGAACGTGGCGGAAAAAAGCGGGGACTGAAACGCGCATCTGAAGGCCCCGGCTCAGTGCTTCTGCGCTGGGGAATCAGAGCAATCTTCAACCTCGAAAAGAACTTCGTTGGAATCGAGCATCCCGACGAACAATCCCGCTCGCCCCACGGCGCCATACCTGCCGGAGTAGCCGATTTGAACCCTGTAGACGCCCTCCGGGAAGAAATCGGGATCCAATTCCAGCTTCAGCGCTTTTCTGTACGACTCACCTGGGGCCAGGGTCACGATGCTACCGCCCTTCCAAGCGGGATTCGGGTCCGACGAGATGTTGTTGCTACGAAAGCCATCTTTCAGCGAGCATGGGCGGTTCGCGAACGAAACCTGCGCTCTGATTCCGGCCGGGGACAAGGAAACTGGGTGCAGGCCGATGTTTCGCAGCTCGGATTCGACCTCCAGTTGACGGTCTCCAACGCAAACCGTAGCGCGCGGCAGGACAATGCGGTACAGAATTGGGCCGTTCGAGACTGCCTGCCCCGGCATACTGCTGGAAAGCGCAATGCCGAGAGCGAAAGCGCGACTGATCAAATGGGTTCCTCGGCTGCTCAGGTTCACCTCAGGCCTCCTTCTCAGTATGCCTGACCGCGGTTGTCGATTGCGGTTACCAGTACTGCCTCAGGCGTGTCGAGGTCGAGGAACACCCGCCACTTTCCGACGCGGAGCCGAAAGTCCCGTACACGGCCTTGCAGCCGCTTGACGTCTCCATGCCCGGTGGCGGCGAATCGCTCCAGTGCGGCAATCACCCGGCCTTGCGTGACGCGATCGAGCGCGTCAAAATCGCGGAGAGCTGCCGGAAGGAACTCGACTCTTCGCATCACAGGCCGTAGGAGCGCTTGATATCCTCAAGCGCGATCGGCTGCCCGCCCTCGGCCCTCGCCGCATCCAGCTTTGCAGCCGTCTGCGCGTCCAACGGTTCCTCTTCCTGGCTGTCGTACCAGAGGAACCTCAAATATCGCAGTGCCGCGTCCAACTCAGACGCCGGCAATCGCTCGACGACCTCGTGAAGCTGCTCTCGGTCAGCCATAGGATTCCAGCCCTACAGCCAGCATAACCAGGGACGGGCAGGTTCGGCAAGGCCGCCGGGCGTTGAAGATCGACGGCGGCTGGGTGGAGGTCGCGAACGACCACGTGCGGGGGCTGGCGAACGTGGCGGAAAAAAGCGGGGACTGAAACGCGCTAGAATAGTCGTGATCGGGCCGTGGCGCAGCCTGGCTAGCGCGCTTGCTTGGGGTGCAAGAGGTCCCGAGTTCAAATCTCGGCGGCCCGACCAAATCCCTCTCCACCAAGCTCTCATCTGGAGTCCATTTGGAGTCCAAGACGCAGACTCCGCCGCGCGCGCCGGGCCGCGTGATCGTTGAGCCCAATTCAAGTCGTGAATCCCTTGGATGCTCTCTCTTGCCGTAGAAACCCGACATCCGCCGGACTGCCTCCGCGGTAGCGCAACAGATCGCGCGTAGCCATCAAGACGGCGCGATTGTGGCGCTGGCGAACAAGCTGCCGAGGATCGCGTGGGCGGTCCTATGCAATAACGGGAGGTATCGGGTTCCGGTGCTGGGAAGGACAGGATGTCCTGCCAGGTCTGCCGGCGGATTGCCGAGATGGAGTAACGATCAAACCGGCGCTTTCCGAACCTGGTATCGGTAGAGGTCCATCGAGGCCGACTAGCTAATAGGGAAGAGAGCGGGCGGGTTCCATCCTGGCCGGGGCCGTTGACTCCACAAAAGGCCGAATACATTGGCGCAGGCCAACCTGTCATCCTCGGTTCTCGCCGGCAACTCGGCGGCGGACCGTACATTCTACGGCAGGGGGAGAGACCGTCAACATGGATGCCGGACGCCTGTTTTGGGCTCTTCGCCGGCAACCCGGTGCGGCGAATGCGCATGTTCGCTGGTACCCAACGGCCTGGATTGCCGCTCCGACAACCCGTCGCTGCCGCTCCCCGTACGTCTCCTTCTCCGGTGCGCGATAGGATTCCTGGAGCGCCGGACGGGCGTCCCGAAGCGGAGCGCGAGAAAGCACGCCATAGCCCGTACGTAGCTCGGGGTCCAACGCGGGCCGTGACACGCGCGCCTCTGGTGAGCCGCTTTCCGCGGCCATCCCGTGTCCCGGCAATGGTCGCCGGGACCGGCGTCATATGAGGCCGGGGCTTTCCGCTTCCCAAAGAGGGCGCCTCTCACGCCTCGCGAGAGGGACGGTGATTGGCGCAAACAAGGGGGGTGCAGTACCGGCCCGGCCCGGCGGCGTACCGGGACTCCTGGCGGGGGGTCGGGTACCGGGACTCTTACGGTACCGCCGGGCATTGACAAGTCCATGTAACTATGAGCACTTAGTGTCTTAGACGCCGGTACGGGCGGATGCCGGGCGCAAGCTGCAGCGCCGCCAACGAGAGCGACTCGATGTTAGACCTGGCGCAAGAAACACGGAACGGAAACGCAATGCGGTCCGAGCCGTTTGCACTGCACCTGTACCGGCGTTTCCTGGGCGGAGAGTCCGTCCAACAACTGGCCATCGGGTTGTCCATCCCGGAAGATCGCGTCGGCCAACGCATCCGTGCGGCGACCCAGTTCTGCGAACGCCAGGAGGCGCAAGAGAATCCGATCGCGCCAGGAGGGCCGCCCCGTCCGGCAATCCGCGAGTTCTTCCCGCCGGGTCGCGCCGGACTGGGAGAGATGGATAGCGAGGCCCCCGATGCAGCGCTTCCACCGGAGCGGATGGAAGGAGCCGGCCCGGACTACCGCCAATGGGAGCTTCCCGAGACGAGGATATCGATTCGGCTGAGCCTGGAGGCGATGGATCGGCTGGAACGGGAAGCGCTGGAGAGCCTCCGATCAATCGCCAAACGCGGCTCGGAAATCGGCGGGCTTCTGCTGGGGCGGGTCTCGCGCGACCGGCGCGCCATCGCGATCGTGGATTACGAACTGGTGGCCTGCGACTACAGCCGCGGTCCGTTGTACCAGCTCTCGGAGGAGGACGAGAGGCGGTTGCAGGCCGCCGTCGCCCGGCCGCGGGAGCCGCTGTCGGTGGTCGGGTTCTTCCGCAGCAACACGCGGAAGGATCTGGCTCTCGACGCCAACGATGCCGCGTTGACCGAGAGATACTTCCCCGGCCGGGACTCGCTCGTCCTGCTGGTGAAGCCGTTCTCGATGAAGCCGAGTTTGGGCGGCTTCTTCCTGCGCGAAGATGGGCCGGCTTCCCCGTCGATCGAATTCGCGTTCCGGCGGAGTAGGCCCGGCGCTCGTTTTCCCGCTCGGACGGAGCAGGCTCTCGCGCCGGCTTCCGTGGCGGCGACCGAGGACCGGGTCGCGGCGAACCTGCGTGCGCCGGACCAGGCGATGGCCCCTCCCGCGCCTGCCGCACCGCAGGAGGCGATACGCGCGCTGCCGCACCCGGAACCGGACACAGCGCGGCTTGCGGCGCGACGGAACAGCCGCCCGCTGTGGGTCCTGCTGCTGGCCGCGGCGCTGAGCGGTGTAATGTACTCGGGCTACAACGCGAGTGGGCCCGCCCCCCGGACTCCCGTTCTTGCGGACGATGCGCTGGCCCTGAAGGTCGAGCGCGCCGTCGGCCAGTTACGGTTGAACTGGAATCGGACCGCCTCCGTCATCGCGACGGCACAGAAGGCGACCCTGTCCATCGTCGATGGGGCGCAGGAACAGACCCTGAATCTCGATCTGGGCCAGCTCCGCACCGGCAGTCTGGTGTACAGCCCCTCCACCCCCGACGTGAGCTTTCGACTGGAATTGATCGACTTGAAGAACGGCAAGAGCGTGACGGAGTCCGTATGGGCGGCGACCGGGCGTCCCTCGGCGCTGGGCCCGCTGCTGGTCAAGCAGCCCGACCGCCGCGATAGAGAGAGGGGACGTTCGCCTCAGGTCGCTGCCCCGCCGTCTTCGACGCGACAGCTCTCGCCCATTGCACTCAGCCGGCCTCTCCGCCACCGAACGGCTGCGGATCGCTAAGCATCGCAGCCGCAGCGGCTCATGAAACTCGCGACCGGAATCCCTGACGTACAGCGGGATGCGGCGTGTACCGGCTCGTTCCCTCACTACCATGCTGCCGCCGGCATCGGCGCCGAGCGCCTCATCGGCGCGTCGGGCGATGGCCGCTAAACCCGTCCCACGGGCGCAGTCCGAAATGCGGGGTCTGTCGAATGCCGTGAGGATCGGCTTCAGCTCCCCGATTTATGTGTCTCCGGACAGGGTGGCGCCGGAAAAGAGCCACTCGCAGTCCGCCGCGAACGCGTCGTACCGATCGCTGTCGTTCATTGTCTCATTCGGAATTGGCCACACCGCCATCCTTTGCGCCTGCGAGTTGCATCTCTCCGCCGGGAGCCGTCTTCGCCCCTACGCTGTGCCCATCGCGGGCGTTTACCCCGCCGGCACGGGCTTGTGCTGGGCCGCCGGGCGTATCCGGGAGAGGGTGCTGTACGTCTATGGCGAAGCCGCGGCCGCCCGCTGGCGGGAGACTGCAGCCGGAAGGCGATGGCGCGCTACTTTGCCACCCGGACCAGGACGTCGTCAAAAATGAGTTTCCGGTCTTGAGAATACCAGACGACTTCCAGGGAATCGCTCTTGTTGGGCAGGCGGATCAGCTCGACGCTACCGCTCCTGCCGTCGCTGGTGGCCCAGGGAAAGCGCATGTTGCCGGGGCGCTCAGCTCCCTGGAAGCTGAATCGAACCTCCGGTTTCATCCCGCTCGATTTCGGCGTCCGATATCGACCGGCAAGAGTCCCCTTAAGGACGCCCCCCTCCTCGGACAGCGACAGGGCGACCGATTCGGGGGGGAATGGCGAGCCGGACGGCGAGGTTCGCCCAAAGGTCCATTGACCGGACAGCGCCGGCGGCGCGACTTCGGGCTGCGTCGCCGGTAACGCTCTGGCGGATGGCGCTACCGCGTTCGACGGCGGTGCGGAGCTGCTTTCGGGCGGCCTCGTCACGGGCTCCGGGCTGGCCGGGACCGGGACTTTTCCGGCCGGCGGCTCAGGCCCGCTCGGCGCCGGGGTAGGAAGGGTCGGAAGCGGAGGCTGAACCACCTGGGCAACCGGCCTGTTGGCCGAGGCCGGGGAATGCGCCGCCGCAGCCGCTGCGGCTGACGGCGGCTCATGCCTTGCGGCAGCCGTCCCGGAGCGAGGCTCGGGAGTTGGGCGTGAAGCCGCGGTTTGAGCGGGCGCTCGGTTGCCGGCGCGCTCCGGCAAGCTCCGAGGCGGCTGCGCACCAAGAGGCGACGGCCTTGTGATCGCGGGTTGCCCCACCGCAGCGCGGGATGCCGGAGCAGACGCGCCCGGACTTTGCCGGGCCTGTTCGCTCCCTGCAGGCTGCCCCAGCTTCCGAAGCGCCTGACTGTCGACCACCGGGCTGCGCGCCGCTTCCGGCGCCACCTCTGCTGCGGGAACTTGCGGCGCCGCCGCCTGGGCCCGCGCGGCGCGGCCAGAGCCCGGGTCGCCGACAAACGCCCATTCCTGTTGTAGCTCGGACCCATCCCGCAGAATCAACGAGATGCGAATTCTCACGACCTCCGAATGGCGCACGTAACTGAGCGAGCCCCCCCGCATGAACTCCGGATTCATCGGGAGGATGTGCACGTGAGGCCCCTCGCTGATTTCGAGAGTCCCGCTCCGCGCCTGACGCAAGGCGGGCAAGTTCCCATCCCAGCGGATCTCGAGCAATCCGTTACGGTCGATGGCGTGCAAATGCAGACCGACCGCCTTTGGCGCGGGCCGCTGCGGCGTCGAGAAGACCCCTGAAAAGTAGCCCGCCGTGGCGGCAGCCAACAGGAAAACCGCTGCGGCCACCGCCCAGCCCCAGAGTTTCCTCCTCACCGGCTTCGCGGCCACCGCAGCAACATGCGCCGGCGCCTTCGCGACGCCGGGCTTCGGCGTCACCGCAGCGGCGCCCGCGGCCGGCTGCGCGCGTTCGTTGCGAGCCGCCCGGGCCGACATCAACGCGGCCTCCGCAGCCCGCTCCCAGCGGCGCATGGCGCCGTCCGCCCGCCGGACGTACAAGCCCAGTTCGGTGGGCCGCATGTCATAGGGCCTCAGGACCAGCGCCACCTGCCACGGCTTCGGGAAGAACCGGTCGTGAATCGCGAGGTCCGCATCGGTAAACGAAATCTTGCTGCGGGTTTGGGAATGGTACCAACCGACGACCTCCATTCCCGCGAGATCCGATTCGCGCTCCGGGGCCTCCAGTAAGGCGGCCAGACGCGAGTAATCGGCATCGGAGAGATTGAAGGAAGGGCCGGAGGCGTGTTCGCACGGCAAGGGACGAGTCGCCTGGATCAGGATCCGCGAGCCGTCGTAAGAGCCGTACAGAACTCCGCCCTCCTCCGCGCCCCCGAGCGGCACGGAGTAGAAGCCCCGATCAGCCTCGGCGAGTATCTGTTCGAGGACCCCGGGTGAGCACTCAATCGCCAAGCGGGCGGTGGAACTCCCGGGCGACGGCGACTGGTTCAGGTTCCTCTCCATCCTGCAATGCCCCGGCGGCCCGAGGCCGCTCCCCCTCCTACCCCTGCGGTAGCGTGCAGCAATCAGTCTCCGGAGAACGCGGCCATGACACGGCTCTGTACCCGGTTAGTCTCGGCGCCGCGGTGGGCCAGGGCCAGAAACTTCTGATTATTGTAACGCACATCCGTGTAGTCGGGAATTGCATTCCGCTCAAAAGAGCGCCGCAACTCCAGGATGCCTTCCTCTAGCCCCAGAATACACCGAAAGCCCAGGCGGCCGTGGATTTTCCGGAACGATACCCGGTAGTTCCGGCGGTCCGGATGGTCGAGGTTTACAATGCGGGCCTCGGGGAAGACCTTGCCGATCTTCCCGGCGACCTCGGCCAGAGTGTGATTCAAGCGGGAATCGCCCAGGTTGAAGGTTTCGCCGCTGACCAGGCCGAGGGGAGCCTTCAGGGTGAGCAGGATGCCGTCCGCGACGTCGCGGACATGGATAAACGGACGCCACTGCCCGCCGTTGTAAATGGTGACGAGCCGGTGGTGGTACGCCTCGGCCACCAGCAGATTGACCACCAGGTCGAAGCGCGGCCGGTACCCGTCTCCGAACACCGTGGCTAGCCGCAGGACCACTGGGTGGAAACTGGCGGTGCGCGCCTCGAGCAGTACTTTTTCCGAATCCACCTTGGTCTGGGCGTACAACGAAATCGGGTTGACCGCCGAATGCTCGTCCGCCAGGTGATCGCTCGCCCCGTAGACGCTGCAACTGGAGGCGAAGACGAAGCGCTCGACGCCGTTGCCCTTCGCAATCTCGATCATCATCCGGGTGGCGGCGTAATTCACCTCCAGGGCCGTGTGCCGATCCTGTTCGCAGGCCCCGTCGCCTACGATCGCAGCCAGGTGGACCACGGATTTCACTCCGCGCATGGCGCTCACCACGCTCCGAATGTCGCGGCAGTCTCCAGCCATCAGCTCAAAGTCCGGGTGATCGAGCAAGCCGCGGATCGCGAAGTCGCCGTAGACCAGGCTGTCGAGCACCCTCACCGTCTCGCCCGCCTCCAGCAGTTTGCGGCACAGGAGCGATCCGATGTACCCCGCTCCACCCACCACCAGAACCGGCATCTTTTTCGAGGACGCGCGGGCGCCAGGCACAGGCTCCAGGGCGGCATCCAGCAGCCGGGTTTTCAGCCAGCGAGCGCCCACCGTTCCGCAACCCACCAGGACGCCGAAAACCAGGACCGCACTGCGGGGCATAATCTCGGTTCGGCAAAACAGAAAATTGAGGAACAGGAACAGCAGGATGGCCGTCCCCGACCCGCGCAGCACCACCAGGGATTTGTAGCGGCCCACGTAGGCGCGCGAGCGCGTATACAAACCGTTGAAGAGGAACACCAGCGGGAAAACCGGCGACAGCGGCAGGAATCGTAGAACGTAGTAGCTCTCGAGAGTGCGGGTGAGCGCGACCGTCGCTTCCCCATTCAGCCAGGGGGCTTGCCAGAGGAAGGCGCCGATGAGCGACACCACCGCGCAGGCATGGACGATGGCCAGGTCGGCCAGCATCCGCGGGAGAGCCTGCTTCTTATTGAAGCTATCGAGGCATTCGAGCATGGTCTCGGTTGCCGGCCCACGCCCAAGCGGCGCTGCGCGGGCCCGGCATCGCTTCCCTGATTGCCCGGGCCACCCTGGCCACGGTCTCCAGCGGCAGAGAGTAGTAGACAGGCAGGCTGAGGATTCCCTCCGCCAGCCGCTCGGTTCGCCGCAGGCTTCCCCGCACAGGTGCGGAAATGATCCGATAGAGTTCCTGCCGATGTACGGCGGGGGAGAAGTAAGTCCTGGTCTCGATGCCCTCCGCCATCAGCGCGGCGCGCAGCGCATCGCGGGAGATCCCACATTCGCCGGCGTCGATGTGGACGCAATAGTCCTTATAGCTGCTGAGATTGCCGGGCCGCACCACCTGGAACCCCACTCCCCTCAGCGAACGGAGTACTCTGCCGTACTCCGCCGCGATGAGGTTGTGACGTTCCACCTTGGCGTCCACCATCCGCAGCCCGGCCAGGCCCAGAGCCGCGTTGAATTCGGTCATACGCGCGCTCAGGCCGAGCAGCTCCGGGTCGTAATTGCCCGCATCGCCGTAGTTGCGTCCCGACCGGAGGCGTTTGGCGAGAGCCGCGTCGTTGGTGGTCACCAGGCCGCCTTCTCCGGCGACCAGCAGCTTGGTCGGGGAGAGCGAGAAGACCTCGGCGTCGCCGAACTGGCCTATCGGCCGTCCCTGGTACTCGCTCCCGAAGGCGTGCGCGGCATCGAAGACGAGCTTAAGCCGGTTCCGGGAAGCCATCCCGCTCAGCGTTACGATCTCGCACGGATTGCCGTACAGGTGCACTCCCAGGATGGCGGCCGTGCGCGAGGTGATCTTCCGCTCGGCGTCTTCGGGGCAGATGGTCCAGGTCTCGGGATCGCAATCGGCGAACACCGGCCGGAGCCGGCTCCAGAGCGCCGAGTGCGCCGTGGCGAAGAAGGTGAAGCTCGGAAGAATCACCTCCCCTTCGACCCCCAGCGCTTTGAAAACCAGCATCAGGCCGCAGGTGCAACTGGAGACCGCCACGCAATGCCTGACCCCGAGCCGTTCGGCTACCGCCGCTTCGAACCGGGCCACGACGCGGGAATTGGTGATCATTCCGTCGCGGTAGGCCGGCGCATACAGGGCCACGACCTCCTCGAGGGGGGGCAGCGTGGGCGCGATGAAGCGGAACGGCTCCGCGGCGGCCGGTCGCGGGACGGCGCTTGGGGCGGCTTGTTCGAGAGTTGCTGCAAGGGCTTGGGTCATTGGTTTTCCGGGATTCCGAAAGCGGTTATTGGCAAGCCATACGTGTTCGGGAACCGAGATACGGCTCTCCTGGTTCTCTCGAGCGAACGACCCGCGCGGGCGTGCCGTAGGCGACTACTCTGGGCGGCATGTTATCGAGCACCGTCGCGCCGGCGCCGATTACGGTGTGCTCGCCGATTTCAACGCCGTGAATGACGTTGGCGCCCTGGCAGACCGCGGCGAACGCGCCAATCAGGACCTTGCCGCCGGTCGAAGCATTGGGAAGCAGGCCCGAGAAGTTCCCCATCACGCTGTCGTGGTCCAGAGAAGCACTCGTATTAACCACACAGAACTCTCCCACTCGGGCGTTGGGGTTAATCACCGCGCCGGCCATGACCACGCTGCCCCGGCCGACGGTGGCGTTCCGGCCAATCTGCGCCGAAGGGTGGACGGCAGTGACGAACGCGAAACCCGGGAGCAGGGCATTCAGCGCATTCACCACCCGATGCCGGATCCAGTTGTCGCCGATGGCGACGATCCCGCCGGCGATTTCGCGTTCCCCAGCGATCGCGGGCAGGTCCGCTTCCGTGCCCAGAATCTCGTACCCCATCAACTGCCCCTTCACCGAGCGGTCGATCAGGCCCGCAATGCGGTAGACTCCTTGCCGTTCCAGGATGTCGATCACCACTTCGGCATGTCCGGAAGCGCCGACCACGACCACGTCTTTCATCGCGCCGCCTCCGGGCTTCCGTCCGCCGGGGGACCGAGGTATTCGGGCATGGTGGCGTGGCCCGCGTGGCCGATCCCGTTCCCATCCCGGCGCAGCAGCCCGCCCAGCGTGGCGGCGAGGATTCTCAGATCGAGAGCCAGGCTGCGGTGCTCCACATACCACACGTCCAGCTCGAACTTCCGCTCCCAGGCGATCGCGTTTCGCCCGTGGATCTGGGCCCATCCCGTCAAACCGGGCTTCACCTCCAGGCGGCGCCGCTGCTGGGGAGTGTACCGTGCGACGTACTCGGCGTGGAGCGGCCGCGGTCCGACCAGGCTCATCTCGCCCTTCAGGACGTTCCAGAGTTGCGGCAACTCGTCCAGGCTGGTGGCGCGGAGGAATCGCCCCAGCCGCGTGAGGCGCTGCGCATCCGGCAGCAGCGCGCCGGCGCGGTCTCTGGCATCCAGCATGGTGCGGAACTTATACAGAAGAAATGGGCGCCCGCCGCGGCCGGCGCGGAGTTGCCGGAACAGCACGGGCCGGCCCATGCGCACTCGGATGGCCATCCACACCCCGGCCAGGAGCGGCGTGCAAACGGCCAAGCCCGCCAGGGCGCCGCAAACATCGACCAGCCGTTCCCGCCAGCCGGGCCGGCTCCGGCTCTCGCGCAACAGCCTCTGGTATTCCTCCAACACGTTCCCGAAGACGATTTCCTCGGAGAACTTAGCCTGGACGAACTCGCGGGCCGCCTGTCCCATTTCCTTTGCCAGCCGCGGATCGCGGAGCAGCCGTGCTATCGCGCGGGAGAGCGCGTCCGCGGACTGCGCCTCCACCAGCAGGCCGGTCACGCCGTCCCGTACGGCGTCGGTGCATCCCGGGACCCGCGTCGCAACCAGCGGAACCTGCATGGCGCCGCATTCCAGCGCCACCGTGGGCAGCCCCTCCCGGTAGGTGGGGAGCACGCAGACGTCCAGCGCCGCATAGACCGGAGGCATGTCGGCGACAAAGCCGTCCGTGAAGTGCACGCGCGGGTCGTTTTGCAGGCACTCGCGCACTTCCGCCGGAACCGGGTCCTGCGGTTCGAACTCGCCGCAGCACAGCAGGTGCAGGTTTGGAAACTCCACCCGCAGCCCCTGCCAGGCGGCGGCCAGTTCCCGTATGCCCTTGTCGCGCACGATCCGGCCGATGAAACCGAGCAGTTGCGCGTCTTCGGGAATGCCGTACTGCGCGCGAACTCGGGCGCGGTCCTCGGGGCCGCAAGCGGCCGGATCGAAGCGCTGGAGATTGACTCCGGAACAGGAACCGTACCCCAGGGTCCGGACCTTGGCCGGGGGACAGATCCCGAGGTCGAGGACCACCTGGCGCACCGACTCGCTGACGCAATTCACGCTGGTGGCCAGCCGGCACGCCAGCGCTTCCGCCAGCCGCAGGACGTGGAACTGCCAGCCCGTGCGGGTCAGGAGGGGCAACCCGTGGATGGTGTAGACGCGGACTTTCACCAACGCCAGCCACGCCGCCAGCATGCCCAGCAGCCCGGCCTTCGGAGTGTGCGCGTGCACAATGTCCGGCCGGTGCCGGCGGACGATCCGCCACAACCGCCAGAGCGCGGGCAGGTCGCTGAACGGGCTGATCTGGCGCTTCATTTCGACCGCCTGAACGGGCACGCCGGCCCAGGCGTGGAACTCGTCCAGTTTCTGGCCCGGCGAGCTGACCGCCAAGGTCTCGAACCCGTGCTCGGCGAGGAACCCGGTCATGTTCCGGAAAAACGACCACAGCGCCAAAGGCGAGGTGGTGATGCGGAGGATGCGGACGCGGGGGGGCTCGGCGGGTCTGTTCTCACCCATTGGCTGCCCTCTCGAGGACACTGCAGAACTCCTGGGCCCTGGCCTGGAGCGAGTAGCGCTCCTCCACTCTTCGCCGGCCGGCGCGGCCTATGCGGGCCCGTAGCGCCGCGTCTCCGGCGAGGCGCTCGATGACTTCCACGTACTCCTCGTCCCGGGATGCCAGGAATCCTTCTACGCCATGCCGGATGATCTCGGTGTTGGCTCCGAGCCTTGCGCCAACGGCGGGCACTCCGCAAGCCATGTACTGAATCAACTTCAGGCCGCACTTGCCCTCGGCAAACGGCTCCGCCGCAAGCGGCATCACACCAATGTCGAAGGTCTGAATGATCTCGGCTTCTGTGGCTTCGGTCCACGGCACACTCTCGACCAGTACGCCCGGAAGTGAGAAGCCGGCGGGTGTGCCCACGCAACGGACTACCACCGCGTGGTCGCGCGCAAGCTGTCGGAGAACTCCAGCCAGGGTGGAGAGGTACCGTGCCGTGACGGGTGTGCCAACCCAGCCAATCACGAGGCCCCGCTCGTCGCGGCATTCATAGTCCTGTTTCGGGCTGTGCCGGGCGAGATCGACCACAGTTGGAATTACCGAGACGCGTTCGCTGTACCGGCTCGCGTACTGCGAGAGATAGTCGTTGCCGACGATCACGGTGCGCGCCCGACGCATCAGCGAGGGAATCTTACCGCGCAGGAACGGCCTCCCGTCGTAGGGGATGAACGCGGCGTCATCGTAGTCAAGAACTACATTCCCGGCTGGCGCCAGCAGCGCGGACTCCAACCAGGCCGGGATGTACGGAAAGACCTCATACTGCACGTAGATCGCATCGAAGCTTCCCAAATCGCCCTTGCACAAATACGCAAGCCTTCTTCCGTACGCCCGGCACACCTCCAGGAAGGAGCGCTGGCCGTTGAGGTAGAGCCGCTGCAGGTAACGATCCGGCAGGAGCGGCTGCCACTCCACATTCCAGCCCCGCGCGGCCAGAAAGGGCAGATACTGCAGCGCGCGATAGCGGGTGCTCGCCCCCTGCGCTCCGTATTTCGTCAGAAACAGCGCTCGCATCAGTCCCCGCTCACCGCGAAGCGCTCCCGCTCACTGCCGCCGCGAGCAGCGAGACGACCCCGCAACAGGGAGCGGCAGAGAGCGCCGTAGGCCTCTACGGTGTGTTTCATTTCGTCAAGAGAAGTATGCGCGCAAGCCCGCACGATGCGGGCCAGGGGCTCAGCCGCAATGCTCGCGAGCAGTACCCAGAAGAAACCGCTCCAAGAAAAGTGCTTCCTCGCATAAGCCAGACGGCTTTCGAGGGAGTAGAACAGACGCCGTCCTGGCACTGACTGGCTGCAACCGCCGCCAATGTGAACCGCGGTTACATTGCTGAGATAGTACGAGGAGAATCCCTGCGCCTTCGCCCGCGCGCAGAAGTCGACTTCCTCGTAGTACATGAAGAAGCGCTCGTCGAACCCCTGCAACGAGTCGTAGACTTGCCGCCGCACCAGGAAGAACGCCCCCATGATCTGCTCGGCGGAGCCGCTCTCCCTGAGTTCCTCGCCAGACAGGAAGCGCGGCGTGAACACTTTCGGAAAGCACTGGTCGAGCCCGAAGGCCCGGTACACCATGCTGGCCGGACGAGGCAGGCGCGCGCAGGAGGTGCTGTCCCTTCCTTCCGCGTCGGTAAGCCTGATTCCGCAGATGCCAACAGCGCCGGCCTCCGGCTTTTCCAGGAATGCGATCGGCTCCGCCAGAGCGTCCGCCGACAAGCGCACGTCCGGATTCAGGAACAGCAGGTAATCGGCCGCGCCGCAGGCTGCACCCTGGTTGCAGGCCCGCGCGTATCCCCGGTTCTCGGGATTGCGGAGCACCCTCAAGGGCAGCCGGCTTTCGCGAACGCAGTCGAGGGAATCGTCTTCGGAGGCGTTATCGACAACAGCTACCTGGGCGAGGACGAAGCTGCCGCTCTGCGCGGCTGTTATCGAGCTCAGGCAGTCCGCCAGCGCGGAGCCGGAGTTCCAGTTCACGATGGCTATGTTAAGCGCTGGAGCCATTTATGCGCCGGCCATCTCGACTACCGCCATGCTCGGTCTCTTCCCACTTCGGCTGCGCGCCAGCAATGGCCAGCGATACACGATCAACGTGCATAGCCCGGCCTGGAGCCAGTAGCTCAAGCCGACCAAAAAACCGTCCCCGGCCGCACTCACCATCAGCTCCGAGACCGCGAGGCCGAACAAGATGACCGCCTCGGGCCGTCCACGGATGGCTGCCTGGTAGAGCATCGTGACGACGAACCCATGCGCGCACATGAGCACAGCGACGCCTATCAAGCCGAAATCGGCGAAGTACGAGGCGTAGATGGTGTAAATGTTTGTAGGCATCGGTGTGGGCGTAAAAGGCAAGACGAGAGGTGGCACATCGACACCCATGCCAAAGCTGTGCCCGAGTGCGAAGAAGAATCGAAAACTCAGCCAATGTGGCAACACGTTTGGGTCATCCACCACGTCGTTGAACGCGACCAGTCCGCTCACCGTGTAATGCCGCAGGCTCTCCAGCACGCCGCTGACATTCTCCTCGACGCTTTTCAGAGGGTCCCCACCCTTATTCAGCAGAACGGCCGGCACCGTAAACACGACGGCCAACAGCACCGCTCCCACACACCAGGATTTCCAATGGATCCTGCCTGAGCGGAGACGAGACACCGCAAGAACGCCGAAGAGCGTCATCATCGCGCCCAGACGGGCCGCCGTCATGAACTGGTAGAGCAAAGCGATTGCCAGGATGAGCGCCGTCCGGATCCGGGCCCGGCGCGAGCCGTCATTTTGGTAGACGGCAACCATTGCCATGAACGATGCCGCCCCCAGAAGGTATTTAAAACTCCCGAGCGGATTACTGGTTGACGGGTCCGAACTCGTCTGCTCTCTTACCGCGCGCCAGAAGTCGTTGAAAACCGATGCGGCCTGGAGCTCCTGAAGCCTCTGCCAGTAAAACGGGAACGCGGCCACAAGGACCACGGCGGTCAGAATGAGGAACCGGCCGGCCGCCCTATTCTGGGTTTCCGTGAGCGGGGGCGCTGGCGAGTCTGAGGGGTGGGAAAGCAACCTGAGCAGGCCGCCCAGAGTGAACGCCATCGCGCCGAGGATGTAGATGGCCAGCGTCTTCATCGACAGCGGGTAAAAGACGTCCCCCGACAGCCAGAGCACGATCAGGAGGACCGCCCACCAGGCCGAATAGAGAGCGGGCGGGTAGAACATCGAGCGGCGGAGGCGGTAGTTGACCGCGGCGAGAAGCGCCAAGAGTATGATAGCCGCCAAAATCATCGGGTGCCGAGCCTCATGACGATCTTGCGCCGGAAAAAGCTGGCACGGCCAACCGGGGCGCAACGCTGAAATTCCACTGGCGCGCCAGGAGGAGCAGGGCGACGGCGTCCAAGAGCGCCCGGGTTGCCCAGGCCATTGCGGCGCCGTCAATCCCGAAACGTTTGGTGAGGTACCAGCAAGCCGCGAGAAAAACCGGGGCTTCGACTAAATGCAGCTTGGCGGTGAGATCCGGCCGGGCGGCTGCCTGGATCAGGGCGAATGGAACGCCCGCCAGCCCGTTGACGAACACTCCCAGGCTCAGAATCGGCAGGACGTGGCAGGTGTTGTTCGTGAAAACCGGCCCGAGCCACAGCTTCAGCCCCATCCTTCCGAAGGTGGCCATGGCCAGCGATAGTGGAAGCAGGATGAAGACGACCGAAACCAGCGATCTCCGATAGAGCGCGCCAGCCGAGGCTCTGTCGCCGACCAGCGCTCCGCTGAAGGCCGGAAACAGAACGCCTGCAAGGGCGCTAGGGATCAGCAGGAGCTTAGTCGCCATCTCAAACGGAGTCACGTAGTAGGCCACCGCGCCGACGGAGAGGATGGCGCCGATCAGGAAGCGGTCCAGGTACGTCATCAGGGGGCTTACAACGTTGCTGACCGTCATCCAGCCCCCGAGTCGCAGCAAGCCGCCCGCATTCGCCACGCCCAGCGATCGGTTGTGCCACAGCGCGGGCATGGTGGACACCGACAGCGCGAAGTACACGGCCAAGCCGAGGACGCGTGTCAGCACCAGTGCCGCAACGAACGTGGTCACGCGTTGCGAATACGGCAGCAGCGCCAGCGGAGCACCAAAGGTCAGCAGCCCCATCCCGATTCGGACCGCGCTCACGGCCGGGAACCGCTGGTGCGCTTCCAGGAATCCGCGCAGCCCAGCACTCAAGGTCACCGCGGGGATGGAGGCAGCGATCAGGTAAAGGCTCCGGCGGCCATCGGCCTGGAGCTCCGGCGGCAGATGGAATACATGGCTCGCAAACCATCCGGCCATGGGCGCCAGAGCCACCGCGCCTAGGGCGCCCACCAGCGCCATCAGACACAGCGACGTCCAGAACCTCGCCGGTATCCTGCTCCCTTCGCTGCCCGCGAGGTCCGCGGCGGTCACCTGCGCCAGCGCCCGGCCCAATCCCAGGTCCAGGAGGCTGAAGTAGCCGATGCAGCTCCAGGCCAGAGTCAGCAACCCGAACGCATCCGGCCCGATAGCGGAGATCAACCTTGGGACGGCCACCGCCGCCAGGAGGAGGGGCGTAGCCAGGCCCGCCAAATTCCAAGCGGCGTTCGCGTGGATTCGAGCGCCGCTTGTGCGTGCGCCGGCACTTCTCAATTTTCCCCCTGGGGTTGCCTGTAATACTTATCGTAGTGCCGGTAGTAGTAATAGCTGCGGCTCATCTCTTTGTGGACCTCGTTGAGCACCAGGCCCACCACGCTCGCGCGCAGGTCGGCCAGGGTCGCGACCACGGAAGCCACTGCGGTACGATTCGTCTGGCCGGCGCGCGTGACCACGATCACGCCATCCACGGCCGCCGCCATCTCCAGCGGCTCCGGAAAGCCCAGTAGCGGGGGTGCGTCCAGGATCACCAGGTCGAACTCCAGCGACGCCTCTTCGAGCAACTGGGGCAGCACCGACCCGATCTGGTCGGCGGCGCGCGGCGAGGACGGCCCGGCCGGGAGCACGTAAAGATCCAGCCCCGGCTTCGGCTGCACCAGCGCCTCCCGCCATGGCAGATCGTTGATCAGCACTTTCGAAAGGCCCAGGTTGTTCGGAATGTCCATGAACTTGTGGATGCTCGGGCGGCGCAAATCCCCGTCGATCAGCAGCGTGCGCCGGCGCTGCCCGGCGTGCGTCATCGCCAGGTGCACCGCCACGGTGGATTTGCCTTCGGAGGGCGAGGCGCTGGTCAGCAGGAGCGAGCGCAGCCGCCGGTCGAAGGCCGTGAGCAGGATGGAATTCCGGACCGTCCGGATGGCCTCGTCGAAGGGGGACGGGTCGCGCTCGCCCGGGCCGATCGCCGGCGCCAGGCCCATGCCATTGCCCGGGTTCGGCACCGGCCTGAGCTGGCCGCGCCAGTTCTTGATGACCGGCAGGCTGCCCACCACCGCGATCTTCATCGTCCGCCGCACCTGCTCGGGATCGCGCACGGTGTTGTCCAGGACGTCGTTGACCACCGCCGCGCCGATGGCCAGCAGCGTCGAGAACAGAAAGGCCAGGGTGAGGTTCAAAGGCATGTCCGGGAACACCGGTTTCAGCGGGGGCCGCGCCAGGTCGGCGATGCGGATCGAGCTGTTCTGGAAACTCGCGTTGATGCCGGCTTCCTTGATCTTCCGCACCAGCTCCTCGTAGAGCTTCTTGTCCGTCTCCGCCTCCCGCTTCAGCGTCTGGTATTCGAAGGAACCCGCATTCAGCCGGTCGAATTCCGCCTTGGTTTCGGTGACCGCGCTCCGCAGCATGGACTCGCGCTCCACCGCTTGGTGGTACTCGATCTCCACGCGTTGCGCGATGCTGCCCCGGGTCTCCTCGATGGCCCGCTCGGCCTCCGTCACCTGCGCCAGCGCCTTGCGGTACTCGGGGTGGTTGTCGCCGTAATGCGTTTGCGCGTCCACGAAGCGCCGCCGGCTCTCGTTCAGGGCTTCGGTCAGCTTCTCGAGATCCCCGCCCTGGCTGGAGATCTGGGCCGCCGCCAGCGTGCCGAGTTTCACCGAGTTGAAAGCCGTCTCGCGCTTCATCCGCTCGGCTTGGGCGCTGGTGTATTCCGTGTTCAACTGCAGGAGGCGGGCGGAGACGATGTTAGTCCTCTCCTCCGGGTTGATCACATTGAGGTCCCGCTCGAAGTGGGCCAGCGCGGCGCTCGACCGCTCCATTTTGGCCCGCAACTCCTCCAATTGGCGCTCCATGAACTGGGACAGGTCGGCGGCCGCCTGATAGCGAATTCGGTAGGTGTGTTCCAGGTAGGACCGCACAATCGCATTGGCAACGTCCGCGGCCTCCTGGCGGTCGAGCGAGCGATACTTCACCAGCAGCAGGTACGTGTTCGGAGGCCGCGTCACCTTGAGCTTCTTCAGCACCACCGGAGCTCCCTCGGCCTCGGCGGTCCGCAGCGGCCCCGAATCCTTCTCGCCCGCCTCGCGTTTGCGCAGGTTAAACTGGCGGTCCACCGGGCGCAGCACGGAATCGGACTGAATCAGCTTCATCTGGGTGGCCATGAACTGGTCGGCGTCGTTGATGGCCGATTGCAAGGCCTCCTGGCCGAGGATTCCGGGGGGAACGCTGCGGTCGATGTCGATGGTCGCCGTGGCCTCGTAGACCGGTGTCAGCCGGGCGGAGACGATGGCGGTGCCGATCACGCAGATGGCGACCGCACCCAGGATTCTCCAGCGATGCCGCTTGAGGATCCACAGGTATTGCGACAGGGGCACCGCGGGTTCCGCGGGCTCCGGCTCGGGCGGCGGCGCCGGCAGGGGGAGAGCCGGACGGCGAACTTCGACAATCGCGGCGGGCTTCCCGTTCACCTTTTCCTCGATCATGTGATCCCTATCTCCTGCGTGCCCGGACTAGTGGCGCCAGATCAACACCCCGGAGGCCGTGGCCGTGCCGAAGCCCGAAACCCGGTCGATGATGTCGGCGGTCCTGCGGCGGCCCTTGTTGTCCGGGACGTAAAGGATGTCGTCGGCCTGAAGCGCCACGTCGGCCGTCTTGCGCTCCAGGATTCGATCCAGCTCGATGGGGATTTCCTGCCGGTCGGCCGATTCCGCACCGGCGCGGAAGATATATGCGCGGTGCGCCGAAAACGGAACCAGGCCTTCGGCCAGCGCCAGGAGCTTGAGCACCGTGTTCTCCGAACCGTCGCGCACGGGAAACGCCCCCGGCTTCTTAACGTTCCCCACCACGTAAATGCTGCGCGCTTCCGGGATGCGGATTTCCTCTCCGCCGGTGAGGGTTTGATTGAGTTTCGGGTCGGTCGCGGCCAGCAGCGCCCGGAGCGGAATGCGCTCGATTGGCGGAGCGGTCGCGTCCGCATCCGCGGGCTGCGGCCGCATCAGGAGCAGATCCGGTCCCGCGTCGCTGGTCACCCCTTCCGCCATGACCAAAGCGTCCAGCAGAGTCACCTTTCCGACCGCCTGGAACGTCACTGGCTTGTGCACCGCGCCCACCACGCTGATGGGCCGGCTGTGGTACTCCAGGATGGTCACGGTCACGATCGGATCCACTAGTATCCGCTCGCCGCTGAGAGCCTCTGCAATCGCGTTTTCCAGTCCGCCCGGCAGCAATCCCTCCGCCTGGACGCGCTTTTTCAACATCGGCAACCGGATCGTGCCGTCCTCTCCCACGCGCACGGTCCGGGTCAGCTCCGGCGCATCGTAGACCGAGACGGCGATCAGATCGTTGCCCGCGATCCGCTGCGCCGGCAGGTTGGCAACGCCGGCGACGGTTGAGTCCACCACCCCCGGCATCCGGCTTTGGGCCAATGCCAATCCACAACCCAACAGGAACATCGCGATTCTCATGCCAGACCTCGCTTGGCCTTGCGGTTTCGGCCGAAGAGACTGGAGAGCAGTCCCTCCAATCGCTCCAGGCGGGACCTCAGATCCGAGAGTCCTCGCATCACTTCGGATTGATCCCGTTCCACCGCCCGCAGCAGCTCCGAGCGCGCGTAATCCGAGAGGGTGCGAGCGCCCCGCTGGCGGCAGGCGGTTTCCAGATTGTCGTATTCGTCTTGCGTAAGGCGGAAAATGACGGCGCGGTCTCTGCGTTTCAAAAACGGCATGGGAGGGTGATGAGGATCAGGCTACTTGCTGGATGGGCGTGAGCAGGGCGCGATCGATTTCGACGGCCACGGTGCGCTGGAGAATCTCCACGTTGATCAGCACCCGGAACGCATCTCGCTCCCGCAGCACGGTGCCAGCCACGCCTTCCAGGCAGCCCTGTTCGATGCGGACCTTCTGCCCGGCCCGCAGGTACGGCCACGGCTGGATCGGCAAGCCGGAGGCCACCACGGTTTGGAGAGCTTCGATCTCCCGGTCGTCCACCGGAACCGGGCGCTTTCCAAATCCGACAATCGAGGTCACCCCCGGCGTGTTCAGCACCAGCAGCCGCTGCTCGTAGGAGAAGCGGCAGAACACGTATCCGGGGAACAATTCCGTTTCGAGTTCCTTGATGCGGTCGCACCAGCGCCGGCGGGCGCGGTAAACCGGCGAGAACTCCTCTAAGCCTTTCGAGCGAAGGCTGCGTGCGGTCGCCCGCTCGTGCCGGGGCTTGACCGTCAACGCGTACCAGGGAGCGCGCGAACTGGCCGCGAGCATGGTTTTCTGTCTCGGGGGAGGGGGTTTGAATCGCCCAGAGCTTCCGCGCGGCAAGACCCAACTTGGTCTTGCCAATGCGAATGCCTAAGCTGCCATTGTATACGTTTCGATTACAGAGTCAAGATACATTTTTCGCATTTTTTGCCTCCTTCGCCGAGCACGCGAGTACTGCCAGAACGGCGAAGAAGAATGCGGCGAGAGCAGGTTTCTGCAGCGGATAGTCCACCAGACAATGCAAAAAGACCGCTATCACGCCTATTCCCCAGAGGCTGCGGAGCGCCGGCCGTACGCTCCACAAGGCGAGGCCCGCGAGCAGCGCCAGAAATGGGAAGCCGCCTTCGGCGGTCCATTGCGCCCAGTCGTTGTGGGCCTGATTCGCGAACAACCCGTCGTCGTAGCGCGCATACGCCGGGTATACAGTGGACCAGGTTCCCAGGCCGAATCCCGTCCAGGGACGATCCCGGATCATGTCCAGGGTCGAATCCAGCATCTCGCGCCGGCCTGCGAACGCATCCGCCCGGTTCAGCCGGTTCCACAACGTCTCCCAGCCGACCAAGGCTGTGAACAGCAGGATGAACGCGGCCAGCACGGACACCAGCCGGGCGATGCCGCGCAGGGTGGCGCCGTGCGCGCGAAGCGCCAGGGCCAGAGCAGCCACCATCTCCAGAGAAGTCAGAACGAAGCCGGCCCGCGAAGCGCTGGCGATCACCGAGGCGTACATGGTGCCCGCCATCAGCGCGAACAGCACCCTTCTCCGGGCGTCGCTGGCAGCGCGGAAAAGCGCCAGCGGCAATACCAGCTCGATGAAAGCGGCGTACTGGTTCGGCGAGAGGAAAGGCCCCGCGGGCACTCGATCGGAACCCGCCGGGAAGATCCAGAACACGTTGGTCCTGGAAGTGAACATGGCGAGCGTCGAAACCACGCTCAAGGCAAAGCCGAACAGCAAAGTGGCGCGGAGAAACCGCTCTCGAGTCCCCGCGTCGGAAAAGACCTGTAGCGCGACGGCGAAGACCGCCAGGTTGGTGGTCCACATCAGCAGGGCATTCCAGGTCTCGCGCGGGTAGACGCTGCTTCCCATCCGGAGCTGCAAGATGCCCCACAGCACGGCGCCGGCCAGCGGAAGGATGGCCAGGCTGCGCTCCAGGCGCAGGGGGCGAATCGCCAGGCGAATGGCCCAGGCGCCCGCCAGTGCGAATGCGCCGGTTTCGAGCAGGCTCACGGCCCACCTCTCGGGCGCCCAGGCCAGCAAAATCGAGAGGTAGAGCAGGCCAGCCAGCGCCACGGCGGAGAATGCGATCATGGCGCCGGCTCCAGTTCCACGTTCCGCACGAAGACCGTACCCATCGCCCGCGCCGTTCCCTCCTGGCGTTGGCACACCAGGGACAAACGAGCCAGCGCCGCCTCTCCGCTCGCGAAACTCAGCTCCGCCGCCTGCCAGTTCTCGCCCGGCGGTTGCGAGGTGGCCGCATCCAGTACCCGCCAGCGGATGCCGGCGTCGGACGGCATGCCCGAGGTCCGCCACCACCAGCGCAAATGGTACAGCCGGTGCGGAACAATTGGGAGCTGCTGCCACAGAAGCTCGCAACGCTCGGGTTGCTTCCCGGACAGAGAAAACTGGAGCCCGGCCGGGGAAGTCAGCCGTGCGACCGTAACCTCCGCAAGCTGCACCACGTGCCAATCGAACCCGCCCAGCAGAGGCACGCGAGCGAAGTCGCCGTTCGTCAACAGCGACCCGCTCTCGGGGGCCAGCGGGGGGTAGGGCGTCAGCTTCCGGCGGCACATGGCGTTCCAGACCGTGAGGGCGGGAGCAGCCGTGCCTCGGTCCAGCAGCCGGTCGCAGTAGTCCAGCAGCAGCCGCGCCTCTTCCGGGCCGGCAGCTCGAAGCACGTCGAAAGCCACCGGCCCCGCGGCCTCCAGGCGGCCTTCGCTCAGGAGGAATCCCAGATACTGGGTCAGGACAGCCGGGCGGTCCGGGATGGCGCGGCTGCGAATCGCGCCGGCATCCTGGCTGGCCCTCCAGCAGAGGCGGAACAGCGGAGCCGCGTCGCCGTAGCTCATCTCCAGGGCGCGCCTGCTCCATTCCCAGAACTGCGCCCCACCGCCGCGGCGAAAGTAGTAGTGCATCAGGGTGATGCGAGGCCCGCTCAGCCGGTCGATGCGGGCCGCTTCCAGCAGGCACGCCTCCGCGCGGGCGTAATCCCCCGCCATCTCCGCCTCGAGTCCGAGCCGGGTCCAGACTGAGGAGTCGCGCGGGTTCAAGGCCGACGCGGCCAGGAGCGCCGGCCTGGGGTCGCGCCCCTCGTGTTCTTCCCATTCCGCCTGCCACGCGCGGTAGCCTGCGTTGCCCGGATCGAGTTGGATGGCCCGCGAGATCGCGTCTGGCCTGTTCGCGCGGTACAGCAGATCCGCTCGCGCGAAACGGATCGACCAGTACGACGCAAACCCCAGGCAGGCCGCGCACGCCGAAGCCAAAACAATGCGCCCCACCGCCGCTCCAGCGCCCGGCTTCGCTGTTTTCTCTTGCACGCGCCCGACTCTCCGCTGATAATATAGCGTACTGGAGGCACATCACCGATGCGTATTGCGGCCCTGTTAGCTCTGAATCTCGCCGGCGTGCCGCTGGCCTGGAGTTCCGGTCCGGTCATCGGCATCGCTGTTGCGGACGGCACGTTCCAGGTAGACAATGCCCAAGTCGCCGGGAACACCACCTTGTTTGACGGCTCGAAGATCGAGACTGCCGAATCGTCGTCCCGGCTGCGGCTTCGGGACGGCACGCGCATCGAGCTGGCCGCCGGTTCCCGGGTCTCTGTCTTCCAAAGTCGCGCGCTGATCGAGAAGGGGTTTGGAGAGTTCCAGGCCGCTCCCGGTTACGAAATCGAGGCGCGTGGGTTGCGTATCTCTAGCGCCCGGGGAAGGTCGATCGTGCGCGTACGCCTGGACGGCGAAAAGATGGTGCTGGTCGCGGCGCTGAACGGGCCGGCGCGGGTATTCAAGACCTCCGGCGGGCTCATCGCGAACGTGGCGGACGGCGCCACCTTGCGTTTCGAGCCGCAAGCGTTGCCCGAGAGCGCCGCCCGGATGTCCGGCTGTCTGCTGCGCAAGGCCGGCCGGTTCATTCTGGTCGATCAGACCACCAATATCGTGGTGGAACTGCTCGGAGACGCGGCGCAGTTGTCGGCACAACTCGGAAATCGGGTCGAGATTCAAGGCGCCGTCGATGCTTCGGCCCAGCCGGCGGAAGGCGCCTCGCAAGTCGTTCGGGTCAGCGTGCTCGAGCAGATAGGTCCCGGCGGTTGCGTGGCGGCTGCGCAGGCGGCCGGAGCCGAGCCTCCGGCGCCCTCATCGGTCCCGGCTGCGGCCGCGGCGCCCAAGCACACAGGCGCGGTGATCGCGGGCGTGGCCGTCGCCGGGGCGGGGGGCGCGGTCGCCGCGGTGGTGCTAAGTAAGAAGAGCAGCCAGAGCAAGAGCCCGTAGGCTGCGCCGGGCAATCGCACAGCCCGTGCCGGCTTTTCGGCGCCTCGAGCCGTTCCAGCCGCCGCGCGAGGTTCCTTCCCGTCGTCCCGGCGTTAGCCCGCCCCCGCTCGTGCAGGAATCGCAGAGGGATCCGGGCAGCGCCATCCTACGGTCTGGTGGATAGCGTCCGAGCGGCTAACGAACCGGACGTATTATAGGTCGAGGAGCAGGGAGCCGTGCAACACAAGGTTCACACTCAACTCGGCCGGGCCGCAGTCCGGATCTTCGACGCCAATGATCGCATGAACCAGATTCTCGTCGAACAACTCGACCCTGGCGCCTGGAGAGCCAAACCGCCCGGCAAGGCCCGCACCGTTGCGGCGATTTTCACGCACATGCACAATGTCCGCTGTAAGTGGGTCCGGCTTACAGCTCCGCACCTGAAGGTTCCCCGACAGCTCAACCGCGCGCGCTGCACGCCGCGGCAGGCCCGTGCGGGATTGGCCGAGAGCGCCGCTCGCTGCGCGGAGATGCTCGCCGAAGCGCTGGGCAATTGTGGGGGCCGCGTCGGCGAGTTTCGCAGAGACGGCTGGGCTCCGGCTTGGCCGGTTGGCCCGGAAATGCTGTGCTACATGCTTGCTCACGAAGCCCACCATCGCGGGCAGGTGTGTATGCTCGCGCATCAGCTCGGATTCCCGTTGCCGAGCGAGGTGGCGCGCGGGATTTGGAATTGGGAAAAGCTGTGGAAAGAGTGCGGGGCGCCTGGCGGCCCCGGCCACGATTCTTAGGGAACCGATCGAGGGCGCCGGCCGCCCGGGGATGGGCTGCGAGGACTGCCCATGCGCCGACCGCCTGCACAAGAGCGACAATGGGAGGGTGAAGTCCTTTCGCAAAGAATTGTGGTTCGAGGTTCCCGGCCGGCGAGCGTTCGTCAACATCACGCGGGAGGTGGAAGACTGCCTCCGGGAAAGCGGGGTCCAGGAAGGCTTGGCGCTGGTCAATGCCATGCACATCACGGCTTCCGTTTTCATCAACGACGACGAATCGGGCCTGCACGCGGATTACGAGAAATGGCTGGAAAGGCTCGCGCCCCACGAGCCGGTCTCGCAGTACCGGCACAACCGCACCGGCGAAGACAATGCGGACGCGCACATGAAGCGGCAGGTGATGGGACGCGAAGCGGTGGTCGCCGTCACCGGCGGCAAGCTCGACTTCGGACCGTGGGAGCAAATCTTCTACGGCGAGTTCGACGGCGGGCGCAAGAAGCGCGTGTTGGTCAAGATCGTCGGAGAATAACCGGCCGCCCCGGGCGGCCGCACCGGTTTAGGCCGGCCCTTTGCCGGCTCGATCCGTGAGCGCCTTCTTCACCACCTCGGCGAGGCGCGCGGCCGTGAAAGGCTTCTGGAGGAAGCCGGAGACATCCTGGCCCGCGAACTTCTCCGCGACCTCCGATTCGCCGTATCCGCTCATCACGATCACGCTCACGTCGGCGCGCCTGGCCTTCAGGGCTCCGATCACCTCGTCGCCGCCCACCACGGGCATGGTGAGATCCAACAGCACCAGGCCGATTTCCCCGGCGTGCTCCTCGAAGACCCGCACCGCCTCGCTGCCGTCGCTGGCCTCCAGCACTCTGTACCCGTACCGCTGGAGCGTTCCGAGAACGACTTCGCGCACCGATGCCTCATCGTCGACCACCAAAATTGTTCCCTGGCCGCGGAGCTCCGGTTGCGGAGCGTCGGGCCGCGGAGCCCCGTCTGCCGCCACGGCGGGGAGGAAGATGCGAAACGTGGCGCCCCGGCCCGGCGACGTCTCCAGCTCGATGGCGCCGCTATGCTGTTGCACGATGCCCGCCAGCGCCGCCAGTCCCAGCCCCCGGCCGATGAACTTGGTCGTGAAAAACGGGTCGAAGATCTTCTTGCGGGTCTGGCTGTCCATGCCGCAGCCGGTGTCCGCCACCTCGAAGCAAACGTAGCTTCCCGGCGCCAGCGGGTGGGCCGTCGCTTCGTCGAGGATGCGATCGGTCTCGGAAACCTCTCGCGCTCGCGTGGCAACGCTCACCGTTCCCGACTGATCCGCTCCAATGGCCTCGGCGGCATTGATGACCAGGTTCATGACGATCTGCTGCATCTGGCCGCGATCCGCCAGGATGCCCGGCAGATCCGGCTTGAGCGCCAGCTTGATGGCCACCTTCCTGGGGATGGACGCCCGCAGCAGATCGGTCATCTCGCGCACGATGCGGGAGAGGTTCAAGGTCTCCACCACGAAGCGGCCCTTGCCCGCGTAGGCCAGCAACTGCCGGGTGAGGTCGGCCGCTTTATCCGTCGCCAGGAGCAATGCGCTCAGCTTTTCCCGGCTCTCCTCGAGCACCTCCTCCTGCAAGAGACTCGCGTTGCCCATGATGCTGGTGAGCAGATTGTTGAAGTCGTGCGCCACGCCGCCGGCCAGCAGCCCGATGCTCTCCATCTTCTGGGCCTGGCGCAGCCGCTCTTCGCCGGCGCGCACGGCCCGTTCCGCGCGTTTCCGCATGAAGACCTGCACCACCGCCAGGGCCAGGGCCTCCAAGCTTTCCAGGTCCTGGGGGCTGTAACCGCCCTCGCGGTTGCCGACGCCGATCATTCCCATGGTCTTCCCGTCGTGCTTCAGCGGCACGCCCAGAAACGCCGTCAGAGCCGGATGACCCTCCGGCGTCCCGATGCTGTCCGGGTGGCTGGCCGGGTCGTTGGTGAAGAAGCCTTCGCCGCCCAGAATCACACGGCCATAGAGCCCGTGAATCTCGAACCCCTTGGGCAGCTCATGCTGGCCGGGAGTCCCTATCCCGCAAGCCTCCCAACCGAAATCGCCGATGGCGATGGCGTCCAGCCGCCCGGAGGGGCCGATCTCTCCTACAAATCCTAACTTGCTCTGGGTCACCTCCTCGGCGACGGCCAGGCAAACCCCGCCCAGCTCCTCCTCCGATTCGGTGGTCAGCGCCTCTCTGAGTATCCGGTTGACTCCTTCCAGCACCGCGTTTTGGTGGCGGATTCTCTCTTCGGCCCGTTTGCGCGCGGTAATGTCCCGCGCCACGTGGGCCGAGCCCACCATCCGGCCGCGCTCGTCGCGCAGCGGCGTGGTGCTCACCAAAAAATCGCCGCCGAGGTTGTCCTCGTGCACTTCGGCGACATGCTCCAGCCCGTCTCGCATGGTCTGTGCGTGCGGGCAGAACTCCGGCGGCTGCTCCGTATTATGCACGCATTGGAAGCAGATCAAGCCCACGCACTCTTCGGGAGTCAAACCCAGGCGCTCGGCCATGGCCCGATTGGCCCGCACAATCCGGTGCTCGTTGTCCAGGATGGCGATCAGGTCCGGCACGCTGTCGAAGGTGCGCTCCCACTCCTCCTTGGCGCGGCGCAGGGCTTCCTGGGCGCGCCGTTTCTCGGTCACCTCGTGGAATACCAGCACCGCTCCCGCCACGCGGCCGGCAACGTCCAGGATCGGCGCGGCGCTATCTTCGATAGCCAGTTCGCGCCCGTCCTTGGCGAGGAGCACGGTCTGATTGGCCAGCGTGATGATGCGGTTCTCCTTGAGCACCCGCGCCACCAGATCGTCCGAGACCCGGCGGGAGCGCTCGTCGATGATGCGGAACACGCTCTGGATGGGCTGGCCCAGCGCCTCCTCCTTTTTCCAGCCGGTGAGCGACTCCGCGACGGGATTGAGAAACGTGATGCGGCCGGCGGTGTCGGTGGCTAGCACCGCGTCGCCGATGCTGGTGAGCGTGACCCGCAGCCACTCGCGCTGCTCCAGCAGTTGCTCCTCGGCCTGTTTGCGCTCGATGGCGTAGCGGATGGCCCGCCCAATCTGCCTCCCGTCGGCTTGCCCCTTGACCAGGTAGTCCTGCACGCCCTCCTGAACCGCCGCCAGGCCCGCCCTTTCGTCGCCGGCGCCGGTTAACACCACGATCGGTAAGCGTGGCGCAGCCTTGCGGGCGCGCCGAAAGGTATCCGGTCCGGAGCTGTCGGGCAGCGACAAGTCCAGCAGCAGCACGTCGAAGGATGGCTCGACCAAACGCGCCAGAGCATCCTCCAGCCGCTCCACCCAGGTGAACTCAAAGCGGCCCGCCCCGGCCTGGGATAGCGTCTGCCGCAGCAGGTCGGCGTCGGACGGACTGTCCTCCACCAGCAGGATGTGGATGAGGCCGGTGTTCATGGCGCGATGGCTCCGCCGCGGGTCGTCATCGCGCCTCCGGAGGCAGCTTGACCACTGTGAGCCAGAAGCCTTCCACGGCTTTGACGACCTCCAGGAACTGCTGGAAATCCACCGGCTTGGTGACGTAGCAACTGGCCTGCAAGGTATAGGCCTGTATCACGTCCTTCTCCGCCTGCGAGGTGGTCAGCACCACCACGGGAATGGCCCTCAGGCCGTTATCCGCCTTGAGCTCCGCCAGCACTTCCCGCCCGTCCTTGCGCGGCAGATTCAGATCCAGCAGGATCAGATCGGGCCGCGGCGCCTGCGCGTAAACGCCTTGGCGGCGCAGGAACTCCATGGCCTGGACGCCGTCTTCGACGATGCTGAGGCGATTGGCCACTTTGGCGGCGGCCAGTGCCGCCACGGTCAGATCGGTATCGCTGGGGCTGTCTTCCACCAGCAGGATCTCAATCGGTCTGCCTAATTGGGGATTCATGACTTGTTCGCTCATGGGAGGTCTCGGTTGGAATGGTGAAGTAAAAAGTCGACCCCTGGCCGGCCTGCGACTGGACCCAGATCGCGCCGCCGTGGCGCTCCACGATCTTCTTGCAGATGGCCAGTCCGATGCCGGTGCCGGGATACAGCCTGCGCGTGTGCAGGCGTTGAAAGATCAGGAAAATCCGCTCGTAATACTGCGGCTCGATGCCGATGCCGTTGTCCCGCACCGCCAGCTCCCACCGGTCCGGCAGTGGCCGGGCGCCGACGTGGATTTCCGGAGCCCGCTCGCTGCGGAACTTGAGAGCGTTGCCGATCAGGTTCTGGAAGAGTTGCACCATTTGGCCGGCGTCCGCCGTCAGCGTGGGCAGCGCATCGCGAGTGATGCTGGCGCCGGTTTCCGCTATGCTGGCCCGCAGGCCGTCCAGCGCCTGATCGACGACCGCGTTGAGATCGGCCGCTGCGAAAGTCCGGCCGCGTGTGCCCACCCTGGAGAGGGCCAGCAGATCGGTGATCAGCGTGTGCATCCGCGCGGCGCCCTGCACGGCTCCCGCGATCTGGCGCCGGCCGTCGTCGTCGAGCTTCCCCTCGAGCTGCCCTTCCAGCAGGCCCAGGTAGCCCGTCACGGCGCGCAGCGGCTCCTGCAAGTCGTGCGAGGCCACGTAGGCGAATTGTTCCAGCTCCTCGTTCGAGTGCGCCAGTTCCGCGCTGGCGCTTCGCAGGTGCGCGTTCGCCTCCTCGAGTTCCCCCGTGCGTTGCCGGACCAGCTCTTCCAGATGGTCCCGATAGCGGGCCAGCTCGGCTTCGGCCCTCTTGCGCTCGGTCACATCGCGGGCTGCGGCGAACACGCCCTGCACCTGGCCGGCCTCGTTGCGGTAGACCACTGCGTTGTAGAGCACGTCGGTGGTGCGGCCGTTGGCGTGGCGGATGGTCAGCGCATAATCCTGCACCAGTCCTTCGGAGAGCACCTTCTGATAACCCGCTTCGGCCGTCTCCGGCTCCGTGAAGTACTCGGAGAAGCGGCTGCCGATCAGCCGCTCCCGCGCTACGCCGGTGACCTCCTCGGTGGCCCGGTTCACATCGGTCACCTGGCCCTCCGGGCTGATGGTGACCAGCGGGTCCAGGCTGGCCTCCAGCAGGCTGCGGGCGTAAAGCGAAGCCGCGCGCGCATCCGCCGACTCCCGGATTTCGGTCACATCCACCATAGCGCCGAGCAGGCGGGCGTGGGAGCCTGAGGTGCCTGGGAACAGCCTCGCTCGGGCCGAACGCCAGCGTGTCCGCCCGCCCTCGACCTCGGTTCGGAACTCGAAATCGCACCCCGCCTGGCGCTCTTCGATGCACGCGTTCACGGCCGCGGCCACGCGCTCGCGATCCTGGGGGCGTATCCGTTCACCGCCGGCCAGGCACGCGTTTTCGAAACCCGCGACGGAGGTCGCGAACGTCCGCTCGATTCGTTCCGCCGAGGCCGCCTGGCCGCGTCCGACCGGCAACTCGAAGATGGCGACGCCGCCCGCCGCGGTTGCCACGTCGATTTGCTGCTGGCGTTCCCGCGCCGCCCGGCTGGCGCGATGCAGTCTCTGAACCAGAACGCTGGTCGCCACCGCCACCACCGCAAACAACGCCAGAGCCGCGACGTCCGACGGATCGTGCAGAACCAGGCTGAAGCGGGGCTCCATGAAAAAGTAGTCGATCGCCAGGCTAGACAGGACGGTTGTGGCGAGGCCCGCCTCGAGGCCGCCGTAGAGCGCGGCGCCCAGCACCGACAGCACGTACGGCAGAAACGGCGCTTTGTCGTGGAGGAGCGGGTCGACCGCGAACCTGGCCAGGGTTCCGACGCTCACCGCCAGCACGGCCGCCAGGTATCCCTTCAGCCTCGCGCGAGAGCGATCGCCTTCCAGCCGGCGTATCGCCGAGCGACGTTCTTCGGGAGCGTGTTCCGCGGTCGGCATCGGGCTGTCCCTCTGTGGGCTGCCGGTCCTCGCCTTGGACCGCACGCCAATCCAGCCTAACTGATCATTGGAGCACACCCAGCGGCGGCGTTCAATCCGCGGCGCAATGCCCGATTGGCCGCACGGCTGCCGCTCCGGCGCCGTTTCCGACGCCGGGGCTTCCTACCGCACGCGTGCCGCCCGCTGTGCCGCGGCCCTTACTTGACGTTCATCAGCGGCTTGTTGGACGCTTGGCCCGCGATGTCGATCTGCAGGGCGTAAGCGCCCTTGGCGATTTGCGGAACTACGAAGTTCAATTGGTAGAGACCGATGGACCCGGGGGCTAGACCGATATAGTCGATCGTAGTAACCGGGACCGTCCCGACCGTCGCCGAATAGCTTCCAGTCACCCAGGAGAGTCCGGCGGGCGCGGGAGAGCCGGTTACCAGCGGACCGCTGGCCTGCACCGGACCGCCGCCGGTGAACCAGGCCACTACTTCATCTCCCACGTTGGCGGCGTCCGTGGGCGAGTTCGCGTTGCCATCGGCATTCGTCACCACGGCGCGATTAGTATTGTACATCGCGATGCCTGGCGTTCCCGTGGCCGGGACATAAACCGCGGCGGCATTGCTGCTCGCGGCGCCATTCTGCACCACCACCGACGCCACGGTCCCACCCGGAATCTCCCAGGGCATCAGCGCGTTGATCTGGGTCGCCGACACATAGTACAACGGCACCGCTGTCCCGTTCACCAGCAGTTTTGTGGTCGCCAGCGTGGTGGGGAAAGGAACCGTAGTCGCAGCCACCGCCTTGGTGGCCAGATTCGTGCCGAACACCACAAAAGCGCTTCCCGGCGGAGTGTAGTTAGCCACATAGCTGAAGACATTAGTGATCGATTCCGTCGGATTCAGCAGCGCCGCGTGGGCCGTCCCGGACCGGACAAACTGCGGGTTGGCGAGAATCAGATCGGCGTTGGCGCCATTGGCTCCCGTGAGGACGAAATTCAGCGTGTTCTTGTTCGCGTTCGAATCGGTGAGAGTGGCCGACGCCAGGCAGGCGGTCCCCGTTGGGGCCGCGGCGACCGAGTACGTCCCGCTGGCGGTGAGCAAAGGGGCCATTGTTCCGCCGGAGGACTCGGTGTAAGTCGCCGTTACCTTGCCCTGGCCGTCGAACTGGAGCAGGCCTATTTCGTCAAGGGAGCCGGTCTGCGTGGTTCCTGACAGGGTCGATCCGCTGGCGCTGAAGCTATACGGGCCGGAAAGCGTCGCTGTGCCGCAGGCCGCCGGCCACACGTTGCCGCCGCTGCCGGAGTAGACGTAATTCGAATCCGCGCCGATAATGCCGAAATCGGCGCCGCTGCCCCAGACCACCAGGCTGAACGAGGCCGCGCTCCCGGCAGTAAAGGAGATTGTGCCAGCGCAATTGCTGGCGATGGCATAACTCCCGGCGTAACTGAATGGCGCTCCCGCGGTTTGGTTGGTGTTGGTTACTCCCGAAAAGCTGACGGCGCTCTTGCCATCGAAGATCGCTGTGCCGTTGGCCTGGTAGGTACCCGCGAAACTGCCGGCAGGCGAGATCCCGCGACCGCTGAGGGTGAGCGAATACGATCCATACAGGCTGGCGGCACTGCAATTCCCGCCGCCAATCTGGTTCTGCGCCATGGCGGGCGCTACTAACAAACAGCCGGCGGAAAGCAGACCCAGAGTGCGTAAGCAATTCATGACCGTCCTCCCTGGCTGGAAGAGCCGGCGAGCGGCTTCGCAGCCACGCTCAGCACCGGCTCGCTGCCTGGCAACTGCATCGCCGCGGTCGCGGGCTGGCCATATGCGGTATGCAGGTTGCCCGCGATCAGGAACTTCGAGCCTAGCGCCAGCCCAACGTAAGAGGCCGCGTTGGCGACCGTATCGTTGTAGACGCTGAAACTCATCACGTACGAGTTATTGCTGGCATCGGTGAGAGTGGCCGATCCCATGCAAAAGGCCGATATGGAGTACGATCCCGTGAGGACGAGCGTACTGGGCGCCGCCCCGGCGGTCCACATCGTAAAGTTCGCCGTCAGCGCGCTCACCCCGTCGAATTGCAGCAAACCAGCCCCGTTCTCGACGCCGCTCACGGCGCTGCCCGTGAGCGAGAATCCGGTGCCGGTGAAGGTGTACACGCCGGAGAACGTGCTGGCCGAGCATGCCGTCGCCGGCTGGAGGTCGCCCGAGCCGGAGTAAGTGTAATTGGCATCGCTGCCGCTCAGCAGGAACGGGTAGGCCGTCTGGGCGGTGCCCGTCTTATATAGCGCCACATTCCAAGTCGCATTGCCGCCCGAGGTGATGTTGATCACGCCGGCGCAATTGGCTTGTACGCTGTAGGTCCCCGACCAGGTCAGAGGCGTCGCGGGGGCCTCTCCGGTGTTCGCCACCAGCTTGAAGGTGACCGAACTCTGTCCGTCAAAGGCCGCCGTGCCGTTTGACTGCAAGACGCCAGTGAATGTTCCCGAAGCTGTGACCTGCCTCGCCGTGATGGAGACGGCATATGTTCCGCCTAGATTCGCGGAAGAACAGGTTCCGCCCCCGATGGCCTGCGCCAGCACAGGCGCAGCCAGGAGGCACGACAGAAAGAGCAGCAAGGTTGTGCGTTGCTTCATGTGTGTGGGTCCCCTCTGCCAACATTATAGCCTTAAGTGGCCAAGTCCGATAAGGTATAAAAGGTAACAATTTCGTAAACCCGAGCGCGCACAACAAGTCGCGGTCCGGTGGAAGAACCAGTAACCGGCGTTCGGGAAACAGCCGTAAAGTCGGTTCTCGCATAGCGGGCTGTCTCGATGGTCCGTTGGCCCGCGAGTTGTGATGAAAACCCCGTCGGCATCCTCTCCGCATCCGATGAGCAGCGCATCACTCGGTCCAGGTCGGGGCGGCAGTGGCGAAGTTGAGGCCGGCGGGCTGTCTGATCCGGAGCGTGCCTTTGGACAAGTGAGTGTGCGCCGGGAGCCCGGTTCCACCGGAGTTCCGGCAGCACGAGACCGTGCGTAATTCGTTGCATGGCATGCTCTACCGGGATGCGCCCAACGGAGGAACCCGGTATGGAAAGTTATCTGGTAGCAGGGATTGACATTCACAAGAGTATGCTGGCGGTAGTGATTGCCGATGCGGGGCGCGAGGGCGAGTTTCAGTTCCAGCGGCGCAAGTTTGGCACGACGGCCAGCGAGTTGCGGGAGTTGCGGAGGTGGCTGGACCGCCAAGCCGTGCGCGAGGCGGTCATGGAGTCCACCGCGCAGTACTGGAAGCCGGTCTGGCAGGAGTTGGAAGGCCACTGCGAGCTGGCTCTGGCGCAGGCGCATTCCAATCGAGCCCCGCGGGGCCGCAAGCGGGATTTCGCCGACGCCGAACGACTCCTCCGGCGGCACGTGGCCGGAGAACTGATTCTCAGCTTCGTGCCCAATCCCGAACAGCGGCTGTGGCGGACCATGACGCGCAGCAAGCACCAGTTGACCCGCGACCGCGTGCGGATTCACAGTCAATTGGAATCGCTGCTGGAGGACGGGCGCATCAAGCTGTCGGGTTGGGTCAGCGATCTGCTGGGCGTCAGCAGCCAGCGGATGCTGCGCGCCTTGGCGGAAGGGGAGACGGATCCGGCCCAGCTGGCGGCCATGGCCGATCCGAATCTGCGCGCCACGCCCGAACAACTGCAAGATGCCCTCAGCGCCGCGCGCACGATGAGCCCGATGCATCGCAGGATCCTGGGTTTGTTTCTGGCCTGCTTGGATCTCATCGAGAGTCAGATCCAGGCCCTGGACGCGATGGTGGCGGCGGCCTTGCGCGCCCATCGGGACGCCGCACAGCGGCTGGCGGAGGTCTCCGGCTACGGCCCCGATTCCGCTCAACAGGTGATTGCGGAAGTGGGACCAACGGCCGGGGCGTTTCCCTCGCCGGAGCAGCTTTCCTCCTGGGTGGGAACCTGCCCGGGGAGAGAAGAATCGGCCGAAGTCTCCAGGAACAACCGTAGTCCGAAGGGCAATCGGATGATGCGGCGGGTTCTGACCCAGGTCGCCAACGCGGCGGTCAAGTCCAAAGGTAGCGTATTCCAGAACCTCTATCGGAAGCTCGTGCCCCGATTAGGACCCAACAAAGCGATTTGGGCGATTGCCCATCGCCTCTGCCGGCTGACCTGGAAGATTCTGCATCAAGGTGTCAGGTACATCGAGTTTGGGAACCGACCCACCCCGCGAGCTGTCCAGAAACGGGCGGCCAAACTGCTTCGGGAACTTCACAGCCTCGGATACCAGGTACAGCTTTAACCGCAGTCCCGTGCGGCGCCATCATAACGGGGGGGGACGGGGGGTGGGTTTTCGACCGTGCCGCCGGGCTTCCGCCCGGCGTCCGGCTCGCACACTCCAGCACAATCAAGCTCATCCCCCGCCGCTCCACTTTTTCGTCGCCCGCCCGGTCACGCCGCCGGTCTCCGCGATCGTTTCGCTCCGGCAGACGGTTCGTCCGTCACGGGGTTTTGTTCAGGGTAAGCGTCTGGACCGCTGGCTCATCGAAGCCGGGAACCGTATCCATGGTTAACGTGCCGATCAACGTATTGCCGCTTAGCACGCCATTGGCGAAAGCCCAGGTGGTAGTCCCCCAGGTGGCATCCTGAACCGTGAAGCTCCCCTGCGATGTCACATAGCCCAAGGAACCCGCCACGGGGCCGTTGAAACTGAACCGAAAACCGATGGCGTCGACGCTGCATGTCAGCACTGAAAAAGTGCCCTGACCACCGGTCACCGCGAATGTGCCGGTGTAGGGATTGCTCGCCGTGCCGCCACCTGAGACGGTGACGTTAATCTGTCCCGTGAGATCGAGCTGCCAGGTGCAGGTCGTGCTTACGGTCGTGCTTGCATCGAGAGACCCCGTAAACGTCGTCCCGCCCCCGCCGCCGCTCCCGCCAGGAGGCAGCGTCATTGTTAGCGGGGAAAGGGGCTGCGAACCGGCGGAAGGGATCGTGATGTTCTGCGTGGTTGGCTGATAGCCGGGAGCAGTGACACCGAGGGTGCAGTTACCGGGCGGGATGTCCACCACGGTTTCCCCGCTCGGGTCGGTAGTGCCGGCAAAGTCTCCACCCAAAATGCCGGGGGAGACAAAGCACAGCGACGAGGGTACCGGCTGGCTCTGCCCATTCTGGGTGGCGACGGGCTGCTGAACCACGCTGCTGGGGCTGGGAGGGTTCGGAAAGGTCGCGGAGAGCATTCTTTGATTTTTCATATTAATGGCGCGCACGATGGCGCCGGACGTCCAGTTCTCGCAGGTCCCCAGGGCCGAACTCATTTTGGACACGTTCACACCAGAGATGGTCCGAAAAACCTCGACGGGCACCAGCGCGAGACCGGTGACGTATTCCGCCGTTTTGATCGCCAAATAATCCTGGACTGCGTTCGCCGCTTCTGGCTTCACCCAGTTCCAGACTCCGCTGGCGCAGTCGCTGGCCGAGGCGAAACCCAGTTGCTGGTCGGCCCCGATGTTGATACTCGTCCCCAGGACGGACGACGCGAAATTGTTCAAGGCGCTCAAGTCGGCATCATTCATGGCATCCAGCGCCGAAGGCGGCGGTGGACCAGGTACGGAAGTGCTAACGATGGGTGTTTGCACCGTGATATTGGCAGGCAGACTGGAGGGGCAGCCGTTCTGCACCGACAGGGAAACCGGGGTGCTGGCAGCCGACGCCAGTTTCTTGGTTGCGTCCGGCGTCGTCGCGGCGCCGCCGCTCTGCGCAGCCGTGAGGGTGAGGAATTGGTCTGGATACCGCCCCTGCGGATCGCTGATGAACAGCCTCGCCAGCCCCTGCTGGGAGGAAGGGAGTCCCAAGGCTACGTTCACCCCCTGGATGGGTCCGCCTGTGCTGGGATCGCTCAGGAGCACGGGAATGGACACTCCGCCTGAGCTGACCGTTGCCGCACCACTGGCGTCCGTCACCGAGACGGCGGAGCCCGAAGTGGTTCCGATGGAAGCCAGAGTCACAGCGTTAGCGCTGTTGCCGCCGATGCTTAGATCGGCATTGCATCGCCCGCCGGCACATTGGCGGGCACGCCTGCATTCACCTGGTACAACCCAACGAATCCCGGCGCTAGACCTGAAAAACCTACGTTCGCGGGAGTGTCTCCGATCATGACGGTAGGAGTCGGAAGTGTGTTTGAAAGCTGGCTGCTCGACGCCCCTTCTCCGCTCAGCGGCGGATTGGTAACGGCGCCCAGCCCCGTGCAGTAGATCGAGATGTATTCGCCCGGGAGCACCGGCCGCGAGAGGACTCCAGCCACACTTCCGCTGGCTGCGGCCAGCTCTCCGATACTGGAAATCAGGACTGCGCCCTGGCCGCTGCCGGACTGGCTCGTGGTGAACACCGCGGGAGCCGCCGGCGCGATGGCTGCGGTGATGGTATTCGAGAGGGCGCTGTTGACACTGGCCTGCGTGCTGACGCTGCTGCCGGAGATGTTCCACGGCACCTGGGCGTTGATCTGCCCGGCCGAGACAAAGAACAAAGGCATCGGGATCCCATTCATCAGCACCTGGGTGCCGTTGAGCGAGGTCGGCAGCGGTAGTCCTGCCGCACTCGCCGTAGCGGTCGCCAGGCCGCTGCCGAAGATCGCCACCAAGGCCCCGGGAGCAACTGGCGCGGTGTAACTCGCGGCGTTCACCACGCTGCTGAGCTTGGGGCCGCTGCCGCCCAGCGTGTCGTCGATTACGAGCAGCGACTGCGAGGACAGATCGCTTACGGGCAGGTAGGTTTTCCCGGTGCTCGAATTAACGGCCATGCCGCAGCACGCCTGGTCGCCCGAGCGCAGGGGCATACTCCCAATTAGCGTGTTGGTCCCGCCATCGAACACTTTGATCGCCTGGGGCGAAAGCGAGAGATCCACTGCGTAAACGCGGTTCCGTGTGGGATTGACGGCGATGGCCCCTGTTTGAGACACGGGGAGCGTGGCCACCGGCGACTCCGTAGTAGCGTCGATGGCTAACACATTCTTCCCGGACAAATCCGCTCCATACATCCTGCCTGTCTGGGGATTGACCGCAACTAACGCGGCGGAGAACGGAGCGTCGGTCAAGGTAAGCGTGGACGGATTAACCTCTTTCTCGATCTCGACGCTTCCACCGACCAACATATAAAAGGCGTGGGTAACCGGATTAACCGCCGTCGCCTCTCCCATTACCCCGCCTGACCCCACGCACCCGCTGATCAGCGTATCCGTGCTTCCGTCGATCGGGAAAGCGGGATCATTGCCTGAGCCGCACTGCCCGCCACCCCAGACGTGGTTGAAACTGCTGTCGATCACAGCCTCCATGGGACATCCAAACGTCGAGATCGTCTTCAGCAAGCTGCCGTCAGCCCCGCTGTAAACCAGTATGTGCCCCCCATATAAGTCGGCGGCGTAGATCTTGTTTGTGACGGGATTAACGTGCTCCCCCTGACCCGGCCCGGGCGACATCGCGAGTTGGTTGGTATTTCCATCAATCCAGACCATTCCCTGAACGACGTCGTTGGGACTGCCTCCAACATAGACGCTATTGGTGTTTGGATTGACATCCACATTGCCTATTCCACCGGGCAGCGGAATCACGGCCTCAATGGTCTGAGCTGGGGCTAAGGAGACGGCGAAAGAGCCTGCGATGACCGCGACGAGCAGGAGCCGCTCCGCGGAAGCAGGGGCAGAACAACCCAGGATTCCCATTTTGAAATCCCAGCGAAGCATGCTGCACGAGATTACACTCTGCTGTCAAGATCGCGAATTGCGCCATCTAGAATATGACCAAGATGGCACCTGTTGCGCCAACTAAAAACCTGACCGAAACGCGTGGGCGGTACAGAACCGCGATGAGGTGCGGA
>Ga0326728_10003014_pt1 | contig 54063 bp, 40 predicted proteins | sample MB3enrmetagenome_FD_207602 | JGI IMG/M metagenome (GOLD analysis project Ga0326728, IMG submission 207602) | Lab enriched peat soil microbial communities from McLean, Ithaca, NY, United States - MB31MN | ecosystem: Environmental > Terrestrial > Soil > Wetlands > Peat | place: USA: New York... | reverse complement strand
ATTGTACAATGGCGCCTCGAGCCGATTTTCATCCACTCGGGTGGGCTGCAAGCCCATGGGTACTCTCCTGAAAGTCAGGTCATTCCCGCGCAAGCGGGAATCCATTGGACCGACAATGGGTCCCCGCTTTCGTGGGGACGACGCTGATTTTCGTTGGCTCGGGTGGGCCGCAGGCCCATGGAAACTCCTCGGAATGACGCGAGGGAAGGGTTTTTCCGCAGCGGGTGAAGGTCGGCGCTACGAGCCAGATTGTGACGCTACCTGGCGTTGCTTGCCAGTTTAACCAATTCTCGTAATGTAATAAGATGACAACTAGCGGACTCGATGATACATGACCGAACGGGATTCGCGACTTAGGATTCGGGAAATACGTTCGCTGAATCCTGACTCCTGAATCCTGACAGGAGGTGCGGGCTTGGCAGAAACGGCAAAGTACGACATCGTGATTATCGGCAGTGGGCCTGGCGGATACGTAGCGGCGATTCGTGCCGGGCAGTTGGGTCTCAAGACACTGGTCGTCGAGAAGGACGACAAACTGGGCGGGACGTGCTTGCACGTCGGTTGCATACCGACGAAAGACCTTCTCCTCAATGCCGATGTTTACGACTACTTCAAGAACGGCAAGGAATTCGGAATCGTTGCGAAGGAATTCTCGATTGACTGGGCGGCAATTCAGGCGCGCAAAACGAAGGTGGTGACCAAGCTTTCGAAAGGCATCGAGTTTCTGTTCAAGAAGAACAAAGTGGAGACCCTTCAAGGTTACGGCCGCCTTGCCGGGCCGGGGCGGATCACGGTAACCGACGCTAAAGGACAGAAGCGGGAGCTCCAGGCTGCGAAAGTTGTGCTGGCCACAGGCTCTGAGGCCAAAACGTTTGCAGGTTTTGAGCCGGACGGGAAAACCATTCTGACCAACAAGGAAATCCTGGCGTTGCCAGCCCTGCCCAAGTCGATGGTGATCATGGGAGCCGGGGCGGTGGGCGTGGAATTCGCATCGATCTTCCACCGCTTCGGGGTCAAGGTCACGATTCTGGAGATGCTGCCGCGCGCCGTCCCGCTCGAGGACGAAGAGATTTCCGCCGAACTCGAGAAGTCGTTCCGCCACCAAGGCATCGCGCTCGAGACGCAGGCCAAGGTCGAGAAGGCTACGAAGACGGCCAATGGGGTGTCCGTTTCGTACACTGGGGCAGACGGGAAGCCGCAAACCATCGAAGCTGAAACCCTGCTGGTGGCCGTCGGGCGCTCGCCCAACACCCAGAATGTGGGCTTGGAGGGAACCCGGGCCAAGCTGGAGCGAGGCTTCGTCAAAGTCGATCCGTACATGCAAACCGATGAGCCAGGCGTCTACGCCATCGGCGACATTGTGGCAAACAGCCCCTTGCTGGCGCATGTGGCCTCGAGGGAAGGAATCGTCGCAGTTACGCACGCGGCGGGAAAGCCGGTTGAGCCCATCAACTACGGCCAGATTCCTAACTGCACCTATTGTGAGCCCGAAATCAGCAGCGTGGGGATGACGGAACGCCAGGCGCGCGAGAAGGGACTCAAGGTTCGCATCGGAAAGTTCCCCTTTGCCGCCAACAGTAAAGCCACCATCCTGGGCGCTCGCGAGGGCTTTGTAAAGCTGGTCAGCGATGAGAAGTACGGAGAAATCCTCGGCGTCCACATGATCGGGCCGCGCGTAACGGAGATGATTGCCGAAGCCGTGGTGGCCATGCGCCTCGAGGGCACCGTCGAGGATCTCGCTTATGCCATCCACCCGCATCCCACGCTCACCGAGGCGGTGATGGAAGCCGCCCACGCCGCCCACGACTGGCCGATTCATATCTGACGAGCAGGGGTTAGGGACTGGGGGCTACGGATTGGCTTTAAGCCCTCTCTCCCTTGGGGGCGAGGGTGGCTCGCAGCCGGCGTTTTCGTCAGTCCGTCACCTGACGGAGCCGGCTGAGGGGGTCGCAACGCCGCTTGAAAGTCCATGAATTGTGCCACGTGGAAACAATGACCTGTCACGTCGAACAACTCGGCTTGGTCGACTACGCGAAGGGCCTGTGCGTGCAGCGCGATCGTGCGGCCGCGCGCAAGGCCGATCTGATTCCGGACACGCTTCTGTTGCTCGAGCATCCCCACGTTTACACGCTGGGGCGCAATGCGAAAAAGGACAACATCCTCCTCTCCGCCGAACAGCTCACCACGCGCGGAGTGCAAGTCTTCGAGATTGACCGCGGCGGGGATGTGACTTACCACGGACCGGGCCAGTTGGTGGGTTATCCTATCCTTGACCTTGCGCAACACCGACGGGATATCGCCTGGTACATGCGCACCCTCGAAGAAGTCCTGATCGCCGTGGCCCGGGACTACGGAATCGAGGCCAAACGTCTTGCCGGCGCGCCAGGGGTCTGGGTGGGAAATGACAAGCTGGCCGCCATGGGCGTTCACATTTCCCGCTGGGTCACTTCCCACGGCTTCGCTTTCAATGTCAATACCGACCTGCGCTACTTCGGCTGGATTGTTCCCTGCGGCCTGCGCGACAAAGGCGTGACGTCGCTCCAGAAGTTGTTGGGCCGGCAGGTAGACATGGACGAAGTTGCCGAAAGGGCCGTCCACCACTTTGGAGAGGTCTTCGACTTGGAGATGGTTAAAGAAGTCGAGAGTCGACAGTCAAACGTCGAAAGGTGAAAATACAATGTGGGTTAACGCCCTCTCCCCGGGGGAGAGGGTGGGCCGCGACGGCGCTTTCACCAGCCGTCGCGAGCAGGGTGAGGGGTCAGTTTGACGGCCACAATGTCGTGCAGGCCGAGCGATGGAAATCGTCATGTTAACTAGACTGCTGACTGTTACAGTTTGCGCGCAAACACTTTTCCTTGGTGTGGCGCTGGTACATGCAGAGACGGCCAGGCTTTCCCAGGAAGCAACTCACGATCAAAACTCGGTGACAACGCTGCGGGTGCTCGTTCTGGATCACGACCACAAGCCCGTAACAGACCTCTCAAAGAATGAACTGGAGCTTAACGAGGGGAAGGAAGAGCAACCAATCGAATCGTTAACCATAAGCCCCACGGCTTCGGCGAATATCGGCATCTTGATTGATGTTAGCCCCAGCTACGCGGCCTCCTTTGCTGCGCTGAAGGTCCAGAACGGTACGGACCTCGCAGGAGAACTGTTGCACACGGGTGATCTCGCTTTTGTGGCGGCGTTTGCCCACACCGGCGCCCTGCTGTCCCAGCCTACAACGGACTTCGGGCAAGTTGAAAAAGCTCTTGAGAGGGCTTTTAACTCGCATTCCGGCCAAGGCAGCACTTCCCTGTACGATGCCATGTTCTGGGCTTGTACTGAAGAACTTCCACCACGGTCCGGCCACCAGGCGCTTATCATCTTTTCCGACATGGTTGACAATGCAAGCTCTCACACTCGCGAAGAGGTCCTTGCGCGGGTACAGCGCTCAGGGATTGGTATATACCCTGTCCTGTTGCGAGAGGCTGATGGCGAAGGCGAGAAGGTGGCCAAATCGTTCGCCGATGAGACCGGCGGCCTGTCTTTCGTGGATTACAATCTCAAAGATCTGGAACAGACTCTTCGAGCTATCCGCAGTGATTTGGACAATAGATACGTCATCTCATACAGACCCAAATCACAGGCACCTGCTTCCGTCAAAATCCGATGCACCCGGAAAGGGGTAAAGATCGTAGCGCCCGATCGGAGATACTGATCGTCTTTTTGAGGACCGATGGGAACCACGAAGATCGCAAAAAGCTCAAAGCCTAGGAACGAGCCCGATCAAGCCGCGCTCGAGCGCATGTTGTATTACCTGAAGCTGACGCGCGAGGCGGAAGCGAGGATCGAGCAGGTCCTTTACCGTCAGGGGAAGATTGTGGGAGGGGTCTACGTCGGGCGCGGCCAGGAAGCGATTGGCGTCGGCTCGGCTTTGCAGTTGATCGACGGCGACGTGGTGCTGCCCAGCCACCGGGATTTCTCTTCCTTCCTGATTCGCGGCTTCTCGCTTGCCGACGTCTACGCCAACTGGATGGCGCGCGCGGACACACCCACCCGCGGTCGCGACAACACCTTGCACATCGGTGATCTGAAACTGGGCGTTATACCCATCATTTCTCCTCTGGGCGGAACCTGCCCGGTGGCCTGCGGAGTCGGGATGGTGTTGAAGTGGCGCGGCCAGGGTAATGTGGTGCTGGTCCATCTGGGTGAGGGGACGACCAGCGTGGGACAAGTCCATGAAGCAATGAACATGGCGGGTGTGATGAAGCTGCCCGTGATTTTCATCGTCAACAACAACGGCTACGCCTTCTCGACGCCCGTCGAGAAACAATTCCCGATAAAAAACCTGTCGGCGCGCGGCCCTGCCTACGGTATGCCGGGCAAAACTATCGACGGTAACGATGTGCTGGTGGTTTATCGCGCTGTGGGGGAAGCTATCGCGCGGGCGCGGCGGGGAAAGGGTCCGAGCTTCCTGGAGTGCAAGACATTTCGCATGACCGGACACTCGGCTCACGACGCGGCGGAGTATGTTCCAGTCCGGCTGTTGCAGGCGTGGGCAAAGAAAGACCCCATCCAAAGGCTTGAAAAACACCTGCTCTCCAGAAGGATCATGACCAGAGAGAGCATTGGCAATCTCGACCTCCGCATCCAGAAAGAGATCGACGCGGCCGTCGCCGATGCCGAGGCGCGCCCGCTGCCGAAAGGCGAAACAGCGCTCCAAGGCGTGTATTGCGAAGCGGATTGTTGGTGGGGGGAAAGCAGGAGGCAGGATTCAGGAGACAGGAGCCAGCAGGAAGAACGGATATTGCGTGATTCGTCATTCCCGCGAAAGCGGGAATCCACAAACTAATGGACCCCCGCTTCCGCGGGGGTGACGATGTAGTGGGCGATTTTCGAGTTTCGATTTTCCAGTTTCCAGTTTCCATTTTCGATTTTCCAGTTTCGGTGCGCCGATGCCACTGCTAACTTACCTTGAGGCAATTCGTCAAGGTATCTGGGAAGAGATGGAGCGCGATCCCTCCGTGTTCCTGTTGGGCGAAGACATCGGTGTTCTGGGAGGCGCGTTCAAGGTCACAGCGGGGATGCTGGAGAAATTCGGGGCAGAGCGCGTGATCGACACGCCCATTTCCGAGTCGGCGATTGTGGGCGCGGCCATCGGGGCGGCGTTGATGGGGATGCGGCCTGTGGCCGAGATGCAGTTCATGGATTTCATCGCCTGCGGTTTTGACCAGATTGTGAACATGGCCGCGAAGATGCATTACCGGTGGGGGCCGGCAGTTCCGATAGTGATCCGCGGGCCGTCAGGAGCCGGCGTGCACGGCGGCCCTTACCATTCGCAATCGAACGAAATGTGGTTTGTCCACACTCCGGGCCTGAAAGTGGTGATGCCCGTGACAGCTTATGACGCCAAGGGATTGATCAAATCCGCCATCCGCGACGACAATCCCGTAATCTTCTATGAACACAAGTTCCTCTACCGGCGAATCAAAGAAGAAGTCCCGGAGGGCGATTATGTGGTTCCCCTCGGCAAGGCGGCGGTAAGGCGCGAAGGGAACGACGTGGCCATCATCACTTACGGCGCCTTGGTCTGGACCGCACTGGAGGCGGCGGAGCAACTTGAAAAAGAAGGCATTTCACTGGAAGTCGTTGACCTGCGCACGCTGCTACCCTACGATGAAGAAGCAGTGTTGGGCAGTGTGCGAAAGTGCAATAAAGTTATCCTGCTTCACGAGGACACGCGGACGGGAGGCATGGCGGGCGAGCTCGCCGCCTTAATCGGCGAGCGGGCATTCGAGTGCCTGGACGGGCCTATCGTGCGCATTACCGCGCCGGACACGCCTGTCCCTTTCTCGCCGCCCCTCGAGGAATACTATCTGCCCAACGCCCGAAAGGTGATTGAGGCAGCAAGGAAACTGGCGGAGTACTGAGATTGAGTCATTGAGCCATTGAATCATTGAGTCATTGATTTGCTGGCCGCTCAACCGGTCAATGAATCAATGAACCGATGACTCAATGACTCAATGACTCAATGGCTCAATGATTCAATGGCTCAATGATTCAATGGCTCAATGACTCAATGGCTCAATGACTCAATGGCTCAATGACTCAATGGCTCAATGAATCAATTCTGTGGGGGTTGCAATGTCGACCAACGTGATCATGCCCCAGATGGGCGAGAGTGTTGCCGAGGGAACGATTACAAAATGGTTAAGGAAGGTCGGCGAACCGATCGGCAGAGACGAACCTCTCTTTGAGATTTCGACCGACAAAGTGGATGCGGAAATACCTTCGCCGGCAGCGGGGATTCTCACCCAAATCCTGGTGAAAGAAAATGAGACCGTAGCGGTGAATACGGTTGTGGCCGTGATCGACGGCGAAGGCGCAGCCGTCACTATACCCGCGAAGGAGGCAGACGCGCAGGTTTCGGCGCCTCCGGCAGTTCCTGCGGCGGCCGAACCGGAAGCGCCTGCGGCAAGAGCAGGCGCTGAAATCGAGGCCGAAGGTCCGTCAACGCCCCCTGAATCCGAGCCAGTGAGGTCGTCGCCCCTCGTCCGGCGCATCGCCCGGGAATACCAGGTTGACCTCACGCAAGTACACGGCACGGGCTCAGGCGGCAGAATCAGCAAGAAAGATATTCTGGATTATGTGGAACAGCGCCAGTCTGCCGCCGCAAGTCGAACCGCATCAGCCCCGGCGCCATCCGTACCCGCGCCATCTCTTCCGCTGCCCGCTGCGGTCCCACCCGCGCCCGCCACGGTTCAGCCTTCTTCCGCTCCCATCGCTTTTGCCGGGCCGGCCCAAGTGGTTCAGATGACGCCGATGCGGCGCCAAATCGCCGAGCACATGGTGGCCAGCAAGAGGACTTCGGCCCACGTCTACACCGTATTCGAAGTTGAAATGACCAAAGTGGTGGAGGCAAGGGAACGGCAACGTGAGGAGTTCGAGCGGCGAAACGGCTTCAAGCTGACTTACACACCCTTCTTCGTTCGCGCTTCCGTCGAGGCGATCAGAGACATTCCTGTAGTCAATTCCTCGGTCGACGGCGCCAACATAATCTACAAGCGCGACGTCAACGTAGGGATCGCCGTGGCGCTCGAGGCGGGACTGATCGTGCCCGTCATCAAGCGCGCCGATGAAAAGAACTTCCTGGGCATCGCGCGCGCCGTTCAGGATCTCGCAGAGCGGGCGCGAACCAAGCGCCTGAGTGTGGATGACGTGCAGGGAGGGACCTTCACAATTACCAATCCAGGAAGTTTCGGCGGTTTGTTCGGCTTGCCGATTATCAACCAGCCCCAGGTGGCTATCTTGGGCGTTGGCACCATCGAAAAACGCCCCGTGGTGCGTGACGATGCCATCGCCATCCGCTCCATGGCCTACCTCTCCCTTTCCTACGATCACCGGGTTATCGACGGAGCGGTGGCCGAAAAATTCCTGGGACGAATTAAGCAGATCCTCGAAAATTGGAGCGAGCCGGTGCTGTAAAAGCAGTGGCGAGTGACAAGTGAAAGGCTATCGACTGTTGACTGTAGGCTGTTGACCTACTGCTTTCGACTCTCGACTTTCGACTCTTGACTGGCTGCCGGCGTCACGCTGGGCAAGCCATTCATGAGGTTTTCCAAATCATCCAGGCAGACGTTGGGATCAATGCCTCTCTGTTGAAGATTAGCCAAGAAGCGATTGAAGTTCATTGCAAAAAAACGCTTTCCCTCGTCCTTGCGGCCTAATTCCGCGAACTGGCCCGCCATGGTCTGTAACAGCCCAAGCGAGAGGCCTTTCTCCTGACGCCATTTCGTGAGGTTCTGGTTCAAAACGCCGGTGAGGTAGTCTTCATATTGCGTGGTATTGTCAACGCAATGCCCGTCAATGAACGTGTACACCGAGAGCACGTCGGCCGGTTCGGCCTGGTCGCCACAGGTTGTCGTATAGGGGCGATGCGCAACGCATTCCCAACCCTTATCCTTCCTGATGTCGCGAATTTCAAGGCCTTCGAAGGGTAAGCCATCCAAACCCTCGATTCGCCCTACCACGGATACCGCGTCGCCGCCCAACTCGAGAATCGTGGCCACGGTGCAACAATGATCCCCTCCGGAATACTGCCCGATCACAACGTCCGGCAGGCCGCTGCCGGTGAGGCTCCGGGCGTATTCCGGGCGGCTCCGGCTGCCGGGGACGGCCAGCCCGTGCCGTCCGCTGAAGTCGTAGAGAGTCGTCCAGGAGTCTTTTGATCCTTCCAAGGTCTCCAGCTTGAAGACAGGTTGATCTTGCGGGTTGTAAACAACAAAGCGGCCCGGAGCGAAGATCAATGAGGCGGGGGTGCGGCGGTACAAGGCGGCGCGGTAGTTCTCCAGCCGATAGGTCTTCAGCTTCTCGTAGCCAACCAAATCCGGCACTTGGCCGCGTATCCCGGTGCCGGAGAGGATAAAGTCCTCCGCGGTCGAGGCCATGTCCTTCAGACTGGCAGGGTTCCACTGTCGCTGGATCGCCACGAAGGACAGAACCACAACAACAGCAAGCGCGAAAGAGATCACGTTTTCGCCCTTGTGCATTTCCCACTGACCTTTCCCCAGAACCGAGAGGCTGGTTCCGACTTTCGAGGCCTCTATTTAATCATTTCTCGCCAGGATTGTCATGAACGGACGGGGCTGACCGGAGTTCGCCTACTGAGAGGATCGGAAGGAGTCCAGCAGCCAGATATCCTCCGCCTGTAGATGGCGAAGGATGTAGAAATTGCAGTCATCGGCCAGCACCTTGAAACACTGATAGCCCACACCGTACCACTGATCCAGGACTTCTTTGACTTCGAACACGCGTCCGCCGGGCTTGTCTTGGAAGGAAAACCGAAGTGGCCGTTCATCGGCCTTGTAGCCGGAATAGCATTCGACTTTGAGGTGAACGCTCATGCCACTTTGAAATCACTCCCAGAGGGCTGTCATTCTGAGCGAAGCGAAGAATCTCTGCGGCTGACATCCGCGCGCCCCATTGGAGGGCGAACTGCGGAGATTCTACGCTTCGCTCAGAATGACAGGCTGCCGGCCGGGCAGTACGGTCTGCACGGGAAACCCGCGAGGGCTACATCCCAAGTTCTGCGCGGATGGACTGAGCGTAGGCGTCGAATCCTGAAACCGGTACCAGGCGGATATGCTCGTGCTGAAGCACGCTCAGCGAGAAACGGACCTGAGGATTCTGCTGATCAGAGTTGTCTTCGTGACCCACCGTCAGCGTGGAACGCTCTTTCTCGAGGACTTTTTCAAAGGTCCACACCAGCGCCTCGGTGAGTTTGGGATCTCGTTGCAAGGAAACGGCGTGGATCAGTTTCAGGCGTCCGTTAGGCTTGCCTGCCTGTTCCTGGGGCTTGTACCCAAAGTCGAAAGCAAAGGGATCGCCGACCCCCGTCCATTGGGAGGCTGGAACGCGCCTTTCGAATGGCTTGTGCCCAAGAATGCCATACCGGCTGAAGCAATCTGTCATTTGCTGCCTGACGTAAACCCGGGTGTCTTGCTCCGTTGGACTGGCAACACGCACTCCCACATAGCGTTCGAAGAGGTCCTGAAGCTGCGCCAAGAGGTTGGAGGTCAGGCAGGGGCGCGGCTGCGACAATTGAATGAGATTTGAAAAGGACTGCTGCATTTCGCCGAGGTAGCGAGCGAGATCATTCCTGTGATCTTCGATCTCCTGTTTGAAGTGCGATTGGAGATCCCTCAGAAACTCCGGATCCGCCTCCTGGTGAAAGCGGCTGATCCGCCGCCAGTCGTCGCTAAACACGCAATCCAGGAACCGCTCCCCAGGACAAGAGAGGAAGACACCGATGTTGATAAACTCTTCCTTCGCCACGTCGGGGACGTAGCGCACCAGGAAGTACGAGCATTCCTTCAATTCACTCTCTTTGACCATGGGTCCGGCCTCGGTTGAGCGATCATATTAGTCTCACGCCAATTTGGGAAGGGTTTCAAGCTACTATTCTTGGCGTCAATAATCGCTTGCCGAATTCCTCTGCGCCGCTTATACAATCTCTCCGCAAGTTGGTTCAACTTGCCGGGGTCGGGTCCGCACCACTCGCCGGGCATTTGAGAAATGCATTCCCCGATTTGAGAGCTGTCCAGGTTCTCAACTCGAGAGAGGAAAGGCTCAAAAGACTTCAATCCCTGCACCTCGTCATAAACCAGCCGGCGCGGGTAAAGTCCCCGAATTGGGGAATCAGGAAAACTCCAATCTCCGTCGTTAAAACAAAAACCCTGATCGATCAAAAGCGCTGAATACGCGGGGTCCTCATCGTTCACGGATCGATAGAAAACGACCTGTCGCCCGTCACAATTGCAGGTCCATTTGTCGAAAACAAATCCGCCCAGGAATACCGAGGCTAAACCCGTTACTCTGCTCAGCAAACGATCCGGCAGAAAATCCACCACCAGAGTTTGACCGGGCGCTCCTGGATAACGCGAACCAAACTGCAGGCCCGCCAGGCAGAGTTCGCGGCGGGAACCAATCTCGAGTTCAAGAGGGGGCGTGCCACGGATAAGGCTAGGGGGAACTTCCACGAAGGCCGGAGCGGCAACCGGCAGGCCAATGAGCATCGCCAGGCGAGCGGCGAGCATTTCGTTGGCCAGGATGCGTACGTGCTGGGGGTTGTTCTGGAACTTGACGACGTAATTGGACTCGTCCGCACAACGCAGCAGGTAGGGCTGCGAAGCCCCGCGCATGCGGCGAATTACCTCCAAGGCGAGAATCGGATTATGGCCTGCCTGACCTTCCGGCCTTGAAGGCTCACCGTGGGGTTGGGAGTGCCAGTCCATCCACGCTGCCTGACCAGGGACGCCCGGCCCGGCACTGGACGGCTCCGGGCCAGACACACCACCCCGCTTGTTATCCGCGCCCGCATTTTGAGGGCGGCTAGGACGCTTTCGGGTCCTCGCGACTTCGTCGAGCTACTTGCCGCGCCCCTTCTTCTTGGCAGCCGGTTTCTTCGCCGGCTTGGCAGGCTTCGCCACTTTCTTAGCGGGCTTCTTGGCCTTGGCGGGCGCCTTCTTCGGCTGGGGCTTCGGCTTCGGCTTGGGCTTGGCTTCCGGCTTCGGCTTGGCTTTCGCGACCTTCTTCCGGGCCGCAGCAGGCTTAGGCTTAGGCGTGGGCGCCGGAGATTTCTCCGTCGCGGCCGGGACGGCGGGCGGCTTCTCGATAATCTCGGTTTCCTCTACTTTATAGGAAACCTCCTCCTCGAGATCGTCGCCTTCCTCGCCCAACCTCTCGTCCGCTTCTTCCTTGTAGTCGGAGGAGAGCTCGTCGCCATAATCTTCGAGCTCATCACCCGCTTTATTGTCTTTATCGAAATCCATGCATCCCTCCCCCGTCAGTTTCTGGTTCACTCAACAATGCCCGGCTCTGCTGCCCGAGCGACAGGTGCGAACGTCTTGACTACCCCGCTTGAGGCAGATTTATAACACACTCATCGTTGTGTCAAGTGTAATCGTTGCATTCTTGAAGAAAAGCGTGCTAACGCCCCTGTGCAAGCTGTTTGGGAGTGGCCTTGGGAGCGGCCACGGACTCTCCTGCTCCGGACGCCGGCTTGGAGAGGCTAGTTGTCTTGCCTATCGGCCGGGAAGTCTTTTTCCCCCGGGCCCGCGACCGGCTGGAGGGGCTCCTGCCCTCCACGAAGATGCGCAGAGAGGCGCCGGCCGTCAACTGGGAGGTCTTCAAGTTATTCCAGCGGCGGATCTGGTAAGGAGTCACATCATAGCGATCGGCGATAAACTCCAGAGTGTCGCCCGGCCGAACACGATACTTGACCGTGTAGTGTGGCCCCGCCTCGCGCACTCGCGCCAGCGATGATTCGCTGCCCGGGGACATCGGCACCACCAGGTGGGTGCCCTGCTCGACCTCCGATTCATTATCCAGCTTGTTCGCCTCTCGCAAAGAACCCGGCGAGACGTGGAGCTTCTTGGCAATGCTGGCGAGAGTTTCGCCTTCCTCGACCTTATAGGCTCTCCACCAGATTCTCTTATCCTCCGGGATCGCGGCGATCCGCTGCTCGAACAGTTCCTTAGTCCCCGGTGGAAGGTTCAAGGTGAACTCCGGGTTGTTGGGCGGAGTCGTCCAGCGAAGCAGACTGGGGTTCAACCGCGTCAAATCTTCCACGGGCCTGTCGATGAGTTGTGCCGCCAGGCGCAGGTCCGTGGGTGTGTTCAGGACGACTTGATCGGCGGCAAAAGGCGGATCCGGCTGGATGTCGAAGCCGTAGGCTTTGGGGTCCTTGGCGATCATCACCGTGGCCATGAAAATCGGCACGTAGTCTTCCGTCTCAGAGGGAAGGGCGTGCAGCCGCCGCAGGTCCCAATAATCGGCGTAACCGGTCCTCTCAATGGCGGCCTGCACTGTCAACGGGCCGCTATCGTAGGCCGCCATGGCAAGGGACCAGTCCCCAAACTCCTGATAAAGCTCCTTGAGGTGGCGGGCGGCAGCTTGTGTGGACTTCACGGGATCCTGGCGGTCGTCCACCCAGCGGTCCTTCTTCAAGCCGTAGAGCATGCCCGTTCCAGCCATGAATTGCCAGATGCCCTTCGCCCCTTCGTGCGACAAGGCGTAAGGATTGAACCCGCTTTCGAGGGCGGCGAGGTAGATCAGGTCCTGTGGAATCCCCTCCTTCTGCAGGGTTTCCGAGATCATTGCCTGGTATAGCCCCATCCGCTTCAGGGCCGTCGAAACATAGCCCCGGCCGTGGTTCTGAAGATAAGTCAGCACGCCGTCAACATAGTCGTTCGACACCAGCGGCAGGTCCGACCGCACGGCTTTAAGTTCCTGCTGAGCTTGCTGCTTGACCCGTAGATCAACCGGGAACGTAAGGCCGGAAAACGATTCGAGTGGCGGCGGGACATAGTTGTGCGGGCTCAAGGTGTCTCCGCGTTCCAGCGCCGCTGCCTCATCGGCATAGACGTCCTCTGTCAGTTTTTCAAACTCATTGTTGAGGCGATCGTCAGCCTGAAGGTCGAGGTTCGATTCGAGTAGTTTTTCCACCGCCTGGTCGAACTTTTCTTTGGCTTCCTCCAGGTTTCCTGACCGGTAGTCGGCGATTCCGGCTTTGTATAGGGTTTCAACTTGGGAAACGAGCGCCTCGGCGGGGTCAGGGGGCGGAGCGGGCGGAGGTGCCTGCGTCGCCACGGGAGGCTTGGGAGGTAAGGCTTGAGCGACCGGCGTGGGCACAGGCGCAGGGGCCTGGACGACTACTTTCTGTTCCTCCGTTACACAACTGAGCGAAAGGGCAACAGCGCCCAAGCTCCACAAGAGCTTGACCTTGCTCGAAAATGCGCTTCCCATCCTGAGTTTGATAGCTCTTTCCGTCCTTTCCTGGCCACTCGACCGAATTCTAACGACTAGTCCCTTCCACGGTCAACCCTAAAGTCGGTCATCCTAAAGCCGGTTTCCCGAGTCCGCCGATAAGATGCGACGGCCCGGCCGGGGATCAGATCGGCGTCGATGGAAGTCCCGAGTTTGACTAGCCGACTGCTTGTCACTGTCATGCCATCACGCTGGGAGTCGCAAGCCCTGGCTTCGTTTTCCCAAAATGTGGCGTCATTTGCTTCCCGTGGGGTGAGATTGCTGTTAATTGGCGCACAAAACACGCGATATTTGCAACCTTCAAGAAAGTGATGTCCTTTGTTTTCAAGTACTCCTTGGCTTTGTTCCCACGATTTTCGTATTCTCTCGCACTCCTCCGGAATCCCCCGACCGGGCGATTTCGTCCACGGCCGTCCTTCCCGTTCGAGGCTTCCGCCAAAACCTGTGGAGTGCTGGAAAACTCAAATTCTGCGCGTAATGCGCGCATTTCAGCACTCAATTGCGGCTCATTTTGAGTTCGTTTTAGTTCGTTTCGCACATGCCTTCCTGTGTTTTCAATAATATACTGGCTTCGTTCGTATTATTTTTGTTGTTTGCAAGCCCAGCTTTCCCCCGCCCGCCCGGACGACCCCGCTTTTCCTCTTCTCTCCGAGCATCCCAGCGCTCCCTTAGCGACAAAACGTCGCGAAATAGACAACCATGATAGGCTATCATGGGCAGGCGGGATTGTCAAGCAAAAAGCGCGGAAGAGCGAAAAGCGCGGGCCGTAGTGTCTCAATTTGAATTCGTAGCGGCGAGTTTATCCGTCAACTGACGGACCAACTGGCGGCGTAAAGCCGCCTCTACGTGTTCGTGCTATACTTACGATCGGGAACAGCAAAGTAAGTTGGAAGGCGAACCGTGGCGACTACGCTGACTCTTCGGAAGCCCAAATCGACGGCGTCACATCGACGCCGAGGAGCCCCGCGCTTGCGCCCCCAGAATAAGAAGCTGCTGCGTTGGCTCGATTCCTGGCTCGCCACGCCCGACGACCGGGGCGAGGCCTGGTGGATCGAGTTTCAAGCGGACGTTCAGAGCCACCCGGTCGCGTTCCGTCCTACGCAAGCGGGATGAGCACTTACTCGCTCGATACCGACACCATTACCAAGCTACTTAAGAATGCCCACGCCCTGCACTACGGCGCCACCATCGTCAGCGCCAACCTCGTGCATTTCCACGGCACCGGCGCCTTAGTCGAGAACTGGGGTGAACCTTTCGTGAAACCCTGATTCCGGAGACCGCAGAGCTTCGCTCTGCAAGCCGGCGTCGTCGTCGTTCCGACGGTCATCTGGACAACCCGCTACGCGCTCCCCAGTGAGAGAGTCCGTCTGCTCACGGATTGACCTGTTCGGTTTGTGCCGTGCTTCCCACCACAGAGGTCCGCGCTACGCTTGCTTTCCGGCAACAACAGAGTACAACCGAAATTCTCCGGGAATGTTCTTCACGTCGGCTATTACAGCTTCTTCCCGTAGGTCAAAGTGATCTTTAACTCGGATTTGAGTGGAGGCAGAGATGAGAATTTGATCCCTGCCCGAACGCGCCTCGATTCTTTGTGCGAGGTTTACATCAGGGCCAAGGGCTGTATATTGGTCACGCAGCTCCGTGCCAACGTTTCCGACGAGCGCTTCTCCAGTATGAATGCCGCAGCCGAGACCGATCTCGATGCTTTGCGGCGTGTATAGGGTCCACTGTTCAGTCCACTTTCTCGACAGCGTGCTGAACTGCCGTCCCAGGTCGAGCGCAGCACCTACTGCGCGGATTGCGTCTTGCCGCCCGTCATCATTCTTGTGATTAATGGCTCCGAACAATCCCATGACGCTGTCTCCGATATATTTGTCCAACACGCCGTGATGATCGAAAATTACCATTGCGGCGATCTCGAAAAACTCCTTAAGAAAAGCTGCTATCAAGGGGGGATGAGCCTTCAGGGTCTCACACAGTCTAGAGAATCCACGTATGTCCCAGAAGCAAATTGTAAGCGTATCACTCCGAATATTCAGCAGCTCAGGACTTTTTTCAAGCATCCCAAAAACGCGGGGATCGAAGTACCGGCTGAGGAAAGCCAAGCGCTTCTGATTCTCAATCTGTTGTAAAGTTAGTTCGCGAAACCGAAGGGCTGCTTGCGTCTTGATCAAAATCTCCTCCGCAGCGATTACGCCGGGCATGTTTTTTTGAACGCAGTCGAAGGCACCCATCTCAAAAGCACGATACCTGTCCAAGCGTTTTTCAAACGCAGTGATCAAAATTACCATGATCAGTGGGTCCTTGTTCCTTGCCTGCCGCAAAACCTCCATTCCGCTCTGGTCAGTGCCCATCACTAAGTCAGTAATTACTGCATCTACGTTATGCTGACTCAGAATCGAAGCGGACTCGGTTTCATTTGCCGCGGTATGAATGATCCATCCGGGGCTCCTTGCGGCAAGCCAGCCCTTCAAGGCATTTAGATTCTGTTGCTCATCATCCACTATTAGAATGCTCGGCATAGGTTAGCTCCCTTCATCCTTCGATGTTGCTTGTGGAAGGAAGATTTCAAATACCGTGCCCTCGCCAGGTTTTCCAATCTCATGTATTGCCCCACCGTGGCCCTCAATTGCTACCCGAACCATTAACAACCCTAAGCCCGTGCCATGCGGACGGGTAGTATAGAAGGGAGCGAAGATCTCCTCTTTTTTGTCGAGAGGAACGCCGCAGCCATTGTCCTCGAAGCGGATTCGTATATACTTGACTGTGTCGTCCATACCGGACTGCAGTGCTTTTTTCGTGGGCACGTCAAGCGTTACCGCAATCCCCTTATCTGATTTGTCTAGCCAATGCAAAGCGTTCGCGAAAAGCTCGTCAAAACATTCGGTCATCCGAGCCGGATCGGCCAGGGCTTTCGGATGCTTGTCATCGGCCGTTATCTGAACGTGTACACCGTTGTTCACAGCAACGCAAGACGAACTCTCGATGAGCGGCACGACATCGATTGGGCCTCTTGAGATCTGTTGTGCCCTTATTAGCGACTTAAATTGCTCGATTATGGCTTTTGCCTCTTCGATAGAAATTGCCATTTCAGCCTCGACCTCTGAGGCTTCTTCCGGCTCCGCGCTGATTTTCATTTTTAATCTCTGTAAGTTCGTTTCGAGCGCAAAGATCGGGTTACCCAGCTTGTGAGCTGCCTTAAGGGCGACATCCTTCCAGAGGGCGTCCCTCTCTAACCTTTTGATAGCAACGATTGTTGCCTGTAGTCTTTTATTGAGCTCCAGATTCTCCCGGTTGAGCTCCTCCGGAGTCTTTCGGTATTTCGACTGAGCTCTCCCCTCCTCAGAAAAATACTTGTAGGCGATTTGCGGGTACTGCTGGATCAAGCTCACGAGTTGTTGGCGGTCCCAAACACGAACACGCAGCGAATATGGTGATGAGCGCTCCGAGGAACGCTGTTCTACTCGCCGCACCATATGGTCGAGCATCTCCGGGGGGACTTGGCCACGAAAAGTGATCAGTAGGAGGGTGATTGGCGTGTCGGGCTTGAACGAGGCCCGAAATCTTTCGTTGAAGACTGGACGTAGCATACGATGGAAGAAATAGTCCGGGTCGCCCATCGCCATTTCTATGAGCATCTCGGGAGGAGCGTGCAGCCCCATTGATATAAGCCACAATTCAGGATACTCAAACCCGTCAGGATCTTTCTTTTGCAGAGTTGCGACAATGTCGATTTCCTTTAGCTCTTTACCCCATTCGACACGCCTGAACCCCATTTGAGTCAGAAGTTCAAAGCAAAGGTTTTCAAACTCCCGTGGCTCTACTCTCTCCAAATCAACAACAGGCAAAAGCGTTTGCCGGGCGGGGAGTCTTGGGAAAACGCGAAAACGCTGCGGCTCGCGCCTGAAGTCTTCGAAGAGTTTTTGAAGCTTCCTTTGCAGTCTCTCCAGTCCTTCGCCATCCTGGCGGTAGCCCAAGGTTTGCGTGAATCGTGCCGCGAACAAGGGTGTACCCGCATCTTCGTCAATAAGGAAAATCACTGGCTTACCGGTGGCATGAGCCAGTCCAACTTCATACGATACGTTCGGACTTGAGTGCGAAACCACAGCAATCACTAAGTCTGCCCTGACAACCTCAGAGAAGACTGTCTCAGCGATGCTGACTGGTAGAGCCTCCTCAACCGATATAAGTCGGACACCGCTACTCTTTGCAGCAACCTTGATGACATGGCGCACCATTTCGAACTCATCGCGGAGGGGGGCCAGCAACATGCACCTTAGATCTGGTTTGTTGTTTCTTGGCATCGGATTGGTCTAATCTTGTTGGTCACTTTCGAGACGATGTTCCCAGAGTTGTTGCACGGTAACTTCGTTCCAGCATGGATTAGCCTGCATTCGTGGTCGGGTCTCTAACCGTCGGCGGAAAACGCTGGTGACATAATCCAGCCTGAAGGAGCAATCGCCTCTGCCGATCGCATCGATCCGTCTTGGCTTGTGGCGCAGGGTGTCCGCCGCTCCCATCCGAGTTGATCCGGTCTCGTCCGCCCTTCAAATCCCGTCGTTTGATTCCGAAGCTGGACTCGCCGCAGGGGGGTGCACGTGTCAACTGGGATTACCGTTCTTGTTTCTCAGCCAACCCTTAACATACACCTGACCGTCTCAGCAGGCAACGCTCCAACCAAGTTTTTGCTGCAAGCCGTCTCCGGCTAGCCACTGTCAGTGCCGTCCTGACCGTGGGCCTTTCTTATGTCGGATGCCCCAGCGACAACTGCACGTCGTCAATCTGGATGCGGCACACCGCTATCGACGCCTAGTCCAGACCATAATTGTTGCAACACCACCACCGCAGGCTGGCATAGACCCCCGCCTTCTGGAGTCTGTCCCCATGGGCCTTCGGCCCGCCAAAGCTGATGAAAATCACTTTTTCGACCCTGCGGTTTTTCGGAGAGCATTGCACGCCGCGACGACAGCGGGTAAATAATCGCCATGTCCCGCCTACGCCTCGACTGGGTGCGCCAGGCCGCGGATGAAAACACGCACATCTGAGAACCGGAAAAGGCGCAGAGTCCCAACACCAGGGACTCTGCGCTACGCGCTTCGCGACTGCCGCCGCGTGCTATCGCGGTCCCGAGCAAGGCTCGTGAGCCCTATCTATTTCTGATAGTATTTAGCGTTCCCCTCGGTATATTCGTGCCATTTCTCCGGCAGGTCATCCAGCGGGAAGATGGCGGAAACAGGGCAAACCGGCACGCAGGCGCCGCAATCAATGCACTCCACCGGGTCGATGTAAAGCATGGGAACATCGGCGAAGTTGGCTTCATCCTTTCGTGGATGGATACAATCCACCGGGCAAACGTCTACGCACGCGGTGTCCTTGGTGTTGACACAGGGTTCAGCAATTACATAAGCCATAGGAGATTCCTCCCGAGGGCATCTAAGTTTGAGTCTCCTTTCGCCCCCACGTAGCCATATATTATTCGGGCGCCGGGAAAGGCGCGATGACTTAAGTCGTGCTCGGGGATGAAGTGTCTGGTAAGCTATTCTAGAGAAGTAGGCGCGGCCCGGGTGGGCACGCCTGACTGCCCATAGGCTTGCGTCAGGGCAGACACAAGGGCTGCCCCTACAAAACACCTCATGACGGTTCTCGATCCAGTTGAGACTCTGCGCCGGGTGGCGTTTTTCGCGGTCCTGCCCGTTGATGAGCTTAGAGCCCTGGCCTGCCACTGCGTTGCCCGGCGGCTAGGCAAGGCGGAGATGCTGGCTGCGGAGGGTGACGCGTGCGACGGCCTCTTCATCATCCAGTCCGGAGCGATCAAGGTGTTCAAGATGGCCGAAAACGGGCGCGAGCAGGTGTTGGTGATCGAGCGCGCCGGATCTACGGTGGGCGAACTCTCGATTTTCGACGGCGGCACTTTTCCTGCTTCGGCGGCGGCCGTGGAGGACTCCACCTTGCTCTTCCTTCCCAAGAAGGAATTCCTGGATTTGTGCCGGCGCAATTCGGAAGTGGCACTGGCGGTTATCCGCACCCTGGCGTGGAGGTTCCGGTACCTTGCCGATCTGGTCGAGGAACTATCCTTGAAAGAGGTCAGTCATCGCCTGGCACGGTTTCTGCGTGACCGCGCGCTGAGACTGGGAGCGCGCACGCGACGCGGCGTGGAGTTTCCCTTGGATGAAACCAACCAACAGATCGGCGCGGAGATCGGCACGGTACGCGACCTGGTATCGCGCAATCTCCGGCGTTTTGTGGATCGCGGCCTCATTCGCCTGGAGCGGCGCAAAGTCATCGTGCTGGACATGGCCGAACTCGAAGCCCAGGCCGCCGGGGCAAAAAGAGCTTCGGGGTGAGTGGGCAGTTGGCAGTAGGCAGTGGGCAGTCGGCAGCACGCGCCGAGGTTCCGCTTTATTTTGTAGGAAGGCTGCCGAAGGTGTGGAGAAATCGAAACAGCCTACGGCGATGGCAGCGGAACAACGGGGGGCGGCAAGCCGTCCCCCTACAATTTGCGGAGGCCTGACGACTAGCCATGCCTGCAGGCTATTCCAAGAAGTCGCTCGTTGAAAAACTTGGGATCAAAGATGGCTTTGCCATGGCGATCCTGGGCGCGCCGGAGAATTATGCGGCGACGCTGGGAAAGCTTCCCTCCAGCGTCAGACTGGCCAATAAACTCAAAGGCCCTCTCGATTTCATCCAATCCTTTTCTTCAAGACGCGCTCATTTGAACGAGCAATTCCCGAGGTTGAAGGAGGCGCTCTCACCCAGCGGCATGCTCTGGGTTTCGTGGCCCAAGGCGTCGTCCGGCGTCCCGACTGACCTAAGCGAAAACGTGGTTCGTGAAATAGGCCTAGCGAACGGCTTGGTGGACGTTAAGGTCTGCGCCGTCGATGAGGTCTGGTCCGGCCTGAAGTTTGTGTACCGGATCAAAGACCGACCACAGACCCGTTCCTTGCGAGCGGACGCGAAAATGCCCCCGGGATCAAGGATGGATTCCCCATAAGGCCGGGACCAAATGGCCCGGAATAGTTGGAACGGCGCTAGGGCGATGCGGGCTTGTCAAACTTCGCGTCGTCGATGGGCAGGTTATGTTTCACCTCGCTCAGCTTGATGACGAAGGCGAAGTCCCCCATCAAAAAGTGCATGACGAAGGGTAGTTTGATACCATCAACTTCGCGGTAGTCGTCGAAGGCTATGTCCAATGTGACTTTGCTGTTGGGCCCTTCGGTTTTCCTTTCTGTGCGCACCAGCAATCCCGAGTCGGCGTCGAAATACATCGTTTCCGCGGCCCCATCCGGGGGAGTCGCTTCGACCACGTAAGCGTCGTGGCCATTAACGCTTTCCTTCCCTTTAACCGTCATTTTGGGGTAATGCTCTTTGAGCTTGATCGCCAAATAGAAGTCGGCGTCGCGCTTCATCGCGGCCAACTCAGGCCCGGTAATTTCTCGCATGCCGTTTTGCGGGTTGTCCTCCCAGCCTACGGCGCCATTGAAACCCCGCCTGGCCTGGCCGAAACTGGAAAGGTCGGTGACCATATACTGCTTGTTAGGGGCCTTCGCATAGATTTCCTCGGCCGCCGGTCCGGGCAACTGATCCATCTCGAGCGTACCTTTGGAAACCCGGCTGGTCAGCTTCTCGAGTGCGGCCTTGCCTCCTATGGCTTTGACGTACTTATCGAGAACCTGGTCCGCAGAGGGCAGGGTAGCTTGTGGGGTAGTCTGAGCCAGGGCCGCAGTGAGCCCTGCCAAGAGAACAAGCAGACACATCGGAAGAAGTGTCCTCGGTTTGAGACTATTGCGCATTTTTCCTCCCCGAGTTTGCCCCTCCCGTGTGGCAATTGCATGCCGCTTTAAAGGTCTGAAGTGATTACAAAGAGCGCCATGGGGCATACGGTTATTCCATGCATGAATGGGCGAAAGCGTCGCCGGTCAGCGATTATCTCACAGCCTTCCGAATCCTCACTCCTGAATCCTGTCCTTCACTTTCCCGCGTTCCCGGGCCCACCCACAGGATAAATCCTCGGGAGCCGCTGCTCGACCGGCGGCAGCGTGGGGAAGGCTGCATGCGGCTCGGTTTGATACCAATAGGCGACGGAGAAGTAATTGTCGGAACGGTGGTTGGCGTGGCCGTGCTCGATGGTCGCGCGCAGCGATTTAGTGAAGGTGATGGGCGAATCGAGGTGGAAGCGGTAGACGGAGTATCGGCCTCCCACTCGCTCCACACCCTTTACGGGAGCGCCGAACATCAAGTAGGAAAACGGCTGGTCGCCAAAATCCCAAGCCCCCTGGAAATAGTCTTCGGAGCCCGTGCCGTTGATGGAGGGCAACTTCTCACCGTCAATGAAAAACATATCGTCGCCCTCGCCCCACCACTCGTCCTGGTTTTGCAGCACGGACATGGTCACTCCCACGTAGTGGCCGCGGCCGGTGGCTTCCATCCAAACGTAATTGCCCTCTCCGTCGAGGTTGGTCTTTTTATCCACCAGCGGGTCGCCGTTGGAATTCCATTGGTTGGTCCAGCCCTGGCAGGGAGCGCACTGGCGATACTGGGCGTGGAAATAGAGCGTGTCCGCAGGGAGGGGAGTCTTGTAAGCGCGGTAATCGATATTGAAATAGAGGGCATCGACGCCTAACTTTCCCTCGTCCGTTAGGGTGATTTTCCCGGACTTGCGAAACGGCATGGGAAAGTAGCAGTTCAACGCCTGAACCGAGCCCACGGCCAGCGGGAAAGATTGGTAAGTGAAATAGTCACCCAGGCCCAAGCCATAGAAATCGCCGATGGGAGCTTCCACACTGGGAGTGGTTTCGTTGTCCCAATACATGCGGAGCACAAGCTTCTTCAGGTGGTATTGCTCGCCGCTCGCAATCGTAAACCAGACATGCGTAATGACTCCCGGTCCGGCTTGTTCGAACACGGTAACCGTCTCGCCGGCTTTCATTTTCCAAGAGTCCGCGTTCGCGCCGGTTCGATCGTAACTGGAGAACCGCTTCAGGACGTAATTCTGCTGCTGAGTGAGATCGGGAAACAACCCGCTGAGGTTCTGGGCGACGGCGGGTACGGCAAGGGTAAGAATGGCTAAGAGAAGGGTGAGCTTGCGCATTTTGACCTCCGGAATGTTCGAATCAGTACGCTGCTGCGAGCCGCGTCATTGTATCATGCGCAAGCTTTGGAGTGCGGCAGCTTGCTGCCGCTTTTTTTCCGCGAGCTTGCTCGCGCGACGCCGACGAGGGGCGACCCTCCAGAGCGCGGCCAGCAAGCTGGCCTTCGCGAAAGCGGCAGCAAGCTGCCGCGCTCCAAAGCTTGCGCAACCCAAGGTCCTCGACTTCCACGTCAAGGGGCGTTAAGCTTTCGGTCAAGAGGCAGCGCTGGCCTGAGGCTCAGCGATACACGGCATATGTCCCACGCGCGAATACGGCAGATCGGCAGTCCCACCAACTCTCTTGTGAAGGTCTATCGCCGGGCTTTGGCGAAAGGCACAACCCGCGAGGGTTGGCTGGCTGTCGAAGGCCCTTTCCTGGTGAAGGAAGCCCTGGCGGCGGCCCTGTCAGTTCGAACGCACAGCGTGCTTATCACCGAGAGCGGCAGCGCGAAATTTTCCGGGCTTCTGGAAGGGTTGCCCGCCGAAGCCGAAGCCGTGCAGGTTCCTGACCGCTTGTTTGAGCAGTTGGCGCAGACCCAGAACCCCCAGGGCATCGCCGCGCTGGTGGAGTTGCCGCATTACCATCTGGAAACGATTCTGGCGGGCCAGAATCTGCTTCTGCTGGTGGCCTGCGGGCTCCAGGATCCTGGCAACCTGGGCACTCTGATGCGCAGCGCGGCGGCATTTGGCGCCTCGGCCCTTTGCACGTTGCCGGAAACCGTCAGCCCATTCAATCCTAAAGCCGTGCGGTCTTCCGCCGGGGCGATCTTCCACCTTCCGGTGCTTCACGATCTGTCTGTCCATGACCTTGTGTCTCGCCTGCGCGCGGATGGAGTTTGCATTGTGGCCGCCGACCGCCCTAGCCCCTCGCCGCTTTGCCAGGCAGATCTGCGAGGCCCGGTCGCCATCATGGTGGGCAGAGAGGCTTCCGGCCTGCCGCCTGAGATTGCCCGCGAGGCCACGCTGCGCTTGAGCATCCCCATTCGTCCCGGAATGGATTCCGTCAATGCGGCAACTGCGGCAAGTGTGTTCCTTTACGAAGCGGCCCGGCAGCGGGGATTTAAGTATTGAAACGACGTCCGTGGCCCGTTGTCAGTCGTCCGTTGTCCCTGGTTGGTTCAGGTTGTTTGGTTGGACCGATAGACCGACACGTGCGGACAGGCAGATGGACGTAGGCCACGGACAACGGACCACGGACAATCAGTTTTAATGAGCCAATTTTTATGAGCCTATTCGAACCACCTGCTGCAGACTACGCTCGTAAGTCATCGCCGCAACCTTCCACCGCATCGCCGCTGGCCGACCGCATGCGGCCGGAGACCATCGAGGAGTACGTCGGCCAGGTCCACATCCTCGGGCCGGGCAAGCCGTTGCGCAAGCAGATTGAGCGCGACGAACTGGCCTCAATGATCCTCTGGGGTCCGCCGGGCTCCGGTAAGACCACGCTTGCAACCATCATCGCGCGCAAGACGCGCAGCGAGTTCGTGCGCTTCAGCGCCGTCCTCTCGGGCATAAAAGAGATCAAGGCAGTGATGGCCACGGCGGAGAAGGTGCGGAGGTACGGCCGGCGAACGGTGCTATTTATTGACGAAATTCATCGCTTCAACAAAGCGCAGCAGGACGCCTTTCTCCCCTACGTCGAGCGCGGTGACGTGGTGCTGATCGGCGCCACCACGGAGAACCCTTCTTTCGAAGTAATTTCCGCGCTTCTCTCTCGCGCCAAAGTCTACATGCTTTCGGCTCTCTCCACGGATGAGGTAATGACGCTGCTGGAACGCGCCTTGAAAGACGAGCAGCGCGGCTTGGGCAAGGAGAAAGTGGAGATTGCGCCGGAGTTGCTGCGCCAGATCGCCGTGTTTGCCAATGGTGATGCACGCGCGGCTTACAACACGCTCGAGGTGGCGGTGGCGGCTGCGCCACGCGAAGGCGAAGGCGAGGCGCGTCGCGCCATGGTAAGCGAGGCCATCCTCGAAGATACGCTGCAGCGCAAAATGCTCCTCTATGACAAGGCCGGCGAGGAGCATTACAATCTGATTTCAGCCCTCCACAAGTCGGTGCGCAATTCCGATCCGGACGCCACGCTCTATTGGCTGGGCCGCATGCTCGAGGCCGGCGAAGATCCGCTTTACATCGCGCGACGCATGATTCGCATGGCTTCCGAAGATATCGGTCTGGCCGATCCCAATGCTTTGGCGGTGAGCGTCGCCGCCATGCAGGCGGCGCATTTCGTGGGCATGCCGGAGGGGAACCTGGCGCTGGCGGAGGCGGCCGTTTACCTGACGCTCGCGCCCAAGTCGAACGCGCTTTACGTGGGCTACGGGGAAGTGGCGCAAGACGCGCAGAAAACCCTCGCCGAACCTGTGCCGTTTCACCTGCGCAACGCGGTAACCGGTTTGATGGCCAACCAGGGCTACGGCAAGGGCTACCAGTACGCCCACAATGCTGCCGACCGGCTCACCGATATGCAGTGCCTTCCTGACAACCTCAAAGAGCGCCGATACTATCGCCCCACTGACCAGGGATTTGAGAAAAGACTGAGAGAAAAGATGGCGGCGATTGCGGAATGGAAAAAGAAATACGCGGAGAAGTGAATCTGCCTGAAATTTGAAATTTCAGATTTGAGATTGGGAATTACAAGACGTGCGAGGGTCGAATGACCTATCAGCGGTTCGAAGACTTGCCGGTGTGGAAAGCGGCGATTGGTTTTGCTGGCCTGATTTACGGCTTGACCGAGGGCCCGGTATTCAAGGGTCGATTCAGCCTCCGGGATCAGATCGAGCGGGCGACCGTGTCGATTTCCAACAACATCGCCGAAGGCTTCGAACGAGGCACCACTCAGGAGTTGCTGACTTTTCTCTACATCGCGCGCGGTTCTGCCGGCGAAGTTCGTTCGATGCTGTGCCTGCTGGACACTCTTCCGGCCTTCTCCGATTTGAAATCTCAGATTTCAGACTTGGAGTCAGCCATGGAAAGCATTTCACGCCAATTGCGCGCCTGGGCCGATTCGCTCCAGAGTTCCAAGATCAAAGGGCAACGTTTTCTGACCGAGAGAACACGCCAAGTTGAAAAAGCCGCCCGTGAACGCAAGGAGTTTCTGGAAAAGCTTCACCAAATCAGGGAGAAGGCGAAGCAGGGTTCCGCAAACAGCAAAGCCCAAACGACCTGATAGGGTTCAGATCCCCTCCGTCACAAACCGCTTGGCGTGCTCCTTCAGGATGCAGCGATCCTGAACTACAAACACTCCGGCGTCGCGGGCGCGGGCGGCGGCTTCTTCATGGACCACTCCTTCCTGCATCCATATGGCCTTAGCCTGCCTGCGGAGGGCCGCCTCGATGACCTCGGGGACAAATTCTGACCGGCGGAAGATCACCACGACTTCGATCGCCTCCGGAACGTCATCAAGCGCTGCGAACGCCTTCTCGCCTAAGACAGATTGTTCGTTGGGGTTGACGGGAATAATGCGGTAGCCGTGGGACTTCATGTAGGCGGACACGCCGTAACTTGGCCGCGCCGTCTTGGAGGACAAACCGACCACGGCGAGAGTCTTGTACTTCTCCAGGATATCGCGGATCGAATCGGACATGCCGAATCCCAGGCTAAGAGAGTGGGCCACCCTCGCCCGCAGTGTCATTCTGAGCGAAGCGAAGAATCCCCGCAGTTCCGCGCGGCGTGTCGACCAGAGAGAGCAACTGCAGCGATTCTTCGCTTCGCTCAGAATGACAGGTGCTGGGGGGGGGTCGCCCCTACGACCTTCCCGCTAGTGTCACTTCACAGCCTTGACTGAAGACGCGGCCACGCATTGCAGCGCCTCAAGGAACTGCTGGTTTTCCTCGTGCGCTCCCACCGTAACGCGCAGGGAGGTGGGGAAGCCGTAGAGTTTCATGGGGCGCACGATGACGCCCTCGTGAAGCAGCCGGATGAAATCTTCTTCGCAGTCGCGGCCCGTGTCGAGCAGCAGGAAGTTGCCCACCGAAGGCGTGTAGCGCACCCCCAGCAGGGTCAATTCCTGGGTCAGGAATTTCATTTCCCGGGCATTCATCTCCACCGAGCGCGCCACGTGCTCGTGGTCGTCGAGCGCCGCCAGGCCTGCAACCTGCGCCATGCTCGAGGCATTGAACGGCGAACGGATGCGGTTCAGGCATTCGATCAATTCGCGGTGACCCATACCGTAACCCAAGCGCAGGCCCGCCAGGCCATGCACCTTGGAGAAGGTCCGAAGCACCAGAATGTTCCGGCCCGCCCGCACAGCGTCCACTGAACGAGAATAATCGGGGCGCTGCACGTACTCGTAGTAGGCCTCATCCAACACCACCAGGACCTGCGGCGGGATCGCATCCAGAAAACGGTTCAGCGCTTCCGCGGTGAACATCGTCCCGGTGGGATTATTGGGATTGCCAAGATAGACCAGCTTGGTTTTCTGAGTGATGCCATGCGCCATGGCGGTGAGATCGAAAGTTGACTCGCGCATGGGTGTCGTCACCACTCCCGCTCCCATGTCCTCAATCGCCAGCCGGTACATGTAAAAAGCCGACTCGGACGTGACTGCCTCGTCGCCGCTGCCCAGAAAAGTCTTGGCCGCCAGCTCCATCAAGTCCGTTGAGCCTGCGCCCAGGATGATCTGGTCGATTTTCAACTGGTGAATCTCCGCCAGCTTCCGGCGCAGGTAATACCCGCTTCCGTCGGGGAAAGAATGTATCCGGTTCAAGTGGCGTCGAATAGCTTCCAGGGCTTTTGGGGAGGGCCCCAGCGGGTTTTCGTTAGAGGCGAGCTTGATGGCGGTTCGCCCCAGTTCGCGCTCGACCTCCTCCACCGGCTTGCCCGGCGGATAGGGACGGATGCGGCTCGACCAGGGCGGAAGTATGTCGTAAATGATGGATCGTGGCATGGTTAAAGGGTAAAGGGTCAAGGTTGAACGGTAAAGGATAAGCGTCGTCAACTCAGCCTTTATCCTTTACCCTTTCCTTCTGTCCCTTCCATTTTCTTAACCGCTCAACTTCCGCCGGCGTCAACTCGCGAAACTGTCCAGGCGCCAGACCATGGTCCGTCAGGAAGGCAATGCGGACGCGCTTCAACTTTAGCACCTCTTGCCCGATGCGCTCAAACATCCTCCGCACCTGGTGGTATCGTCCCTCGACAAGGGTGATTTCATACCAAGGTTTTTCGGCCGAGGCAAGAAGTCGGATTTGGCACGGGGCGGTGTGGCGCCCGTCGAGGACAATCCCTGTTTCCAGTTTCTTTATGTCTGCGTCGGCGGCCTGACCTTCCAGCTTAACGTGATAAGTGCGGGGCACGCCGGATTTTGGGGACATCAGGAAATTAGCCAACTCGCCGTCGTTCGTGAGCAGCATCAAACCAGAGGAATGGAAGTCGAGCCGTCCCACGGGATAAACTCTCTCCCGGATATTGCGCAGCAGCGAGATTACGGTGGGGCGATGCTGCGGATCGCTCACGGTGGAGACATAGCCGGGCGGCTTATTCAGCAAAAGGTACAAACGCCGGCTGCTGCGCTTCAACGGCTTGCCGTCCACGGCGATTCGGTCGTGCGCCGGGTCAGCCTTGGAGCCTAATTCGGACACGACTTGCCCGTTCACCGAAACCCGGCCCTGCACGATCAACTCTTCGGCCTTGCGCCGGGAGGTTATGCCCGCTTCGGCAATGATCTTTTGAAGTCGCTCTTGCATGTGCGGAGGGTACCTGGTCTGTCATCCTGAGAGAGCGTGATTTTTTTGAATGTTGCCGAAAAGTGCCATTGATAACAAATGAGTTAAGTGCTCGAAAATGGCCAAAAATCCAAAAAAATCACAGACTCTGAGCGAAGCGAAGGATCCCGGCAGTTAAACCTCGCACGGAAGAACAACTGCGGAGATCCTTCGCTTCGCTCAGGATGACAGACTCGAGTTCGTTTTACCCTTGGTCCTCGACCTCGGGCAGCGACGGAGGACTTAGTTCGGACACGGATTCTTCGGCCACCGCTGCGTCTTGCGGAGTTGGTTCGGACGCCGACGGGGCGGAAGCCTCGGCCGTCGCTGGCGGCTGCGGACCTGTCTCCGCTGCCCATTCCGAGCCCAGTGCTTGCTTGGCCAGCTCTTCAAACTCTTTGAGGCTGGGAAGCTCGCCCACGTCTTTCAGCCCAAAGTGCACCAGGAAGTCGCGCGAGGTTCGATAGAGGATCGGGCGTCCAACCACATTCTTTCGCCCCGAGGTGACCACAAGTTTCTTTTCCAGAAGGGTGTGGATAACGCCTCCACAGTCCACTCCCCGGATTTCATTGATCTCCGGCAAGGTCACGGGCTGCCGGTAGGCGATCACAGCCAACGTCTCAAGGGCGGGCTTGGAGAGCCGCACGGCCGGCTTCAGACTTTTCACGAATTTCCGCAGCACGTCGTGATGCTCCGGCTTGGAGAAGAATTTGTATCCCCCTGCCACTTCGCGGATTTGAATCCCGTGCTGCTCCAGTTGAAAATCCGCGGTTAATTCCTCGAGTTTAGACTTCACTCGCGCGCGCTCTTCGCCTTCCAGTGTGTTCAGGATCGCCTCGAACGGCACAGGCTCGGGCGCCACGTAGATGATGGCCTCGATCAGAGCTTTTAACGTTTCGTCGTTGAGCATCTGGAACTCTGTGGGTTGTCCGTGGTCCGTAGTCCGTGGTCCGTTGCCTCCAGTCTCCGTCTGTCATTCCGAGCGGAGCGAGGAGTCTCGCTCTGCTTCGAGCCGAACCGAGGGCGAAGGTCCAGGGCGAGATTCTTCGCTCCGCTCAGAATGACAGACAGCGACAACGCACAACTGAAAACGGACAACGGACAACTGACAACGGACTCCTACCCGAGACTTTCCTCCAGCCCAACTTGCAACGCCGCGGCGTTCGTGGCGGAGAGAATCTCTTCGAACCGCTTGCTTTTGGAAATCGTTATAGGACCGAACAGCTCCTTTTGCCGCAACTGGATCGCCCGGACTCTCACCAACTCGAGCAGGGCCAGGAAGATCGCGATGAGCGCTTCCCTCCAAAGGTAGCCCGCGATAAGTTCCTCCAATGACACGGGGTCGGACCTCGAGTGGAGCACTTGCTTGATGTGCTCGACCATCTGCGCCACGGTCACCCCTTCGCGCCGGATCTCGATCTGGGGGCGCTTCTTGGCGCGCTCGAGGATCTCACGGAAGGTTGAAATCAGATCGAAGACGGAGACCGCGAGGCCGGGCTCATCTTCGGCCTCCGCGAACTCCCCGATGCCCGGCTGCGACCACATCGCTTCCTCGACCATCCGCTTCGACTGCAGCATCTGCGCCGCGTTCTTGAACTGCTCGTGCTCGAGCAACCGGTGCACCAGTTCTTCGCGCGGGTCTTCCTCTTCTTCCGGCGGGGCGTTCGGATCGGGCGGCAAGAGCATCCGCGACTTGATGTGGATCAGCGTCGCGGCCATGAAAATGAACTCCCCGGCCACATCGATATTCAGCTCCTCGAGCAGATGGAGGTAGTCGAGGTACTGTTGAGTAATCCTGGCGATCGGAATGTCGTAGATGTCGATCTGTTGCTTGCGAATCAGATCGAGAAGCAGGTCCAGCGGCCCCTCGTACATGCCCGCCTTAATGGAAGGCGGCGGCTCCCCGCCATGCGTCAAACGCTTCCGCGTCGGCGCCGGCTCCCCCTCGGAGGCGGCCTCGCCCGGCGGTTCGCCCGGAGCCGGAACAGTTGGATCCGCGCTCGCCTCAAGCGTATGCGCCGCCGGTTCGCTGCCTGCGGCTTTTGGGTCCTCATCGATCATCAAACGACACCTGTAGGGACGGCCCTTGTGGCCGCCCTGGGCAACCACAAGGGTTGCCCCTACGTCAGCTTCACCGCTGCTCGCACTTCAGTCATCGTGGCTTGGGCCACAGCGCGGGCTTGGCGCGTCCCGTCCTCGAGGATATCCCACACCTCTTGCGGATTCTGCTCGAACGGTCTGCGGCGTTCCTGAATGGGCGCGAGAAACGCGTTCAGGTGCCCGGCTGCGAGCTTCTTGCAATCCACACAACCAATCTCCGCCGTGCGGCACTCGCGATTCACACGCTCGATCGTTTCCGGCGCGGAAAAGACCTTGTGCAAATCAAACACCGGGCAGACGTCGGGATTGCCGGGGTCGCTGCGACGCTTGCGGGCCGGATCCGTCATCATCGTGGCGAGCTTCTTGGAAACCACCTCGGGCGTGTCGGTCAGGAAAATCGCGTTGTTGTAACTCTTCGACATCTTGCGGCCGTCCGTACCCGGCAGGCGCGGAGCGGAGGTGAGCAGCGCTTCAGGTTCAGGGAAAATCCCGCGTAACTCCCCGAGGTGCTGGTTCAAGCACTCCGCTCGCTGCTCCAAGGAAGCTCGGCGAAAGGCGACGGGGAGGAAGTTCACGATGTCGAATCCAATCGTCTTTCCGGGGACCACCTTGATGTCCAGGGCCTCCATGGCCCAAGTAATCGCGCTCCCGGCCCAGTCGCTATCCTCCGCTTTGGGCAATTTAAGCTCGCCGAAAACAAGGTTGAATCGCCGGGCGACTTCCCGGGTGAATTCGACGTGCGGCACCTGGTCCTCGCCCACCGGGACAGCGTGCGCTTTGTACATCAGAATATCCGCCGCCTGCAGCAGTGGGTAACCCAGGAAGCCGTACGTGTGCAAGTCGCGGTCCGTGATGTTCGCGAGCTGCTCTTTGTAAGTCGGGATGCGCTCCAGCCAGCTCAGCGGCGTCACCATCGAAAACAGCAGGTGCAGTTCGGCATGTTCCGGCAGACGCGACTGAATGAAAAAAGTCGCCTTGTGGGGATCGAGCCCGCAGGCCAGCCAATCGGCTACCATCTCCCAGGTGTCCTGGCGCAGGCTGAGAGTATTTTCGTAGCCTGTGGTCAGCATGTGCCAGTCGGCTACAAAATGGTAGCTTTCATACTCATCCTGCAGTTTCACCCAGTTCTGAAGCGCTCCCACCAGGTTGCCCAAGTGCAGTTTACCGGTGGGGCGCATGCCGCTCAATATGCGACGCCGTTGGTTGCTGCTTTCGCTCAATAGATTTGCCTTCTGGTTTCCAAATGAAGATTGCCCGCCGCGCCGGGACCCAGGTCCCGAATCTACGCCATTCGCCATCCTAGCACAGGTGGAAGGAAAGGCGAAGCAAGCGTCGATGTGATGCGGGCGTCTCGCCCGCCCTCTCGGGAGTGCCTCGCTTCGGGGCAAGAGTCCTCGGCGAGGTGCGAGGGCAGAGCCTGTCCTGCGCGGAGCGAAGGAATGCCCTCGCGACAGCGGGCGAGACGCCCGCACCACATTAAGATGGGATTTTCCAAAGCCCTGCTCGGGGTGTACACTCACTACCCATGGTGCCGGCCCTCATGGCTGCCTGCGGGGATTCACGAGGGTTATCCTAAATTCACGAGAGTGATGACAATGGGCGAACAGATTCGAGTTTCACGTCGAAAGCTCCTCGAGAGCATGGGAGCAGTGGCAGGAATCGGGATGACCAGCGTAGTCGCTGGGCAGAGCCCCGCGCGTACGAGCATGGGTAGCCCTCCAAGAGCTCTGGCGCTGGTTGGCGACCGCTACCATAATGCGGACTACATTCGCACCGCGCTTAACCGGCTCTTTCTCGAGTTGGGTGTCCCGATAGTCTTTACTATCAATTTTGCTGAGATTGACGCCGCTCACCTTGAGGGTTTTCAACTCCTGGTCGTTTTTCGCGACGGCCTGAATTGGCCGAACGGTTATCTGGAACCCGACGATTATGCTTATTCCTCTGACTTGGAGAATTCCGGGGATTGGCCAAAGGAGCAATACCAAGGCTGGATCACCGAGGAGCAAGGCAAGGCAATCAAGGAATTCGTGGAAGCCGGGGGAGGTCTTTACGCTTATCACAACAGCAGCAATGTTTCGCTCTTCTCCAGGAATTTCAGGGAGGTGATGGGCGGAGCGTATCTTGGCCATCCACCCCTGCGTCCCTTCAAGGTTAAGGTGGTCAACCGTGACCATCCCTTGACGCAAGGCGTCCAGGACTTCATGGTGAACGATGAGCAGCACTACATGACCTACGATAAGGACTCCAGGAATATTCTCTTGCGGAGCGAAAACATCGATGGCTTGAATTACGAAACTTATGGCCCCACGGCGATCAGCGGCTGGGCGCATGATTACGGAAAGGGCCGCGTGGTGTTTACGGCAGTGGGGCACACGCTCCACGCCTTGTGGCAGCCGGAGTATTACAAAATCCAGAAGAACGCGCTGCATTGGCTATTGAGAATGTAGCGTGGGAAGTCTCGGGAAGCCTGCTATAATTAGCTGGTTCAGGGTTTAAGAGATTCAACAATTGGAGGTGCCAGTGAGCCGATTCAAGAGTGCATTCGTGTTTGGATTGGGGCTGTTCCTTTTCTGCAGCGCCTGCAATGCGGGCGAGTTGCCATCCGCGAAGATCAAGGTAGGAGAGAAGGTGGCGGACTTCACGCTCCCGGATGTCAACGGCAAGCCGCACCGGCTCTACGACATCGACGGAAAGAAGGCTGTGGTGGTCATTTTCATCGCCACACGCTGCCCCTATTCGAATGCCTTCACTCATGTCATGGCCAGCCTTGCGCATGAATACGAAGGGCGTGGCGTGGCGTTTGTCGGAATCAACGCCAACAGCACCGATTCGGTCAGCGAAGTGGCGGAACACGCACGAGCTCATGGCCTCGATTTTCCGGTCCTCAAAGACGAGGGGAACAGAGTTGCCGACCAACTGGGCGCCTCCGTAACACCCGAAGTATTCCTGATGGACAGTAGCTGGACGCTGCGGTATCACGGGGCGCTTGGGAATAGTCACCAGCCCACCAATAATCCCGACAAAACCAATGCCGACGAGGTCCGCCCGGCATTGGAAGACGTCCTCAATGGGAAACCCGCCGAGGTGACCGAGACCAAGGCGTTCGGCTGCTCGATCAAACGGGTCAAGGTGAGTTGACGGAATGCGGCGATCCATGGCGGTGACTCCTATCCTCGGCGGAGGATGGGGCGGGAGGTGGTGGGCACAAGATAAACTCCACGGTCAACCCTCTACCTCCTCTTTTCGGTGCAGTCGCTTATGCCCGTCGCCTGACGGGTACCCGGAACCCACGAGATGTCATTCCGAGCGGAGCGAGGAATCTCGCTCTGCGTCGGGTGATTCAGTGAACAAGGACCAGGGCGAGATTCCTCGCTCCGCTCGGAATGACACGCAATTGCAGAGCAGGGCAATCAGACTGGGAATGTTCGGTTTCGTCCTGGCCGCGCTGCTTCTCTACGCGGGCTGTTCGCGCTCCATGATTCCGCCTGAACCACCCGCACCCAAGGGAATTGTCGATCTGGATGAAGCCGCATGGGAGAAGGTGCGGACCGAGCATTACGGCCGGGTTCTGCTGGTTAATTTCTGGGCCACGTGGTGCGATCCTTGCCGGGAAGAATTCCCGAACCTCGTCCGCCTTCACAATACCTACCGGGGGCGTGGCTTGTCTGTTGTGGCGATATCGATGGATGATCTAGAGACCGTTCCAGCTATTCAGCGCTTCTTGCAGTCGCAAGGGGCGAAATTCGGAAGTTACCGGCAGCATTTCGGAGACTTCGAGGCTTTGGTGAATTCTATCAATCCACGCTGGGGCGGCGGCATTCCGGCTACGTTTCTTTACGACCGGGAGGGAAAACTGGTGAATAGCTGGGAGGGCGCAACGACGTACGAGGAATTCGAATGCGCGGTCAAACCGCTGCTGCCCTAGTCCACGGCCGAAAGTGGCAAATAGTGCCGGCCTAAGAGTGTGTAGGACGTCGTGGCACCCTACATTGAAGGTCGCCACGTCATGGCCTGAAGGCCAGCGCCAAGAGCCGTGCTGGGACAATATCAGAAGTCATGGCCACTTCGCGCGTATCCTCGGCACCGGGCGACCGCCTGTTAGTTTCTCGCACTTTGCCGGACATCCCCGAAATTCTCGCGCCCGTACGGCATTTGGAACGAAGCATAGCCTCCGACGGTCCGCAGCGCGCGGTCCCTGAACGGGGAAGCTCCTCCGCGTTTTGCCCTTGACACGCGGCGAGAGCTATAATAGGCTAGTGCTCTGGACATCTGGAAAAGGTTGCAACAGAGCGGGCCACGGGGGCGGAGGCCGGCGGGCGGCAGGAAACGGGCGGAATGTGAGGAAGATCCTTCTGATTGAAGACGATCCGGAAGTGGCAGCCGCTCTTCGGGAAAGTCTGCGCGCTGAAGGTTACAGCGTCGAATTGGCTACGGATGGAGAAGCGGGGCTGGAACGCGCCACGCGTGAATACTTCGACTTGATCATTTTGGACCTTGTGCCTCCCGGAAAAAGCGCCGTCGAGGTTTGCCGGGAACTGCGCCAGCAATTGATTCTCGCTCCCATTTTGATGCTCAGCACGGACATCAGGACGATGGATAAGGTCCTGGCTCTGAAAATCGGGGCGGATGATTACATTACCAAACCCTTCGACACAGAAGAATTACTGGCCCGGATCGAAGCTCATCTACGCCGCGCCCCAAGCGGGGGCGGTGCGCCGGGGGCGCTCTACCAATTTGGGGCCATCCGCGTGGATTTCCGCCGCGCCGAGGTTTTTCGACACGGAACACCGGTGTCTTTGTCGGCGCGGGAGTTTCAGTTGCTCAAATACTTCGTCGAACACCGCGGCGCCACGTTGTCGCGAAAGGAGCTTTTGAGGGAAGTGTGGGGGTATAGTGGCGCGCCTTCCACGCGCACCGTAGACGTGCACGTCTTCACTTTGCGACGCAAACTCGAGGCTGACCCTAGTCAACCACAGTTTTTTCAGACTATAATAAGGCTCGGCTACAAGTTTCTCGGTTGAGCTCCAAAGGCATGCCACGCTGTGAGCCGCGGGATGTGGGTAGTACTAGAGGTTGATGTCGTGGCGGTCCCGCGTGTGCGGGATTGCGTTGGGACGTCGCGTGTAGGCGAGATCGCAACGGCCCACAGCAGGAATTCAGCGCGATGCACGCAGCGTGGCAAGCATCGCCAGCTAAAGCCTAAGGTCCGAATAAGCTAAGTGCAAAGGTCTGCGAGATCCTCCCGAAGTCGCGAGGAAGCCACGGGGAGAAGAATCGGAAGAGGCGAAAGGGTTGTAATCAAATTGGTGTAAGTAAACATTTACACAAACCTAACATGAACAGGGAAAACCAGTCCCTGCTTATCGCCTTCCAACGACTTTACAATGCTTTGGAATCCAGTATTTTGACCCAGTTGCACATTTTATCCCTGTAACTGGATCCCGGTTCGGGCTAAAATTGCTACTTTGCCCTGCCAGGTTGAAGCGTCAAGGGAGCATTCGAGTTGAAGTGGTGCTGCCAGAGGTAGGAGAGTGGGCGCCCACGGCTGAGTTAATCGTCACAAACCAAGAACGGGCTCCGTCTGAAGCAAGAGCCAGGGAAACGACAATGTAATAGTACCGTCTTAGGCCTGGAGATGCCCGCGCGTGGGGCGTACTGTAGCGCAAGGGGTTACGGGAGGAATCTTTGACACAAGCAATCTCAAGATTCATTAGGCTGATACAAACGAGCGGCTTCCTGCTTTGCATAGTTCTCGGGTGCGGAGGCGCGTTCGCGCAAGTTGACTCTGGGTCCGTCGCGGGCATTGTGAGAAACCCCGCCGGTGACGGAGCACCCGGCGCTAAAGTCTTTCTTAAGAACGACGCGACCGCCATTACGAAATCCACCTACGCTCGCGGAGACGGCACTTTCATTTTCGCGCCTGTCAAGATCGGCACTTATACCGTATCCGTAGAGTTGCAGGGGTTTGTGCCTGCCTTTCAGGCGGGCGTGGTAGTCGAGATCCAGCATCAAGCGTCGGTCAGTTTCCGCCTCGTCGCCTCCCAGGCCGCCAACGGCGCCAGCGTTTCTTCAGGATCGACCGCGTCGTACACTCACGAACCGGCGGATAAACTAGCCTCTCCCTTCGCCGTGGATACTCTGCCCGTGTTCAGCCGGAACGTCACCAATTTGGCGCAGTTGTTTGCGGGCACGGGGCCCACCGCGCAGTTGGTCCCCGAAACACCGCCCCCCGCACAGTTGCTTACGGGCAAAGGGCCCATCGCCGAGGTGCCGGCCAATCTTGCGGCGACGGGGAGTTTCGTGGCCAACGGGGTTCAGTCTGCACAGAACAACTATATGCTCGACGGAGCCGATGACAACAACCGCTTTCTCGACTTCCTTCCCAGCACTGCTTACCAAGTGCTTCCCGCCATGGACGCGGTTGACGAATTCCGGGTTCAAACCATGTTCGGCGCCGCTCTGGGCGGAGCAGCCGGAGCAGTCATCAACGTCACCACAAAAGCCGGAACGAACGAGGTCCACGGCAGCGCCTGGGATTACTTCAGCAACGACTACACGAGCGCGGCGGATTACTTCGATAACGCTGTGGCCCTGCGGAAGGCGGAGCTGCGCAAGAACGTATACGGCGCGACTCTCGGCGGTCCTCTGAACATCCCCAATGTCTACGACGGCAAGAACCGAACTTTCTTCTTCGCAGACTATCAAGGAACCAAGTACCGCCAAGGGGTTCCTTTCGTCGGGACTGTGCCCACATTGGCTGACAGAACAATAAATGCCAGCGGATATATCGATATGTCAGATTTGATAGCCGGCCAGCCGAAGTGCACCACTGGCCCGGATGTGCTGGGGCGTACCGTACCGTGTGGAACGATTTTCGATCCTGCCACCACGCGCTTGTTAGCGACGGGCCAGGTTGACCCGATTACGAAATTAAGCGCCACCGCCACCGGCTATGTCCGGGATCCAATTCAGTGCAAAGGCATTGCGAACACGATCTGCGCGAATCGAGTGGATCCCACGGCACTAGGACTCCTCAATTTCTTTCCGGCACCCACCATTGCGACGATCTACAACAACTACACGACCAACGAATTCAGCCGCGGCGATGCCAACCAGTTTGATGCGCGCGTCGATCACCACTTGAACGATCGCAATCAGGCCTTTGTGCGTGTCAGCTATCTCAACAACCCCCAATTACAGACGGGTCCTTTCCCGACGGATGCGATTGGTTTGGCACAATACGCAGATGGCGGGGGATATACGCAGACCGGCACGGCGGTGAATAGCGTCGTGAGCATCAACCACACCTCCTCCACAACGCTGATCCACAATATCCGGCTGGCGGCCAGCTACGTGTCACTGGAGCGGGTCCAAGCCTACGCCAATTTCTTGACCGATATCCCCGCGCAGGTTGGGATCTCGGGAGTCCCCCAATTCACCGGCAACGGCGGCCTCCCGACCATCGACGTCGGGATTTATAGTCCCCTGGGAAGTGCCCCGTATGCGCCGGCCGTCGACTACAACCTCACCTACCAATTCAGCGAGGGTTTCACCAAGACCCTCAGGAACCACACGATCATCGGCGGCGCTGAAGTCATCAACGTCAGGAACGCGGTCAACCAACCACCGTATTCCCGCGGCGAGTTCGGTTTCTCGGGCAACTTCACTTCCATCGCCAATTCCCTCGACCCCAGTACTGGCGCCGCTCAGTTTGTTCTCACTCCCCAAAACACCACTGTTCCTTTCGGGCGCAATGACGTAGGTGGACCCAATCGCGTCGATGCCTCCAACATCACTGACATCAATAATTACAACTGGCGGCTCTATTACGCTGCCTATCTGCAGGACGAGTGGAAGTATCGCTCCGATTTGACCTTCACGATCGGGGGAAGGTGGGAATACTTTCAACCGTGGAAAGAGAACTTCAGCGCGGAGGCGAACTTTGTTCCGGGAACTACAGGGAATGCTAAATATCTGATTCCTGCGGGCCGCGGGTATGATACCCTGCCGTGCGGCGCCTTGTACCCCGTCACCTGCACATCCATTTATATCAACTCGCTTTCGACAGACTTCACCAGCACACTCACGAACGACAGCATTGCACTCAATTACCCTCACCGGGGCGGGATCATCGATACGCAGCGGCTCAATATTGGTCCGCGCATCGGGTTTGCCTATCAGTACTCGCCGAAGATCGTGGTGAGGGGCGCATTCGGACTTTTCTACGGTGGAATGACGAACGAGGGAAGCCAAGGCAGCCTGAGCGGCAGCTACCCCTTCCAGGTCAATTACCAGTACACCAGTCTTGATGACGGGACGTCCATCGCCTACCCGTCGACTTTGGCCAACGCTACCCTGGAGCAGGGTCTCGCACCTATTCCGCTCACGCCCTTGGCGGCTACGGCATCCAACCTCGTGTTGCGTGGTGTCCAGCGCACGTTCAAGAATCCCTACACGAATAATTTCAATCTTAACGTGCAAGATCGACGCTCGAATAATGATCTTTTGCAGTTTACCTGGGTGACCACCGTGGGCCACCATCTCTTGATCGACCCCGGAACGAATGAGGTCGGAGAATTGCTTCCGCCTTTCGAGCAGGCCCAAGCCTATGAGCCCTACTTGAGCTTTGCCTATGGCACGAGCTACCTCGAGACGGAGGGGGACAGTAAGTACAATGCCGGCCAGGTGCAGTACACGCATAATTTCGGGCACGGGCTCAGTTTCCTTGGCAACTATACCTACAGCACGACGATGACCGACGCTTTGGACTTTTTCAATCTTAATGGCCAACAAGCCTATCGCGCTCCTTCGGTCCAGTCCATCGGCATCAGACGTGACTATCAGCAAGCGGATTTTGCAGTTCGGCACCTGGGTCACTTCAGCGGCAACTACGATCTCCCCTTCGGTCCGGGAAGACAATACTTGGCGCAAAAGGGCGACATCAAGGGGAAAATCGCCGGCAACTGGTCTGTCAACTGGATCTTCACTTACGCCAGTGGCCAGCCCCTGACCATTCCTTGCACCATTACCACCGCCGCGGGCCTTGGCTGCGACGCTCTGTTGGTTCAAGGAGCGCACCAGAGCCGCGGCCCTCACAACGCCAATCAGTACTGGAACCCTGCTTCGTTCTACAATCCGCCGGTCGTCACTTCGACGGGGCAGGGTGACACTGCCCCCCTAGGAGGCGGCCCCACGCAGGTCTACGGCCCCAACCTTATCCGGCTCGATGCGGCTTTGCGGCGGAGCTTCCAGGTTAGGGAGAATGTTCGGGTTGAGTTCCGTGCGGAAGCTTACAATGTATTGAATCACCCGTTCTTTGCACAACCGACCAATCTGGATTTTCTTAATCTTACGAATTTTGGACAGATCAATTCCACGCGCGACAACCCGAATGATGCGCGCGCCGTTCAATTTGCAGTTAAATTCTACTTTTGAACCCGAAGGTGGCTATGCTGAGTATCTTTTCCTTGCTGATTTCCATTCTGCTGACGGTGTTGAATCCTGGCGGCTATAGACCCGCCGGGAAAGCGTCGCCTACGCAGCGCCCGCGGATGACCAAGGCTCAGGCTTGGAAATCTTACGGCGCTTTGCCGATGAGCTTTGAAGTGAACCAAGGCCAGGCGGACTCGAGCGTTCGTTTCCTGGCGCGCGGCCCTGGTTACACGATCTTCCTGAGTCCGGGTGAGGCGACGCTGGCGCTCGAATCGTCGCAGCCCGACCGGCGGTTTCCGGAAAAGGCCCAGCCCAAGCCGTCCACTCGAGTGCTGTCGATGAAGATTGAAGGAGCAAATCCTTCGGCCACTGCCAATGCTCTCGACCGGCTTCCGGGAGTTAGCAACTATTTTATCGGCAACGACCCCAACCGATGGCATACCAATATTCCGACCTACAAAAGGGTGCAATTCGAAGAAATTCGCCCCGGCGTAGACCTTGTTTATTACGGAAATCAGCAGCAGCTCGAGTACGACTTTCTCTTGTCACCGGGCGTCGCGCCACAGTCTTTGGCGATGACTTTCCAAGGCAGCGAGGCCGCCCTCGACTCGCATGGCGATTTGGTGTTCAGCTCGACCGACGGCCAGTTGACTTTTCACCGGCCGGTCGCCTATCAGACTGAGAATTCGAATCGGGCGAAGAAGCGTTACGTGGAAGCGTCGTATGTCCTTCGTGGGCACAACCGAGTTGGCTTCAAGGTGGCCAATTATGACCCGCGTCAGCCGCTGATTATCGATCCCTCCCTGTATTATTCAACCTACCTGGGCGGGACCGGAGGCGACACAGGGAATGCGATTGCCTTGGACGCTCTCTTTGACGCCTATATCACCGGCAGCACATCGTCAAGCAATTTCCCCAAGAGTTCCCCGACCGGTTCTTCGCCGTACCAGGGTGCCTACGGGGGCGATACAGACGCCTTCGTAACCAAGCTGCGGTATGACGGCGAGGCGATCATCTATTCGACGTACTTAGGGGGAAACAACTACGATATTGGTCAAGGGATTGGCGTCGATCCTTCGGCGGATGTCTACGTCGTGGGCAGCACGTCCTCCTCCAACTTTCCGACCACCGCGAGCGCCTTTCAAACCACCTATGGCGGGAACTCGGACGCGTTTGTGTCCAAACTGGATCCCAACGGTTCGAAGTTGCTGTTTTCCTCGTATTTGGGTGGCAGCGATATCGATTACGGGCTGGCCTTGGCTCTCGACCCCTCGGGGAACGTCTTTGTGACGGGCTCGACACAGTCCACGGATTTTCCCACCGTGAACCCGGTTCAGTCCGGTAACGCCGGCAACGGGGATGCCTTTGTAGCCGAGATCGACACCAACTTGCCGCAAACTCAACAGTTGGTTTACTCCACTTATCTGGGGGGAAGCAGCGCTGATTCAGGACAAGGGATCGCGGTCGATGTCGGCGACAATGCGTACGTGACCGGCTTCACTTTCTCCACTAACTTCCCCGTCTACAATGCTTACCAGTCGTCCAACGCCGGCAGCGTGGACGCTTTCATCACCGTGGTGAACGCCGGGGGTGGGAGCGTTGCGTTTTCGACCTATCTGGGAGGAACCGGGGACGATCGAGCCTGGGCGATCGCGCTGGATAGTGTCAACAACATCTACGTCGCGGGGAGCAGCTACACGGCATGTACTCCGGCAACCACGATCACGACGTTGTGTAATCCCCTTTCGACTTTTCCCACGACTCCGGGTGCGTACCAGACCTTTACCACCAAGCAAGCTCCCGGTTATCCCGTGGCCTTCGTAGCCGAGATGAACCATTTCGGCTCGGCGCTTCTCTATTCCACGCTATTGGGTGGCAGCTTGTCGGACGCCGCCTCCGGAATCGCCGTCGACAGCGCTGGAGATGCTTACGTCACCGGGTACACGGAGTCGAGCGATTTTCCCACCGCCAACGCCATTCAGGCAAGTTACGTCGGCGGTTCGTGTGGACCGAGTCCTTGCCCGGACGCCTTCGTGTCGGAGTTCAATCCGCAAGGGACGTCACTGGTGTACTCGACCTTTCTCGCGGGCACCAACGGTAACTACGGAAATGCTATCGCCGTGGACACCAACGCCAACGCTTACGTTACAGGGTACACGTTCTCTGAGAGTTTCCCCGCCATCGCACTTGCTTATCAAGGACAGTCCGGGAACAGCGTGGGGCTCAGCAGCGTCTTCGCCTCCATGATTTCTCACAACAACCTTCCGGGCGTCGCCATGACCCCGCAGAAAATTAACTTCGGAAATGTAACCGAATACACCACCGAGAATGTAACCAACGAAAACGTCCCCGCAGTTGTAACTGTTTTGAACGCCGGCACGGCTCCGCTTCAGATCTCGGGTGTGGCGACGACCGGAGACTTTACTGAGACCAACAATTGCGTGGGGACCCTTCCGGGGGGTGGTCAAGCTTGCACGATTAGCGTATCGTATACGCCCACGGTGCTGGCTCCCCAGACCGAGTTGCTTACCATCACCGACAGTGCCGCCGGCAGTCCTCATCTTGTATCGCTCACCGGCACCGGCGTGACAGGCCTCGCGCAGGTGCAGTTCTCGCCGACCAGCCTAACGTTCCCCACCACGACCTTGAACACCACCAGCGCGCCCCAGACAGTGATCATGACGAACGACGGCGAGTATCCTTTGACGGTCACGAACATTGAGGCCACCGGCGCCTTCGCGGAAACGAATACTTGCCCGTCTTACCCGTTCACCATGGCCGTGGGCGGTAGTTGCAGCTTCGCGGTCACTTTCACACCCACCAGTACAGGCGTTCTCAAGGGGAGTCTGACCGTCACTGATAACGTGACAAGCGGCTCGTCCAGCATTGCTCTGAGTGGGACTGGATACCCCAACTTCACCCTGAACTCGCCGACCACCACACAGTCTCTCCCCATTGGCACGGCCGCGACGACCTTTACGGTCAGTATGTCTGCTCCCCCGAGCTTGAACTTCACGGACACCGTCGCCCTCTCCTGCTCGCCCGGCACGTGCAGCTTTAACCCCTCCAACATCGCTTTGAATAATACGACCATACCGAGTAGCAGCATCTTGACCCTGTCGGGCCTCTCGCCCACCAGCGCCAATCCCTACATCTTTAGCGTCAATGGACGGGACGTCACCAGCAGCACCGGCGAGACAGCAACGCTCACGTTGTCCGTTGACTTTGGGGATTTTTCGGTCTCGGCCACCCCGGCGGTCAACACCATAACCTCTGGGGCGTCGTCCATCTACTCGGTCACGGTCTCGCCTATCAATAGCTTTAACCAGGCGGTGACGATAAGCTGTCTCAACACGCCGGCACACCCTCTGCCGCAGGGAACGTTGTGTCTCGCCAATCCAGCGTCATTGACACCTCAGAATGGTGGTGCGGTGAGCTCGCAACTTACGGTGAGCACTACGGCACAATCAACGTCGACAACGGGGCACGTGCTCCCGCGCGCCGGCCCCCGCATGCCCCCGCCAACTCCCATGATGTTTGCTTTGTGGGGAGCGTGCAACCTGGTGTTGATCGCTGTCTTTCTCATCCGTGGCAAAATGAGGCGGCGCCAGCCGGGCGGTCGGCGCAGGCTGATCTTCGCGCAATTAGCTCTGGCTATGCTGGCTCTTGCCGCGGTGTTCTGGGTAAGCTGCGAGACTTCTATCTATACGAACGTCATTCAGCCCTCGACGATCAACGGCACTCCCACGGGGAATTACACCATAACGGTACTGGGTACTTATACCGGGTCAACCGCGGGCATAGGGGTGGTCACCGGAACCCAGACGACGGTCATCCGCGAAACGACCATAAACCTCGTTGTGCAATAGCAATGCTGTAGGGGCGGCCCTTGCGGCCGCCCCGCTCAGCGGGGAGCAAGTGTTCTGCGCGTAGAGCCAACCTTCAGGTCGGCACGCGCCGGACTAAGCCACCGCGTTACGAGCCAGATCCTCGCCGCCCCCGAGAGCAGCCAACCTGCACATCCCATTTTGAGAGAGCTTGTTCGAGGAGTGTACTTAGGGTACGGCAACCTTCTGCCGCACTCCAAAGCGGGCTATGCGTGAAGACGCTGAAAATTGGGGTGGCAAGGCACGTCATGTATGCCGTCACCCTGGATGGCTTTCTTCGTCGCGCCGGGGCGGCCACAAGGGCCGCCCCGGCACACTTCAGAGCTAGAAGTTAAACGCCGCCTGAAGGTCGATGCGGCGATTCGCCGCTGCCGAAGACCAGAAACCGCCCATCAGCGAATTCGAGCGGCCAAAGTAGGGAGTTCCGATGGCTCCGTAAGGCGCCGAAAGGTTCACGTTGTTGAAGACGTTGCGCGCGTTGACGCTGAAGGTGAGAGTGTAGCGCGAGTTGCTGGGCGCACCTCCGAAGAAGCCGCCCATCCCGCCGCCTCCTCCCAACCCGCGGCCTCCGAGTCCGCCGCCAGGACCGCGCCCGCCACCGGGTCCGCCCGGACCGCCAAACGATCCGCTGCCGGCGCGTTCAGGCTTCTTCCCGAACCCAAACGTCTTGCTGACTCGCAGATTCGTGGTGAATTGGCCCGGACCGGTGCCGTAGTAAGGCCCAATAAGCTTGTCGTTCGGGCCGGGGGCGGTATTGAACGTGCCCCATCGCGTCTCCACGATGTTATCCCCCGAGGCGCCGGGACTGGCAATTTCAGGCCGATCGTTGTAATTGGCCGTGCCAAAAAGATCCATCCAGGGCACCGTGATGTTAAAGGGCGCACCGGAGTTGAGAACGATCATGGGGCTGAAGGCAAATCCGTGCGGCACGGTCCACGTGCCGCCCAGGAAGACGCGATGGCGAATGTCGAAGGAGGCGCGCCCGTAATCTTCAGCAATGTCGTACGGGTCCATCGCGTTAGTTGTGTTGCCGTTAGCGTAGCCGAGTGTGTAGAAGCCGAAAAGATTCAGCTTCGCTCCCATGCGCAGGTTAAAGTTGGCGATCAATTGATTCTGGTTGAAGATGCCGGCCGACTCGAGCTGATAAATGTTTGCCACACTGGTCAGGTTGCCGTAGCTTGAGATAGGGCGCGTTCCGAGCGTGTCGGACAGCGGGTTGATGTCACGGCTCAGAATCTGGTGAACACCGTGCGAGCCGAGATAAGTGACTGAGACGGTGGCATTCTTGTTTAATTGCCGCTCCAGACCTGCGCCGCCCTGGATGGTATAGGGGGTTCGCAGGTTGGGGTCAAGCGGGCTGATGTTCGAACCGGACTGGCAGCCCACCTCGCCCAAAGCCGGAATACCGCTCGGAAGATTCGGGAAGAAGTCGGGGTCGCTGTATGTATAGCTCTGCTGGTTACAGCCATTCATGCGCTGGGCATTAAGCAACGAGCTCTGAGAAATGCGGTCGTAGAAGACGCCGCCGCCGGCGCGCAGCACCGATTTAGGCGTCTTCCCCCGGCCGAGACCCCAGGCCAGCCCCACTCTCGGGGCGATGTCGGCGTGGTCGTGAATCCCGGTTTGCGTCTCGAATCGTAAGCCCATGCTGAGCGTCATATTGGGGCGGGCACGCCAATCATCTTCGCCGTAAAGCCCCAGGTCGGCGTAATTGAGGCTGAACGAGGGAGTGCCCCGGTTGATTGAAAACAGAGTTGCCCCGCCGCCCGCCGCCCGGATCTGGGCGTCCGTCCAACCGGCTTCGACGCCTTGGCGCGTAATTTGATAAGCGTTGAGGTTAGGAAACGCAAACGAGCCGTTAAAGCTTTGCATCGAGCCTAAGGTCTCATCGTTATCGCGTACGCGCCCGCCGAACCTCATGAAGTTCTTGCCCAGGTTGATGGACGTGTAGTTCTGGAATTCATAGTGATTTTCGCTGTCCGTTTGTATTCCCTGGGCATTCCCGCCCGCCGTGAACGATCCCGCTACCGAAATCTGGCATGGTTGTTTGAGTGAGAGACACCCCACGGGAGGGCCGACCAGGTTGTTGCTGCCGTTGATCACTAAATTCACGGGTGCCTGGTAGCTGCTGTCGTGAAGGTATTGGAAGCGCGCCTGGTTCACCGTCCGGTCGCTGATGACGTGCGTATCGCCCACCTGGAAGGTGTGCTCGGAGCCATTCGTGTTGTAGGCCTGGGAAGGGAGAGCGAATTGCCCAATCCCGTCGTCTTTGTCGTTGTTCCCCCAGTACTGGTAGCGCACGGTCATGACGTTCTTCGAGCTGAGTTGGTAGTCCACACGCGGACCGAAGTTCGTCCGCGTCTTGGGATTTACCACGGCCTGATTGTAAGGAATTTGCTCGGACAGATCGGGGCTCAGCACAAACGTGCTCACTACGTTCGCGTCGTCAAGGTCCCGGCGGAATATGCTGAAGAAAAAAGACGCCTTCTTGCTGATGGGTCCGCCGATGCTCCCGTTATAGAACTCCGAATGGTAGTCCGGCTCCTGACCCACAAAAGGATTCCGGGTGTTGAATGAAACGGTATTGCCGCTCACAAAGCCCTGGCCGTGGAATTGGCTGGCGCCGGGCTTCGTGGTGATATCGACGCGGCCGTAGCCGAGCCGGTCGTATTCCGCCGAAAAGGGATTCTGGTTGACGCGGATTTCGAGAATCGAGGACTTGGGGGGAAGTTGGCCGCCCGTGAAGCCGTCAATATAGATTTGGCCGCCGTTTGGCCCTGCTGATGGTCCGGCCAATTCCTGAAGCTCCGACTGCAATTCGTCCGGGTCGTCGGAGAGCGATTCGAGTTCCTTTCCCGAGACGACCAGCGAACTGGCATTGTTCTCGGGATTGACGCTCACGGTGGGCGCTTCGCCCGACACGGTGATCTTCTGCACTTCCTCCTCGAGCTGAAGCGCGATGGCAAGCTTTTGAACCTGGCCGGCGCTCACCTCAACTCCTTGCTGCTCGTACAGCGCAAATCCCTTGGCGATGACTTTCACGCTGTACTTGCCCGGAGCGAGTCCTTTGAACTCGTAAACGCCGTCCTTGTTCCCTTGCAGGGCCTGGGTTTGTCCTGTTTCAGAGGTCACAAGAACCGTCGCCTGCGTCACTACTCCTCCGGAGGGATCGTTCACCTGGCAGCGCAACGTGCCGGCAGTGGTTTGCGCAAATAAATGGCCGGCAAAAACTGGCGTCAAAATAAACGCCAACAAGATATAAAGGCATTTCCCAAACAAATGAAATCGCATCACGTCTCTCCTAGAGTCACACTACGCCTGATGTCTCCGCGAATTCGGAAACCCAGGTCTTTCTGACCTTGTGCGGACCCCCGCTGGTACGGGGTGACTACGACGGGCACTTGCTTGCCTTCTTGCTGCTTGAGTGGGGCACAGGCCCCTGCTTACGAGAAACCAACTCCGATTCGAGCCAATGACCGGCGCCGGGCCTGCGACCGGCGCTGGATTATTGCGCCCCTTCTTCTCCGCCTCCGCCGCCCGACGCGCCTAGATTCCACGATCCCGAGAAAAGCGCTTGGCTGGCGGACGGTGAAGCGGTCAGGATTGGCTCCACGCCGCTCAATAGAGTAATCGCCGTGACGCCGCCGGCATCCGCGCCTTGGCTCGCAACGATCATCACGGCATCACCCTTTTTCAAATCGGCAAGCGTGGAGGTGGGCATGCGATTGAGAAGGCGCTGAAAATCAGGCGCTCCACCCGCTCGCGCGCCTCCTGGGCCACCCGGAGGCCCGCCGGAGCCGCCTTGCCCTCCTGGAGCCCCACCCGTGGGCGCACCACCCTGCGGAGCAGGGCCGCCGGATGTACCCGCAGCCGCGCCGGTTCGCGCGCCACCCGGCATCCCGCCCGGCGCGCCATTGCCGCCCCCCTTGAACGCCATGGCGATCCTCTGGGCCAACTGGGGGTCGAGCTTGCGCTGCTGGGAGTCCGCCGTAAGCTTCACCAGAAGCGGTTTCTTGGTTTTCAAGTCCGTGACCGTGAGCGTGTTCTGGGTGGTGTCAATTGATGAGACGGTTCCGGCAATATTCAAGAACGATCCCGAAACAATCTCCTGGGCGTCGAAGTCATTGCCGTCGGCGCTGCGCGTGCCTCGCGCCTTGAGCTGATCACCGGGTTGGATCTGGCTGAGAGGGGCGGGCTTTGCCTCTTCGTACTTCACCGAATCCGGCGCGTACCGGCGTAGAATGGTGTCCTTGGAGACGTGGACCGTAGTCTTCTTCGCCGCGCCGAAGCCTGATGTCGAAACGGTGATGGTGTTAGCTACAGGGTCGACGGCGCTCACCAACCCCCCAACGCCTCGCTGCCACTGTGCGGTTTCCGCTGCGTGCTTCTGCGCAATGGCTGCCTGGCTCATGTCAATCGCACGGACCGCAACCACGGTCTTCTGATCACTCGAAAGCTGCCCTTGAACCAAAACGCGGTCGCCCACAGCGATCTCTGCAACACCGATCTTGGTGGCGTCCTTCAGCGTTTTTTCTCCGGGAGCAACCCGGACGAGGAGGGCATTGTTGGGGATCACGACGGCAAGACGAACTCCCGCATCCGTCTGGAGGGTGAAACCCGTCGGCTCGGTGCTCGCCACCGTGCCCGCGGCTTTGTAGAGGCTGCTTGGCGTCTGGCTCCATCCTGCGGTGGCCACGCTCATAACCAGCAGGCTTCCGCAAACCAAGGTAAGAGCCGATCTAATATCACGGTCCCCAGAACGCCGGCAAGCTAGCATCCTCATTGGCAACCTCCACCGATATACACGGCGAGCGAGGCCCGCCCTCAAAGAGGGCTAGCCCCGGTCGACCGCTCAGATTTGCGAGTTGGTAAAGTTACGCGGCGGCAACTACCAACCGTACATGAATGCCATCCCGATAATCTAGCAATGGGAATGCCATTCATCTCATCACCCAGCGCGGACGGGAAACAACCCCGTCTGCTTAGAACCAGCTCCTAAAGCTATGACGTTTCGGATGAGAAGCGGGTTGCGGAGAGGATATTAAAATCGCAAAGAATCCGCCCGTTTCGGCCTATTTGTCGCCTTTTCGAGCTGCGCGCCAATACACACACCGTCGCGGATTCGACGCCGAAGGTAACATGTGCTTAACGGCTCGTCAACGCGATGCCGGCCCCTTTTCGAGCGATCGCCCCGGCGGTGGGTTTATGAAGATCGTGGCAGCACGCCACGGCGTGCCCCCACTCTTTGAAGGGGGGAGCGCCGGGGTTGCTATGTAGCCGACTTCTTGTCACATTCCTGGCCTGAGCTTGCGCCTTGCAAGCTTCGCTTCGTTTGGGCAGAATCTCCTGTTCTTGCTCGTTTCAGGCTCTAATCGGTGCTGATTTGCATGCAAAACGCGCATAATTTGCAGCACTCCAAACAGTAATGTCATTTGTTTTCAGATACTTCGTTGAGTTCGTTCCCACTATTTTTCATTTCTTGTAGTTCCCTACATTCCCCCACACCGGGACTATTGCGCTTTTCCTCGGGGTCCGAAGCCTACCCACGACAATGTGTCCACAAAAAGACCACAACTATAGGCTATCATGGACCTCTGGATTTGTCAAGTGGAAAATGCGAAAGGAACAGGTGGCTCGGACATTATGCCCGCGTGGCGTAGGGGTAAGGCTTGCCCTACCCACTCGCCGTAAGGGGGCGGCAAGCCGTCCCCCTACACCTCAGTCGTTATCGACCGATTGAGTACTCGCTCCCTGGCTGTCAAAACGCGGCGCGAGGGTGTACACTCTCAAGTTTCCGGTTCCCAAGAAGGGTAATGCCGACTGAAGGCACGCCCAGTCGATTTCAGGAGGAGGGATTAATTTGAATAGACCACTGCCAAGGTTAATGCTCGCTCTTTTTGCTCTGGCGTCTTTCGCAGCTTCGCTTTTCGCATCCAACCTGTCACTCATCCCATATCCGAACCAGGTTGAGGTGGGTCAGGGAACGCTTCGCGTGGGGGCGCGTATCAATCTCGAGGTGCCCAGCAACGACGAGGAGGATCGCTTTGCCGCTTCGCTCCTCGTGCAGGATCTGAATTCGCTGGGAGGCGTGGCCGCCACGGTGGGAGCCAAGAGCGGAGGTTCGCCGCGAATTGTGCTGGCGCGCAGTGAGAGCCAAGCCGGCAAGAACATTCTGCAACAGTCAGGGTTGAGCTTGCCGGCCCAGGCCGACGAGGAAGGTTACATCCTGGTGGTGACGGCTCGCGAAGCTTCGATCGTGAGCAAGACCGCAGCAGGCATCTTCTACGGGGTCCAGACGCTTCGCCAATTGCTTCAGCGGACTCCGGGGGGCAGCGCCGAGATTCCCGTGGTGCGCATCGCGGATTGGCCCGCCATGCGCTGGCGCGGTGTCAGCATCGACATTAGCCGCGGCCCCATTCCCACGCCGGCTTCTTTCAAAAGGGAAATCACTCTGTTGTCCGAGTACAAAATCAATTTGTTCTCGCTCTACATGGAGAACACTTTTGCCTACCCCAGCCTGCCGCTCTTTGCGGCGCCGGGCGGCGCGGTGACTCCGGAGGAAGCGACGGAACTTGTCAACTTCGCCAAACAATATCACATGGTGATAGTTCCCGAGCAGGAGTCGTTTGGCCACCTTCATCTGGCGCTCGAGACGGAGCAATACCAGGACATGGCCGAGGTTCCCTACGGGGAAGTGCTTTCGCCCACCGTCCCCGGTTCATTTACATTCATCGGCAAGATGTTCTCAGACCTCGCTGCCGTCTTTCCCGGACCCTTCTTCCACATTGGCGCCGATGAAACTTACGAGTTAGGCCAAGGCCGGACCAAGGCGGAAGTCGATCAAGAGGGCTACGGCAAGGTCTATATCGACTACTTGCGGAAAATCGACGAGACCTTGAGCCCTCACCATCGCAAGGTCCTCTTCTGGGGCGACATGGGCGTCCAGCATCCTGAGCACCTCAAGGACTTGCCTCACGACATGATTGCGGTGCCTTGGGATTACGCCCCGCGCAAGTCCTTTGTGAATGAGATCAAACCGTTCCGCGACGTGGGACTCGAGACCTGGGTGGCGCCGGGGGTGAGCAACTGGAGCCGCATTTTCCCGAACTACAATGAGGCGCTGCCCAACATTCGCCAGTTCGTGACGGACGGAAAAGAACAGGGCGCGACGGGCGTCTTCAATACCACCTGGATGGATGACGGCGAAAGCATGGTGAACTACACCTGGTACGGCCTGGTGTACGGCGCCGCTCAATCCTGGCAGAAAACCGTGGATGATGAGCAGTTCTCCGACAACTGGGACTGGTCGTTTTACCGCGCCCCGGATCACCACTTCGCCACAGAGATCAAGAACTTGGACCAGATTCATGTACTCTTGCAGGGCGCGGTCCATTCCGACGGCGAGGATTGGCTGACCTGGGTCGACGCGCTGAGCCCGGACGGGCAGAAATTCTACGCCCAATTGGAGCCGGCCGCACGTCAGATCCGGCTGCTGGCTGAAGATGTCGTTGCCGATCTCATCACCAATTCGCACCTCGCGCGCCGCAACCAGGACTTGCTGGATTACGTGGAGTTCTCCGCCCGCCGCTTCGATTTCCTCGGGCAAAAGGCCATCTATTCAAAGTACATCTCCGACCTCTATGCCCAGGCGCAAGCCGATGCGACAAAGCCTGAGGTGGTCGGAGGCGTTCTGGGACGGATCGACGGCGTCAACGGCTTGATCCAGGACATGCGAGACCAGACAACTCTGCTGCGAACCCACTACCGGAAACTCTGGCTTGGGGAAAACCTGCCCTATTTCCTCGACAATATCTCGGTCCGGTATGACGAAGAATTGCAGCGTTGGGAAAAGGCGGCCAGCGACGTGAGCCACCTGCGGGATGTCTACCGCCACCCGCGCCGCCTGCCGGCACTCGTCGAGCCGTAGCGTTTGGTGGCGCAGAGTCTCTGGAAAGCGAGACTCTGTGGCTGTCCGCAAGAAATGGGAGAATTTGAAAGCGGCCTACGCGCTTTGGTTTGCCTTTTACAATTTCTACCGCGTTCGCCAGACCTTGCGAGTAAGTCCAGCCATAGAAGCCGGAATCACTGACCGTGTTTGGCCGATACATGGTTTATCAAGCTGTTGAATTTACGGCGCTAGATAAACTTTTTGAGGACCCAGCATCAATTAGGACAAAAGGCTTGACATTATTTATGACAAAATTGTAATATATACATATACATGAGCACTTTACAGATGACAAAAGAACGGACATACTTATCGACAAACCCTTGGATAAATTTCGATTTTTCTCTGCAATCATCGCCGCCAGCTTTTTGGATGGCCGTCGGGGAATGTCAGTCAAAATGTGAACACCTTGCCGGAATTCCCCTTGCGCCAGAAGTTAATAAGTACCTCCATCAAGTTTATCTCGCGAAAGGCGTTGCTGCAACCACAGCAATTGAGGGTAACACACTATCGGAAGAGCAAGTTCTTCAGCATATCCAAGGTAAACTCAGCGTTCCTCCATCTCAAGAATATCTCACTCAAGAAGTCGACAACATAGTTGAGGGGTGTAATCTCATCCTCGGAGAAATCCACAAGGGAGTGCCGCCTCCATTAAGCGGTCCGAGAATTCGACAATTAAACGAAATCGTCCTAAAGAACTTGACCTTTAACGACGCCGATGTGGTTCCTGGACAGATTCGCAAGCACACGGTAGGAGTTGGAACTTATCGAGGTGCTCCTGCTGAGGACTGCGAATATCTCACCGATCACTTGTGCGAATGGTTAAATGGCGAAGTTTTTCGTCCCAAACCAGGAATGGAGATCCCGTATGCCATCATCCGAGCAGTGATAGCACATCTTTACATTGCATGGATTCATCCCTTCGCAGACGGTAACGGCAGGACGGCAAGACTAATCGAAGTGCAAATTCTACTTTCGTCGGGCGTCCCATCTCCAGCGGCACACTTATTGAGCAATCACTACAACAAAACAAGGACCGAATATTATCGACAATTGGAAGTAGCTAGAAAGGATGTGACTTCATTCTTGTTTTATGCAATATCGGGGTTTCGGGATGGGCTAAGAGAGGAAATCGAGGTCATTCGCAATCAACAATGGGAAATTTCTTGGATTAATCACGTTCATAAATTGTTCGACCAGTTACATGGCGGACCGCATGATCGAAGAAAGCATCTCATTCTTGACCTGTCGGGAAAACAAGAGCCTGTGCCCTATTCGAAATTACGAGAAATTTCGCCCAGGGTAGCGGTAGATTACAAAGACAGGAGTAGTCGTACGCTTATAAGAGATATAAAAGAATTGCTTAAAATGGGAGTTATTGAATTCGACAGCAAATCTAAGGGATGGAGAGCTAGGAAAGAAACCATTCTAGCCTTTCTTCCGATAAGAGCTTCCTACCCATAAGCTTAAGAAAACTCTGTTAAAGAGAACGAATGTCAACACACATTTAGGACAGTAGCCGAAATCCAGCTTCGTTGCGGTTTTGACTTTTGTGGACTAGATTGAAAGTTAGCTGCGGGCCACCAGCGCGGATAGCTGCAAATGACACTGCAAGAAAAAATCCTGAACCCTTTCGTACCGGTGACGCTCTTTGAAGTGGTGCCGCCGGCGGCGGATCAGCCCGAAGCCATCGACGAATCTCTTACTGAGCTGAAACGAGTCGCACCCTTTGTAGACGGGATCAATGTCCCGGAGATTCTCGACGAAGCTCGAGGGCCGGAGCGAACCAGCAAGTTCGTGGCGCGCGTCGAGCCGCGACTGCTCGGCTCGCGCATTCAGCGCGAACTGGGTCCGGAAGTGGTTCTCAACCGCGTCGTCGTCCATGATCCGAAGCCGGAAGTGTGGTTTCGCGAGACCTGCCTCGAGCGTGGTATGCGGCAGGTTATTCTGGTGGGCGGCGAATCCTCCAAATCAAGCTACCCCGGCCCCAACGTCACGGAGGCTGCACGACTGGTGCGGAAAGAGGGACTGCCGGTTACGCTGGGCGGCATCACCATTCCCAGCCGCAGGAACGAGTCCGAGCGGATTCGCGCCAAGCACAAGGCGGGTCTCGACTTCTTCACCTCCCAGGTTCTCTTTGACTCGAATGACGTCGTCTGGCTGGTGCAGCGGCTCAACGGCCTGCCGGTGCGCCTCTTCCTGAGCTTCGCGCCGGTCAGCCATCGCCGGGATTTGCAGTTCCTTCGCTGGCTGGGCGGGGACATTCCGCAAAACCTGGATCGGTTTCTGCTCGGCTCGGAAGACGGAGCCACTGCCCCAGCCGCGACATGCCTCGCAAGGTCGCTCGACCTCGCGCAGCGCATCCTGATGGACGTGTTCGACAACCTGCCGCCTGACCCGCCGCTCCTCGGGCTCAACATCGAGCACATCAACCGCAGGAATTTCACCCCGGCCATCCAGATGCTGGATCGTCTCGGCAACCTCTACGCGAACTTGATGGCGCAGCACGCGCGCAGCATGAAGTGAAGTCAACAGTCGACAGTTGACAGTCGACAGTCAAGA
>Ga0326728_10003013_pt1 | contig 54071 bp, 49 predicted proteins | sample MB3enrmetagenome_FD_207602 | JGI IMG/M metagenome (GOLD analysis project Ga0326728, IMG submission 207602) | Lab enriched peat soil microbial communities from McLean, Ithaca, NY, United States - MB31MN | ecosystem: Environmental > Terrestrial > Soil > Wetlands > Peat | place: USA: New York... | reverse complement strand
TCTTTTTTCACGCCAATGACGCTGTCGTAGGGCCCGGTCATGCCGACGTCCGTAATATAAGCAGTGCCCTTGGGCAGGACGATCTCGTCCGCGGTAGGAATATGCGTGTGTGTGCCCACGACCGCGGTGACTCGCCCGTCGAGATACCAGCCAAAAGAGACTTTTTCGGAAGTCGCCTCGGCATGGAAATCCACCAACACGATCTTCGATTTGATCTGTTCCAGAAGCCGATCTGCGTAGCGAAAGGGATCATCGCTCGACCCCATGAACACCCGCCCCTGAAGATTCACGACGGCGTACCCGACGCCGTTTTTCTGACCTTCGTACACTCCCCACCCAGGCAAGCCCTGCGAATAATTTGCCGGCCGCAACAAGCGGCGCGCCGGACTGTGCGGATTACCGTCCGCCATTTGGAAATATTCGATGATCTCGCGTTTATCCCAGATGTGATTTCCAGTGGTCATCACATCGATGCCGAGATCGAAAAGCTCTTCCGCCAGCGAAGGCGTGATGCCGAAGCCAGCCGCAGCATTCTCGCAGTTGGCAATGACCAGATCCACGCCGAACTGCCTGCGCAGTTCCGGCAGCCGATCCTTGACGATCGTGCGCCCGGGCCGGCCAAAGATGTCGCCGATAAAGAGAATTTTCAAGATTTGATGGTAACACGATGAAATCGCGGATATTTTCGCGCCGGCTGCTGGGTACGAGCTACTGGTTGCTGATTTCAGACGTCTTCAAAAAGTCGTAATTGCCCGACGGATTCAGGGTCGCGTTCCGCACGCGCCGCGTGTGTACCAGTACATTATCGAAGTACCAGAGGTTGATGTACGGTTCATCTTGCGCCAGCGCTTCCTGAACTTCAGCGTACAGCCGTTTGCGAACATTTTGATCAGTCTCGCGGCGCGCCTCATCGATCAGACTGTCAACCCGCGGATTGGAATAAAATCCGCGGTTTGCGCCTTTCGGCGGAAATCGGTTGGAGTGAAAGGAATACTCGAAGATATCCGGATCTTCGTTGCCGCCGATCCAGCGCAAAGAATAAAACTGGAAAGCGCCGCTCGTGACGTCGGCAAAAAATGTAGCGAACTCGAAGGTGCGAATATCGAGCGCAATGCCCACATCGCGCAATTGCTGCTGCAACACCGCCGCCAGCAGCCGTGTGGACTCTTCCGTCGACGTCTTCATCGTGAGGTGAAAGCGAATGCCGTCGTGGACCTCGTACCCGGCGGCATCGAGCATCTGGCGGGCTTTCTCCGGATTGTGCGGGTAGGCCGCCACATCCTGGTCATAGGCCCAGCTTTGCGGTGGGAGCACACTTAGAGCCGGTTGCGCAAAGCCGCGCCAGATGTATTGCAGAAGCGGACCACGGTCGATGGCATAAGCAATCGCCTGGCGAACGCGAACATCCCGCAAGATCGGATCGCGCAAGTTAAACGCGAGGTAGGAAAGCACCGTGCCCGGCGCGCGCTCTACCCGCAAATTCGGCTCACGCTGCAGTGCGACGATGGTGTCGGAAGTAAATGCATTGATGGCGGCATCGGCGCTCCCCTTGCGCAATTCCAGCGCCCGCGTCGTCGCGTCGGGTACGATGGCGAAGCGCACGCGAGCCAGACGCACCTTCGTCCCCCAGTAGCTGTCGTTGCGCTCTACTACGACTTCCTTGTCTTGTTCAGCGCTGACAAACTCGAAGGGTCCAGACCCGATCGGCTTGCGCGTGATCTCATCGAGCGAACCATAAGGAACGATTCCACTCGCCCCCTCCGAGAGATTCCACAGCAAGGTGGCGTCGGGCTCCTTGAGATGAAATACCACGGTGAAGTCGTCGGGCGCATCAATGTGATCCACAAAACGGTACGCCGCCGATTTCGTACTGCGAATCTTTCCCTCGAGCAGGGAGTCGAACGTCCACTTCACGTCGCGGGAAGTAAGCGGCCGCCCATCGTGAAAGGTCACGCCGCGATGTAGTCGGAAGACGTAGGTCAGCGGATCCGGAAGCTCCCAACGCTCCGCCAGCCCAGGCGCAACATTCAAGTGCTCGTCGCGTGTGAGCAGCGCATCGAAAAGAAGCTCGCCAATACGCTCCGATTGCGCATCAATCCCCACTCGCGGATCGAGATTGGTTGGGCTGCTCTCGATGATCATGACCAGCGTATTGGGATCCGGAGCTTGGGAACAGGAAAGCAGCGGCAACACCACTCCGCTGGTGACCAGGAACAGAATTATCATCCTGGAAAAACTTGTCATTCTGAGCGGAGCGAAGGACCTGCTGTTTGCGTGCTCCCACCCCGGCGCCTTAAGCATAAGAAATCTTTCCCAGAATTGCCGCCCGCTTCGCTCCCGTAGCCGACGGCACATTCGACGGCCGCCGATGCCACGTCTCATGTGCGAGCAGGGCAAACGCCACCGCCTCCTTCGCGTCCGCGGGAAGGCCGAACTCATCGGAGAAATGCAGTTCGATCCCCAGAGGCGCGACTTCGTTGCGCAGCATTGCCATCAGCGTCGGATTCTTTGCCCCTCCGCCCGAGACAATCATCTCGTGACCACCTGTTCGACTCGCGCCAAATCGCAGCAGCACGAAGCGCTGGATTGCGTCGGCAATCGATCGCGCCGTCAAAGCCGTAGCCGTCGCTACCACGTCAGAGTTGCTGGCGGCGCGGCAAATCTGAAGGAATCGGCTCACGTATTCCCGGCCAAATTCCTCGCGCCCCGCCGTTCGCGGAGGCTTCTGGCGGAAAAAGGGCGCGCGCAACAAACGCGCAATCACGCCATCCAGCACGCGTCCTGACGTCGCGACTCTGCCATCACGGTCGTAGCGTTTGCCGAACAGCTCTGCCATGACCGCGTCAATCACCATGTTGCCAGGGCCAGTATCAAAGCCTAGGACTCGGCTCAGCGAGGCGCCCGCCGGAATCGCCGTCAGATTCGCAATGCCTCCGATGTTCTGCGCAATGCGATTCACGCCTCGATTGGGATGACGATCGCCATAAAGAAGATAGTCGACGAACGGCACCAGCGGCGCGCCTTTCCCTCCGGCTGCCATATCCGCCGGACGAAAGTCAGAGACCACCGGAACTCCCAGCCGCGCCGCGATCACCGCGCCTTCGCCCGTTTGCCATGTCGCCGCCAATTTTCGTCCCAGAAATCGCTCCGCCACTCCCTGGTGATAGAGCGTCTGCCCATGACAGCCCACCAGGTCAAGTTTCACGCGATGCTGGTGCGCCGTCTTTGCCACCGCCTCCGCGTACAGTTCTCCAAGAAGAAAATTCAACCGCGCCAGATCCGCAACGCGAGCCAATTCCGCGTTCATCATGGCCAATATTGTGCGCCGAACCGCGGCAGGGAACGGATACTCCTCGTGAGCAAGAAGCGTGTGGCGCGGACATTCCTGTCCGCGTGCCGACACCTTCACCAGCGCCACGTTGATTCCGTCCGCCGAAGTCCCACTCATCACGCCGGCAATAATCATGTGCGTTCCTCGCGAGCCAGCGTATCCATCCGTATCTCTTCTCCGAATTCCCACAGTTGCCGCGTCAGCCTCTCAACTCGTACGGCAGAGGGAGGTGCAGTGCTACGCCTCAGCAGGTACTTCTTCTTGAACGCCAGTACGCGCCCAACCGATTCCCGCACTCGTTGAACGAATTTGCGATTGCGCTCCGCTTCGTGAACCAGAGCTTCGTACCCACGGACAACCATTTCTTCCTTGTGGCAGATCAGCGCCAGGTCTCCGCCGGCACGGATGTGCTCGACAACCGCCTGTTCGATGGAAGCAAACTTGAGGACAGCTCCCATCTCCATGTCGTCCGAGACGATGAGTCCGTTGTAGCGGATTTTCTTGCGCAGAATATCGGTGACCCATTTTTTCGACAAAGATGCCGGCGTTCGGTCTCCTGTCACCTTGGGATAGGCCGCGTGCGAAATCATGATCATCGGCAATTCGCGGCGCAAGGATATCGATAACGACCGATAGGGAGCCAGATCCTCTGCCCACAGTTTGCGCAGCGGTTTTTCGACGCTCGGCAGTTCATGATGCGTATCGAGCGTGGCCTCGCCCAGTCCGGGGAAGTGTTTGCCGCAGCCAAGCACACCGGCATCGCCCAACCCGCGCAGAAACTCGCGGGCGTAAGCAACCACCTGTTTCGGATCGTCCGAAACCGCCCGCGAACCGAGTACCGAACGCGAAACCGGGTAGGCCAAGTCGAGCACCGGAGCGAAATCCACGTTCAAACCAAGCGCGCGGCAGTTTTCGCCAATCACGCGTCCATGCTTGCGAAAGAGCGCCCGGCTGCCCGCGGCAAAAACCTCCGCCGGAGAAGGCGTTGACCCAACCACGTCGCGGAAACGGTCCACCATGCCGCCTTCAAGGTCCACGCAAGTGAAAAGCGGAGTGGCCACGCACTTCTGGCATTCGCGCAGAAGAGTGTGCGTCTGTTCAGCGGTCTTGATGTTGCGGGCAAACAGAATCACCCCCGCCGGTTGAATCTTCGCGAGCAGGGAAGCGAGGCGCGGGAACATCTTGGTCCCGTCGAAGCCGATGATGAGAAGTTGGCCGATGTTCATGCGCGTCAGGAGCCAGAGACTTCGGGATTAGGTGGTGAAAACCAGCGGACCACAGATCTGAACCATTGAATAATCGCAACAAGAATTATTGCGAATGCAACTTGGCGGGCAATGGAGCCTGCGACCGCAGCGGAATGATGCACGCTGGCCCCAATATGGAGATACTCTATGGCGAAGCGAACCGCGTATTCAGTTGCCAGCAACGAAAAGGCGACCTTTAGATGTTTTCCTGGGAACGAGTAAGCAAACACGAAGGAATAGACAGCTCCGAGCACGTAGGTAAGCGCATCAAACCATCCACGGCGAGCACCTTGCAAGGCTCTGTAGTCGACCTTATCGAACAAAAGGTCTCGGATGCTCCAGCCCAAGAGGAAAGCAATAAACGCAAAAAGCAGAACCATACCGATCGTCATGATCCAGTCGCTGTCGACCGTGATCTCCCAACTGCGCCACCAACTAGTTTTCTGGTTCATTGGCTGTTCTGTCTACTGACCCTCGATTTGCGAACGACTAACGACCAACGCCTTTCCTCGGCGCACTCCGCACCTCGGCGGCTAGATTTCTTTCTTCAACTCCGCCAGCAAGTTTAGCGCTTCCAGCGGCGTCAGCCGATTCAAATCCACTTCGCGCAGCTTTTCCAGCACCGGCTGCGACAACGGCGTGAAGATGGTCAACTGCGTCGGACGCTCCGGTTCTGCTCCGGGCGTTAGATGTCCCGTGAGTTGATGTTCGGCTGATTCGTGTTCCGCCAGCACCTCGCGCGCCCGTACCACAACTTCGTTCGGCAATCCCGCCAGCTTAGCGACTTCGATGCCGTAGCTGCGGTCGGCTGCGCCCGGTTCGACGCGGCGCAGAAAAACGACGCTTCCGCCCGTCTCTTTGACGGATACGTGATAATTTTTCACGCCGCTCAAGTGCTCGGCCAGTTCAGTCAGCTCGAAATAATGCGTGGCAAACAAAGTCTTGGCTCGCACGCGCGCGTGCAGATATTCGACGGCGGCCCAGGCGATCGCCAGCCCGTCGTAGGTGGAAGTACCACGACCCACTTCATCCAGCAGAATCAGCGACCTCGCCGTCGCCGTGTGCAGAATCGCCGCCGTCTCTGTCATCTCGACCATGAACGTCGAGCGCCCGCGAGCCACGTTGTCGCTCGCGCCAATGCGCGTGAACACGCGATCCACAATGCCCAGCCGCACGGCACGCGCCGGAACAAACGAGCCCATCTGCGCCATGATCACGATCAGCGCCGCCTGCCGCAGATAGGTGCTCTTGCCGCCCATATTCGGCCCGGTCAGCACCACGATATTGTGACCGGAGGAATCCAGAAACAGATCGTTCGGAATGAACCGGTCGCTCCCCGCCAGCTCCTGCAGTTCGATTACGGGATGCCGTCCCTCGACAATTTCCAGATCGCCCGCGTCCTCAGCCTTTTCAGGTTCATCGGGCTTTTCCTGGAAGCGAGGCCGGCAGTAATTGCGCAGCGCCGCAATGTGCGCCAGGCAACCCAGTACATCCACTTCCGCCAGTGCCAGCGCGGTCTGCCGGATGCGCTTGGCCTCGGCCGCAACGGCAGAACGCAACTCGGCAAACAGCCGCCGCTCGATTTCGACAATCTTTTCCTGAGCATCCAGAATCTTCGACTCATACTCTTTCAACTCGGGAGTCGTGAAGCGCTCGGCATTGACCAGAGTTTGTTTGCGCTCGTAGTCGGCGGGCGCATGGTGCAGGTTCGCCTTCGAAATTTCAATGTAGTAGCCAAAAATGGAATTGAACTTTACCTTCAGCGACCCAATCCCCGTCCGCTCCCGTTCGCGCTGCTCCACCTGCGCCAGGTACTGCTTTGAGTTGCGGCTCAGGTCGCGGAGTTCGTCCAGATCCTTGTCGACGCCCGCAGCGATTACGCCGCCATCGCTCAGCGTGAGCGGCGGCTCTGGAACCAGCGTGCCGTCAATCTTCTGCCGTAGATCGCCCAGCTCGTCGATCACTTTATGCAACTCGTCCAGCCGCAACGCATTCAGCCCACCCAAAACTGTTCGCACCTTGGGTATCTTTGCGAGCGATGCCGCCAGCGCCAGCACATCCCGCGGATTTGCCGTTTCCAGCGTGACCCGGCTCAGCAGACGTTCCAGGTCCAGAATTCCATCGAGCGAACGTCGCAATTCTTCGCGGCGTACCGTGTCTTTGACCTGTGCCTCGACAGCATCCAGCCTGCCTTCGATCTCGGTTCGATTCAGAGACGGACGCAGCATCCATGTCCGCAGCAGGCGCTTGCCCATCGGCGTCACGGTGGCATCGAAGCACCGGAACAGGGTCACTCCGGCGTCCGTCCCAGCGGTCATTCCTGAAAAGAGGGGCTCGATCAGTTCCAGGTTGCGCACGGTGACGGCATCGAGCACCAGGCAATTTTGCCGCTCGTAGAAGCCAATGCGGTCCACATGATCGAGCGTGCCGCGCTGGGTTGAGCGGATGTAATACAGAATCGCCCCCGCCGCCGAAGCCGCCGCCCGTTTGCCCGCCAACCCGAAGCCTTCCAGCGAGAGCACGCCAAAATGATTCTCCAGAAGCGGGATGGCGTGGTCGGGCGCAAAGATCCAGTCGTCCAAAGGAGTCTCGGCCCACCCCCCACCGGAAACGCGGGCGACAGGCCCTGTGCCCGTGGAGGGATGGGCGCCTCGCCCGTCCGGAGCGAAGCTCCGCATTTGCTCACCCGCAGCCCGCTCCAATAGCGGCGCCGAAGACCCATATAGCATTTCCTTTGGCCGCAATTGTTCAAGCTCTTCTTGAATACGCCGCCCGGCCGATTCCCCCGCAAATTCCGTCGCTCGAAATTCGCCGGTCGAAAGATCCAGCGCCGCAAAACCGACGCGATCTCCGGCCGTTGCCACTGCCGCCAGAAAGTTGTTCTCCTCGGCGTTCAACGACGAATCAACTGCCGTGCCCGGCGTGACCACGCGCGTCACCTCGCGCCGCACCAGTTTCTTCGCCAGGCGCGGGTCTTCCACCTGCTCGCACACCGCGACCTTGAACCCTCGCCGAATCAACTTTGCGATGTAGCCATCAGCGGCGTGGTAGGGCACGCCACACATGGGGATGGCCACGTCTTTTTCTTTGTTGCGCGAGGTCAGCGTAATCTGCAATTCGCGCGCGGCCAGCACCGCGTCATCGAAGAAAAGCTCGTAGAAATCCCCCAACCGGAAGAACAGCAGAGCGTTGGGATGCTCTTTCTTGATGGCGGCATACTGCCGCATCAGCGGCGTAGACGGCTCAGACATAGAACAATTCGCAATGGGTAATTTGTAATGTGTAATCTGCTAATTTGCAATTCGGCGCTGGAACGCGTCCCAAATTACAAATCACCAATTTGCAAATTACAATTTCTTTTGTTCTCCTTACGCCATGGAACTCCGTAAAGATCCCATCACCCGTTCCTGGGTTATCACCGGCGACGACGTCATCGAGCCCACTCCTCGTTCCAAAGACTGCCGTTTTTGCGGCCCGACCGCCGAGCCAGTTCAAGTCATCGCCAACCTTCCCGGCGTGGATGGCAGCTCGTGGTCGGCGCGCTCGGTGGTTCATCCCCACGCGCTCTACCACGTCGAAGGCGAGCCGGCCCGCCGCGCCGATGGCCTCTACGACCGCATGGGATCGGTCGGCGCGCACGAAGTCCTGCTCGAAAATCCCCGTCACGACGGCCATATCTGGAATTCGAGCGACCTCGAGGTGGAGCAGTTCTTGCGTCTGGCCGCGCAGCGGATTCAGGATCTAAAGCGCGACAGCCGCTTCAAGTACATCAGCCTTTTCAAGAATCACGGCGCAGGAGCCGGACAGGAATTCGAACATCCCACTTCCCAGCTCACGGCAACCACTTTCGTGCCGCGCCGCGTCCTCTACGAACTGCGCGCCGGACTCGACTATTTCGAGAGTAAAGAGCGTTGCGTTTTCTGCGACATTCTGGCGCAAGAGGAGCGTCAAGACCTGCGCATCGTCGAAATTCGCGGAGACTATCTGGCCTTCTGCCCCTATGCGCCCCGCGTCCCGTACGAAACCTGGATTATTCCCCGCAGCCACGAATCTTCCTTCGAGCGCTCCGGCTCATCGCGCGTGGGCAGCGTCGCCGATCTCGCCGCCCTCCTGCGGCGCACCCTGCAACGTATACGCACGGTTACGGAGGTCTTCCACCTCGTGCTCCACACTTCGCCCAACAGCCAGCATCCTTCGGCGACCCTCGGATACTGGAAAACCCTCGATGAGGATTACCACTGGCACATTGAGATTCTGCCCATTCTTGAGGCCAAGGCCAGGTCCTACACCTTCAAAGAGATTTATTATTCTCCCGTTACCTCCGAGACGGCAGTCCAACGCCTGCGCGAAGCGAAGATCTAGAAGCGGGAAGGCTTTCAGCTGTCGGCTCTCAGCTCTCAGTTAGGGCGCTTTTCTACTGACAGCTGATAGCTGAGAGCTGACAGCTTTTGCATCACGCCAACGACTAACGACTAACGACTAACGACCAACGACCGCCCCATGACCATCCGTCGCCTCAAAACCTACACCGGATCCCAAGGCTACGTTTACCAGTACTACTTCGTCGGAAAGCGTCCTTCGCCGGAGTCTGCGGCCAACGAGTACATTTTCGATGTCACCTCCGACCGCAAACTGACCTACGCGGTAAGTATTTTCCTCCCGCACCGGGTCGTTGCCGCGTGGGCCGAATCCCACGGACGCCCGCTCTCTGACTCGGAGCAGTATGCCGCCGTCAAGCTGCGTCTGTTCCGCGCCTATGACGAATTGGAAGACATGCAGGCGCACGGCCGCCAACTGCATATCGACTCCCAGTCTCTGGAAGAATCGCTGGCGTCGCTGGGCGTGGAGTAGAGGCGGCAGCAGATCCCCTTTGCCGGCACTGCTCCGTGCTACGGTGTCTCCGTGGGGCGTTCTCCGGCTCCAACTTCTATGTGATCCACATCACAATCACCTGTGACAGCCTCCGTTTCCCCCGCACCCCTCCGCCCGGCAAACTATAATCACCCAGGCGGGGTGGGGGAGTACGAACCAGCCTGCGGAAGCATCAGGCACTAAAGAATAAAGAATGATGACCTTAACTTGGCTGCGCGTCGCGCTCGTTTGTTATGCCGCGGGGTTGCTCTATGCGCTGGTCGCGCTCACCCGCACCTCGGAAATTCTCGGCAAAGTCGCGCTCCATGCCTCCTACCTCGGAATGGTGTTTCATTTCGTTTCGCTGACCGAAGCCGTCGTGCAGACCGGCCAGCTCGCTACCGCCTCCGTTCACAACTCGGAATCGCTGTTGGCCTTCCTGATCATGGTCGGCTTCATGCTTGCGTATATGGTGTACAAGACAACCACACCAGGCATTGTGGTTTTCCCCCTGGTTTTTCTGCTGACTTTCGTAGCCGCCACCGGTGAGCAACCGCTCGTCTTCGCCTCGACTGCTGCGAAGCACGGTTGGCTGGCCGTCCATATCCTGATGATCTTTACCGGATACGCCGCGCTCTTCCTCAGCTTTGGCGCCAGCATTCTGTACCTCATACAGGAACGCGCCCTGAAGTCGAAGAGGAAGATCGCGAGCGGAATGTTCTCCCGCCTGCCCGCTCTGCAAGTAATTGACGACATCGGCTACCGCTCGCTGATGCTCGGGTTTCCTTTCATGACGCTGGGCCTGATCGCGGGCATAGTGGTCGCCGAAGGCACTTACGGCCGCCTGGATTTTCTCGATCCCAAGATTCTGCTTTCCGTCCTGATGTGGGCCGTGTATCTGCTCATGGTGTTTATGCGCCTGACTGCCGGATGGCGCGGACGCCGCGCCGCCCTGCTCTCCAGTGTGGCCTTCGTCGCTGCCATCGTGGCCTGGATTTCCAATTACTTCAGCGGAATGCACAGGTTCATCTCGTCATGAGATTCCAGCTTATCGGCGTCAATCACAAGACCGCGCCAGTCGAGGTGCGGGAGCGCCTGGCCATCCCTGAATCGCGCTTGCCTGAGGCCTGCAAGCGACTGGCGGAGCATCCCGCCGTGGCCGAGGGCATGATTGTTTCGACCTGCAACCGCGTCGAATTCATCGCCAACATGAAGAATGGCGCCGGCGACCTGCGTGAATTTCTGCGCGAGTATTTCGAAACCGATCTCAGCCAGTTTGAAAGTCATCTCTATGAATTTCGCGAGGATGAGGCCATCCGCCACATCTTTCGCGTCGCCGCCAGCCTCGATTCCATGGTCGTCGGCGAGCCCCAGATACTGGGGCAGGTCAAGGAAGCCTACGCCACTGCCCGCGCCGTTGGAGCCGTGCGCTCGCAACTGGATCAGCTGCTTACCCGGGCGTTTGCCGTGGCCAAGCGCGTCCGCACCGAAACTGCCGTCGGATCTTCGTCGGTTTCGATTGCCTCAGTGGCCGTGGAACTGGCGGAGAAAATCTTCGGAAACCTGGCCGGCAAGAGCGTCTACCTGGTGGGCGCGGGCAAGATGAGCGAGTTAGCGGCTCGGCACCTGCTCGCGCACGGCGCCTCGTCTCTTTTCGTCGCCAACCGCACCTACGACCGTGCCATCCGGCTGGCGCAAAAGTTTGACGGACAGGCAATCGAGTTCAGCCGCCTTTATGACACCTGCGAGCGCGCCGACATCGTGATTACCTCCACCGGCTCGCCCCATTTCATCTTCCGCCGCGAACACGGCGAAAAGCTGATGGCGCGGCGCAAGAACAAGCCCATGTTCTTCATCGATATTGCGGTTCCCCGCGACGTCGATCCGGAAATCAACAAACTCGATGGCATTTTCGTCTATGACATCGACGACCTGCAGCAGGCGGTTACTTCGCACGTCGCCGATCGCAAGAAGGAAGCCGAAAAGGCGGAGGCGATCATCAATGGCGAGGTCGATAAATTCCATGTTCGGCTGCAGACGCTCGATGTCGTTCCCACCATCGTCAGCTTGCAGGAGCACCTGGAAACCATTCGCCAAGCCGAGATTGATAGGGTTCGTGGCCGCCTCGGTTCCATGACCACCGACCAGGAACTTGCCGTTGAAGCGCTGACTCGCGGCATTGTCAACAAAATCATGCACACCCCCATCAGCACCCTGAAAACCGCGGCGCGCGATCCCGAATCGACCACTGTCATCGACCTGGTGCGCCGCCTCTTCAACTTGAGCCTGCACGACGAAGCAAAGGAACCTGCCGCTTCGAAATTCGCCAACCGCCCGGAAGCGGAAGACTGATGGCCCACTTGCGCATCGGCTCCCGCGGCTCGCAACTCGCTCTCTGGCAGGCCCACCACATTTCCGATCTGCTGCGTGCGCAGGGCCACACCGTGGAGCTGGAGATCATCAAGACCACCGGCGATAAAATCACCGACGTTGCGCTCGCCAAAGTCGGCACCAAGGGCATGTTTACCAAGGAGATCGAGGAGGCCCTGGTCGAAGACCGGGTTGATCTCGCCGTCCACAGCTTGAAAGATTTGCCCACGGAGCTAGCCGCCGATTTCGAAATTGCCGCCATCACCACCCGCGAAAATCCACGCGATGTTTTTTGTTCGGCGAAGTTCGCCAACATCGAAGCGCTTCCGCAACGGGCGACCGTGGGTACCAGCAGCTTGCGCCGCCAGGCCCAGCTGAAGGCGATTCGTCCGGACCTTCAGATTCACCCGCTTCGCGGCAATGTAGACACCCGCCTGCGCAAGCTCCAATCCGGCGACTACGATGCCATCATTCTGGCCGCCGCCGGCCTGAACCGTCTGGGCAAAACGCAGCTTGTCCGCCAGGTGATCCCCGCGGAAATAATGACCCCCGCTGCCGGACAAGGTGCCTTGGGTATCGAGATTCGCAACGGCGACAAGGCAACCCGGACGCTCCTGGCATTTCTCGATGACGCCGCCGCCCGCGCTACCACTACCTGTGAACGCGCTCTGCTAAACAAACTCGGTGGTGGCTGCCAGGTTCCTATAGGAGCCTTCGCCGAAGTAAAGGGAAATCGCATCCGTCTGAATGCGCTCGTAGCCCATCCCGATGGAACCAAGGTCCTGCGCGAGACTCGCGAGGGCGATGATCCCGTGCGCCTGGGCGAAGAAGTTGGCGAAACCCTTCTCCGCAGAGGCGGCGATGTTATTCTCGAAGAAGTTTACGGAGAAGGCTTTGCTCTGCCGCAACAGCCGTAGAAACAGGTCTTAGGTGTTAGGTCTTAGGTCTAAGGAAAACCAGAGAGGGCGAGTATTCTGAAGGTGCTCTCAATTGTCTGCCGAAATCCCAACACTCGGCGCGGGAGAATAACATATAGGCTGGTATGACTAAGCGGAATGTATTAGTGCAGTTGCTGATTTTCGGAGCATTGTTTGTGAACGCAGTGCAAGCGCAAAAGCCCGCGAAAGACCAAGAGCCGGAACAAACGACTTTTGGCTCGGAGGCTGCTCCGGGCGAGGCGCTTATCAAGAAGCCAGTTGAAATTCCGGACGGTACCTTGCAATTCTTGAGAGACACGCTTGGCCGCGGCACGGTCAACTGTATCAAGAACGTAAATGGGCTAACGCCCGAGCAGGTTCCGGCTTCATGGTTTGTGGCTTCGCGGATTCATTTAGATGGGCCGAACGAGGCCGATCTCATCGTGCGACCCAAGGACTTGGGTGAGAGGCCATCCCGCAACCGGTGCCTGTTCGGGGCCCATGCCGTCCCGTTTTGGGTGCTTCGAAACAGGGATGGAAAGTATGATCTACTTCTCCAAACCGGAGGAGACGGCCTGCAGGTACTGGACTCGAGAACGAAAGGGTATAGGGACATAAAGGCGTTAGGATTGACGGCGGTGAGTATCACTTTCTTGACATACCAATTTGACGGCGAGAAGTATCAGCCTTCCAAACGAGAAGAAAAGTCAGCTGGCGAGAACCCCTAATTCATAATAGTTCCCGAGGCTCTGAAACCTGAGACCTGACACCTGGGACCTAGAGACCTGATCCATGAAGCCCAACGAAAAACGTCCCCTCGCCGGAACCCGGATTCTAGTCGGACGCGCCCGCCATCAGGCTGGAAGTCTTTCCGCCAGCCTGCGCAGCCTGGGCGCATCGGTGATCGAAATCCCCTTCATTGAGATCCGCACGCCACAATCGTACCGACCGCTCGACGATGCCCTGAAGAATATCCGGAACTACGACTGGCTCATCCTGACCAGCGCCAATGGCGTCGAAGCCATGTGGGAGCGCGTCCGGAAACTTCGCATTACGCGCCGGAATCTCAAACATCTCCAGATCGCCGCCATCGGGCCCGCAACCAAGAAGGCAATCGTGAAGCATGGCCTGAAGGTCAAGATGGTTCCCGAGGAGTACGTTGCCGAGTCGGTAGTGAAGGGACTGCGTGACAAGGTCAACGGCAAGCGCGTCGTGCTCATACGAGCCAAAGTCGCGCGCGACGTGATTCCAGAAGAACTGCGTGCGGCCGGCGCGCAGGTCGATGTGGTCGAAGCTTACGAAACTGTGGTGCCCGAGAAATCCCGTGCGCGTCTGCGCAAGCTCATGAGAAATACATCTCGCCGTCCGCACATCGTAACCTTCACCAGTTCCTCCAGCGCGCGGAACTTTGCCGAACTGCTCGGCAAAAACAAAGCCGGGGCGCTCAAAATAGGTTTGCTGAAAAATGTCCAGTCTGCTTCGATCGGTCCCGTGACCTCAGAGACGCTGCGTGAATTGCACATGCCGGCCGCCATCGAGGCCCGCGAATTCACCATGGGGGGATTGATTCGCGCAATTGTGCTCGCCCGCTACGCCGAACCTCTCGTGTAGAGACGGGGCTTGCCCCGTCTCCCGCTCTTAGACAGAGAACTGGCGCTGACAGCGAAGACGCGGCAAGCCGCGTCTCTACGAAAAATAGGTTGTCCCTTGAGCGAGCCGGGAATTTTACTTCGGTTTCGGCTTCGGGTGCGAGATTCCCATCTGCGGATCAATCGCTTCCAGATAGGCCTGCATGCGTGACTTGCCGTCGAGGGGCAGACCGGTGAACTCGATCCCATTGCCCACGCCAGGATCGCAGGTCCGCACCACCGCCGTGATATTGACATGCTCCGAGTCCAGCCAGAAATCCACTCGCAGCACGGTTCCAAGCGGCAAAGGCGACATGCTCTCGACGTAGCATCCATTGCCGCTCACGTCGGTGGCATTAATGCGGTTCGGCGCGTTGACTCGTTCGTCGCGCAGTTCAATGGGAAAGGAAATTTTGTGCCTGTGCCAGCGTCGCCGGTTGGAGTAAGGAACTGTCACCGTCGCGCCGTCGAGCGGCAGATAGTTCTTCCACGGGCACTCCTGACCGGCGAGCAACTTCACTCCCACTTGATTTTTCGTGCCCGGGCCGGCGTTCATGACCCAGACCACGGTGCACCGCGTTTTCTTGTCGTCGCACTGCACTCCGATCACGTCGCCCACTTTCAGTTCGCTCTCGACGCCCGAGATCAGCGCGCCCTCCGAACTGATGTTCAGAGCGCGAGCATGTTGGGAAAAAGGGCGGCCATCAGCGCTCATCCCCCAAATCCGTACTGGCAGGTCCACAGTCAGGCGAGGTTCGGTTTGATGGTCAGCCATGCCTTTTCCTCTTATCCGCCCCCCATCCGATCATAACGCCCTCGGGTGCTCCGCGGCATTACAAAGTTGGCCAGGAGCGGTAATCAGCGAAGCACCACCTGCGCTGCCGCCCATCCTCAGGCAGGGGCGGTTTTCCGCGAAAGTTCTGCGGACTTCTCCGCGAATTCCCGGTAACTGATGATCCGAATCTTTTGCTCTTCCAGAAACCGCCGCAGTTCCGGCGAAGTCAACAGCCGCCGTTCCTCCTCGCGCGATTCAAGCAAGCGCGTGCCGGCGGCCCGCAAGTCAGCGTCGTTGTACCCGGGATGGCAGACCAACTCCCACGTTCCCTCCGGTAGATTGGCGAGTGCCTGGCGCAGCAGGGTACTGTAGCCGGAACCGTCACCAGAACGATCGCTCGAGCCGGTCTCGATCAATCCAATTGCGCCGTCGGGCGTGAGCAGCCCAGCGCGTTTGGTTCGCTGCAGGAACGGCCGGGAAAAGGTGTGCAGCATGCGCACTTGTCCATACCGCTTCCAGAGATCTGGCTTGCCTTTGAACTGCCGTGCCGGCATCGCTGACAAGGGAACAAACGGATTGCGGATCGCGCGGACGCCGCAGATTCGCGCCGCTCGCAGCAAGGCAGCAAGAATCTCGGGAAACATGTGCGCATGTTTGTGCGTATCCAGATGAGTTACCTGCAGCCCGGCGGATTGAAGTTTCCTGATCTGCGCCGTGATTTCCCCCACCAGTTGATCGCGATCGAAGCCTCCCAGCATGGCGCGCGCGGCAAAGGCCGAAAGGCTGGAGTAGAACTTGTCCGGCTCTGCCGAGCGAATCGCCAGCAGTGTATCCACGGCGTCAGGTGGTGACACCGGCGTACCGTTCACCAGTACGACGTGGCATCCCACCGAGAGATTTGGCACTGACCGGGCCGAGGTCACCGCATCTGCAAATGCGGAGCCGTTGGCCATCAACGTCGCCGACGATACGACTCCACCGTTGTGGCATTCCACAATGGCTCGATTCACTCCGGCGGTCAGCCCGAAATCATCGGCGTTGACGATCAGCATTCGCACACAGAAAGTGTAGCAGCCGCGCCTGTGAGTTCTGCATCCATCAAGTCCGAAGAAGTCCGTGTCCTAGCTGGATGGTCGTCCGGAAGGTGGTCCAGTGATATTGAATTAAGCCGCGAAGCGGCGCAAGAACTTAGCCCACGGCGCAAGCCGTGGGTAAGAAGTAGAACCAAAGCAAGCCCCGACGGGGCGAAAGAGAGGCTATGACGCAGACCCTGCAGGGACAACCCCATGCTCCCGCAAATCTGAATGCGCTGTTTGACCGCACCGCGAACCGTCCAGTATCCTCAGCATAAGTTTTTGACGAAGTCGCGGAGCGCCGCAATCCGCGCCGCGATTGCATCCGCGCCGAAGCGGGCGGTTAGCTCAGCTGGTTAGAGCGCCTGCCTTACAAGCAGGAGGTCGCAGGTTCGAGTCCTGCACTGCCCACCATTCAGACCGCTTGGCCGTGGCAAAAGCGCCGCTCGTTCGCGTTTCCACTGCGAAAGGCTCCATGACCGACATCGCTCGCCTGTTTCAGGCATTCCTGGCTCCTGCCATCTTCGTTTCCGCAACCGCCCTGCTGGTGCTCTCGATCAACGTCCGGCTTATGGGAATCGTTAGTCGGCTGCGGCAGTTTGTGCACGCCAGGCATGATGCCGCGAGGAACGACCGCGCGCAGGAAGGCGAGGCTTACACGGCGCAGATTCTTGCCATCGAGCAGCGCGCGGAAATGATCCAGCGTTGCTTTCTGCTGGTTCTTATTTCTCTGGCTGGAACCATCACCTCTTGTCTGCTGCTGGGGTTCGGGCTTTACTGGAAAGACGCTGCGGTGGCGGCCGTCGTGCTTTTTGTCCTGGCGCTGATCTGCTTGCTTGCCGGGACCTTCTATTACATCCGCGAAGTTACGGTGGCGCTGAGTTCGGTACGCGACGAGGCCCGCGATTCAAGGTTCATGGACCTCGGCAGCCCGCCCGAAATTCGAGGCCAGGATCCGCTTTGAACCCGGTTCCCACGCCAGACAAGTCTGTCTACAATCAGCAACAGCAGGGAAAGGCGCACCAAAGTGACATTATGAATATCGATAAAATGCTCAAGCGCTACCGCGTCGAACAGGGAAAGCATTTCAGCCTCAAGGATTACGACCCGGCCGACACGCACGGGTTAGGGTCAGACCTGAAGCCGCGGGCGAAGAAGTTGCTGGCCGACGGTGTCAAAAAATTGAGCCGCCTGCAGGATATTCTCGCCGCCCAGGACCGTTGGGGCCTGCTGCTCATCCTTCAGGCCATGGACGCTGCCGGGAAAGACGGCACCATCAAGCACGTCATGTCAGGCGTGAATCCGGAGGGCGTGGATGTGTCGTCGTTCAAGGAGCCGTCGGAAGAAGAATTGCACCACGGCTATCTATGGCGCTGCATGAAACGCGTGCCGGGGCGTGGGCGCATCGGCATCTTCAACCGGTCGTATTACGAGGAGGTGCTGGTGGTGCGTGTCCATTCCGAGATTCTGGAAAACGAGAAAATGCCAAAGTCACTGGTCACGAAACATATCTGGCAGGAGCGTTTTGAAGACATCAATAATTTCGAGCGTTACGCTACCCGGAACGGCATTGCCATCGTTCCTGCATGTTTCCAAGCAAGAGCAGAAGCGCCGGTTCATGGAACGGCTGGATACTCCCAACAAGAATTGGAAGTTTTCCTCGTCCGACGTAAAGGAGCGCGAATTCTGGGACGCGTATCAGGATGCTTATGAGGATATGATCCGGCACACGGCGAGTGAGTACGCCCCCTGGTATGTCGTGCCGGCCGATAACAAGTGGTTCACGCGACTCGTGGTCTCCCACGCTGTGGTGGATGTGTTGAAGGGCATGAAATTGAAGTATCCGAAAGTAAGCGGCGCCGAGCAGGCTGCGCTGGCGCAAGCGCGCCGGGAACTCGAGAATGAGTGAGCCGTGAATTGCTAATGGAGTGCCGGGCGCCCCCGCCCGGCCTTGCATCATCTCAACACTACGGGCAACACCTGGTCGTAGGGTTGGATTGTGACCGTCAGCGCCTTGCGCTGATCGAAGGCTTCTTTTGTGACCTTGAAACCAACGATGATGGTTCCTCTCTGTTCGGTTCCGGCTGCCAGCTTGGTTTCGGGAGAAAATGGCGGCTCGGAACTTTCTTTCAAAGCCGGGAAGGCCTGGTAGTAGCGGTCCAGATCCACGGCCGAAGCGGATTTGTCGTCGAACGTCTTGTCGTCGGCCGTGGTCAGCTGCGCCTGTAGAGTCTTAATCCACAATGGTTTGTCCGTGGTATTCCGCAGGGTCATGGTGATAGCGGCAAGGATCATATCCTGGCCGGGGACTTCGGCCGCAGCCACGAAATCGATCGCACCCGCGCCCTGCGGTTTCGGACGTTCCTTGAAAGCATAGACGCCCACAATGACCGCGACGGCAGCGATGCAGATCAGGACAATGCCGGCGGGCGGAAGATTGCGTTTGGCCGTTCCGAATTCGTCGCCGATGTGAAACTCGGTGGTTGGCTCGGTGGTCGGCTTAACGCTCGGTTCGGATGATGGCGGGGACGGCGGCTGCACCGGTTGATCGGACATAAGCTGATTGTAGATTCAGCAGGCTCGCGGAAGAAGTCCATTTGCGATGGCGTCCCTGAGGAGTCCGTGTCATAGCTCGATGGTCATTCGAAAAATGGACCAGCACTCAAGAATTAAGCCGCGAAGCGGCGCAATATCTTAGCCCACGGCGCAAGCCGTTGGTGGCAGGTGGGAATTAAGCAAGCCCCGAAGGGGCGAAAGAGAGAGAAGCTACGACTCCTAAGGGGGACTTCTGATTCCCCGTAGAAGCGCATCAAACCAGTCTCCGCCGTCGAAAGGGCACGCGATGGGACAGGGGCTCTTACGTCCTTATAGTGCCGTGACTTTGGTTACCTTGTCACACGTGACGGATGCTGCGACGATGCGGAAGATTTCTTTTTGGAGGTACTTGGCGGTGAATCGTAAAACTATCTTTGCCGCGTTAGCTTGCGCCCTGCTGGCGTTCAGCATGCTGGGCTGCGGAACCACCAACAAACTGCAGACCATCACGCTCTCTTCCGGCAATGCCACCGGGACCTTTAACGTGCAAGGCATCGGCGGGACGCTCCAGTTGGTTGCGACTGGGAACTACAGCAGCGGTAAGACCTACAATCTTACCAATGAGGTCACCTACACCGTCGTTGTCGATCCGGTCCACTACGTGGATGCGTTCGGCAGCACGCTGGTTCCTCCCTGCCAGACTCCATGCACGGTTGCGGGCCAGGGGACCCTCGAATACAGTGTCACCGGCATGCTCACCGCAGTTCAACCAGCGACTTGCACCTATGTCGATGTTGCCGGCATCATACCGCCGTCGACCACAGCCCCGGCACCATCCTGGGCCCTCAGCGGCGACTACATGGTCACGGCTACATTTGAAGGCATCACTTCCCAGCCGGTTTTCGTGGGTGTTGCGTCGTCGGTTGGTAACCCCAGCAACCCCGCTCTGGGCAGCGAGGGCATCAACAACAACCCCGACGCGCTGTGCGGTCCTTCATCCTAACCGTTGTTTGACGGTTCCTGATTCTTGTTTTCTCCGGGGACGGCGGTACGACTGCCGTCCTCGTCTCCGTTTAGGGCAGCTGTTTTCTGCTCCAAGCTCGCCACCCTCTGTTCCCGTTTGAGCGTCCTGCCCGCAAGCCTTTATAATCGAAAGCTTGTCCGCGATGGCAATCGTTTCTATGCTCATCATTCCTGCAAATGAAGTCGTGCCCGGATGAAGGTTCGTGCCGGGATTGAAATATCGAGCCAGTCCGACCTGGGTTGTCAGCGCACCAATAACGAGGATTCGTTCGGCTATTGGGAGCCGGAGGACGACCAGCAGTTCCTGCGCAAGGGACGATTGGCGGTAGTAGCGGATGGCATGGGCGGCTATGAGGGCGGTCAGGAAGCGAGCCGCCTGGCCGTGGAAACGCTGCTGGCTGTCTATCGCGACTCTGCTGGCGACGATCCGCAGCAGGCGCTGGTCCAGGCTTTACAGGCGGCTCACGAGCAGGTCCGGCAATACAGTTTTGCCCATCCGGAACTGCTCGGCATGGGGACGACCTGCACCGCGGCGGCGATCGTTCAGAACAGTCTCTATTATGTGCATGTGGGCGACTCCCGCCTTTACCTGATCCGCGACGGCCAGATTACCAGGGTCACGCGCGACCACTCCTATGTGGGACGGCTGGTGGAGTCAGGGATCATCAGCCCGCAAGAAGCCGAGAATCATCCGCAACGGAATATTCTGACTGCAGCCTTGGGAACGAACCCCGATCTCACCATGGACTCGCCCGCACGCCCCGAGCCTCTGCGTGCCAACGACGCTCTCGTCCTCTGCAGCGACGGATTGTGGGGGCAGGTACATGACTCGGAGATTCTGGAAACCGTGGCCAGCAAAAGCACGGAACAAGCGGGCCGCAAGCTGATCGAACTGGCTCGACAACGCGGTGGGCCCGATAACATCACCGTCCAGATTCTGCGCCTGCGTTGAAGCGTCCGTGCAAGAACTCCCATCCCTTATGCAACTGAGGCAACGGAGTGCGCCGTGGGTCAGTTTGAATTAGCTTTGAAAGGGCACGGCTTCAGCCGTGCCCTAACTTGCAAAATCAATGCGGCTTTAGCCGCTGGGGGAATGTGCCCTGCAAACTGACCCCCTACCCTCCAGTGCGCAAGCCCCGGAGGGGTAGCCTAGCTTAGCCCGCTCTTCAGCGCGGGGTGGAGCTTGCAATCCTGGGAAGGCACGTCTGGCAACGGAACTCCCAGCTTCCGAAAGTGCAAATCCCTGCACAGGACCCTCCTCCTCGACGCACTCTTCCCGCCCTAAGCTACTGAAATCACAAGGTCAGCCCAGGACGCGAAATTAGTGCTTTGGCAGTGCGCTTGCATTTTCTATAATGCCTATTAGTACAATAGAGATAGTCGGAAGCGGGCCACGATGAAGATTTCTCAAAAAGGGCTCTACGCCTTGCAGGCCATGATGGCGCTGACCCGGCGTCATAACCAGGGTGCGATCCGGATTCGCGATATTGCCTACGAAGAGAATCTGCCGGAAAAATTTCTGGAGCTGATTCTTCTCGAACTGAAGAACGCGCGCATGGTGGAGAGCGTGCGCGGCGCCAAAGGCGGATATCGCTTGCGCCGGGCTCCGGCGGAGATCCCCTTAAGCGAAATCATCCGTTTGATTGACGGTCCGCTGGCGCCGTTTGGCGATGCCGAGCAGTTGCGGGTTCTGATCGATCGCGATCCCGACCACAGCGCCCTCTACAAAGTGTTTCTGGAAGTGCGCGATGCCGCTGCCAGGATTCTGGAGAATACGACTCTGGCCGACCTCATCGCCCGCGCGCCGGCCGGCTCCGCTGCGAAGACCGGCAAGAAGACCAGCTCCAGAAAGACCAGCAGGAAGAAGAAAGCCGAACTCACGGTGCTGCCGACGTTGATGCGAGGCGAAGCCTAATGACCTGGCGAAGCTTCCTCGCTTGTTCCCGATTGATTTTGGTGCTAGGTGCATTGGCCGGAGCCGAGACCGTAGTGCGCGTGGGCGCGTTTCCCAATATCACGCACCCGCAGGCGATGGTGGGCAAGAACAACGCATGGTTTGAGAAAGCGATGGGGCCCCAGGTCAAGATTGAGTGGAAAAGCTTCAACGCCGGGCCTTCAGCGATTGAAGCCTTGTTTGCCGGGGCGATTGACATGACGTATATCGGTCCCAACCCGGCCATCTCGGGTTACGTTCGCTCCAATGGAGAAGCACTTCGGATTGTGGCGGGTGCGACCAGTGGAGGCGCGGCGCTGGTCGTGCGCAGCGATTCCGGCATTCAAAAGCCGGAAGACTTTCACGGCAAGAAGGTCGCTTCACCGCAGATGGGCAACACGCAAGACGTCGCGCTGCGCGCGTGGTTGAAATCGAATGGCATGAAAACCACCGACAAGGGTGGGGATGTGCAGGTAATTCCGCTGGCGAATCCTGACCAGTTGACGCTGTTCATCAAGAAAGAGTTGGACGGCGCGTGGGCCCCCGAGCCTTGGGCAACGCGCTTGATCAAGGAAGGGAATGGCCGCTTGTTCCTGGACGAACGGACGCTCTGGCCAAACGGCGAGTTTATTACTGCTCACCTGATTGTCCGTACGGAATTTCTCAAGCAGCACCCCGATCTGGTGAAGAACTGGATCCGCGCCCACGTGGAATTAACCGACTGGATTAACGGACATTTACCCGAGGCCAAGAAACTTCTCAACCAGCAGATCGCAAAAGAAACCGGAAAAGCGCTCCCGGACGACGTACTGGAGGAAGCCTTTGGGCGCATGACGGCGACCTATGACCCACTGCGCGGATCGCTGATGAATGCCGCCAAATCCGCATTCGACGCTGGTTTTCTTGGACGCCAGATGCCCGATCTTTCGAGTCTGTACGATCTTTCGCTTCTCAACCAGGTCTTAGCCGAAAAAGGGAAGAAGGCAATCCAATGAGCACGAGTCCTCAAAACGCGTATTCCCCGGCAGTCCCAGCTGCCCCTCGCCCGGCAGCGCGTCCGAATGTATTTCAGGGGAAACCGGCTTCTTCGGTAACCACGTTTCCGTCGCGGGCGCCCGAAGTGGTCGTCCCGAAGGTTGCGCTCGATGCCATCTCCCTCAGCTACAAGACGACTTCGGGCGAGAGTTTACTGGCGCTCGACAAAATCAATCTTGAAGTGCGGTCCGGAGAGTTCCTTTGCATAGTCGGCCCCTCGGGCTGTGGCAAGTCCACGCTGTTGCACTTGATCGCTGGATTGCAGCCCCAGACCTCGGGCAAGGTTCTGGTGGATGGCAAGCCGGTCAATGGGCCGGGAACTGATCGCATCCTGATCTTTCAGGAACTCGGCCTTTTTCCGTGGTTGACGGTTGGCGGCAACGTCGAGTTCGGCATGAAGATGAAGAACATCCCGAAAGCCGAGCGCGAGGAGCGGGTGCAATACTATTTGCGGCTAGTCCATCTCTTGAATTTCAGGGACAGCTACATCCATCAACTATCGGGCGGCATGAGGCAGCGAGTAGCGCTGGCGCGAGCGCTAGCCACCGAACCCGACGTGCTGCTGATGGACGAGCCGTTCGCCGCGCTCGACGCCCAGACTCGCGACCTGCTCCACGACGAGTTGGAACGCCTGTGGTCCGAAACCAACCGCACCATCATTTTCGTGACCCACAATGTGCGAGAAGCGGTCAGGCTGGGAGATCGCGTGGCGTTGCTGACCTTTCGTCCGGGGCGGGTGAAGCAGGAATTTTCAGTGAACCTGCCGCGCCCGCGTCACATGGAACAACCGGATGTCGCGCGCACCGCCGGAGAGATTCTGGGTTACTTGCGCGAGGAGATCAACAAGTCCCTGGAAGAGGAGTACGCCGATGAAAAAACTCGCTAAGCAGTTCATCTTCTATTCCGTGCTTCTCGGCATCTGGGCCCTGCTTGCGAAACTGCGCATCTGGCCGCCCTACCTTTTTCCTCCACCCTGGGGAGTCGGTCACGCTTTGTGGGATGGCTTTGCCGACCACAGCTTCTGGATCGGCATCGCCGTCACCATGAAGCGCATGCTCATCGGCTACAGCTTGTCGGTCGTGCTCGGAATGATCCTCGGTCTAGCCGTGTCGAGCAACAAGTTTCTGGAAGAAACGCTGGGCGGCTTGCTGGTGAGTTTGCAATCGCTGCCCAGCATCTGCTGGATTCCGCTGGCCGTCCTCTGGTTCGGATTGTCGGAAAAAGCGATTCTCTTTGTCGTGCTCATGGGCTCTCTGCTCTCGGTGACCATCGCCATGGAAGACGGCCGCAAGCAGATGCCCAAGATTTACGGCATGGCTGGGCGCAACCTCGGGGCAAGCGGCTTCCGCCTATTCTGGTCGGTGTTGTTGCCCGCAAGCCTGCCGTTTATCGTGAATGGGATGAAGCAAGGGTGGGCCTTTGCATGGCGCTCGCTCATTCAAGCCGAAATGATTTTTCTCAGTCTCGGACTGGGCCAGTTACTGATGATGGGTCGCGACCTGAGCGACATGAGCCAGGTCATGGCAGTAATGATCCTGATCATTATCTTAGGCTACATGGTGGACGGCCTGATCTTCCGCACCATGGAGCGGCGTCTGCAAGAGAAATACGGGTTAACGCCAGCGTAAAGAAGCAGGTGTCAGGTCTCAGGTCTCAGGAAAATCTTCTCTTTTTCTCCGCATGACCTGGCTGCCGAAGGCTTCGGTTTTCCTGACACCTGACACCTGACACCTGACACCTGATACCTGATTCTCGACTTTTGTTTTCCCCCAAATTCATTTCTAATGCTGCCCTATGGCGCGCAGGCTAGGGTGGTTGGGGTCCATTTTCTTTTTTCTCGCAATTTTCTCTTTCGCAGCCGATCGTAATCCCGATCAAGAAGCCGCGGATCGTCTGATTGCGGAAGCGCTCAAGCCTTCGCCGCTGGAAACGAATCTTCGCCGCTTGAGCGATGAGATTGGCGGACGAGTTCCCGGCACCCCGGCTTTCCAGCGCGCGGTAGATTGGGGAGTGGCGGCATTCCAGGAGGCCGGCGCCGACAGCGTGCACACCGAAGAGTTCAGCATCCAGAATTCGTGGGCGGAAGGCGCGACGGTAATGACGGCGTCGCTGTATTCGGGAACCACTTTTCCCGTTCACGCTGTGTCCGTCGCATGGGCGCCGGCACTGCCTTCCGCCACGCACGTTCCCATCGTCGATGTAGGAGACGGCTCACCCGCTGAATTTGCCAAAGTGGGAGATATTGCGGGAAGAATCGTCTTGGTGCACAGCAAAGTGCTGGCGAGCTGGGACGATCTCTTCGGCGAATACGAGCGGGCGCCCCGGATCATTGCGCTGGCGGTAAAAGCGAAAGCTAAGGCGATCGCGTTTATGGCCACGCGCGAGCACGGTATCCTTTACCGTCACACGAACTCCGCCGCCGGAGAGATCGATGCCCTGCCGCAGGTGGTGGTGGCGCGCGAGGATGGAGAGCGGATTGCCCGTTTGCTGGCGTCGGCCAATCCGGTATGGGCGGATCTGTCAATTCCCAACAAAATTGGCGGCCCGATCAAGTCCTGGAACGTAGTAGCGGAAATTCGCGGCAACCAGAAGCCCGACGAGTTCGTAGTACTGGGCGCGCACCTGGATTCATGGGAACTGGGAACGGGCGCTCTCGACAACGGCTGCAACTCCGCGTTGGTGATTGACGCGCTCCGTGCGATTAAGGCGTCGGGTCTGAAACCACGGCGCTCCATACGCTTCATCCTGTTTTCGGGCGAAGAGGAGGGAGAGATCGGGTCGCGCGCCTATGCGACGGCACATCGCAATGAACTCGACAAGGCGGTGGGCGTCGTCGTTTTTGATGCTGGCACCGGGAAAACAACCACCTTCTCAACCGGTGGACGCAAAGACGTCCTGGAGGCGGCTCAGGCGATGCTGACCCCATTAGAGCAATTCGGCGTCACCAAAGCGGTCACGACAGCCGAGTCAGGCACGGATCATTTCGACTTCATGCTGGAAGGCGTGCCGACGTTTGTAGCCGACCAGGAGGAAGCGAACTATCTCGAGAATTATCACGCCACCACCGACACCTTCGATAAAGTAGATTTCGCGCAACTCAAGAAGAACGTGGCCGAGGCGACGGCGCTGAGCTTTCAGCTGGCCAATTCCACCGACCCCATCGGCCCCCGTTTGAACCGCGCCCAAATCGAGCAGATGCTGCATGAAACCCATCTCGACCAGGAGATGAAGGATATGGATATGTGGGACGAATGGGCCAACGGAAAGCGAGGCAGAGAGCAGTAGAACAGGTCTCAGGTGTCAGGTCTCAGGTCTCAGGTCTTAGGAAAACATGCTGCATCTCGAGGCGCTGAGTTCATTGCACAAAGCAGAGCCTTCCCTAAGACCTAAGACCTAAGACCTAAGACCTGTCGTACCATTCCCTGTGCTCGCCTTCTGGATTCTTTTTAACCTGTTCGTGCTGGCGATGCTGGCACTCGACCTGGGAGTGCTGCATCGCCGCTCCCATCGCGTCAGCTTTCGCGAAGCACTTACCTGGTCGGGGCTCTGGATTGCGCTGGCGGCTGCGTTCGCGGTGCTGGTGTTGTTCTGGCAAGGGCGCGCTCAGGCGCTCCAGTTCGCGACCGGCTACGTCATCGAACTGTCGCTCAGCGTCGACAACCTGTTCGTGTTTCTCGTCATCTTCCGCTATTTCAAGGTGCCTGACGAGTATCAGCACAAAGTGCTGTCCTGGGGAATCCTCGGAGCGCTGCTGATGCGGGGTGTGTTCATCGTGGCTGGCGTGAGCCTGATCCGGCGCTTCAGTTGGATCACCTACGTATTCGGAGCTTTGTTAGTCTATTCGGGATTCAAGCTGCTGCGGCAGGGCGGAACGGAAATCCATCCCGAGAAGAATCCTGTTCTGCGCCTCTTCCGGCGAATTCTTCCCGTGACAAAAGAATATGTGGATGGACAGTTCTTTACGAGAAGGAACGGACTTTATGCGACTCCGCTGTTTGTGGTGCTGCTGGTCGTCGAAACCACCGACATTCTTTTCGCGGTAGATTCGATTCCGGCCGTGCTCGCCATCACGCTGAATGTGTTTATCGCGTACGCGTCGAATCTGTTCGCCATTCTTGGCCTGCGCTCGATGTACTTTGCGTTGGCGGGCATGATGGACCTGTTTCACTACCTTCATTACGGACTGTCGGTGGTGCTGATTTTTATCGGGATCAAAATGCTGGCGTCGCACTACATAAGCATTCCAACCGGATGGGTGCTGCTGTTCGTCCTTCTTGTCCTGGGAGTTTCCATTCTGGCCTCATTGCTCAATCCTCAAGAAAAAGCGGCGAAGTAGCCGCACGTGTGGCGCGGACATTCTTCTCCGCGAAAGCGTGCACCAGACAGAACGTCCGCGGGCAAGAGTGTCCCGCCCTGCTTCTTTTTCTCTCGACGGAGGGAGCGTGCCCATACGCTATGATGAACATTCATGATCAGCGTCCCCGTCGCCACGCCGTCGCGCTCGTATGAAGTACTCATAGGAAGCGGTCTGCTTCCTCGCGCCGGAGAATGTCTCGGCAAGATTCTTGAAGGCCGCACCGCATTTGTGATTACCGTCCCGCCGGTGCGGCGGCGCTGGGCAAAGGTCCTGCTGAAATCGCTGGCGGCCTCGGGAATCAAAACCGGAGTCATCGAGATGCCCGATGGCGAGCGCTCGAAACGTCTGACCACACTGGAGAAGCTGGCGGAGAAACTCGTGAAGCATGGTGCCGATCGCGGCGCAACCCTGATTGCGCTCGGCGGCGGCGTGGTCGGCGACGTGACCGGATTCCTGGCCTCGATCTATATGCGCGGCGTGGACGTTATTCAGGTGCCAACGACGGTGTTGGCGCAGGTGGATGCCGCCATCGGCGGGAAAACGGGCGTCAATCTCGTCTCCGGGAAGAATCTTCTCGGCACCTTCCACCAGCCGCGCGCCGTACTGGTCGACCCCGCCGTTCTGGAGACGCTGCCTTCCCGTGAATATTGCGCCGGCCTCTACGAGGCGCTGAAATGCGGCATTATCGGAGATCCGGGATTGTTCAAGCTTTTTGAAGATCGGCGCCGCGAGATTCTCGATCGTAATCCGGCTGTGGTTGAGAAAGTCATCGCTGATTCCGTGCGCTTGAAGGCCTCGGTCGTGAGTGCCGACGAACGCGAAGGCGGCTTGCGGCAGGTGCTCAACTTCGGCCACACGATCGGCCACGCGCTCGAAGCCGAGACCCGCTATGCGAAGTTGCTTCACGGCGAGGCAGTAGCTTGGGGCATGGTAGCAGCGACGCACATAGCGCTCTCCACCGGCAAACTGGATAGTGTGACAGCAGGACGCATTTCGAACCTGGTTCTCGGCTTCGGCAGGCTGCCCCGCATGGAGTTGCGGACCGCGAGCATCCTGAAGCGGTTGCATTCCGACAAGAAGACGCGGCAGGGAGTAGTGCATTTTATTCTGCCGCGAGAGATCGGCAAGGTTGAGATCACGACCGACGTGCCCGAAGCGATCGTCCGCTCAGCCATCGACGAGATCCGGGAACTGGCGCGGAATTAGTACGCCACATCGAAGTTTCTCTGCATCAGCGTAGAGACGGGGCTCGCCCCGTCTCGGGCCACCCGGGAACCATGCTGGAGCAAGAACGGGAAGGGCATGGCTTTAGCCGTGCCGCCATAGCCCAATCAAGACGAGGACTTTAGCCCCTGAGGGCCGGACCGCAAGCGACAATCATATGGATCGGGAGACAAATCAGCGGATCGTAGGCGCAACTCCGGCAGGTGCGCAAGACCGCGAGTCGGCAGCCCAGGCAGTCCGGGAGATGTTCACCTCGATTGCCCCGCGCTACGATCTGCTGAATCACGTTCTCTCCTTCAACATTGACCGCTGGTGGTGGTGGCGCACCGCGCGCACCTTCGACGCGATTCTGAAGCGTCCCACCGCTCGTGCACTGGATATTTGTTGTGGCACCGGTGATATGACTTTCGCCCTGCATCGCCGCGCCGCCTCAGGGTCTGCGCAGATTCTGGGCGCCGATTTTTCTCACGCCATGCTGCAACGCGCGGCGGAGAAGGGAAGGGGCACTACGGTGCGCTGGGTCGAGGCCGACGCGCTTCGACTGCCGTTTCCCGATGCGCATTTCAATCTGGTGACCTCGGCCTTCGGCTTTCGCAACCTGGCCGACTACGACGCGGGCTTGCGCGAAATTGCGCGCGTTCTCGCTCCCGGCGGAGAATGCGGCATCCTCGATTTCGGAGAGCCAGGCGGTTTGCTCGGACGCCTCTACCGCGTCTACTTCAAGAAAGTTCTTCCAAAGATTGGTACTGTGCTCTCGGGAGTCCGAGGTCCGTACGCCTATCTGCCGGCATCGGTCGAGCGCTTTCCCGCGCCGGAGGAAATGCTCGAGCGCATGCGTCAGGCAGGATTCCGCAAAGCTTCCTGGACTCCCTATACGTTTGGCGTGGCGGGGCTATACCGGGGGTTGAAAGAATGTCAAAATCTTTAACCGCAAAGATCGCTGAGCACGCAGAGATTTTGGGCCTTTTTCCCCGATCATTCTCTGCGTACTCAGCGATCTCCGCGGTTAAATTGTTTTAGTTTTTCCGGAACGAATCCGCGAACGCCTCGAAGTTGGTTTTCCGAATCACCTGCTCGTAGTCGCTGCCCAGAAATTTCTTCAGCCGGTCGGTGTTCATGATGTACTGCCCGGTCATGTAAGGGACTGCATCCGGCGGGATCGCCGAGATCTTCCAGTTCCACAAGAACTGCAGAACCCGGTGCATGCCCCACTGCCCGGGGACACGCAGCAATTTTGCGTGCGCCAGTTCGATGCACTGCCCAAAGGTCAAAGCATCGCCGCGCCCGGCAACGTTCAGGATGGTCAGCCGCTGCGCTTCCGGTTCCCGCCTCAGTATCCACGCGATCAGCCGGGCCATGTCGTCAACGTGGACGAACTGAATCTTGTTGTCCACATACTTCTGGCCGAAGGGCAACATGCAAGGCAATCGCTTCGCCGCCTGGCGCATACGGGCAGCGCGCTTCCCCTTTCCATTCGGGGTTCCGCGGAACGCTCCCATCAGGTAATTTTCCACCGTGGCTCCCGCAAAAATGTGGGGACGCAAAATGAAGACCCCGCACCCGCGCAGAGCCGGCGCGCGCTGCTGCACCACCAGATCGCTTTCTTTCTTGTGGATCGCGTAGGGCAGCGTATGGGCACCCAGTGGCGCATCTTCCGTAACCGGCGCCGGCAGGTCGGAGCCATACGCCGACACGCTGCTGGGAAAAATAAACTGCCGAATAGTGGTGGTGCCGGCAGTCCGGTTGGCTTCCGTAATCGCTTCCATCACCCGGGCCGTGCCGGCCACGTTGATCCGCCACATCCGGTCAACGTCCAGAACACCCGTCCGCTGGGGATCGATCACGAACGCCAGATGTACAACCGAAACGGGCTGCAACTCGCGCAGCAGCAGCAGCAACTCGCGGGTGGATTCCTCTCTTCCCAGGTCGAGCGGCACAAAGCGATCGATCTGGGAATGAGTTGGGGGCGTGACATCAATGCCCACAATCGTGCAATCCGAGAGTTGCTGCACCAGTCGCTGGCCAAGATTACCCGACACGCCAGTGACGATGATGGTTGGTTTTGCCGTATCCATTTAGTCGGAGTCTTCGCCCTGTTGAGGAGGTCTTGCTCCCCTGGGAGGCATTGGCATCCCAGGATTTCGCGTCGGGCCGAAGTAGGCGTCGTTCAGGTCAACATTGCCCTGGAAACTCTGCATGCTATCCCGAAAACGCTGGCTGGAAATTGCGCCGCGAATTTCTGTTTTCACGGTATCCAGAGACATGGCCTCCTTGCTCACCAGCTTGTAGATGTAGTGGTCGCTGTTGGGAGCGGAAATCACTTCCGACACTTCGCCGGGCTTCAAATCCATCACCGCGCGCTGGTTCACAGGCAGCGTGGTGGCACGCACTTTCTCCATCTTCGTGTTGGGGGGATTTCCCGGGAGTCCGGCGGCAGCGTAGGCCTCCTTTTGCAGCTTGTCGAAGTCCTCACCCTTAACCGCGCGAGCGTGGAGATCTTCTGCGACCTTCGTCATCGCTTCTGCAGCAGCTTTTCTCTGCGCCTCGGTCGGCGGCTGCGGCGCCGCGGCGTTTACGGCGGTTTTCACACCAGCCTTCTCATCGGCTTTCGGAGCCGCGGCTGAAGGTGCGATCTGCTTTGCGCGCGGAACAATAATCCGCGCCAGGGTGGCTTGCTCGTAGGAGGCTTCGTTCTTCTTGTAATAGTCTTCGATATCGGCGTCGGAAACCTTGCCAGAATCTTCCTGCAGCGCGTCGCGCAATTCCCGGGAAAGAATTTGCATGCGCACGTAGTACATCAATTCGTCGTACTTGGGGTCTTTCTCGAGGCCGCGTTTTTCCGCAGCAGCAGACATTCTCAGCATTTGCGCGTAGGTGCTTGCGAGGTTGCGGCGCATGGCAGGCGACATTCCCGGTTGCAACGCTTCAGCGAGCTTCTCAAACTGGGCGCGGGTGATTACGGTTTTGCAGGCGTCGCCCTGCTGGCTGGCATCGGCGCAGAAGCCTTTCAGCGTAATTACCGCATCATCAGGTCCGACCTTCACTTCCGGGGCCTTATCAGGCGCGGCGGAAACGCTCGGTTCCGCCTTGGCTCCGGCGGCGGGAGGTGTAGCCGGTTGCGCAGCTTGCCCGTAAGCCAGGCCTGCAAGCAGGAGACACACAAGGTACTGGGAACGCATGAATCAATATCCTCCAATGGAGAAATTGCGACGAATGTCATCGTAGCATGTCCCGCCACAGACCGGGCGAGGGGGTGTGTAGTGGTGCGGTTTCAGCCCTCCGGGGTTTTCTTTGCGCCCTCCGCGGGTCCTTCGCGTGCTTTGCGTTTAAGATCTCTGCCCACTGCGCGAGGGTCGAGGGGTTGGCGGCGGGCGAATCCAAAGCGATAATGACGTTGATGCCCGAAATCGAGGCCACATTCAGCTCCGGTTCCATGCGCCGGGAAAAACGAGCCGTTGCCGGGAACTCGGTGCTGGCGGCGCTGGTGATCACCAGCCTGAAAATTGTTGTGGGCATCGCCACCGGCTCGCTCGGAATTTTGTCGGAGGCGGCACACTCGGGGTTGGATCTGATCGCTGCTCTGGTGACGTTTTTCTCGGTGCGGGTTTCCGACAAGCCCGCCGATGCCGATCACCAGTATGGACACGGCAAGATCGAAAATTTCTCGGCCTTCATCGAAACCGGTCTGCTGCTGATCGCCTGCGTCTGGATCGTCTATGAATCGATAACGCGTCTGTTCTTTCGCCGTGTGGAAATTGAGCCAAGCGTGGCTGCGTTTCTGGTCATGTTGCTGTCGATGGCAGTCGACGCCTGGCGCTCCCGCGCACTTGGACGCATTGCCAGGAAGTACGACAGTCAGGCGCTCGAGGCCGACGCGCTTCACTTTTCGACCGACATCTGGTCCAGCGGCGTAGTGATCGTGGGCCTCGCGTTGGTTTGGATAGGCCGCGCTTATCATGTGGAATGGCTGCAACAGGCCGACCCGATTGCCGCACTCTTCGTGGCGGGCGTAGTAATTTCCGTGGGCTGGCGGTTAACCCGCAAAACGGTGGATGCGTTACTCGATGCAGCGCCCGCCGGCGTGCGCAGTCAGATCCTCGACCGGATCACGACCGTCAATGGTGTGCTCGAAGTAGAGCGGGTCCGGTTCCGCAGGGCAGGCAACCGCTACTTCGCGGATGTTTCGGTGGGACTGGAGCGTAATTTCACCTTCCAGCGCTCCGAGCAGGTGTCCGATGCGGTCAGGTCGCGAGTGCGTGAGGTTTTGCCCGATGCCGATGTGATGGTGCATTCGGTTCCAAAGGCGCGGCGCACGGAAAATATTTTTGACCGCATCCGCGCCGTGGCCACTCGCCACAACTTCAATGTCCACGACATCAGCGTGCAGAACCTGAACGGCCAGTTGCACGTCGAGCAGCATCTGGAACTCGATGAGCAACTCAGCATGAAGCAGGCGCACGACGAAGTTACAAGGCTCGAAACCGAGATGCGCGCCGAGGTTCCGGAAATTGCAACCATCCTCACCCACATTGAAAGTGAGCCGGCGACGATTGAAACGGGAGAGGAGATTGTTCGCGAGCCGGAACTCGAACAGCGCCTCAGGGATATCGTGAAGGAGTTTCCCGAGGTCATGGACGTGCACGAATTCCAGTTCAAGAAGGTGCGCGCGCGGCTGTATGTTTCCTGCCATTGCACGCTACCCGATGATATGCCGCTGTCGCGAGTGCACGACGTTCAAACCTCGCTCGAGATCCGCTTCAAACACGACGCGCCGCAACTGTTCCGGGTTCTGATTCATCCCGAACCGATGACGGATAACCGCCGCTAGCGGCGGTTGTATGAATACCAGCCCCGGAGGGGCGACCAAGACTCGCCCAGCGCTTTAGCGCTGGGAGAGGCTGTATAAAGCCGCGAAGCGGCGCAAGAATGCAGCCCACGGCGCAAGCCGTGGGTGGCAGGTGGGAATTAAGCAAGCCCCGAAGGGGCGAAAGAGAAGCTACGACACAAACTCCGGAGGGACGACCGAACGACTCGAGGACAAACGGACAATGATTGAAGCATCAGTCAACTGGACAGACAAAGACCGATACGTAGGCGAGGCAACGTCGCGCCACTCCATCGTAATGGATACCGCATCCGAGAAAAGCGCCAACACTCCCATGGAGTTAGTCTTGCTGGGCCTCTGCGGCTGCACGGCGTCGGACGTTGTCGGGATTCTCCGCAAGAAGCGCGAAAAATTCACCGGCCTCGAAGTGCGGGCAAAAGCCGAAAGAGCGGAAGGCTATCCCGCCGTTTACACGACGATTCATTTGACCTACGTCATCCGCGGCGAGGTATCGAAGAAAGCCATGGAAGACGCCGTGCGCCTCTCGAAAGAAAAGTACTGTTCCGTTTCTGCCATGCTGGAGAAAACGGCCAAGATTACTTACACCATCGAGCACGCCTCGTGAAGGCCAGTCCTCATCCGCTGCGAGGCTATTTTTATATAGGAAGTGCGGCCCTGCTCTGGGGTATCTCGGCCGCGCTAGGTCGCGCCGCCTTCACCGGGCATCTGCTGCCCGGCGGAGCGTCATTAGGGAAAATCGATCCGCTAATCCTGTCGCAGAGTCGCACAACTCTGTCACTGGCTGTGCTGCTGCCAGTGCTACTGGTGCGCAGAGGAGTGTCCGGGCTGCGCGTTCCCGGGCGCGATTTGATGCAGTTCTTCGTACTCGGAATTCTAGGGGTCGCGGTCTCAAACTATTTCTATTACCTCGCGATTCAGCGGACAAATGTGGCAACCGCCATCATCCTGCAATACACAGCGCCGGTTTGGGTCCTGCTCTATACCGTGGCACGCGGAGCGCAGCGCCCGTCCTGGCGAAGAATCTCGGCGGTAGGGTTGGCTGTAGCCGGTTGCGCACTGGCCGTAGGCTTTGTCGGTTCACACGGCTTCCGCATGGATGCAGTCGGACTCACGGCCGCCCTCCTGGCCGCATTCTCCTTTGCCTTTTATAACGTAGGCGGGCACCACGTCCTGGCACGCTACGACCGCTGGAGGGTTCTGCTGTGGGTTTTGGTGGCAACTTCAACCTTCTGGATCTTCGTAAATCCTCCCTGGAAAATTGTTGCCGCTCACTACGGCCGCCAGCAATGGGAATTCATGCTCGTGTTCTCGCTGGTTTCCGTGCTCGGCCCTTTCTCCTGCTACTTCGCCGGCCTGCAGCACCTAGAGCCCACCCGCGCCATAGTAGCCAGTTGTCTGGAGCCGGTATTCAGTATCGTAATAGCAGCGCTAGTACTGGGAGAATTACTGCGGCCCATGCAAACCGTTGGCATCGTCTTGGTGCTGGTAGCGATTGTGCTGATCCAGTTGCCAGAACGGCCCGCGCAAGGCGAAGAATTGCTGGTCGAGCCAATCGAGTAGGAGACGATGCAGAATGAAGCCGCGAAGCGGCGCAAGACCTTAGCCCACGGCGTAAGCCGTGGGTAGAAAGTGGAGCGAAGGCAAGCCCCGAAGGGGCGAAAGAGGAGCTACAACACAGATTCCGGAGAGACGACCGACGTTCTCACTTCATCACGGGCTGATTACCCGGCAAACGAACGTGATTCGCCTTACTCTAAACTTCGCCCCTTCGTCTCCGGCAACTGCGTAGCCATCAAACACGCCAGCAGAAACCCCGCCGCGCAAAGAAAGAAAGCCCAACTTAGCCCCTTGGTCTGTCCGACCCATCCAATAATCCAGGGAGCGACGCAACTCAGGGCGCGCGCCCCGTTGTAAGTAAAGCCCAAGGCACGCGCCCGCACGCGGGTAGGGAAGATCTCGCTGCCGATGATGCCCGAGCCGGAAAAAAATCCCGTCCCGAAGAAGGCAATAATCGTCCCCAGCACAAGTAATGCCGCCGGCGAGCGCGCCATGGCGTAAAGCGGCACCATGAGAGCGGCCGCAAGAAGGTAGAGCATGAACGATCTCCGCCGCCCCAGATGATCCGCGGCCCAGCCAAAGCTGATGTAACCGGGAAACATACCAAACAGGTTAAGCACGATCAGCAAAGTGGTGGTGCCCATGACGCCGAAACCGCGTCCGCCTTGTGCAACCGGAAGCGAAAGATAAGGAGGAATCCAGGTAAACAGTCCCCACCAGGCAAACAACCCGAAAAAGTTAAGCAAAAGAAGAACGAAAGTGCTCTTCCCATAAGGCGCGCGAAAAATGAGAAAGAAAGAATCAAGGTGATCGTGTGGCGCGGACATTCCTGTCCGCGAACCGCCAGCACCATCATTCCCCAGTGTTTCGACACCAGGAACGTCGCGCTCTGTTGCCGCATGCCGATCCAGCCACATCTGCGATTCGGACACCCGGTTCTGTATCCAAAGCGTGACAATAGCCGGCAGAATTCCGACAAAGAACACCATCCGCCAGTTGGCATAACGCAGAACGACACCCGCGACCAGTGCCGCCAGCGCATACCCGATCGCCCACGAACTCTGCACCATCGAAATCGCCTTAGCCCGCAATTCATCAGGCCATGTTTCCGCGACCAGAGTAGCCCCCGTGTTCCACTCGCCTCCCATGCCGAGTCCGAGGATGAAGCGAAACACCGCCAGCATAAGCACGGTAGTCGAGAGCCCGGAAGCGAACGAGCAGACCGAGTAAGTCAGAATGCTGAGCATCAAGGCGCGCTTGCGTCCAATGCGGTCGGCAAGGAAGCCGAAGAACACGCCGCCTATGCCCGAGGCCAGCAGCGTGAGCGTGTACAAAAAGCCAGAGGTAGTTTTCGACATGCCCAGATCGCGCATGACGTAAGCCAAGACGAGCGCGTAAAGCATGGCGTCAAAGGCGTCGAGCATCCAGCCGAGAGCAGCGGCCAGCAAGGTGCGCCGTTGCTCGGTCGTAGCCTGTCGCAGCACTTGGATCGGGCCGATGGCCATGCGGAGAGCGATTGTAGCAGCGGAGCGTGGAATGGTGGGGTGGCCCGTCCTATCGCGAAGCGAAGGGCGGGACTTGAGAGAACTCAACCAGAACGAACCGTTTCCCGCCCCAGCCGCCGCAAATATGTCTGCGCCGTCCGCACATCCCGTCCAATCTGCTCTTTCAGCGCTTCGACCGACGGAAACTTGATCTCATCGCGCAAACGATCCAGAAAATGAAGTTCAACTTCCGTTTCCGCCGAGAGTTCGAGCGAATGTTCAATCGGATGGAAATCGAGCAGGTGAGTTTCAATGGCAAAAGATTCGGCGCCAAACGTAGGCCGGTTTCCAACGTTAGTAACCGAATCAAAACATTCCTGCCCGATTCGAGTACGAGTGATGTACACGCCATCCTTAGGCACAAGTTCTTCGTAGTGCGCCAGATTGATGGTCGGGACCGTATATTTCGCCCCATATCCGCGCCCGCGTCCGGCCGTAGAAAGAATGCTGAACGGACGCGCCAGCAAATGCCGTGCCCGGCTCACTCGTCCCTCGGAAAGCAGCTTGCGGATGTGGCTGCTAGAAACGCGTTCCCCGCGGAGCCGCATCTCCGGATAATCGTGCACCTCAAATCCCATCTCCCTGCCCAGATCGCGCAGCAATTCAATGTTTCCCGCCGCCTTGTGTCCGAAGTGGAAGTTGTAACCTTCGTGAACTTCGCGGGCATGCAGCCGCTTTTTCAGGATTTCATGCGCGAACTGGTGCGGCGTCATCAGCGAAAGATCACGCGAGAAGGGAAGCAGCACCACCGCGTCGATCCCGGTAGCTTCCAGCAATCGCAATTTTTCCGGAAGCGGAGTCAGCAATTTCAGATTCTGATCGGGACGCAGGATACGGGCAGGGTGAGGCTCGAACGTAACCACCACTGACTGCGCGTCCTCCGCTTTCGCTCGCCGCACGATCTCGCCGAGGACACACCGGTGAGCCCGATGCACCCCGTCAAAATTCCCAACGCTGACCAGCGCCGGCCCGAAGTCGCGGGGAACATCGTCGAGTTTGTGAAAGACGTTCATGAAAGCTCTGAACCGCAGAGGACGCTGAGAACGCAGAGAAATCTGGCTGAAAACCCGCCTATCTTTATCTCTAAATTCTCTGCGAACTCTGCGATCTCTGCGGTTTAATCTTCATTGTCAAATCTCAAACTCCAGCTTCATCCCATCAAACGCCAGCTGCACGCCAGCCGGCAACGCGGCATTGGTCGCCTCATGTGGCAGGTCGTGGCAGATGTGCGTGAAAAACGTGCGCTTCGGCTTTACCGCTTCCACGATCTTCAGCGACTGCTCGACCGTCGAATGCGTGGGATGTGGCGTGTAGCGCAGCGCGTCCAGAAAAAGAATGTCGAGGCCGCGCAACTTCTCCAGCGTTTCGGCCGGAACTTCGCTGTGATCGGTCAGGTAGGCGGCCGATCCGAAACGGAAGCCCAGAATCGGAGTTTCGCCGTGGATCACCGTCACCGGCTCAAACCGCGCGCCAAACAATTCGACGGGGCCCTCAATCGGATGCAAGTCGACCAGCGGCAGTCCGCCAAACTTGTATTCCGCTTCAAAGATGTAGCGGAACATACTGCGCAGGAACTTGCAGGCCTGCGGCGTGGCATAAAGTGGCAGCTTGCCCGGCTTGTGTCGGTAAGTCAGGGGCCGCAGGTCGTCGATGCCGAGGATGTGATCGGCGTGGGTATGCGTGTAGAGCACCGCGTCGAGCCGGGTGATCTTTTCGCGCAGCGCCTGCTCGCGAAAGTCGGGCGTCGAGTCGATCATCACATGATGTTGGTTGTAGCTGACCATCACTGACGGCCGCGTGCGGCGGTCGTGCGGGTCCGCAGAGTGGCAGACGGCGCAGTCGCAGCCGATGGTGGGAACTCCCATCGACGTGCCGCTGCCTAATACCGTCAGAGTCGCCTGCATCAGCCGTTGGTTCCTGTGACTGGGCCGGGCGCTTGCGGAGGACGCGCCAGCGCGTTAGTGACTTCCACGTAAGCCATGCGCAGTTCGTAGAGGCAGTTCTGCAGGAACGTCTGTTCTTTCGCAGTGAGATTGCCCTTGGTTTTTTCGGCGATCATGCCCAGCGTGTCGATGGTTTGCCGCGCGCCAATCAAGTCAACCGCCGGTTGGCCGCCCTGTTCGTGCATCAGGCCGAGCTGCATCATGGCGGTCATGTAGAGCGAGGCCATGAAGCGCTCAAAATTTATTTCGAGTTCTTTCGCCGAGTGCCCGCTCAATTCGACACGCGTATCCAGATCACGCGACGACCGCTTGTAGGCATCGTGCTGCGCCTGCTGCTCAGAGGCCGTGGGAGGGGTGGGGATGTCCGATTCGGGCGCGGGAATGGCTGCTGTAGGCGCGGATTCTGAGATTGTCGAAACGGGAGCAGCCACCGTTGCCGCGGCCGAAGGCGGTGCCTGTTCTTCCGCCGCCTCGCGAAGCTCTCCGTCGGCGGTGAACAAGCGCTTGTCGCTTACTTTGAATTCGCTTTCTTCTCTTCGTTTTTGAGCCATAGGGTTTACCTGATTTCTCGAAGTCTTAATTGATTCAGGCGACCGGAAGCGAAGCCGGTTTCAGCTTCGCCGTGCCCGCGTGCAAATCCTTTCCAGCAGCCTCGCGTCGCAGGTAACCCAATGCGACCGTGCGATCTGCGCCGGGCACAGGTAAAACAGCAATGCTGGTGATCTCGCCAACTTCTTTCTCTTCTTGATTCTCTCCGGCCAGAATTTTCGCGCCCGGTTCGGGCAGCGAGCCCTCGACCGAGAACGCGGTAAATTGCCGGTGCACGGCGCCGCGCGAGCGAATGCGCTCCACGATCTCCTGCCCCAGATAGCATCCTTTGGTGAAATTCAATGCCCGCATTTGCGCGGTTCCCTGCGGCAGATCGCGCTCCCGGATATCCACACCAAATTGCGGAATGCCGCGCGAAACACGAAACAGATTCAGCGCAGCCGTGCCCGTAGGCCGCGCACCTGCCTTGAGCAGCGCGTCCCAAAGCTCGCTCACGTGCTCGGGAGCGATCCAGACTTGCCAGGACTCGCGCACCTCCTCGCCCGAACGCAAAAGCGTGATTGTCTTCTGCCGCCAGCTGATGTCAGAGAACTGCAAGTATGCGAGGTCGGGAATCGCGATGCCGGCGCGTTCGAGAACATGACGCGATTCCGGTCCAGTCAGTCCAAGCGCGGTGAGTTTATCGCTGATGTCGGCGATCTCAACATCGTCGGCAATAATGTAGTGATCGAACAGCTGCAATATCTTGTCGCGCTGCCCGCGTTCCGTATCCACCAGCAGCGAGTCGCCGCGCTGAAAAGCGTAGAGGTCGCCCTGAATGTGGCCTTGCGCGTTCAGCATAAAGGCATAGACGCCGTGGCCCGGGGCAAGATCGCGAATATTATTCGTGACCATGCCGTTCAGCCAGCGGACGCGGTCGCTGCCGGTTACCGCGATCTTGGCGCGCCAACTCAGGTCATAGAGGCCGCACCCCGAGAGCAAGGCCTGGAACTCGTCGCGAACGTCGCCGAAGTCAGTGGCGCCGACCGCACCACCGCGCTCCGTCGGGTTCGTCCCAGAAAGTGTCGTCGAAGTCATAGGCTCAATCTTCGATTATAACGAACGGAGATGGAGGGACGGGCGTCCTCGCCCGTCCGCCGGGCGGGACGCCCGGCGCACCACCGGCTATTAGTTGGTTTCTGAATGCTCCGCGCCTGTGCTAACGTTGCCAGCGTGGGTGCGAAAAAGCGTATTGCGATAATTCCCGGCGACGGCGTCGGAAAAGAAGTCATTCCGCAAGCCGTAAAAGTCATGGAAGCCGTTGGCGCTGCGGTCGAATTAACGTGGTTTGATTGGGGAGCCGATCGCTATCTCGCCGACAAAGTTACAGTCCCGCCGGACGGTTTTGCTACCTTGACCCGCGATTTCGACGCCATCCTCGTCGGAGCCTTCGGCGATCCGCGTGTGCCCTCCAACCTTCACGCCAGGGAGATCCTGCTCGGCATGCGCTCCAAGATGGACCTGTACGCCAATGTCCGGCCGGTGCGGTTGTTGGATGCGTCGCTTAGTCCGCTGAAAGGCATCGAACCCAAAGACCTCGATTTCGTCGTGATCCGCGAAAACACCGAAGGCGTTTACGGCGACCTGGGAGGAGTCTTCAAGCAAGGTACGCCGGATGAAGTTGCGATCCAGGAAGACGTCAACACGCGCAAGGGTGTCGAACGCATAATCCGCTTCGCCTTTGAGTACTGCGCGAACAATAAGAAGCTCGATATTTCGACGGGCAATGATTCGCCAAGGCGGCGAGTGCTGATGTGCGACAAGTCCAACGCCATGACGCACTCTGGCGGCCTGTGGCAGCGCATGTTCAAAGAGGTCGCCATAGGCTATCCGCAGATCGAGAAGCAGCACATGTACGTGGACGCGCTCGCCATGCAGATGGTGCACGATCCGCGCGGGTTCGATGTCATCGTCACCAACAACATGTTTGGCGACATCATCACCGATCTTGCTGCGGGATTGCAGGGTGGCCTGGGGATGGCCGCCAGCGGCAATCTCAATCCAGGGAAGACGTCGATGTTCGAGCCCGTGCATGGTTCCGCACCGTCGATTGCGGGGAAAAACATCGCCAATCCCTTAGGCGCGATTTTGTCGGCGGCGATGATGCTGGCGCATCTGGGAATGTCCGCCGAAGCGCAGAAAATCGAAGCTGCCGTGCGGGAAGCCGTCTGGCAGAAGAAAACGACGCCCGACATCGGCGGCACGTTGGGGACGCGAGAGACGGGCGAGTGGGTGGCCGAAAAGGTTGCCAGCCGCTGAGAACCCTTTTGAACTTCGAATCATCTCTTCAAGACAGAGGCAACATGAAGTTGTGGAAGTCCACCGTCATTATCCTGCTATTCGCATTGCTGGTTTGCGGAGCGTGGTCGCAAGACCAACCGCAGGCTCCAGCAAACGGCAAGAATCTCGATAACCTTGGCGTTCAGGTTGAAAATCAGAATCAGGCTCAGCCCACCGCCCCAGCCCAGACTCCTCCTTCGACGGAAACTATCGTCTCTCCCAAAGAAGCGAAGGAACTTTTCCGCTCGGTTGACGAGATCCTGCAGTTTGCCAGCCAGGATACGGACCTACCGATCAAACACAAAGTGAAGCGCAGGCTGACCCAGCGCGACGAAGTGCAGTCCTACATCGAGAAGAGCATGAAAGACGACAAGGACGCGAAGCGGCTGGAGAGATCGGCGGAGGTCCTGAAGAAGTTCGGGTTGATCCCGCGCAACTTCGATCTTTCCAAATTTCTGGTGACCATGCTGCGCGAGCAGGTGGCGGGATACTACGACGCCAAAACGAAAACCGTGAACTTGCTGAACTGGGTAGACGTAGAGCAGCAGAAGCCGGTGCTGGCGCACGAACTGACCCATGCTCTCCAGGATCAATCCTTCGGTATCGAGAAATGGATGAAGGGATCGAAGGAACATGCTGATAATAAACAGGATATTCCAAGCCAGTCCGATATTGAAACGGACGAGGAAGAGTCCGCTCGGCAGGCAGTAGTGGAAGGCCAGGCGATGGTCGTGTTGCTCGACTATTCGCTGGCTCCGACCGGGAAGACGATGCTCGAATCGCCCCAGATTGTCGAAGCGCTCAAACAGGGCATGCTGGAGGGCACCCCGGATTCTCCCGCGTTTCGCGATGCTCCAATCTTCTTGAAAGAAGAGCTGACTTTCCCCTATCGCTACGGTCTCGACTTTACCGCGGCGCTCTTGCAGGCGGGCGGCAAGGAACTGGCCTATGCCGGAGCGTTCAAGGATCCGCCCAAGACGACGCGCGAAATCATGGAGCCGAAGACCTATCTGGCGCACGAGAAGCTGGAACCGATGAAGATGATCGACATGGAGAAAGATTTTAAGAACTACGACCCCTTCGATATCGGCGCGATGGGAGAGTTTGACGTTGACATTCTAGTTGAGCAGTACGCTGGCCGGGATGAGGCTACAGCGATCTATCCCGAATGGCGCGGCGGGTATTACTTTGCCGGGAAGCCCAAAGCCGACAAATCGGCAGCCAAATCGGTGCCCATCGGAGTGCTGTACGTTTCCCGCTGGTCGAGTCCAGCAAAAGCCGCGGAGTTCGCGGCGGTATATGCGAAATCGCTGGCCCAGCGCTATCAGAAGCGCCAGCCGTTGGGAATGGACGGCAAAGTTGCGGAAGATGCGCCGCCCGTGGATTCCTGGCGAACCTTGCGTGGAAGGCACGCCTGGCTGACGGAAGAGGGAGTCGTAGTGATTGAAGTCCGTGGCGACGCGATATTGATCAGCGAAAGTCTGGATGACGACACGACGAAGCGGGTGGAGGGGGACTTTTGGCCCGAAGAAAAAGCCGTTCCCGCGAAGCCATGATTTTCCGTCTTGTATAATCAGCAGTTCCGCAGTCATTTCCGCGCCGTGGAAGAGCGGCCCTTAAGGGCGGCGTAAGGCGTGAAATCAACGTGGGCTTTGGCCCCTTAGGAGTCTGTGTCATAGCTAGCTGGTCATCCGAAAAGTGGACCAGCGCTGTATAGAGCCGCGAAGCGGCGCAAGAACGCAGCCCACGGCGCAAGCCGTGGGTGGCAAGTGGGAATTAAGCAAGCCCGGAAGGGGCGAAAGAGAAGCTGCGACAAAAACTCCGGAAGGACGACCCTCCCGGTCTGAAAAGATCTATGAATCCACCCAAAGCAGGGGCGCATTTGCAGCAGGCAGAGATAGGCATCATCGGCGGCAGCGGCCTGTACCACATGCCCGGTTTCAACGACGCGCGCGAGCTCAAGCAACAGACTCCTTTTGGAGACCCTTCGGATGCGTACATTCTGGGAACGCTTGAAGGCCGCAAAGTAGCTTTTCTAGCGCGCCACGCCCGCGGTCACAAACTGCTGCCCAGCGAACTGAATTTCCGTGCCAACATTTACGGCTTTAAGCAGCTGGGAGTAGAGCGCATCGTCTCGGTTTCGGCCGTGGGATCGCTGAAGGAAGAGCACAAGCCGCTCGACTTCGTCATCCCCGATCAATTTTTCGATCGCACCCGCCACCGCGTGGACACTTTCTTCGGCGACGGCATTGTGGCGCACATCGGATTTGGCGATCCGGTGTGCGGCGAAATGACGAAAGTAGTCCGCGACGCATGCCGGGTTGCAGGCTTGACCGGAAAACTCGGCGGCACCTACGTTTGTATGGAGGGTCCGCAGTTTTCCACCAAAGCCGAGTCGAATGTGTATCGCAGCTGGGGCGCGGATGTGATCGGCATGACCAACTTGCAGGAAGCCAAGCTCGCGCGCGAAGCGGAGATTTGCTACGTCACCATCGCCATGGTCACCGATTATGACTGCTGGCATCCGCACCATGATTCGGTTACCGTGGAGCAGATTGTTTCCGTACTGGTAAAGAACGCCGAAAACGCCGCGAAGGTCGTGAAGCAGACGGTCTCAGCCATGCCGAAGGCGCGTTCCTGCAAGTGCGGTTCGGCGCTGGCGCACGCCATTCTGACCGATCCGGCCAAGATTCCAGCAGCAACAAAAGAAAAGCTGCAATTGATCCTGGGAAAATATTTGAAATAAGTCGTTGGTCGTGTGGGGACGGGCGTCTCCCCGTCCGGCCGGGCAAAGCCCGGCTTTTCTCGACCATCGACCGTCTTACGGAGACTCATGAGCGTTCTGGTAGTAGGTTCAGTAGCCTTTGACACGATCGCCACGCCGTCCGGCCGAGTGAACGACATTCTCGGAGGGGCCGCAACTTACTTCGCGCTAGCCGCAAGTTACTTCACGGAAGTGCGAATGGTAGCAGTAGTAGGTGATGACTTTACCCCCGAACACGAAGCCGTGCTGACAAAACGCGGCGTGGACACACGCGGCATCGAGCGCGTCGAGGGAAAGACCTTCCGCTGGGGCGGCCAGTATCTCGACAACCTCAACGAGGCTAAGACCGACTTCACCGAACTGAATGTATTCGAGAAATTTCAGCCGCGCATTCCCAAAGAGTATTCCGACACGCAGTTTCTGTTCCTGGCCAACATTCACCCCACCCTGCAATCGGCAGTGCGGCTGGAGATGGAGGATGTGCGCCTGACCGGCGGCGACACCATGAATTTCTGGATCAAAGGCACGCCCAGGGAACTGGCCGAAACCTTGAAGCTGGTGAACGTCCTCCTGATCAACGATACCGAGACCAAGATGCTGGCCGGGGAGACGAATCTTCCCCGCGCCGCCAGAAAAGTTATTTCCATGGGACCGAACGCGTTAGTGGTAAAGCATGGAGAATACGGCGCGACCATCTTCTTCCGCGAGGGCGCCTTCGGCATTGGAGCGCATCCTTTTCGCGCCCCCGCATTGCCCATCGAGGAAGTCAAAGATCCCACCGGGGCTGGCGATTCCTTTGCCGGCGGATTCATGGGATACCTTGCATCGCAGGGCGACGGCGCTATTAGTCGCGAGGTGCTGAAGCGCGCCTTGTTTTACGGCGGGGTGATGGGATCGTTTGCCGTGGAACGCTTCGGGACGGAGCGCTTGCAGAATCTTACCCGCGGCGAAATCAACGCGCGCTTCCAGTTGTTCCGCGAACTGACTCACCTGGAGTAAGACCATCTCTCCAGCGCGGGTGCCCCATCCTTGCGCGTTTGTTGCGCAAGGGTAGGATTCCAAAAAGTGTCCGGCATGGGATTTTGCTTGCACTTTGGTTTTGCGCAGCGCGGGTGCCCCATCCTTGCGCGTTTTTTGCGCAAGGGTGGGATTCCACAAAAGTGTCCATCATGGGATTTTGCTTGGACTTTGATTTTGGGTGGAGCGCGTCAACGCTGCGGTAACTGCATGGCTCCGGATGCGGCTTTAGCCGCTGAGGTCAACAAAGATTGAACGCCAACCCAGTCCCCGTTCGCGACCGCACCCCGGCCCGCATAGCCGGGATCGCCACTCTTGTTTCCCTGTTCTCCTTTCTTTACTACTTTCAACGAGGCGACCTTCTGCTCTATGGTGATGCCGTCGCCCACATCAATATCGCGCGGCGCGTGTTCGATTCGCAGACTCCAGGCCTGCTGCAATTAGGAACCGTCTGGCTGCCGCTGCCTCATCTCCTGATGATCCCGTTCATCTGGTCAAACTCCATGTGGCAGAGCGGAGCTGGAGCGTCGATTCCCTCGATGATTGCCTGCGTGTTCGGGGTCATGGGAATATTCCGCCTCACCCGAGGCATGCTGGAAGCTGGTTCCTGCGCGAAACCGGCGCCCGTCGTGGGCGCAGTGGCCGCGGCCTGTGCCTATGGAGCGAATCCGAACCTGATCTACATGCAAGCGACGGCCATGACCGAGTCACTCTACTTGGCGCTGTTTATCTGGGCCGTCGTGTACTTCGCGGAATTTATTCGGAGCCTGCAAAGCCATGAGGGTGACTCACGAAAAGCGCACGGGGCACGCTCTCCGCTGGTGCGCTGCGCCTGGTGCCTGGCGGGAGCGGAACTCACCCGCTACGACGCCTGGTTTCTCGCCGGCGTAATGGGAGCGGCGATCGTCGTCATCGCGCTGCGTCGACGCGAGGATCGCACCCTGGTCAGAAATGCCGCGAAGTTTCTGCTCGGCATCGCGGCAGTTCCGGTCCTCTGGCTGGCCTACAACGCGGTGGTGTATGGCAACGCGCTGGAATTTGCGAACGGCCCCTACTCGGCAAAGGCAATCGAGCAGCGCGTGGGCGCGCCGAATCCGGCGCTTCACCATGCCGGGGTCGCGGCCCTCTACTTCCTGAAATCGGCACAGTTGATTTTGGCAAATGGGAACTGGGGCCGGTTCTGGCTGGCAGCAGCCTTTTTGGCGCTGGCAATCGCAGTCTGGAAACTGCGGCCTCAATTGCCGTCGCTGTTATTGCTGTGGATTCCGCTGGCTTTCTACGCGTATTCGATCGCCTACGGTTCCGTGCCCATTCACGTCCAGACGTGGTGGCCATTTGCCACTTTCAACCAGCGCTACGGGCTCCAGTTGCTGCCCATGTTCGCGGTTTCAATCGGAGTGCTGGCCGCGTCTGTCTTCCTCCTTGGCCCGGGCGGACGGCACCGCGTAAAACTGGTGGTGCTGACACTGGCGCTGGTGTTCGCGGTGATGATCGTCAGTTATGCATCGGTCTGGAAAGCGGAACCTCAGTGCCTGCAGGAAGCACAGAGGAACTGGAAAATCAGACATCCTTTGAACTCCGCGGTCGAGAGCGTGGTCGTCCGATTACCGCGAAACTCGCGGTTCCTGATGGACACCGGGGAACATGTGGGCGTCATGCAGGCGGCGGGCATTCCCCTGCGTCAGGTGGTAAGCAACGAAAACCACCGCCAGTGGAAGCGCCCGTCGGATCCCGAGGGTCTGTGGGAGCGCACGCTGGCCGATCCACCGCGCTACGTGGATTTTGTGATTGCCTTCGAGGGGGATGCGGTGGACCAACGTGTGAATCGGGCCAATCTCACGCTGCTGGAGGAAATTCACGCGACCGGACAGCCGCATGCGCGCATTTATGCGACGCACACTGCCCCGAATCAATCGCGTTAACCCTTCCCGGCCAGCAACACAGAACGCGTCCAAATGGCGGTGATAGAATCCGCTCCGGGACCAGCAGAAGGCACCGGGCAACTCACTGTGCAAAGCGTATTCTCCATCCGGTTGCACGAATCGAATGTATTTGGCTCCGTGACCTTACTCGAGACCACGGGATACGAATGAGTGCGCCGCAAAAGAACACGAACCTGCCTTTTACGAAAGCGTCGGCTTGCGGCAACGATTTCTTGCTGGTTGAAGGCACGCACGCTTCCGGCGACCTGGCTTCGCTCACCCGCCGCATGTGCGATCGCCATCGCGGAGTGGGCGCCGACGGTGTAGAGTGGCTGTTTCCCGACGCGCAGGCCGACGTGAAGGCGCGCCTGATCAACGCCGATGGTTCCGAGGCGGAAATTTCCGGCAACGGCACGCGCTGCGTCGCGGCCGAGATTTGTTCGCGCGAGGCCAAAACCGAAGTTGTGGTTCGCACCGGCGCCGGACTGAAGACTTGCCGGCTCACCAGTCAGAACGACGCGCGGCAAGGTTCGACCTTCGAGTTCGAAGTGGAGATGGGCAAGCCGGAAGTCGGCGGTCGGCTGCCGATTGAGACAATGGGTGCGCGAGTAGTAGGAACGAAGGTTTCCATGGGCAATCCGCACTACGTAATTTTCGTAGAGAGTTTTCCGGATGGATGGCAGCGGCAAGCCGCGCTCATCGGCAAGCAGCCGCAGTTTCCGCGAGGCACGAACGTGGAGTATGCGGTAGTACACGGTATGCATGAAATCGAAATCCGAATCTTTGAACGGGGCGCGGGAGAGACCGAGTCTTCCGGTACGGGATCGTGCGCCTCGGCAGTGGCTGCGATAGCCAGCGGGCGGGTCGCTTCACCGGTGACAGTAATTGCCCCCGGAGGTCCGCAGACCGTGCGATGGGAGAATCAAGTTTATCTCCGCGGTCCAGCAACGCTAGTCTGCCGAGGAGAATTCTTCGTTTAAGATCAAGTCCGGCAGGCTTGCTGGAAATTGGGTTCGGTTCTGTTTTGAAGGGGCGCGGCTTTAGCCGCGCCGTGATTACCGCAAATCAATGGCGGCTTTAGCCGCTGAGGGCAGTCCCAATGGCTTCCGCTTCACAGAACTCGCGCATCAAGCCGCGCGCCCTCCGTCCGGGCGACAAGGTAGGAATCGTTGCGCCCGCCTCGAACGTGAAGCGTGAATTGCTGGAGGCAGGCTGCGACGGTCTTCGCCGCGTCGGCTATGAGCCCTTTTATTTCGAGTCCATCCTGGACCGTGATCTCTACTTTGCCGGTTCGGTGGAACGCCGGGCGCGCGAACTGGAAGACATGTTCGTACGCGACGATATCCGCGCGATTATTTGCGCGCGTGGAGGGTACGGATCAAACTATCTGCCGCTGACGCTCGATCCGGTGAAGATCGTTGCTCATCCCAAAATCCTGGTGGGTTACAGCGACATTACGACGCTGGTGTGCTGCATGGCTGACGCGGCGAACTTCGTGACCTTCCATGGCCCCATGGTGGCCAAGGATTTCGCCGTTGCCGATGGCGTGGATATGGATTCGTGGCAGAACGCGTTAGGCGGCGTGACGGAGTGGAAGATTGGTCAGGGCTCAGGCGCAAAGCCGCTGCTGACGGGCGAAGCGGTAGGAATCCTCTATGGCGGATGCCTCTCCATGCTGGCGTCGTCGCTCGGCACGCAGCACGAGATTCGAACCGCGGGAACCATCCTCTTTATCGAAGATATAGCCGCCAAACCGTATCAGATCGACCGCATGCTGATGCAACTCAAGCTGGCAGGCAAGCTGAAAGAAGTGCGCGGCATGATTTTCGGCGAAATGCTGGATTGCCGTCAGAGTCCCGATCAGGACTACACGCTGGAAGAAGTGATCCTGCGGATCGTAGAAGACTTGCGGATTCCGGTAGCGTTCGGATTGCGCTCAGGTCATGTCTCAAGAGCGAATATCACGCTGCCCATCGGCGTGCGAGCGAGACTGACCGTGGCCGATGCGGTCGAACTGCGGATTCTGGAAGCGGCAACGACCAAATGACGAAACCCAGGCACATTCACCTGATCGGCATCTGCGGCACCGCGATGGCTTCGCTAGCTGGCATGTTGCGAGAGCGAGGCTTTCGCGTCACCGGCTCAGATGCAGCGTCCTATCCGCCGATGTCCACCTTTCTAGAAACGATGGGCATCCCAGTCGCGCAGCCCTTTGCCGAGTTGAACCTCGATCCCAAGCCCGATCTGGTGGTAGTGGGCAATGCGCTTTCTCGCGGCAACGTGGAGCTGGAGCGAGTGCTAGACCAGCGCATCCCCTTCTGCTCGCTCCCGCAGATTCTGCACGATGAGTTTCTGTTAGGGAAAGACGTTCTGGTAGTTGCCGGAACGCACGGCAAAACCACCACAACCTCAATGCTGGCGTGGATCTTCGAGACCGCCGGCCTTCAGCCGTCATTCCTAATCGGTGGTATCGCAGAGAACTTCGGCCGCAGCTTCGGCCTGGGCGAAGGCAAGCACTTCATCCTGGAAGGCGACGAATACGACACAGCATTCTTCGATAAGGGTCCAAAGTTCATGCACTACTTTCCGGATTCGGTGATTCTCACTTCGGTCGAATTCGACCACGCCGATATCTACAAGGATCTGGACGCAGTGGAGACGGCTTTCAAGCGCCTGGTAAACCTCGTTCCAAGGCGCGGTAGCATTGTCGGTTTTGACTCCGGCGAGAGCATCAACCGCTGTCTTCAAAAAGCATTTTGTCCCGTAGAACGCTATGGAGCTTCCGATCGTGCGGACTGGAAAATCACAAACCTGAAGCTGAGTGCAGATCGAACTTCCTGGTCAGTGCTGCGCGATGGCAAACCCTGGGCAGACTTCGACTTCCCGCTCGGCGGCGAATACAACGTCTGGAATGCAACGGCCGCAGCGGCGCTAGCGGCAAATTATGAAATTCCAAAAGATGTAATTGCGCAAGCTCTCAACACTTTTCGCAGCGTGAAGCGCCGCCTGGAGGTGAAGGCCGAGATCAATGGCATAACCATCATCGACGACTTCGCCCATCATCCCACCGCCATCGAGCAGACGATTCACGCCTTGCGAGCGCGCTATCCCGAATCGCGCCTGTGGGTGGTGCTAGAGCCGCGCTCCAACACCATGCGCCGCAACGTGCTGCAGGATGCGCTAGCCAGTAGCCTCGCCCTAGCCGATCAGGTCGTGATAGCGGCCGTCTTCAAGTCAGAGGCGATTCCGGAGGCGGAACGTCTCGACCTGAATCGCGTAATAGGCGAGATCCGGAAACGCGGCAAGCCAGCGCGCATCCTCAACGATGCCGATGCCATCGTGAACGCGATCGCGCCCGAACTGCAAGAGCGAGACGTGGTCGCCATTCTCTCCAATGGCGGATTCGGCGGCATCTATGAGAAGCTGCCTCAACGCTTGCGCGCGCTCGGGCTGAAAGCATGACAGCTCGTGGACCAATTCAGATCTGCATCAGGGCACGCCTTCACAGGCTGCGGAAAAAGTCGATCTTGCGGTTGTTTTTGGGTGGCGCAGCGGTTGACCGCTGCGGTAAGTCCTTTTGTTTTTGATTCGGCTTTAGCCGCTGAGGCAAGGTCCTCAGCCTAGAAACGACTTTTTCCGCACTGTTCAGGCGTGCCGCAAGTGCACTTGTATCACCGCGCCTTTAGGCGCTGGATTTAGAAGTTCAAGTTTTACCACGGGCCGATAAGTGTTTCGCACCATTCTCATGCTCATGTTCTGGGCCGCGGCGCTGCCTTTCGCCGCGTTCGTAGGGATTCCCTGGACCTATCTCACCCGAGACATCACCTTTTTGTACAAAACCAGCATGTGGGCGGCTTTCACCGGAGTGCGCATTGCGGGCGTGAAGGTGCGAGTGCTCGGCCTGGAAAAAATTGATCCGGCGCGAAACTACGTCTTCATGTCGAACCACATCTCCAATCTCGACCCGCCGCTCACCCTGCCGCTGATTCCGCGCCGCACTTCGGTGATGGTGAAAAAAGAACTATTCAAGGTTCCGATTCTCGGCCAGATCATGCTGATCGGATCGCTGGTTCCGGTAGACCGAGGCAATCGCGATGCCGGCATAGCCGCCGTCCGCGACGCGCTCCGAGTCATCGACCAGGGGCTGAACATGACCATCTACGTCGAAGGCCATCGCTCGTTCGATGGCAAACTGCTGCCCTTCAAAAAAGGTCCGTTCTATCTAGCCGAGGAGTGCAAAGTTCCCGTCGTGCCCATCACAATTTCAGGCACGGAAGACTGCATGCCGAAAGCGCGCTTTGCGATTCGTCCGGGAACGGTGACCATCGAATTTCACGACCCCATCGAGCCCAAAGATTTTGGAGAACGCGAGTCCCTGATGACCAAAGTGCGAGCCGCCATCAACAGCGGCCTTCCCGCGGAGCTGCAGGAGTGAAGAGGGTGGCCCGTCCTATCGCGAAGCGAAGGGCGGGTTCTTAGAACTCATCTCATAAATGATTTTGGGAAGGGCACGGCTTTAGCCGTGCCGCTACCGGCCAATAAAAGCCAGGGCTTTAGCCCCTGAGGGCCTCCAGACCTGCTCTACAAATTGTCATCCTGAGCGGAGCCGGCGGGACCCGCTCTACAAATTGTCATCCTGAGCGGAGCCGGAACTTCACGAAGTGAAGTCCCGGCGGAGTCGAAGGACCCCTGCATTCGTTCGTACCCGCTGGAGTCTGCATCATCGCTAGCTGGTCATCCGAAAAGTGGACCAGCGATCCTGTATGGAGCCGCAAAGCGGCGCAAGAACGCAGCCCACGGCGCAAGCCGTGGGTGGCAAGTGGGAATTAAGCAAGCCCCGAAGGGGCGAAAGAGAAGCTACGACAGAAACACGGTTGGGACCCCGCCAGGCAATTCCCCCGCGCAGCCGCGTGTCATTGGGGTCGCCCATTGTTACTGCCAGCTTCGAGGGCCGTCTCCCGAGAGCCAGACACACCCCGGCCCCGGCAAAACAGGTCAATCCCATCGTCGCCGACGGACGGTTGGAAGTCTGTGATGGTGTGCACAGCGCGTTTGTGATGAAAAAATAGAAGTCAGATTGCGCCCCCGGGCCGGCCCACCCGCCGGACCTCTTCTACAATCTGTCATCCTGAGCGGAGCCGGAACTTCACGAAGTGAAGTCCCGGCGGAGTCGAAGGACCCCTACCCCTCTTCACTACATCAGAGGCCTCAGGGAATTCCGCCGCGCAGCCCCGTGCCACTGCGGTCGAAATCGGGGAGCCGCTCAACCACATACACGCCGCCCACTAACCAGAACATCGACATTCGGAAACCGGTTGTCTTCATTCTTGCGGAGACGGACAGCAGCCGGATGGTAATGACATGCACCCGCAACGTGCGCTGGAGTCAATGTCACGCTCTGAATCCTGGCCTCTTCCTGGGCCGCAATGACAACGGGCATTTTGAGGTGCAGGCGGTGACGGGGAAGGGTAAGGAGGAATGGATAAAGTTTGACATTGTTCAGCAAAACACTATCAGCCAACCTACATCCCCGGCGCAGGCGTCCCCGGCACAGGAAGCTCCGGCTTCCATTGAATCGCCGAAATCGGAAACGGCGGCGGGGGCAGACTCTGGGTTCCCCGCCCGCTGGAAGTCTATGACGAGCGGGGCGGTTCGAACCCTTCGTTTTGAAGGGCAATACATCTATGGCGAGACAGTTTTGCCGGAAGCCGCCGCAAAAGCTGGCATGTTCTACCTGCTGGACATCAAGAAAGACGGCGACAAGTACGTGGGCAAACAAAACGGAAAGCTTGTCAGGCCAGACGGCGGCGCGTCCTGCTCCGTAGCTTGGCCGATTGAACTCACGTTGGTAACACTCGACCGCATTGAAGGGCGCGGCTTCTTTCCGCCTACTAACACCAAGATCGATTGGAACACGTGTACTTTTTCACCGCCAGCAGATTGGCAAACCTTTACCTGGATTCCTGTGAGGTAGGCGCAGCCGGGTGCCCCACTCATTCGCGCGAGATTTTCCAAGCGCGGAACAACGCGCGCGATCAATTGGCTGGACAGTTTCTTAAGTTCTTTTGCCGCACTTGTCGTTAGGACGACCTCGTACCCAGTCACCGAGCCTTCCGCTCTTGATGTGCTCATATTGTCATTGAGGGAGCACGAATCAGGTAATGGTATCTAACCCCGGAACTTTCCGCTCCCGATGAGGTCCGCTTTCACCTTGGCGAGCGGAATGCGTTTCTCATGCCGCCGCGAACGCGAAACCAGCACATCCTCGATGTCCTCCCAAAGCGCCTTGTGCTTCTTGAGGTCGATGACGGCCGCCGTCTTGCGGCTCGCTTCGTCGGTGATGAACTGAATTCCGGTCATGGGCGTTGGTTCTCCGTTGGATCGCGTAGGGAATCTAGCTTCACAGTAATTTCGAGGGGAGATGCTGTCAACCGTTCAACCCTCATTCATCACACCCCAACCTGTGAATCGCGGGAGGCGGCGGAGGACGAAAAAACCGAAAGTGGGACAAAAAACAAAGGCGAAGCTTTCTTCCCCTTGACACGATTTACCCCACTTCGAAGCCCACTAAGGCCATAGGAGCAGCGAAAAATCCCCGTAAGCCCCTGATTCCGAAATACTTTAGCTATAAGTCCTTTAGAATCAAAGACCGGCCTGAAGAATTCCGGTGGTGTCCTATCAGTGCGTTGATGCCATTCCATAGCGGTGGGACTATAATTCCGCTCTCATGGCTCCCGGCCCACATGGAGGTCCATCCGGTAAACTTCACGTTTCCCTCCAGTTGCTATGCGCGTTGCTTTACGTGTACTGGTCTTTTCACTTACCTCCTCCAGGGAAAGCTGTTTTGGCTCTCACTGTTGCGGCGGTGGTTATGACAATCAGTGAGATTGGTCCCCTGCACAAAGCTGTATGGCTGATACTCGTTTTTGCTTTGATGTTTCTGGAAAACAAATCAATCGACAAAGACCGAACGCAGGCCAAGGCAGATCAGGATGCGGCCTTTGCAATCGCACGAAAGACCGCCGGCGATGTTACAGATACCCTCACAAACTTGGGTTTGCTGGGAATCCAACTTGACCGTGTAAAAACTGACTTGTTGGAGGCCCAAAAGAATGGTAACGCAAAGCAGATTGAGCAATTCAAAACTGAGAAAAAAGCACTTCAGAAGCAACTATTAATTGCGATGACCTGCCCCCCATCTTTAGTCCAGGGATAATGAGACTTTCTCCGGTTTTGGGTTCTCCAACACTACACCTGCAATCACACTCTCACCACTGCAAGAAGCGGCTCCGTCCGGCGGAGCCATGCGAG